>Ga0070697_100003435_pt1 | contig 12181 bp, 9 predicted proteins | sample KBSK1501metaG_FD_65475 | JGI IMG/M metagenome (GOLD analysis project Ga0070697, IMG submission 65475) | Corn, switchgrass and miscanthus rhizosphere microbial communities from Kellogg Biological Station, Michigan, USA - KBS K1-50-1 metaG | ecosystem: Host-associated > Plants > Roots >... | reverse complement strand
GCTATCCGCGGCCGCCCGTGTGGCCGCTTCCGCCGCTACCGCTGCGTCCGAATGCGAGTTGGCCGAGGACAACGTGGCCGCATCGCCCGCGATCCGCGCCGTGGCTTCCGCCGTGTCCGCCGCCGCCCGCGCCGCCGCTTCCGCCGCCACCTGGGCGTCGGTGTAGGACTTGTCCGCCGCGGTCGTCGCCGTGTCGTCGTTCACCATCACCCAGCCGTCCAGAGCCGCGTTGCAGATGAACAGCTGCTGCCCGGCGGGCGCGTCTTTCTGCAGCACCATCTGTCCCGCCGCGCAGATGTTGGAACCTGTAGGCGGGGCTCCCACGATGGTCCGCACTGGCAAAGTCGCGCCGGCTCCCGACAGGTCCACTTTGGCTCCAGTAAAGGTGTTCGATCCGCTGAGGCTGTTGTTGCCACTGAACGTCTCGTTCCCGCTGAAGGTCTGGGGGTGGGTAAGGATGTTGGTTTTGGTGTTGTCGGTGTAAGTATTGGCTGATGCTAGCGTGGCCGCATCGCCGGCCGCCCGGGCCAAGGCTTCAGCGCTATCCGCCGCCGCCCGCGCCGCCGCTTCCGCCGCCACCTGGGCGTCGGTGTAGGACTTGTCCGCCGCGGTCGTCGCCGTGTCGTCGTTCACCGATAGCCAGCTCAGCGTCTGATTCCCGTTGTCATGGCACACGAACACCTGCTGCCCCTTGGGCTGCCCCGGGTTCAACACCACCGCGTTGGCCAGCACGCAAGTGCCGTTGCCCGCCGCCGTCCCGTCCACCTTCACCGGCGCATCGATGTTCGCTTTCGTCGCCTCCGACGCCGTCGCCCGCGCTGCTTCAGTGCTCACACTGCTGGTCAACGCCGTCTCCGCATTGCTCGCCCGCGTCACTTCATTGCCCAGGTTGGTGCCCAGCAGGGTGTCCGCTACCGCCCGCGTCGCAGCCTCCGCCCCCACCGAAGTGTCGGTGTAGCCCTTGGCCGTGTTCAGCGTGCTCGCCTCCGCCGCCGTCGCCCGCGATACTTCACCGGCCAGGTTCGTGGTCAGCGTCTGGTCCGCCGCCTGCAGACTGGCTTGCATTGTCGACTCATCGTTTACCGCCGCCCAGGCGATCACGTGCGTATTGGGATCCTGACGGCAGATGTATAGCTGCTGCCCCGCCGAGCCCTGCGACCACAGCTGCATTGCACTTACCACCGAACACGAGCCGCCGGGTTGCGTAGTGACCGTCTGCACCGGCAGTGTCGCCCCGGCGCCCGACAGATCCACCTTCGTCCCTGTAAACGAGTTCGTCCCGGTAAAGGTATTGTTGCCGCTGTACACGCCGTTCACCGCTGTGCTGATGGCGGCATTGCGATTTGTTACCTCGGTGTTCACCGCCGAATTGGCGAAACTCTCCGCTGTGCTCAAGGCGATGGAATCGCCCACCTGTCGATTGGCGATTTCCGTGTTCAAGTTGTTGGTCAGTGTGTTCTCCGCGGCCGTCGCGCGGCTGGTCTCCGCCGTGATCGAGGCGTTGGCTGCAGTCACGTCTGTGCTAAAGGCCAGACTCTGAACGGTCGTTCCATCGAAGAACCGCGGCCGGTTAACACCACTGCTAGTGTTGAACCACATATCACCGGGTGCCTTAGTGACTGGATCGCCCGCGATCCCGCTACCCAAGCCCAATCCTGCTGTGCCAGTCAGGCTAGCTGGGAAGGTTTGCTTGTTACCCGCGCCAAAAATATTAGGCTGGTTGGTGTAGACGAGCGTACCCGGCAATTGAGTAGTTGCAGCAGTGCCGCTTAATTGCGCGAACGTGTAGTCGCCCGTCTGTGGCGTCACGGTGCCGTTGCGGCCGTTGAAGCTCAGCACACCCGCGTTGTTGATGATGGGCTGAGCGGCTGTCCCGCCAACTAAGATGCCGGTTCCTTGACCTACATTGAGCACGCCGGTGTTGTTCAGGGTGAGTGATCCGCCCAGGGCAACATTGCCGCCGCCGGAGAGCCCGCTGTTGGCAGGCGTGTTGATGATCACGGAGCTGTTGGCCAATGCCGCGATCGGGATGCTGCCGTTATTGATGTTTGCGCCGCTGATGCCACCGCTGACTCGGGCACCGGGGACCGTTCCAGCTTGCAACGTGCCGGTGGCGTCCACCCTCCACAAGTCAAGCGCACCGGCTGCATTGGTAAAGTGCTCCAGGTTGCCGGTCGTGGTGGTGTCCGATGCGCGTTTTCCAGCCAGCGCGTCATTTCCGGCGGCCGCCTGGTTGATCGTAGCGTTCGTCATCACTGGTGAGGTGCCCAAGAGAACTGCGCCAGATCCCGAGGTTCCATTCGTTAGATTGCCGGCCGAGGGCTGGAGGCAGTTGGCGTTGCCGCCTGCGGTGATGCCAGTGGCAAACAGGTTCGAAGCACACTGCGCGGGAGGATGGTCAAATGATGACGCCGTGAGTGCACCCCCGCTGATGTTGATGCCATAGGTGCCGGCGCTTACTTGGCTCGGGCCGATCGTGCCGGAGATCTGGGACAAGGACGTGTCGAACACGATGTTCAGTTCTGGATCGTGGCTTGAGGTCGTATCTTCTTTGCTGGAGAACGCAACCGAAATCGAGGACCCCGTGGAGGGTTTCAGAATGATGCCGTTGTTGTACTGCCCTCCGGCGCCATTAAGATTATCAAGCCAATCTTTAACCGCCGGTGTGATATCGACGATGATGTACTGGTTCTTGGAATTGGGAGTCGGGTACGAAACAGGCACCCCAGTGGCAAGTGTTCGCGGGAAACTTGCATAAGAGCTTTGGCTGCTGTAGGTGATTGTGCTTTCTGACCAGTTCTGCGAGCTTGATGTTCCGCCTATCTCCAAGACGTCGAAGTTGCCGTTCGCTGTCACCGCCGTGACGAAAAGCCTCATGGTCGCCTTCGATACCATGGATGAAGTGATCGGCGTCAATGCGCCACCTGCAACAGTGGGAATTCGGCTCAGGTCAAAACGGATGTAGCTGTTGCTGCCGCCACTCTGGACAACCAACGTTGTCGACGCGCCGTTGTTGGTTGTGGAACTAGTGGACGTCACATAGGCGTCATCTTTGACGGTCCCCTGCGCCCAAACGTTGCAGGTTGCCAGAAGAAGCATCGCCAATAAGAATGCGACAAACAGCCATGCACGACCTGTAGGCATCTGTGTTTCCTTCGCGCAGTCGTTAAACGCGGATCGTGGATTTCGTGTACGAGTTGTGCTCATTAGGTCTTCTCCACAGAGTCGGTCAAACTCTAGAGTTCTATTTCTTGTAGTATTGGTTTTTTCCCGGCGTCGGGGGCCCGACGGGGCACGAACTGCAACTCGTTCTAAAAGCACTCCGGTGGCCAAAAGTAATCAGGCAGAGGCGGGGCTTGCGCCTTTCTGGACGCATGTCGTGGCAGGAACCACACTTAGAAGGCAGATGGCCGAACCATGCCTTGGCTTGTGCCGTTCGTGGGTCATACCCGTGTTGGGGCCTGATTCGATCTTTTTGTTAACTAAAGAGCCAGCGATGACAAGGCATGCGGATACTTTTGCTTACAGTTGCAAAAGGGGATGTCAAGAACATCTTTCAGTCTTCGCCAGAGACGTGGGGTGTGGTTCGCGGCATCCAGCCCCTGTCAGTTATGAGAGACGCTGGGTTCGGGGTGCTGTGCCTTATGAACGTGGCTGCTTGGGTTGTTCCATCTCAGTCGTTACATTCTGGTTGCGACGACGCTGTGGCTGCCACTCGTGGCCCAGTGCTTTTTTGGGGTCGTCATGAGGCATTGGCTGCTGCCGCTGACGACCTGTTCGAAGGTTCTTGCGCCATCCGGTTTGGGAATCTTTCTTGCTTCGTATCGCTCGATGACTAGTTCATCACCAACTTCAGTCCGGCTGCGGAAAATGGTGTGGGCGGGCAGTTCGATGACGCTTTCCGCGCGCAGCTTTGGCAGAATTATCCGGAAAGGCTTCACGAATTCCTTCACACTTACGACGTTGAAATTCTTGTCGATCATCACGACATCGAATGAAAACAACATCCCGATGGTGTGGATCGAGTTTGCCGGAACGATCCACACACCGCCATCAGGTTTGAGAGACCTCCGGCCCAGCAAGCCGATCAGTCGACCCGCAATCGAGTCGGCAATGTTCACTCGAAAGGCCAGGAACGTCTCTTTCGTCTTGTTGTAAACAAACACCTGTCCTGATGATCCAAACATAACTGTACCCCGGGGATGGAAGTCTAAGGTTCTAACGTGGCGATTTCTTCTTCTTCATCCGGTAGATCAGGATGACAAGCGTGACAACAAACAGAACACCAGCAATTACTCGAATCAATGTAGTGTTATCCATGGTTCCCCTCGTTCAGTTTTAAAAAACCTACAAACTCAGTTATGCAAAAAATGTCCGAAGAAATAACTGACGGCAATCATGGCTGGGCCGACTACCACCACTCCCATAGCCGGAAAAATGCAGAATACCAGCGGTGGCACCAGCTTGATAGTTGTCTTCGCGGCCCTTTCTTCAGCTTGTTGCCGGCGCTGTGTTCGCAGAGCATCCGAAAAGCCGCCCAACGACTTTGCGATCGGTGTTCCGAAGCGATCGGTCTGCATCAGCATGGCCACGAACGAACGCGCACTCTCGAAGTTCGCCCTCACCGCAAACGACTGCCATGCATCGTTGCGCTGAACCCCCGCGCGCTGCTCAAAGTTAATGAGCAGCAGTTCTTCACTTAACTCAGGGTGGCTCATCTCAAGTTCCTGACCGACCCGCACCACTGCCTGGTCCATGCCCAGTCCGGCCTCCAGACAAATGGCTAACAAATCCAGGCTGTCGGGCAAGCTCAGCCTGAGCCGTTCTCTTCTCCGATTAGTCGCGTAAGAAAGCCAGAAATCCGGAGCGAAGAAGCCAATCACTAACGCCAATGGAAAATAGATAATTACGTATTCGCTGAAAACGAGCGCCGCCGTCAGACCCAGTATGGCCGGCACCGCTAACCTCATCCCCAGGAAGATGTCGGCATGATACGGCTTGCGATACCCGGCGAGCATTAACTGGCGGACGATCTCCGGGTCAGGCTCAGGTGAGAAGAAGCGCCGGAGAGCTGTGAAGGGCTTCGCTACCAGGTCGGCGTTCACCGCAAGCCGCCAGGGTCCCGAAACCGCGCCCGTGCCCCGCCGCGCCTCGCGAACAACCTGTTCCAGGAGGGCGCCTTGTGCCGAAGACCGCCCCATCAGGAGCACAAAACACAGCATAAAAGCGATAAATAAGCCCAGCCCGAAAATTATGGTAAGTGCCATGGTTATACCTTGATGTCAATAATCTTGCGTATGGCCAGGATTCCGATCACCATCATCCCTAGTCCAAAGTAAACCATCTTGAGTCCGAAAGGATCGGTGAACAAGGTCTTCTCGTAGTCATGGTTAATGAGGTTAAGGAGGCCGAACATGATGAATGGGGCTACCCCAAGGAGATACCCGGTGATGCGTCCCTGGGCAGTGTAAATCCGGAGTTGTCCGCGTAATCGGGCACGTTCTCGCAGCACGGCTGCGGTCTTATCGAGAATCTGTGCGAGGTTTCCTCCGGATTCCTTCTGCAGAAGAATCGCGGTGGCGAGAAACCGCATGTCGTCCAGAGGCGCTCGATCGATCAGACGCATCATTGCGTCCCGGATGGGAAGCCCCAGGGTCTGCTCTTTATGCAAAGCGCGGAACTCCATTCCGAGGGGGTCTGAAATCTCATTCCCGACCATCTCCAGCACCGCTTGGATGGAGTGGCCCGCCCGCAAGCCCCTGGACATCAGGTCGACAGCTTCCGGCAGGAGATCGCTGAACTTCTTGAACCTGACTTCGCGAACGATGTAGAGATACACGTACGGGGAAGAACCCACGGCAACGGCCAGAGCCACGCCAATCGGGATGGTGGCATTGAACAACGATGCCACCCAGTAGGTTACCAGACCCGCAATCAACGAAACCGCGGAAACAGAACCGAAAGACCAGTCTCGGCCTGCTTGCTTGATCAGAAGCGAAGCGGTCTGTGACCAAGGGAGTCTCTGAGCAAGCTCCTCGACCACTGTCGAGCGGGCGACTCTCTCCTTCAGGATGGTGGTGCTAACCCCACCCGTTGGTTGGACCTCCTCGATGCTCGCCAATTGTTCTTCCACCGCCTTTTCCATCGACGTCGGCTTCAACAAATAGACAAGCACGCCGAACATTAGAATCAGGAGCAGTAGAAATAGAAGTATCAGCGACATATCCGTTATCCTATCCTCAGTTCCAGCGCCTGGTCGTTTGCTCAAACAAGTTTGCCGGGAGGTTAATCCCCGAAGCAGCGAGTTTTTCCGCGAACTTGGGTCTGATGCCCGTGGCAGTGAACGTTCCCAGCGTGCGGCCGTCCGGTGACACCCCCTTCTTCTCGAATAGGAAAACATCCTGCATGCTGACCACGTCATCTTCCATGCCGGTGATCTCGCTGATATGCGTGAGCCGCCGCGTTCCATCGTTGAACCGTGACACCTGGAGAACCAGGGTAACTGCAGATGCGATCTGCTTTCGCACCGCCTTTTCCGGCAAATTCAGGTTTGCCATCATCGCCATCGTCTCCAAGCGGGCGATCGCATCCCGGGGACTGTTGGCGTGAACGGTTGTGAGTGACCCATCATGGCCGGTGTTCATTGCTTGCAACATGTCCAGCGCTTCTTCGCCGCGCACCTCGCCGACGATGATGCGGTTGGGGCGCATACGCAGGCTGTTGATCACCAGTTGCCTCTGCTGCACCCCTCCCTTGCCTTCCACATTGGGGGGACGACACTCCAGCCGGACCACATGGCGTTGCTTGAGTTGCAATTCGGCTGAATCTTCAATCGTGACGATGCGTTCCTTGTCCCCAATGTAACCGGAAAGTACGTTCAGGAACGTCGTTTTGCCCGCGCCGGTTCCGCCAGAAACGACAATGTTGAGTCGCGCGGCGACCGCCCCTTTAAGCACATCCAGCATCGCCCGGGTAAGCGTCTCGTTTGCCAGCAGGTCGTCTTCCGTGATCGGGATGTGACCGAAACGGCGAATCGACAGATGGGGGCCGTCAATCGATAGTGGCGGGATGATGACGTTCACGCGGGATCCGTCGGCCAGTCGAGCATCCACCATGGGCGACGATTCGTCAACCCGCCTCCCGATGGCCGAAACAATCTTGTCGATGATGTGCATTAGGTGCGCATCATCCTTGAAACTGATCCTCGTCTCTTCCAGGACACCGCCGCGCTCGACGTACACTTCTTTCGCCCCGTTGACCAGGATGTCGCTGATCGTCGGATCCTGCAGCAGCGGTTCCAGCGGACCCAAACCAAAGACCTCGTCCAGCACCTCAAGCGAGAGCCGCTCTCTTTCCGCGCCGCTCAAAGGTGTCTTGAGATTCGCCACCAGATCCTGGATCACCGCAAACACCTGCCGCCGCGTACGGTCGTCCCGCACGGTAGCCACTCTCTCCAAATCGATCTTGTTCAGCAGGTCACGATGGATTCCGGTCTTCAGTTCCTGATAGACGCGAAAATCCAGACCGCCGCGCTTCTTGACTTCGCCGGAGATCAATGGGTTGATCGCCGCCGGCGAAACTAATGGATTGAAATCTGCCATACGCCCTCCCGCCCTTCAAACGCCTGTTCTCACCGATTCCACAATCCCAGGATGCCTTTGCCTTCTTTTTTCTTTTCTTCCATCCCCGGCTTCTTGCCGATGCTTTCAGCCCACCCCTCGAGGCTCCGGGTCACTTCGGAACTGGAGAGCTGGGCAATCGGGTCGCCTTCATGGATTGTTTTCACAACTTGCGGATACTGATTGGGTACCCGCCAGAAGATTTTTTGCTCAAGAACTTTTTCGATCTGCGCGTCCGAGACCACACTGCGCTTGTGATGACGGTTCAAAACGACGCGAATCTTTTCGCTGGGAATGTCTTTGCTGCGGAAGTATTCCAGTTGGCGAAGGACGTTGCGCACGGCGGACACTTCCGCCACTGTAACCAGGTAAAGCTGGTCGCAATCTTGAATCACCGTCAGATTTTCATCGTTGAGCGCAGGAGGAAGGTCAACCAGAATGAACTCGTAGCGTTGGCGGAGGAAGCTCAACGTGTGGGTCAGAGCGCCCGCCGGCAGTGCCTCTCGGTTGGCCACGCTGCCCTCTGGAGCGGGAATCAATTCCAGCCCGCTGGAGTGCCGCATAACGAAGCTTTGCAGAAAGTCGGCATCCAGCCGATCGGTGTTTTCCAACAGCTCGAAGAAGTGGAAGCGGCTCTTGGTCAGCTTGAGATACAGGGCCGCGTCTCCGAAATCCGGATGTAAGTCGAGCAGAAGGGAATTCCGCGAGAACGAACTCGAGAGCAGAGCGCCCAGTTGCGTGGCTAACGTTGTCGTGCCACAGCCTCCTTTGGAACCCATGAAGGCCAAAATCTGTGCCCGGCCCTGCTCGTCTTTTTCTTTTTCTTTCCTGCGGGCTCCGATCCGCGCCACGGCTTTGACCAGTTGCTCGCGATCAATGGGCTTCACCAGATATTCCCCGCAGCCTGAGCGCATGGCCTCAAGAATTGCCTCCGGATGCGTTTGCGAGGATACGGCAAACACCGCAGTCTCTGGAAGGCTGCTGTGAACGCGCTCGGCAACGATCGCCGCAGTCTGCCGATTCTTGTCAAAGTCAATCAGGCAGATGTCCGGGGCCAGACGCCCCAAAGATTCCAAGACAGCATCCTGATCCGGGGTGCCACGGTCGTTTCCGAATCGAGCCCGCAATTGGATCAACCCCGTCGAACCGGCAAACAAACCCAGAAAGCGCCACATCTCTTCGTCAACACAGACGCCAACCACGGAAACCGACTCACCGAGGTTAAAGGTTTCTCGGGCGGAGGCGCTCGTGGGATCTTTGGCCGTCATCGGTTTCATTTCGCTCCTGCGTCCTGCGCCTTGGAGCCAGCGTGCTTTCCGGGCAACTGGTCATCGAACTTTTGTTGATCGAGGAACGGTACTGCCGGCTTCGGGTTGGCGGGTGCTGACGTCTCTTGGTGCACGGGATCGATGATGTGGGGAGTCACCAACACGAGCAACTCGCTATTGTTCTGGCTGACCGACTTCGAGCGGAAAAACTGGCCCAAAATTGGGATGTCGCCAATGCCAGGTACTTTGTTGAGCAGAGTCGTGGCCCGGCGATCGAGAAGGCCAGCCATCGCAAACGACTGCCCATCCTTGAGTTCAATCTCCGTCTCCGCCCGCCTGGTGGAGATTGCCGGGATCGTGGTGCCGTTGAGAGTAAAAGCATTTGAGAAATCCAGCGTGCTCACTTCCGGGGCTAGATGAATGCGTAATGTGTTGTCATCGGCGACAAAGCCAGTGAAATCCAGCTTCACGCCAAAAGGTTTAAATTGGATCGTAACGGTGTTAGCCCCCCCGGTTCCCGGCTGGATGATGGGAAAGGGAAATTCTCCGCCTGCTAGGAACGTAGCCTTCTGCCCACTGATGGCGATCAGGTTCGGCTCCGCCAGAATCTGCAGCACATTCCGTCCCTGCAATGCCTGGATCACCGCTCCCAGATGGATATCCGGACGGAACAGGAAAAGATTGAGCACTTGGCTGATGTTTTGGTCGGAGACGAAAGGGACGTGTTTCGAGCCTGTGGAAGGCGCGAGAAGGTCCGGCTGAGGATCGGCACGAACGCCTTTGGTATCGGTGATCTTCTGTTGCCCGAACCCTCCGAATTGCCCTGTGGTGGTGGTGCCAATCGTGTTTGTCGCACCCGTGGAAAAGAGATTAAAGCCGAGCTGAGCGAGCACCGTTCGGTCCACTTCCGCAAATTTGACCTCGAGCAGCACCTGGCGCTCGTGAACCAGGGGTACCTTAACCGAGTTGACGACTTGCGTGGAGTAAGCCCCCGCCATCTTGCTCAGGTCTTCGACGATATGAGTATTAGAAGCAGTGCCGGTTAGCACCAACCGCCCAGCATCAGCCTCGACGTCCAGCTGCTCCTGAGGATAGGATCGCTGAATCGCGCCCCGCAGCCCTGCAATGTCCAAGTCCACCACAACATCCAGAATCTGCGATCGCCCCGACTCGTCCCAAAGAATCAAGCTGCTGCCGCCGGCCGCTTTCCCTTCCACCACCACCTGGGTTGGAGAGGTTGCCATCGTTTCGACCGCCGCGGGATTGCTGGACAGCACGCGCGCCAGCGGCGCTTGAACGTTGATGACCACCGACTTGCCGACCAGCACGTGCACCGTTTCTCCCTCAGCGGGTGTTTCCGCCGGTTGCAGCGTGCTCTGGCCCGCCGCGGGAAAAGTGCCGATCGCAAAAAGAAAACACACAAGTCGCACAATTTTCGAGTTCATCATTGTTGTTTTCCGGTTTCCTTTTTGTTTTCGTCAAACCTGTGAACCGTTTTCTGCGTGCCTTGAATGACCTCCAGAACATAGGTAGGCCGGGCGGCCGCGACGGGGGTTCGTCTTCCGGCTTTCACCGGAGGAGCCGGCGGCTTGGCCATGGCCACCAGTTGGTCGAGTCGCGCCGGATGCAAGTCCACCGTCTTCTTATCGGTGCCATTCCGCAACACAAACTGAATCGCGCCCTGAGTGCTGGCAAGTTGCAGCTTCTGCGAGTCCTCGGGCGTCAACAGCAGCGTCACCACATCGACTTGCTGGGGTTTGCCCTGCGGATCTGGTTCAATGGTCTGTCCAGCGGTCAGGACCTCGACGTCCTGTAGTACCGTCTGGGTGAGGTTGCCCGCGTTACCAGGCATGTTAAGCGTCGCCAGTACGTCGACGTGAGAGCCGGGATACAGAAATCCCGCCACGCCGACAATCTCATTCGACTTTATCGCCGTCGCCCTCATTCCGGGCGGAATCTTGGTCGACAGTCCGATCCCCGATCCTTCCAGCCCCAAATCTCTCTTCACGATGGGTTCTTTCGCCCCGATCGAGTGAATCAAGGGATGACCAAGAACGTCCTCTTTCTTTGAAAAGGACCCCGGCAGCGGCACGTCGCTGGGCCAATCCAGCATGGTGACATCTTTGTCGGCGAGCGCCACTCCCGCGGGAAGGTCGTTCGCAGCGGCCACGATCTGACTGATCGGGCGCTGCGCCCCTGCACGCAGGCGCTTGAAGACCACCCACGTGAATGCTGTGGCCAGTATCGCGGCCATGATAAATGCGAGCATGATTCGTTTCGCGTTCGTATATCACCTCCACCAAACTGCGTTGCTGGCGCAAAATAAAGCTCCCGCCGCGATCGCTACACCGAATGGTACTCGCTTCGAGTCCGATGACTGAACATTCAGTTCAGGATGTGGTTCCAGCCCGGCGGTTAAACGATAGCAGATTAGTTTCACTGTATTGCGAAGTGTTCGGCCCACCACGTTACCGAAGATTATGCGTCCGATGGCGAGAACTCCACCTGCCAATGAAACCGCAAGAATTAACGTCACCACCTGCGTGCTTCCCACCCACGCCCCCATCGCCGCCATCAGCTTCATATCTCCGCCGCCCATGGCTCCTAAGAAAAACAGGAGGCAAAACAAACCACCCGCCGCCAGCATGCCGAGTGCTCCGCTTTTAAGTCCGGACAGGCCGAGAAGGCCAGTCCGCAACCCCAGCGCCGTCACCAGCGCGCTGTAGGTCAGCCAGTTGGGAATGCGAGCATTGCTGACGTCGCTCACCGCCCCCACCAAGGCCACCAACGCCCCGCCGACTAACAGATACTTTTCCACTCTGCTCTCTTTCTTACCAGCCGCAGCCCAGGGGAATCGGATGACTAATCCCCAAAATTCCGAGGGTTGGATCTCCTCTGTCCGGGCTCTCGTGCGAAACGTCGCGCACAGGAGCACGGACAAAGCGAGATTGTTTTTCTTCGCGACTACGGGATGTACGTGCTGAGCACCGTACCAATGCCGGTGAAAGCGTTGTTGATGTCGTTTGCCAGCGTTTGCATTGCCACCACCGCGCCGAAGGCAACCAGAGCCAGGATCAGCGCGTACTCCACCAGGCCCTGACCCGCATCGTCTCTGTGCAGCCGGTTCAGTGACTTCCGAATCTGATCGATCAATTTTTCTCCTTGGGTCGAGCTATTCCCAGTGCCTGGGGAAGCGTGAAAATGCTCACTCATCTCGTTGCAGTTCAAATCTTGTCTATCCGGGCTCTCGTGCGAAACGTCGCGCACAGGAGCACGGACAAAGCGAGATTGTTT
>Ga0070697_100003434_pt1 | contig 12182 bp, 13 predicted proteins | sample KBSK1501metaG_FD_65475 | JGI IMG/M metagenome (GOLD analysis project Ga0070697, IMG submission 65475) | Corn, switchgrass and miscanthus rhizosphere microbial communities from Kellogg Biological Station, Michigan, USA - KBS K1-50-1 metaG | ecosystem: Host-associated > Plants > Roots >... | reverse complement strand
TTGTTGAGGTGCGCGGCGTCGCCGGCGAGGAGGATGCGCCCGACGCGCCAGTCCTTTGCCACGCGCTGGTGCACGCGGTAGATGCTCGCGTACGGGATGTCGTAGGGCTCGGGCCGCGCGACGAAGCGCTGCATGCGCGCCTCGACCGCCTCGTCCGCGAGCACGTCGGCCTCGTTCTCCTCGGGATGGACCGGGAATGCCAGGCGCCACAGGCCCGGCATATGGAACACCGCGGCCCACTCGCGCGGGTCGGCGACGTAGGCGTTCGAGGTGAAGCCGTGCTGCGCGAAGTCGGCGAGCGTGCTGATGACGACGAAGCGCTCGGGCCAGGTGAAGCCGTCGAACGGCGTGCCAAGGTGCTTGCGCACGGTGCTGCGGCCGCCGTCGCAGCCGACCAGCCAGGGCGTTTTCAGCTCCCCCGACGTCGTCTTGACGGTCACCGTGTCGCCGCTCTGCCTGGCATCGACGAAGCCGGTCGAGAAACGCACCTCGGCATGCGGGAACGCCTTCAGCTTCTCGTAGAGGATGGGCGTCAGGCGGTGCTGCTCGAGATGAAAGCGGTACGGGTAGGGCGTGAGGTCGGCGATCAGGCCGAGGTCCCACTCGACGATCACGCCCTCCCTGCGGTCGCGGATCTGCCAGTGCGGCACCTTGATGCCGAGCTCGTGCATCGCCGCGGTGACACCGAATGGGGCAAGCATCTCGAGCGTCGGCGGATGGAACGACCCGGCGCGCTGATCCAGCGTCAGCGCCGGCTCGGCCTCGATCACCTGCACCGGCACGCCCTGGTGGGCGAGCGAGAGCGCCGTGGCGAGGCCGACGGGACCGGCGCCGACCACGAGGACCGGTTTCATGCCCGGAAGAAACCGCGGGGCGCCGCGTGCAGGCGCTCGAAGCCGCCGCGTGTCACGCGGATCAGCTCGCCGACCTGCACGCCGGCCGGCGAATCGCGGCTGATGACGTTCGGCTGCACGACGACCGTCATGTTCTCCTCCAGGGTCATGTCGGGCAGCGGGCCCGCCGGGCGGCTCTTCGTGCCGACGATGGGCTGGAAGTAGCCGCCGCCGAAGCCGTGCATCAGGTCGTCGCACACCGTGAAGCCGCGCTCCTCGATGACGCCGGCGGCGTCGACGACTTCCTGCATCGTCGTGCCGTGGCGCACCGCCGCGGTCACCGCGTCGAACGCCGCCTCGGCGGCCGCGTGCAGGTCGCGGTAAAGCGGCGTCGGATCCGCCCCCACCGTGAAGCTGCGCAGCACCTGCCCGGCGTAATCCCACCACACTCCCGACAGCTCGCAGAACACCACGTCGCCGCGCCGCACTTTGCGCGCGGAATGAAACTGCGGCGGCACGAAGAGCTGCGGCTGCGCCATCGAGGTGACGCCGATGAAATGAATGAAGGTGGTGCCGCCCTCGCCCACGTAGGCGCGCTCGACCAGGTCGCCGAGCTCGCGCTCGGTCATCCCCGGCTTGGTGCCGTGCAGAAGACTCTCGAAACCGGCGTCGCTGAAGGCTGCGCCGATGCGCAGCCAGTCGATCTCCTCCTGCGACTTGATGCTGCGCAGCCGGACATATTCGGCGTCGAGCTCGACGACGGAGAAAAACCTTTCCAGCTCCTTTTGCTTGCGGGTGAGCAGCGGTCCCATCAGCCCGACCCTTCTGGCGCCCCGGCGCTTGAGCTCCTCGATGGTCTTCTGCAGGCCGCGGTGCTCCCCCCAGCGCACCTCGGCGTCGCGCGCCAGCTTCTTCGCCAGCGGGAAATGGTTGTACCACTCGACGTGCATGGTCATCTTCTCGCCGGGCCGGAAGACGACGTACGCCTCGACGGTCCCCGGCCAGCCGGTGACCCATTGCGGCGCGTTGCCCGCGCGGTGGTCGGTCACCACCAATAAATGATCCAGATCATGCTTACCCATCACCGCCGCTAGCGCCCGATGCCGCCGGGCGTATTCCGCATCCGAGAAGCGCGGGTACTCCTGCTCGACGATCGCCCGCAGGCGTGGCTCAAGCCGCAGCATTTTTCTCGCGCGCCAGCTTCTCGGCGATCGTCCTGCGCAGCTGCGCCTTGTCGAGCTTGCCGACCCGCGTCACCGGGAAGGCGTTGACGATCTCGATGCGCTCTGGAAACTTGAATTTTGCCAAGCCTAAAGCCTCAAGAAAGGCGCCGAGCGTCCGCACATCGGGTGCCTTTTCTCCCGGACGCGGCACGAGATAAGCACAGGCGCGCTCGATGAGCATCTCGTCTGGCATCGCCACCACTGCGACGTCGGCCACCGCCGGGTGCTGTCGGATGAAGTTCTCCACCTCCTCGGTGCCGAACTTCTCCCCGCCGCGGTTGATGTTGTCCTTCAGCCGGCCCTCGAACGAGTAGTACAGCCTGCCCTCGATGCGGTGCGCCTTCGCCAGGTCGCCGGTGCGTACAAAGCCGTCCGCGGTCAGCGCTTCGCGCGTCTGCCCGGGCGCGTTGTAGTAGCCGCGCAGGCTGGAAGGCCCGCGGAAGCAGAGCTCGCCGATCTCGCCCGGCGCGACTTCCTCTTCAGTCCCGGCTTTCAGGATTCTGATTTCTTCCGCCGTAGGGCCAGGCCGCCCCTGCGTGAGATGCCGCGCGCGCGGCGGGTCGTCGGGATGCGAGATCAGCACCAGGCCCTCGGTGATGCCGTAGAGATTCGCGGCTTTGACGCCGAGGTGCGCCTCGATCGCATCGGCGCGGCTGAACGCCACGAAGTAGCGCAGCGATGAAAGGTCGTGTCTTGCGAGATCCCGGTACGCAAGCAGCTGCGGCGCGATCGGCCCGATGCTCATCGCGTTGGTGACCCGGTACTTCGCGATCATGCCGAGGATATGCGCGATGTCGATGCGGGAGGTCAGCACCGTGCTGCGGCCCCAGTGGATCGCCCCCATGTAGCCGAAGATCTGGCCGGCGTTGTGCACGATCGGCAGGCTCCAGATCGCCACCGAGCTTTCTTCCATCCCGTGCATCCTGTTCCACGCGTCGCAGTGCGCGAGGTACTCGCCGTGAAAGCGCGGGATGATCTTCGGCACGCCGGTCGAGCCGCCGGAGAGCTGGAACACGAAGCAGTCCTGCGGGCCGAGCTTCACCTGCGCCAGGCGCTTTCTGGCCTGTTCAAGAGAAATGGATCGGATCAGCGGCTGCAGGCGGTCGTTTTCCCCTCTGGCCACGATCAGATGCCGCAGCGACGGCAGCTTCTGCTGCATTCCCCGGGCGAACCCGACCAGGTCGAACGAGCCGAAATCCGCCTGCACGAAATAAAGCGTGGCGCCGGAGAGCCGGGCGAGCTGGCCGATCTCGACCTCGCGGTACTGCGGCACCGAGCACACCGGGATGATGCCGGCCTTGTAGCAGGCCGAGAGCGCGACGACCGTGTCGAGCACCGTGCCCATCTGGAACATCGCGCGCTCGCCCGGGCGCACTCCCAGATCGAGCAGCGCCGCGCCCAGCCGCTCGGAGCGCTCGTCGAGCTGCCGGAAGCTGAGCTCGCCCTCTTCGGAGGCAAAGGCGAGGCGCTCGGGCACGCGCGCGGCGGTGCGCCTCAAGGCTTCGCCGACCGTGAGGTCGATCCACAGCCCTTCTTCGAGGAACTTCCTTGCCTGGTCAGCGGGCGTGTAGGTCACGCCTTCAATCATTTTTTGCTCCGGAAGCCCGCACGATCGGGCCCCAGCGGCGCAGCTCGTCGGCCACGAAGGCGGTGAACGCCTTCGCATCGAGCCGGTTCGGCACGATGCCGTCGTGCTTCACGCGTTCCCGGGTCTCGGGAAGCTCCAGCGCCCGGCGCACGTCTTCGTTGAGCCGGCTCACGACCTCGGGCGGCAGGCCCGCCGGTCCCGAGAGCGAGAACCACACGGTGGCGACGAGGTCGGGGTAGCCCATCTCGGCGAAGGTCGGCACGTCCGGATAGTCCGGCAGGCGCTGGGCCGCGCTGATCGCCAGCGCGCGCGCGCGGCCGGCGCGAATCTGTCCGGCAGCCGTCGAAAGCGTGGTGGATACCGCGGTGATCTGCCCGGCCATCAGATCGGTCACCGCTGCCGAGGCGCCCTTGTAAGGCACGTGCAGCAGATCGATTCCCGCCAGCTGCTTGAAGAGCTCGGCCACGAGCTGCCCCTGGGTTCCATTGCCGGGAGAGCCATACGACAGCGTGCCGGGCTTCTGCCGAGCGAGGGAAACGAATTCCTTGAGGTCCTGCGCCGGAACGGACGGGTTGACCGCGAAGACAGCGGGCGGCCCGCCGAACAGCGCGACATGAGTGAAGTCGCGCAGCGGGTCGTAGGGCGTCCCCTGCGGCAACAGCGGCGCGATGACATGCGAGGCGATGCCGGATACGACGAACGTGTAGCCGTCGGGCGGCGCCTTCGCGGCAAGCTCCGAGCCGAGCACGCCGCCGGCGCCCGGGCGGTTCTCCACCACAAAGGTCTGCTTCAGCTGCTCGGAAAGCCTCTGTCCCACCAGCCGCCCGAGCGTGTCGGCGCTGCCGCCCGGCGCGAACGGCACGATGATCTTCACCGGCTTCGCCGGCCAGGTCTGGGCCGCGGCGGGCAGAACGGAGAGAGCGAGAAGCAGGAGGGCAAGGACAGTTTTCATCGAACGGATTTCCAGGATAACGGACGATCGCAGATGCGCGGCAGCACTTCGCTGATCGACCCGGGCAGCACCGCGTCGGCCATGTCGTCGAACGGGGTCGGCTGGGCATTGACGATGACGATCCTCGAGCCCGCGGCGCGCGCCACCTCGACGGTGCCGGCGATCGGGTAGACCTGGAGGCTCGAGCCGACGGCGAGGAACAGGTCGCCCTGCCCCGCGACCTGCATCGCGCGGTCGATCACTTCGGGCACGAGCTGCTGGCCGAAGCTGATGGTGTCGCTCTTCAGGATGCCGCCGCAGGTCCGGCAATGCGGGTCTTCCTCGCCCGCGCGCACGCGCTCGAGGACCGCCTGCATCGGCCCGCGCATGCCGCAGCCCCAGCACATGAACCGGCGCATCGAGCCGTGGACTTCGATCACGCGCTCGGGCGAATTGCCGGCGAGCTGATGGAGCTCGTCGATGTTCTGGGTGATCAGCGCGTGGAGCTTGCCCGCGCGCTCGAGCTCGACCAGCGAAAGATGCCCCGGGTTGGGCTGCGCGCTCCATGCCGGGCTGCCGAGGCGGTTCCGCCAGGACGCCTTGCGCACCTGCGCATCGGCGAGGTAGCAATGGATGTTCGACATCTTCTCGGCGAGCGGATTCCTGGTCCAGACGCCCTGCGGGCCGCGGAAGTCCGGGATGCCGGAATCGGTGGAGATGCCCGCCCCGGTGAGCGCGACGATGCGCCGCGCCTCGCGCACCCAGGCGCCGACTTCGGCTATGATTTTCGAATCCATTTCTCAATGTTAACTCCATGACCACCGCCAATATCCAGCGCCTCATCGGCGTCGCCGCGCCGCTCTGGGCAGGCGAGGCCGAAGTGGTCCGCACCTACTGGACTTCGCCGGGCCGCAGCCTGCGGACCGACCTGCTCTGGCTGCAGCGGCAATGCTTCAAGGAGTTCTGGGGATCGGGGGTCGGCAAGTACGATCGCGGCGGGGTGTTTCTGGGCCAGCTGCGCAATCTCGCCGACAAGGCGCTGGAGATCGACGTCTCGATCGACCGTCACGAGATCCTCGATGTCGTCGAGGGGCTGAAGGCGGAGTTCAGCCATTACTGCCACTTTGCCGACCTCTACGACTCGATCCGCCCGGCGGGAACGCCGAAGATGCATCCCAAGGGCCTCGACTCCTGGCCTGAGGAGGACGCCCTCACCGCGCTGCGCTACCGGCACCAGGACGAGCACGGCGCGCTCGGCATGCGCGCCTGCAAGCTGAGCGAAGGCGGCTACTGCACGCTGTTCTCCGAAGGGATGAAGCTCGAGGGCAAGCCCGGCGTCGACGGCAAGATCGCCGAAGCCTGCGCCAAGGTGTACGACGACGAATTCGAGCACATGCTCGGCGGCATCGCCGGCATCGCCCAGGAAGGGCTTGCCGACGCCGACTGGCGCCTGATGGAGAAACTGATCGCCGAGCAGCTCGAGCACCGCATCCGCATGCGCAACGCGCAGTTCAGCCGCCCGCTGCCCGAGGAACGCGTGCAGGCGATCTTTCGCGGCGAGATCCAGCCGATCGAGTTCGATTACCGCCGCGCGCGGCTCGCCGCCTAGATCAGGGGATCTGGATCTTGCCGGCGCCGGGGGCGCCGGGGACGACGATCGACGACGCGGCCTGGCGACGCAGCTCCTGCAGCTCCTTCACCGTGCGCTCGATCGCTTCCTTCGCGAGCGGGCCGAACTTCTCCGCCGCCTCCTCGAGCGAGCCGGCGCCGATCTCGAAGCCGATCGGCAGCGCGCCCGCCGGCGTGAGCACCTGCGTCTCGCCGACATAGAGCACCGCCCGCGCGGTATCGCGCGCGCCGTCCTTCTTGATGGGGGTCAGGCGGCGGATGGTGCCGACGCGGCGGTCGGTGAAGATCTCCTCCTGGTACAGCGACGCAGGATCGACCTTCAGCTCGCTGGTCGTTTGCTCGGGTCTGGTAGCCATGTTCGACCTGGTGCAAGGATAGCAGCTAAGACCGCAATTTGAAGCGTTGGATCTTGCCGGTCGCCGTTTTCGGCAATTCGCTCAGGAACTCGATCCAGCGCGGGTACTTGTGGGGCGCGAGCTTTGCCTTGACGTGCTGCTGCAGCGCGGCCTTCAGCGAGTCGCCGGGCGCATGACCCGCCTTCAGCACGACAAACGCCTTCGGCTTTACCAGCTTGTTCTCGTCCTCGGCGCCCACCACCGCGGCTTCCAGCACGGCCTCGTGCGTAATGAGCGCCGCCTCGACCTCGACCGGGGAGACGTAGATGCCGCTCACCTTCAGCATGTCGTCGGAGCGGCCGCCGTAGGTGTAGTAGCCCTGCTCGTCCACGGTGTACTTGTCGCCGCTGCGCGTCCACGGGCCCTGGAAAGTGCTCTTCGTGCGCTCGCGCTGGTTCCAGTACATGAGCGCGCTGGTCGGCCCGCGAATCTGCAGCTCGCCCAACTCGCCCGGCTTGCTGATGACGTTGCCCTGCTCGTCGGCGAGCCGCACCTGGTATCCCGGCACCGGCTTGCCGGTGGTGCCGTAGCGCACTTCGCCTGGCCGGTTGGAGAGAAAGATGTGCAGCATCTCGGTCGAGCCGATGCCGTCGAGGATCTCGACGCCGGTGCGCTCGGTCCAGCGCTTGCCGATGTCGGCAGGCAGCGCCTCGCCTGCTGATGTGCAGATTCTGAGATTGAGTTTCGATCTTTCCGGGAAGTTTGGATTAGCCAACAGGGCAGCAAACAGCGTCGGCACGGCGTAAAAGATGGTCGGTTGTTTCTCCACCAGTCGCTTGAAAACCGCGTCCGGCGTGGGCCGCTCGGCCATGAGAATCGCCGTCGCGCCGACCGCGAGCGGAAAGGTAAGCGAGTTGCCGAGGCCGTAGGCGAAAAAGAGCTTGGCCGCGGAGAACACGACGTCGGATTCGCGGATGCCGAGGATCGGCCTGGCGTAGAGCTCCGCGGTGGCGATGAGGTGCGAATGCAGGTGCACCGTGCCCTTCGGCGCCCCGGTCGAGCCCGACGAATACAGCCAGAAGCACATGTCGTCGCGGGTGGTGGGGGCGGGTTCTGCGTTCGTCTCCGCTGCGCGGAGAAAATCGGAAATCCGGGAAACGACGTGCTTCAGGTCGGGGCAATTCCCGAGGATCGGCTGGAAATTCTTCAGAAGCGGCTCCGACACGAAGAGCGCGCGAGCGCCGCTGTCGCGAAGCTGGTACTCGTAATCGGCCGGCGTGAGCAACGTGTTCATCGCCACCGGAACGATGCCGGCCTTGATCGCGCCGAGGAACAGCGCCGGCCAGTCGCAGCCGTCGAGCATGGCGATGGCGATGCGCTGCTCGCGCACGATGCCGAGCGCGCGCAGGGCATTGGCCGCGCGGTCGATCCGCTCGGCGAGCTGCGCGAAGGTGCAGCTGCCCGAGTCGTCCATAAAGGCGATCTTGTCGCCTCGCCCGGCAGCCAGGTTGCGGCCGGCCAGGTCTACCGCCGCGTTGTATTCGCGCGGGAGTTCCATGCGTCTTCGTCCTCCTGTGCGCCGGAATTGTACGCGTCATGAAGCAGCGACTCGCGCACGAACGCGGCGGCCGCGAGGGCGAGCGCTCGTCCCTTCGCATGGGCCACGCTCCAGCGCCGCCCGAGCGGCAGCCCCTCGATCTCGAGCGCGAACAGGTAGACGTCGTCCTCGCCCGCGGCGAGGCGCAACAGGAGCTGCGCGCGGTCAGCGAGATGCAGGCTGACCTGCACGCCCGGGTGGCGCGCGCAGAACGCGGCGATGAGCCGCGCGGCGACCGGGCGCGCTTCCGGCTCGGCGGCAAGGCTCAGGAATTCGCTTGCCGGCGCGCGCAGCGCAGCAAGGCGCTCCTCCATGCGGGCGAAAAATTCCAGCAGCTCGGCGCAGGCGGTGTGCAGCTCCTTCCCGGCGGCAGTGAGCTCGAGCCGGCGGCCGCGCTGTTCGAACAGGACCAGCTCGAGCGCCTCGGCCAATTTCTTCAATTGCATCGATGCGGTCGGCTGCGCGAGATGCAGCTCTTCGGCGGCGCGCGTCACGCTGCCGAGGCGCGCCACCGCCTCGAACACCATCAGCTGGGGGAACAGCCCGTGACGAAAGTAGCGGCGCAGCGTAGCGCGAGGCATCTCGGCTCCTTGACGGTTACCGAGGTCTCGCTTGCAGCCTGAGCTGCCGGGACGACCGGGGACGAATCCCGTGTTGACGGCCGGCCCGCTGAGAAGCTACTCCCCTGCGGGGAGACACATCATAGCCCCGCGCCGGGCAATGGTCCATTGCGATTCGTAATCGATCGCATCACGCATCGTCATTTTTCTTTCTCGCGAGCAGGAACCAGAATCGGCGCCATGTTCCCTACCCCCGAATTCCTCTCCGCGCTGGCGGCGATCGTGGTGATCGACCTGGTGCTTGCCGGCGACAACGCGATCGTCATCGCGCTCGCTGCGCGCAATCTGCCGAAGACCTTGCAGTACCGGGCAATCGCCTGGGGAACGCTCGGCGCCGTGGTGGTGCGGGCGAGCCTCACCGTCGGCGTGCTCTGGCTGCTGCAGATTCCCGGGCTGATGCTGGCCGGCGGCGCGCTGCTGGTCTGGATCGCCTATCGCCTGCTGACGGATGACGGCGGCGCCGAGCACGAGGTGGCGCCGGCGACGGGCTTCTGGGGCGCCATGCGCACCATCGTCGTCGCCGACGCCGTGATGGGACTCGACAACGTGCTGGCGGTCGCCGGCGCGGCGCACGGCAGCATGCTGCTCGTCGTGCTCGGCCTGGTGATCAGCATCCCGATCGTGGTCTGCGGATCGACGCTGATCCTGCACTGGATCGAGCGCTTCCCGGGCCTGCTGTACCTCGGCGGCGCGGTGCTGGCGTGGACCGCTGCCAACATGATCACCGGCGAGCCCTTCGTCGAGGAAGCGCTCGCCGTGCGCCCGGTCTTCAAATCCGCCCTGTACATCGCCGTGATCGCCGGCGTGCTCGGCATTTCATGGCTGCGCAACCGCAAGCCCGTTCAGGAGGCATCGCTATGAAAATTCTCGTTCCAGTCGACGGGTCCATGGCGGCGCTCGCGCCAATATTGCAGTTGACGAAGAGTTTCCCGTCAGAGGTCGAAATCCTGCTCCTGAATGTTCAGCCGAGCTTCCACGGCCGCATCCCGCGCTTCAGCAGCCGCGCTGCGCGCGACGGGCTGCGTGCCGAGCGCAGCCGCGACGCCATGGCGCGCGCCATCGAGGAGCTCTCGGTCTGCGGGCTGCCCTTTCGCGCCTTGACCGAGGTGGGCAGACCGGCCGAGCGCATTGCGGCCGTCGCCGAGCGCGAAGCCGTCGACGCGATCCTGATGGGCGTCGGTCGCCACCCGGCATGGCTGCGCTGGGTCAACCCGTCGATCGCGCAGGGCGTGATGGAGCGCACCGACATCCCGGTGACCGTTTTCGCCCGCGGGCGCGCCGGCGTCATCGAGCGCTACGCGGTTCCCGTCGGCGTTGCGGGGCTGGCAGCGCTGCTGCTTACTGTTGAGTGATCAGCTCCGAGGCCATCAATTCAGGCTCGATGCCCTCGGCCTCTTCGGCGGCGAAGTTGAGCTCGATCTTGATGCCGTTCGGGTCGTAGAGAAACAGCTGGAACAGCGCCTGGCCGTTCGCGCGGCGCTGGCTGAAGGGGATCTTCTCCCTTCTCAAGTGTTCCAGCGTCGAGCGCAGGCCGGTTGCGCGAAAAGCGATGTGATCGAGCGCGCCGGTCCCCGTGCCGGCGTCCCGCGAGGTGCGGCCGAGGTATTTCTTCTGGATCTCGCCGGCCGCCTTCGCGCTCGGCCCGATGTGCACGATGTCGGTGTCGCCGAGGTACATCCAGTGCACCGGAAAGCCGAAGTCCGGGTGCGGGCCGGCCTTCATGCCGAGGACTCGCGCGTACCAGTCGCGCGTCGCGTCGATATCGTCCGCGGCAACCAGGAAGTGCTCGATGTGCGAAAGAGGCATGCACTAATATATAACGAAGGAGGAGCGCATGGACTTCGCGGACAGCAAGCGGCTCACGGCGGCCGGGGCGAGGAAGATCATGGCCACGGCGATCGCCCGGGCGCAGGAGGCGGGCATCGCCGTGACGGTGGCCATCGCCGACGCGGGCGGCCACCTGCTGCTGCTCGAACGCATGGAGGGCGGCCGCTTCCACACCGTGCACTCGGCGACGACGAAGGCCGTTTGCGCCGCGTCCAACAAGAGAATCACCGGTCCGAAAGGAGCCCAGGGCCAGTCGCTCGATGCCGCCCATGCGCTGGGGCTGGCGCTCGCCGCCGGGCCGGAGCGCTGGACGGCGATGGAGGGCGGCTGCCCGGTCATCGTCGGCGGCGAATGCATCGGCGGCGTCGGCGTCGCCGGCGGCAGCTGGGAGCTCGACGAGCGCCTCGCGCGCGAAGCCGTCGAATCGATCGGCGCCTCCGCGCAGTGAAGGTCGCCTGCCTCGGCATGGGCTGGTGGTCGGACGTGCTCGCCGAGGCCATCCAGCGCTCGAAGAAGCTGACGATTGCAGCGTGCTACAGCCGTTCCGTGGAAAAGCGGGAAAAGTTCGCCGCGAAGTACGGCTGCCGCGCGGCTGCTTCGTACGAGGCGATTCTGAACGACCACCTTATCGAAGCCATCATCAACACCACCCCGAACAGCGTGCACCGCGAGACCACGCTCGCCGCGGCGGCCGCGGGCAAGCACGTGTTCCTCGACAAGCCGATCGCCAACACGATCGCGGATGCGCGCGCGATCACCGACGCGTGCCGCCAAGCGAAGGTGGTGCTGGCGCTCGGCTATCAGCGCCGGCGGGAAAGTCATTTTCGCTGGATCAAAGACAAAATCCGGGAGTTCGGCAAGCTGGTGAATGCGGAGGCGAACATCAGCCGCGACCGCCTCGGCAGGATCGATCTCACCTCGTGGCGCTATACCGCGGAAGGCATGCCCGGCGGCGTGATGCTGCAGATCGGCATCCACTACACCGACGTGCTCGAGTATCTGCTCGGGCCGGTCAAGGCCGTAAGCGGCCGCTTCGTGCGCCTCGTTCTCCCCGGCGACAACCCGGATGTCGCGAGCCTGGTCCTCGAGCACGAGAACGGCGCGCTCTCGACGCTCAACGCGAGCTACGCCTCGGCCTCCGAGTACTACCTGATGAACCTCTACGGCAAGGAAGCGAGCGCGTATTACGATTTTCATCAGGGATTGCGCTTCCTGAGACGCGGATCGAAGACTTCCGAGAGTATTCCCTGCAAAAAAAATGATCCGATCGTCGAGGAGCTGGAGGAGTTCGCTGCCGCGGTGCGCGGCGACGCCGAGCCGGAGATGGACGGCGAGCGCGGCACGGCGTCGCTGGCGGTGCTCCTCGCCGGAATACGCTCGGCGAGAGAGGGCCGAAGGGTGGAGGTCAAGGACATCCTTGCGTGAAGGTCCTTCTGTTTTTGCTTTGCCTGCTCGCCTTCACCCTCCATGCACAGGAATTTCCTCAAAAAGGACCGCTTGAAATCACCGTCCTCTTCCCCGCCGGCACTTCAGCGGATGTCACTGCTCGCACGCTCGCCGAGGGCATGTCGAAGGTTCTCGGCCAGCGCGTGCTGGTCG
>Ga0070697_100003432_pt1 | contig 12187 bp, 5 predicted proteins | sample KBSK1501metaG_FD_65475 | JGI IMG/M metagenome (GOLD analysis project Ga0070697, IMG submission 65475) | Corn, switchgrass and miscanthus rhizosphere microbial communities from Kellogg Biological Station, Michigan, USA - KBS K1-50-1 metaG | ecosystem: Host-associated > Plants > Roots >... | reverse complement strand
TGTTACGAAGTATCTCTGGGGCTAGGCTGGAGGAGATTGACAAGTATTCGGGCAAAGACATTAGGGTTGGAGACCTTTCTTGTTTCGTGACGCGCAGTGGCTACACTGGTGAGGATGGGTTCGAGATCTATGTCTGGAACACAACCAGCCAACATCCTGAGCTTGCGGTGAAGATCTGGGACAGACTCCTTTCGGCCGGCAGGCATGAGGGATTGAAAGCGGCGGGTCTTGGAGCTAGGGATGTCTTGCGATTGGAGGCAGGAATGTGCCTGTACGGAAACGACATTGACGAGAAGACATCACCTGTTGAAGCAAAACTCAATTTCGCCGTTCGACTGGACAAGGCGAGTGATTTTGTCGGACGAGGACCAATTCAGGTTCAGAAGGAGCAGGGACCTGGCCGGGTTCGGGTGGGCTTCAAAATCAAAGACAAGGGAATTCCCCGACAGGGCCAAGAAATCGTTCTTGAGGATCAGAATGTCGGAAAGGTTACGAGTGGAACTTTCTCTCCAACTCTCGGCATCAGCATAGGTATGGGATACGTTCCGCCAAACATCTCGAAGGTGGGAACTGTCTTCGGGATCAAGATCAGAGATCGGAAGGTTTCTGCGGAAGTGGTGAAGCTACCGTTCTATCAGCGACGATCAGAAGATGCGGTGGTGGTTCTTGGTCAGGAGATGGGACTCCGCGACTTTCGGATGAAATATGGGGTGACGGAAACAGCCGCTGTACATGGTTGAGCTAGGTCTACATGTAGAACTCGGCTCTGTTGACTCTTCGTCGGATTCGACTTTCGCCGGCCTCTGATTAATATCTTCCGCATGGTATGGTAGTGTGTCGTCGTGTATGAGCGCCCGTGGAAAAAGCGAGTAACGGTCTGTTGACCTAGAAAGAAGCTTACGGGTGTGAGAGAGGCTTACAATAGATGATAGTCGATGAGAGCAAGTTAACCTATCCAACAATAAGTTAACAGAACCTAGAACTCTTACCTAAGTATTGAGTGATTCCTGCCGTTTTTTCTTAGCCTGCGACTGCGTATTCTCTGGCTCGTAGTTTTTCGCAGTCGTGGCGGCCGCTGTGTTTCTCGCAGAGGTCTCTTGTGCAGTGGGGGCAGTTCTCGACGGCCAGTAGCTGGCACTCGGAGCAGACAACGCCCCATACTAACGCCAATTTTTTCTATTCGCTTCCTGTAATTTATCTCGGTCCATTAGCCCTGATTAGAAAAGAGGTATGGACTATTTTTACTCAAAAAGATACTCGAACCTCTACCTGACAAGGCATGTAACAGGCAAACGACCCGATCCTTCGTAATGATTGCTTATCGACGCGGCTTCTCTTTCTTACCGTTCAGCAACGCATCCAGACTAACGCCGTTGACTGTGAAGACCCGATATCTCGTTCCGGGCAAATCTCCATAGGCTTTGCCTTCGGCCCCTCCGATCCCTTCGATCTGTACCTCGTCATGTTCGTCGATGAAGTTCAAGGCACCGTCGCCCGGGAGGAATGCGGTTACCACCTTCCCATTCTTGATCAGCTGCGCACGGACGCAGTTTGAGGTGAGGAATCCGTTTGCAAAGAAGTTGTGATTCCTGCTGGCGGTTGTAATGTCCAGGAGCCGATTCTCGCTCGAAGGAGAGACTTTTGCAATCGTCTCCCAAACAAGACCCTCCGGCAGGTCGGATTGTTCTCGTACGTAGTCGGCGAAGGAAGAACTGATCCTAGCGGTAGAGCCCAGCCTATCCGTCTCACCAACTCCAACTGAAGCCCAGAAATTAACGACGCTTCCCGCAAAATCGTAACCTTCACCGCGCAGCTTTTCGGAAGTCTCCTTGATGGTGAAACCAGCAGTCCTCAACGCAAGCGCGCGACTGTAAGCCTTCTTGGCACGCTCCATCCGATGTTTTCTCATCAGAAGGTATTCGTAGGCATACCGGGAGAGGGTTTCTCGGGCCTTCTGGTACCTATAGCCTATCTTTCCAAAAAGCGAGAGAAGATTCTCGAAGCCGGAATCAATGCATGTTGTAAGCCGGAATGATTTCACGCCGTTGCGTCGGATGACCGAAGGTCTCACCGAGCACTCAGAGGTCTCGACACCGAATTCGTGGAGAAGCTTACGTATGCCGTTAACGAGTCTCTTGCCGTCCTCTATGCGATCCTCCGCTTTGCACACGGTAAAGCTTGGAGGCTGGAAGGTAGTCCCATTCCTTCCTTGAGCTCTGGGCTTTTCTAGTTCGCTTCCGAAGAAGGAGGCCAAGAATTCTCTCTTGACCCATAGCGGAGCCCTCGCTATCCAGTGCGGGACACTGTAGGCGAGGTCGGCTTTTCGACCCACTGGCGCCCCAAGTGATTTCAGGAGAGTGAACAGGGCGATTGACGTGGAGGCTACAATGTGGTAGTGTCCGGCAATTACCTGCTGGGTGCCATCGTGCAGGTTGATGACACTCGTAGACTCTCCTTCGTAAACTGGGCTTGAATGGAACCCTAATGAGTTGAGGTCCGCCGCAACGGTTTCCAAGTCTTCTGGACTGCCTGAAGCGACGAATTTTCCGGTCCAACCATTTCCACTCCTCGAGTAGCTAAGGGTCCCGTCGCCAAGCACATGGCCGACGATTCGTGCTAGTTGAGCAATCTTCGCGTTGTCGTAGGTTAGTGGAAGGAGGTTTCTTGAGTACAGTTCTGATACGATACGGTTGGACCTTGAAGAAGGAGGAATATTCTCCAGGATATTTCCGTCGGTGAGAACGGTTTCGTGCGATGGTTCCTGCTCAACACCTGGAGTGGGCAGGACCATGACCTTGTCTCCCCGCTTCAGACTCTTGGCGCCAAGGATTCCTAGTGAAGTGTAGAATGGATGATCGGCACTACAGATGATCCTGCGTCCGGTCTCTTCTGTGACAACTTCTAGAGCCCCCGTCTGATTAGCTTCACTCTCAGATAGACCGAAGAAGTCTACGACCGGCGATCCTTCTACGGCTCGCTTCTGAGGATCAAACGTCGCGACTTGGCTTATTCTCCAAGACTGTTCGAGCTTCTCAATTGAGCATGAGTTTCCATCTGCGAGGAGAACACTCGTACTTGGGGCAACGCATTTTCTGACTGCGCTGTTGGGCTGGCGGCATTCAACTCCCACCTTCTCCAGGACGATGGCTCGGGCTTGGGGAGATCCTTCTAGTGGGTCTGCTTTGTAGTCGAGACCGAGCATGCGTCGCTTGTATGGAGCGTAGGCCCACCTGAAGCTCGCGCGCCGCTTCCGCAATTTGCGGCCTGCAAACATTCCGCTTGAGGTCTTGACCATGCTCGAAGCCTTTGAAGGAGGAGCGGAGGCTCGGGCTTGCTTTTTAGCATGACGCTACATATGGAGCTAGCAAAGACTGATCGGGATCGCCCATAACACGCCCGAATCCTAGATCTGGGCAGGCGGTTCTGTAGCCACGCTTATTCCACGCTTCCCCTAGGGCAAGAGTACCGTTACGAGGATCATGATTCAAGCCCATTCTACGTTGTAAACACGAATCCTCGCTGAGAAAACGTTCCAGCTGGCGGGAGCCCTCTAGGAAAGGGGGCCGACAATATTATTCCCGCGACGCGAGAGCGCGGATCTTCCGGGTCCTATGATACTACAACCTGGTCGATGTCGAAGTAGCGCTTTACAAGAAGCCGCGTCTTATCGATGGTCCGTCCGTTCTTCCCGATCGCAATTGCCTTGTCGCGCGGATCAACCTCGACAACCACGATCTTCTTGTCCGGTCTCTCAGTCACCCGGACCTCCTTCAGCCGGGCCGGAGCCAGACTATTCCGGATCAGAGCCTCCGGAGTCTCAGCGTATTCGACGACTTCTATCTGACGGCTCGTCATATTCCGCAGCATGTTGATGTTCTTTCCGCCCTTACCGATCGCGAGTCCCATATCCCCAGGCTTGGCCACGAAAATGATCCTCTCCAACTTCTCGTCAATAATACAGTCCTGTGTTGTTGCCCCGGTGATGCTCTCGAACAGGGCCATGTACTTCATCTCCTCGCTCGTCAGCTTGATCTTGGGCTGAAGCATCACTTTTTCTCAGCGACCAGCTTCAAAACCTCAGAATCCCCCGCTTCCCGGACGACGATCGCGGAGACCGGAAAAGGCTTCTCGCATACCGCTCCCAGATCCAGACTGGATCCGGGAAAGACGTAGACCGGAATCTCTGACTGTTCAGCGTTGTGCAGAATCTCGTCCCGCTCAGCCTCACGACAGTTCCGTGCCAGAATAATCATCTTCGCCCTAGCAGACGCAGTACTCACGACCGCGTCCTTGCTTCCAAACCCAACCTTTCCCGTCTTCACGGCCATGCGTATCTGTTTGTTGATGTCGACCAGAGTCTACTTTCCTCCCTTACGCGACATCATCATGGACACTTCGATCAGACCAGTGCCCATCGGTATCTGCTGGCCGACAATCACGTTCTCCGCCACCCCCCGTAGAGTGTCCGTGATGCCCTTGACCGCGGCGTCTACAATTGTCGGGATGGTGATCTCGAACGCTGCCTTTGCCAGTGTACTCGCTTTCTCGCCGCTGACCCCGTGGCGTCCCACTTGGAGCACGTCGCCTGAAGACGTCATCATATCCGCGACCAGCATCACGTGTCTAACATCAACGTCTAGTCCTTGCTCCTCAAGCACGCCGAGCGCTTCTTTAACGATGACGTTCCTCGCTGCTTCTATTCCCAGCACGACGGCCGTCTCGTTGATGTTGTTGCTCACTGTCCTTGACGTGTCGACCCCTGGAATTTCTAGTGCGAGTGCGAGGCTGGAGCCTTCTGTCCTGACGATCCATTCACCCTTCTCCTCAATCACTAACGCTCGCTTCACTGCGGGTATACCTTTGATGTGAGCGACCGTCAGCTTACTGGCCAACCGTCTGAATTGTGGAATCTCCAGGTCTTTAGTCTTGATCTCAATCGAGTACGACTCGACCTTCACGTCCGCATTCGCCAGGACCAGCGCCTCTCGGACTTCTTGAACGGTCACCTCTCTCTCCCTCATTGCTTGAGGATTCAGCTTGACATCGATTCTCATCCGGGTGACATCTGTCTCGAAGGAGCTTGCAATGTCGCCGAGGGTTGTATGAGTTAGGAGGGTCGCTACTTCTTGAGCCTTCTCACGGCTCGTACGATGTTTCGTGTCCAGGTACACCGTCATGTTGGGTGTCGAGGGAATCTTGCGCGCGTCCACGATCTCGATCAATCGTGGTAGACCGAGAGTCACGTTCTGTTCTCTGACTCCGGCGAAGTGGAAGGTCCGCAGGGTCATTTGTGTGCCCGGCTCACCGATAGACTGGGCTGAGACTATTCCGGCCGCCTCGCCTGGCTCGACTAGAGCTGCCTTGTAATTCTCGATTGTTCCGGCTACTGCATCGTCTACTCCCGCCTTGGTGAGCTTGGCACTGACTAATGTTGTTCTCAGCTTGTTGAGAGTGAGAGGTGAGAGAATTTCCTTTGAAGTGTCAACCTGTTCCTCGACATACTCTTTCCCGGCCGGTGTTCCCTTCTTCATTGTAAGTCGGACCCGTTCGACGAGCCTGTCGATGTTCACCGACTTGCCGTGGTCGCTCTTCGCCACGTCTACTCCATCCTCTCCGTACCGGACCTGAATTATGTTACCACGGGAGTCTCTTACAGTCGAGTCGTATTCGACTCTGAGGTGTTCGAGAGCGTTAATGAGACGGCGCTGCATGTATCCGCTCTGCTGGGTCCTAACGGCGGTATCGACGAGCCCCTCTCTTCCTCCCATCGCGTGGAAGAAGAACTCGATCGGCTCCAACCCATCACGATAACTGTGATAGACGAAGCCACGCGGTGCGGCTCGCATGTCTCCAGGCTTGAAGAAGCTGAGGGCTCTTCCCCGGTATCCTCTCAGGATTCTCTTCCCTCGAATAGACTGCTGGCCAACGTTCGCGGTCATCTGTCCGATGTTGAGCGAGGAGCCTCTTGCGCCAGCGCGTGTCATTATGACGCCGCTATTGTCCATCTGGAAGTACTGGTCCGCATATTCTCCGGCAACGTCGCGTGCTCTTGAGAGCTCGTTCATGATGTAGATCTCTAGCGACTCTTCAAGGGACTGTCCAGGAAGACGTTCGAGGGTGCCCTTTCGATAACTCTCAATGTACTCGTCAACCTTCTCCTCGGCCCTTGCAATTCCCTTTGTGATCTTTTCCTTAGTCGCAGGCGCTAGCTGTAGCTCGTCCATGGCGTAGGTGAATCCGCGGAGTAGCATGAACCGGTCTAAGAGTCTCGTGACGGCGTTTAGGAACCTTCTCGCTTCTTCCGCGCCATAGTCTTTGACGATGCGATGGAACAGACTCTCAGACTTTTCAGCGCCGATTGAAGCCTTGTCGATTACGCCCTGTTCTAGAATTCCGTCTTTGATGACTACGAACGTGTCGTATGGGCAGTCGTGCATGACACCTTTGTCGTCGTCCGGGCACTTGTAGTAGCTCGAAAGATTTGACTTCGATACGAAGTTGAAGCCTTTCGGAAGCACTAGGCTGAAGATCTGCTTGCCCGTCCATCGCTCCTCGCCTTTTACTGTGACGGGTTCTGGCATCGGACCCTCATAGCCCGCAGCAGCAATGAGCTTGGACGCGTCTTGGCGGTTTAGAGTCGTAGACTTTTGGGTCAACAGAAAAGCTGCCGTCAGTGAGTCACGTATAGCCGCGATTATTGGTCCACCGTATCTCGGTGAGAGAATCTGGTCTTGTACCTGCATGAGAAGCCGAGCTTCCGTCCGCGCCTCTTCTCCTTGAGGAACATGCAGGTTCATCTCGTCTCCGTCAAAGTCGGCGTTGTACGGCGTACACACTGTAGGATTGAGTCTGAACGTCTTGTAGGGCAAGACCCGCACTCGATGTGCCATTATCGACATGCGGTGAAGGCTCGGTTGACGGTTGAACAGCACAATGTCTCCATCTCGGAGATGTCTCTCTACTACGAACCCTGGCTGGATAGCCTCTGCGACCACTTTCCTGTCCGTGACGAATTCCAGACGGACGCGTCTGCCGTCGGGCCGCACAATATAGAGTGCTCCAGGATAATTGTCGGGGCCGTTATCGATGAGCCGTTTCATCTCTTCGATATTATGACTAGTAACCTTCTCGGGAATCGTTAGTCTGCTAGCAACATCTAGCGGGACTCCAACTTGGTTAATGTCGAGGTTAGGATCAGGCGACACGACCGTCCTAGCTGAGAAGTCGACCCTCTTTCCGGAGAGATTTCCCCTGAATCTTCCCTCTTTCCCTTTTAGTCTCTGGACAAGGGTCTTGAGGGCTCTTCCCGACCTATGTCTTGCGGGGGGAAGACCTGAGACTTCGTTGTCGAAGTAGGTTGTTACGTGGTACTGGAGCAGCTCGTGAAGTTCCTGAATAATATTGATGGGCACGCCAGATTCGAGGGCCTCTCGAAGTTTCTGGTTGATCCTTATGATGTCGACAAGCTTGTGTGTCAAGTCATCCTCTGATCGGATCCCAGACTCCAGAGTGATGCTGGGTCTAACCGAGACTGGGGGAACCGGCATGACTTGCAGTACAGCCCATTCTGGCCTCGCAGCCTTAGGGTCCAAGCCCAAGAGGATGAGGTCGTCGTCAGCTATCCTCTCCAACCGTTCTCTAACCGTACTTGGGGTCAGTCGTACTGCTCCACCTTCCGCAACGATCTCGTGGAACGTTGTCGGTTTTCCATGCTCGATAGGATACTGTTTCTGGCTACAGTGAGGGCACTGTTGAGTTTTCTTTGCGTCTCTGATTATCTCGTCTAGAAAGGCATCGGGTACGGTGTTTAGTCGCTCCTTCAGCTCGGTACATCTTGCTCGGTATTTCTCGATCTTCTCTTCAGTTAGCAGGATTCTTCCACAGTTTCGACAGGTAATTGACAGGAGACGGTGTGTTAGCTTGGCGAAGCTGACGTGAATTACGGGTTCGGACAGTTCGATGTGTCCAAAGTGTCCTGGACACGCGGAAGCTGTGTTCCCGCACGTCTTGCACTTTTGGCGTGGTTCTAGAGTTCCGAGTCTGCCGTCCATTAGACCTGAGACAATGGGCACGCCATCCTCGTCGTAGGTGTCTGCTGCCTGTATCTCAACGGCTGAGAGTTTTCTTAGCTCTGTTGGAGATAGTAGTGTGAAGCGTATACTCTGTATGACCTTCGCTGCCTCGTCCACGGTTGCGAGGGCCATGGCTAGGCTCTCTCCTCGAGGTTCAGTCTAGGCGCGATCCCGAGCGCCATGAGTTCTTGCACTAGTAGCTTGAACGCGTAGGATATTGCGACCGGAGAGATCTGAGCTTTCTCAGCGTCAATTCTGCAGATGTACTTGTTCTGTTTGATGTCGTGGTATGCGAGGGTTCCACAGATCTCGCAGACGTAGGCTACGTACTTGTCGGACTCTTCCAAGAGTCTGTCTCGCAATAGTGCGCTTGCTCCGTGTCCGATGAGGCAGTCGCGTTCCATTTCTCCGAATCTTAGTCCTCCACCTCGGGCTCTTCCTTCAGTGGGCTGTCGCGTGAGCATCTGAACCTGGCCGCGGGCTCGTGCATGCATCTTGTCTGAGACCATGTGGTGTAGTTTCTGGTAGTAGACGACGCCTATGAATAGGTCGGCCGCCAGTCGCTCCCCTGTGATTCCATTGTACAGTACTTCTCTGCCGCTGCTCTCGAATCCTAGCTTGGTGAGGATATCGCCTATGGCCTCGGGGCCGATGTTTTCGAAAGCTGTCCCATCTACTATCTCACCCATCTGAGATGCGGCCTTTCCTCCCAGTGTCTCCACGAACTGGCCGATGGTCATTCGGGACGGGATGGCGTGAGGGTTGATTATCACATCCGGTACGACACCGTCGACTGTGAAAGGCATGTCTTCCTGAGGCACAAGGAGACCGATGACTCCCTTTTGCCCATGGCGTGAGGCGAACTTGTCGCCTAGCTCTGGGACGCGTAGGTCCCGGACCTTGACTTTGACTAACTTGCTGCCCTCGATGGATTCTGTTACGAATATTTGGTCGATGGTGCCTTGTTCGGAAGGCCGCATTGTTACGGAAGAGTCGCGTTTGGTTGGACCCTTCACCTCAAACTCTCGGTACTCTTCCAAGAATCGTGGAGGGCTTGTTCTGCCGACTAGGACCGTGTTTCCTGTTGTCTCTGCTTCAGGCGAGATCATGCCGTCCTCTTCGAGGAGTCGGTAGTAGCGGTCTCCTCTGTAGCCCCTGATGCCGGCCTCGGGAATCTCGAACTTGTCTCTCAGACCTCCGAGGTATTGTCGACTCTCTGCCTCGTAGATCCTGTAGAATGTGGATCTGAATAGCCCTCGATCTACTGATGATCTGTTGATGATGATGGCGTCTTCCATGTTGTATCCTTGGAAGGATAGGATGGCGACCACGACGTTCTGGCCTGATGGTCTTTCGAGGTAGTTGAAAACCTCCATGGGCTTTGTTTGCACGATGGGTGTCTGGGGATAGTGGAGGAGATGGGAGCGTGAGTCGACACGCGTGAAAAAGTTTGTAGAGAAAACGCCGAGTGCCTGTTTTGCCATCGCTGACTCGTAGGCGTTTCGGGGGGATTGGTTGTGCTCTGGGAATGGTATGAGGCTTGCGGCTATCCCGAGCATTACGTAGGGGGCGATTTCGAGGTGTGAATGGTCCTTTTGCAGTTCGTGTTCGTACATTGCCACGAGAGCATTTTCTTCTTCGTCTGCGTCTAGTAGCTCTACTACTCCGCTCCGGACAAGATCTTGCCAGTTCGTGCGGCCGTCGTCTACTGATGCTAAGTGTTCTTCTGTGAGTCTGGGTCTCCCTCCATCGGCAACGATGAGCGGGCGTCGGACTCTGCCCGGGTCGCAGTTGATGTAGAGCTCTTTTCTTCCACCTTCAACCTCTGGTGGGTGATATCCAAAGTTGACTTCGGCGCTTATCTTGCCTTGTCGTCTGTATTCCCTAAGCTCTTCGGCGAGGGCCATCGGATCCTTAGAGTAGCCGGCGATGATTCCGTCGACAACTACCTTCCCACCTGTAGCACGGAGTTTCTTGTCTGACTCTTCAACGGGTATGACTCCCATTCGGCGGAGCTTGTCAACCATCTCGTGAGGGTCGATTCCGACGCTGATGCTGCTTGAGAGGGCTAGATTCTTGACTAGTCCGCAGTTTGATCCTTCAGGGGTCTCGTCTGGGCATAGTCTCCCGTAGTGGGTTGGGTGGAGATCGCGGGCTTCCAGGTTGGGCTGGCTCCTGCTCAGGGGAGATTGGAGGCGGCGGAGGTGGCTCAGGGTGCTTACGAAGTTTGTTCTGTCGAGCAGTTGTGTAACACCGATTCTTCCTCGTACCCAGTTGCCGGTCGCGATGGCGTGCTGTACTCTCTCGGTGATTATTCCAGGTCGGATTGCGTTGGCGATGGAGAATTCGATATGCCGCCTGATGGTAATTCGCTCCAGCTGGTACTTTAGGTCGCGAGTAAGGTTTCTGAAGGATATTCTGAAAAGTTCGGCGAGTAGAGACCCGGCTAGTTTGAGACGTTTGTTAGCGTAGTGATCCTTGTCGTCCGGGTTCCTTCGCTGAAGTTTTACTTCTATTATGCGTGTCGCGATTTCTGTAAGGAAGAGCCCCTTCTCTCTCCGATCGGCCGGGACGCGGCCCATGTGTGGGAGAAAGTTTCTGTCTAAGACTGATTCTGCTTTTCTCAGCCTATACTCATCAACCTGCCCTGGCGCGAGTCTGTTTCCCAGGTATAACAGGGCGTCTCGCTGGTTGGTTGCCTCAAGAGATTTCTCGAATGATCCTTCCAGTTCGTTCTGGACCGGCGGGTCCAGGCTTACCAGTTCGGCGACTTTTGCGTCTTCCTCGAATCCCAGTGCCCGCATGAGAATCATGAACGGTATGTCGCTGGGAATCCCGGGCATTGTGACGTAGGTGCCGCCGTCAGCTTTGAGAGTGACTTCTATACGGGCTCTGAAGCCTACGGTTGTTGAGAAGATCTTGGCCTTGTAAGTTGGGTTTACGCCCGTGTGTTCGATGTCTACGAGGATTCTGTTGGCGGCGAGATCTTCGAGCGCGACTATTACTCGTTCGGACCCGTTGACGATGAAATATCCTCCGGGGTCAAGCGGGTCTTCGCCTACTCCGATCAGATCATCCGGGGAGAGTTTGGAGAGGAGACAGATTCTGGATTTGAGCATGACGGGGAGATCGCCGACGTAGACCATTTCGGGCTGTCCTTCGCGTTCTCCGATGACTGGGATCATTTCCATGTGCAGGGGAGCTGCATAGGTGAGGTTGCGAATTCTGGCCTCTGCGGGATAGATGGATCGTTCTGTCCCGTCTACCTCTATGACTCTGGGTGCGCCTATCTCGACTTTGCCTAGTTTGATCTTTAGTGGGTAGTCTCCTATTTCTATTGGTAGTTCTCCTACTTCGTCGACTATTGCTTGTAGTCCGCGTTCGACAAAGTCGTTGTAGGAGTCGATGTGTTGTCGTACTAGTCCGCTGTCGTGGATGAATTCTTTAGTTAAGTTCCAGAGCTGGGTTGTTGTTACTGCCAAATTTTCACTCTCAATAACCTATTTTTCAAAAGTCTTCTACTACATACCGGTAAAAGTCGGATTCGCCTGCGGTAGCGCTTTTCCGGATGACCTTGACGATGTCTCCAGGCTTGGCGCCGATGGCGCGTACTGCTGGGTCAGTTGATTTGACGTACGGTATCTGGAAGGGTTTGATATGGTATCGTTCTAGGACGTCTTTAGCTTCATTGGGTTTTAGGAGGACGTGTTTGGGGACGAGGTCGTGTTTGAATATGTCATAGGAGGGTTCCTTCTCTTTGATCTGTTTCTTGACCAAGTACTTGCTACTACCTCAGCGGATGGACGGGTGGAGTCCGACCTACCGGGCTGGGCGAGTGAAAGTAATCGGCGGTTTAATAAACCTAACACCTTTCGGTCGCGCGAGCGGCCGAAAGTCTTTCTTTCGGTGTTTTTCAAACTCTGGATCGATTTAGAGTAGCAACGGTCTGGTTTCCTCTTCTTATCATGGGTATAGGTTGCGGTTGACCTGATTCTATGTAGGGTTGGGAGAGATTATTGAGTCTGATCCAGTCGGGTACAATCACAGCTCTGAGTAGCTCTTGAATGGTTATTCCGCGGTTTCTCGCTTCAAAGGCTAGATGCCTGAAGCTATCG
>Ga0070697_100003431_pt1 | contig 12189 bp, 15 predicted proteins | sample KBSK1501metaG_FD_65475 | JGI IMG/M metagenome (GOLD analysis project Ga0070697, IMG submission 65475) | Corn, switchgrass and miscanthus rhizosphere microbial communities from Kellogg Biological Station, Michigan, USA - KBS K1-50-1 metaG | ecosystem: Host-associated > Plants > Roots >... | reverse complement strand
GCGTAAAAATCGGCGGCTTTCATGCGGACTCCTTCATGCTGGACGACAACGGATAGGCGAGATCATGCAACCGGCGGGCCATCTCGAGGACCTCGTCTTCGCTGGTGCTGGCCCATTCGAGCTCGCGTTCGGCGCGGGCCAGCTCGGCCGCCGCCGCCGGTGCACGCTGTTCGATGGTGGCGTTGAGGCGATCACTGGGGACGTCGCCGCCGAGACCAATCCGTTGGGCGACCGCGCGGCGCGAAGCGGAGAGCAAGGCCTCCAGCGTAACCCGCCGGGCACCCGTGCGATGCAGGAGGCTGCCGACCGCCACCGCGTACTCGGCTGTCGACCGATCCTCGCGAGCGCGCAAGGGGATGCGCGGGCCGAAGGCCCGGCCGCGGAGCGCCAGGCCGACAAAGACGATCACCACCACCGATAAAAGAGCGATGCCCCATGGGGTCGTCATCCATGCGGTTTCGGGGGAAGCGGTCGCCGCCGCGCCGTGATGAAACTCATCGAACCAGACCCGGCCGCCGGACGGCGTCATCGCGATCAGATCGGCGGCAAAGCGACCATTGTCGGGTGCTCCGAGAAATCCATTGCACAGGATCAGCGGATCAGTAAGCGCCACCAACTGGCCATGGCCGACGTCCTGCCGCACCGCCAGCACGTCACCCGCGTCGTTGCGAAGCAGCGGTACCTGTGCTGCGGTCGGATGGAAGGCACGGGCGCCGTCGGCGCCCGCGACGGTGTCGACCCCGCCCAGGATCGGCGCGGCGGCGTGGGCCTTGGCGGGCACGGCAGTTGGGGAGCGACGTAATCCGAACTGCGCATCGAGCTGCGGGTCGCCGTCCTCGGCAGCGTATACCAGCACGCCGCCGGATTGCATCCAGCTGTACAGTTGCTGGACCTCGCTAGAGCTGTACCCGGCGGTCGGCGTGAAGACAAACAGCAAGCCGGATGAGGGTGATAGGGCGAAGTCACCTTCGACTGATCCGCTCGAATGGCCGAGCCCGTCGGCGTAGGCACGGAGCGCCGACGTCCCATCGGTGGCATCACTGGTCGAGGCATGGTCGGGAGATCGTCTCTGCGTCCCGCTGCCGCGCAGCAGCACCAGCACGAAGACCAGCAGCACCATCACCGCCAACGCGATCCAGCCACGACCCTTCATGCAACCGTCCCCCGGTAGGGCGCCGCCGCCTTGGCGGCACGGCCGTAGGTAACGGCGTCGGGCGTCCGATGGCCGTAGCTCGCCTCCTCGAAGGAGAGCAGCAGCGGCCGCAACGCCTCGGCGCGCTCGGACTGCTGGAAGAGCTCGCGCACGGTGAACGGACTGTGCTCCCAGGCATGTTCGCCCCGGAGGTGGACCGCGACCCCGCCGGCCAATGCCTTGATCGCCGCGACGTAATCGTGGCTGGCCGCCAACCGGTCGGCGTCGCCAAAGAAGTCGACGCGGCCACGCGCCATCGGGCCTGCCGCCCGTAACCTCGCCTCGCGTCCACCTCGGCTCAGACCGCCGCGGATCGGCCACGCGATGATGCCGATCACAGCCGCCGCTCCGATCGCCAGCCAGATCCAGAGCGGGATGTTGAGGTGAAGGTTGCCGACCCCCAGCCACGAGAGCAAATCGCCGATCCGACGCACGATGAATCCGAGGATCCGTTCGGGTAACGACGGCCCGGCGCTGAGGCCCGAGTAGCGCGGCTGCGACAGGATGGCCTGCAGTTGCCGTTCGGCCTGACTCGGGTTGGGCGTATCGACCCGCGCTTGCAGGGTCGCATACAACGCTTGCAAGCGCTGGTCGGCGTCGCCAAGATCCGGAGGGATCCTCCGCAGGTCACGCAGGATTTCCGGCTGACTGGTCCCCGTGTCCCGGGCAAGCACATCGATCGCTTGCTGGACAGACGGCGCATCCCCGCGCTCTGCGAACTGCACGAGCGTGAGGGCGCGATGGACCGCGTTGGCGTAATCGTCCGCCGAGCTGGCTGACGCCGACGTGAGCCCCGACGCGACCAAGAGGCCGAGAAAGAGCAGGAAGATCCCCGCCGACGCCCCCCGGTGCAACCGCTTAGGCCGGCGCAGCCGGTGGTGCGGCCTGGCGCGCAAGCTGGTCGAGATCGAGACCTTCCTTGCGCACCCGCAGGTCGAGGTAGAGCATGGTGATGGCGATCGGCTGGATCGCCCCGACCAGAGCATCGACCAGGGTCGACACGGTCGTCAGGAGGCCGGCGCGGATGTCGTCGCTCAGACCCGGAAGCAACGCCGCGATACCACCGAAAAGTGCGCCGAGTGCCGTCTGGATGAGCGACACCATAATGCCGACGATGATCAGGATGCCGAGCGTGCGCCACCAGTTGTCGCGCACGAGGTTCCAGCTTCGCCCCAGCGCCTTCACCGGGCCGATGCCCTCAGCGAAGAGCGCCGGTATCGCGACCGACCAGCGGATCAGGACCCAGATCACGACCGGGATGGTCACGATGGCGATCGCGCCGATGCCGACACAAACCCCCAGGATCACGACCCCCCACACCGCGAAGTAGCGGCGCAGCGTCCCCAACAGAACCGAGCCGATGGTTTCCACGTTGCCGGCCGCCAGCGAGGTCGCGGCCCGGTAGAGGGCACCGACGCTGAAGGGAATCAGCAGGGCGGCAATCGGAAAACTGAGCAGGTAGAGGGGCGAGCTGGTGTATTGCGACTGCCGGGACTGGATCCTCGCCAGCTCGTCCGGGTTGTTGACGTTCTGCAAGACGTTCTGCAGGAAGGTGAATGGGTTGGCCCGATAGGAGCCCGAAATCAAGCTGAGGATCAAGTTGGGGAGGACGATGACCAGGGCCACGCCCGCGATCACTGTGAAATGGCGACGATACAACTTGAAGGTCTCGTCAAGCAGTTCGCCTAAAGGCATGACCCGAAGGCGTACGGGTGTGCCGGCGGTCGCCACGGCGACCATCATGAGGGAAAGGGCGAGGCTGTGTCTACAGCGGCGTTATCAGTTCGAGCAGGAGCAGCTGCCGCCGCAGGCGCACCCACCCGAGGTCGACGCGCTGGAGGACTGGCTGCTGCCGACCACCGCAAAGGTGGAGAACATCGCCTTGGTGTTGGTGCTTTCGCACTCGGGGCAGACCTGGCGCTGGGCGCGGCTGGCGAAGCCGCCGAAGACGTCAAAGGTGTGACGGCAGCTCAGGCAGGAGAACTCGTAGATCGGCATCACCAATATTGTAAGGATGTGCGGCCGGAAATCCAGCGTTACGCCGAGCTGCTCCTCGACTGGAACCGCGCCGTCAACCTGACCGGCGCGCGCACTCTGGAGGAGGTACTGGCCCAGATCGCCGCGGGCGACGTCCTGCTGGCCATGCCCTGGACCGGGATCGGCCGTGTGATCGACATCGGGAGCGGCGGCGGGCTGCCGGGGATCCCGCTGGCGCTGGCCATGCCCCAGGTGCACTTCACCCTCCTGGAGGCGAACCGTCGGAAGGCTGCCTTCTTGGAGCACCTGGCCGCCACCTTGAACTTGAGGAACGTGGCGGTGGCGACCGGGCGGGCTGAGGAACTTGGCCGGCAGCCTGAGCTTCGGGAGCACTTCGATCGGGCGATCTCGCGGGCGGCCGCGCCACCGGCAGTGCTGCTGGAGCTTGCCCTTCCCTTCGTTAGACCAGGTGGAGACCTCGTTGCCCAAGTCAGCCCCATCGATCCACAGCTGCTCGAGCCTGCGGCGCGCCTCCTCGGCGGTGGGCCGCCGCGGCTGGAGCGTCCAGGGGACGGTGCCGGCACTCTCCTGGTGGTGCCCAAGCTGGTCCCAACGCCGGCTGGTTTTCCGCGTCGTACCGGAGTCCCCAACCGCAAGCCGCTCGCGTAACTGCGATCCCGGCTGGGACGTTGCATGGATATGAGGTCGGCTCTCCGCCTAATTCCCCTGATGGTCATCGGCGCCGTTGCGGCCTTCCTGCTGGCTGGGCCGCTCACGTCTTTCTATAAGACCCACGCCGTGGCGAGCCGACCTCAACCATCGCCCTCGACAACCATAGATCCGCACGCGTCACCCACAACCTGTCCCGCGTCGCTGCCCATGCCAAAGGCGCCGGCGGCGCTCACGCCCTCGACACCGTCTCTCCCGTTCCCGATCTGGGTCAACGATCCGCTCGGTGTCAATCTGCGGTCGGCCGCGAGCGCCTCGAGCACGCGCTTGGCGACGCTGACCCAGGGCACGCAGGTCACGGCCGATGGCCGGGCACCGGACGCATCGGGCAACACCTGGTATCACGTCACGCTGGGTAGCCAGGCGGGTTGGGTCCGGTCCGACTTTGTCGTCACCACGGCGCTGCATGCCGCCAGCGGCTTTGGCTGGAGCTTGATGCTGCCGCAGGGCTACCAGGTCGCCTCCTCGTCCAATGCGTCCCTCACCACGGTCTCAAAGACCGGGGACGACCTGCCGTTCCTCGTCCTACAAACGACCACGTCCGACACGCTGACCATCCAGCTTCCCGGACTGCTCCGCCCGGATATCGCGCCGGTCGCCGATCATACGGCCACGATCGCGGTCTGGAGCGTCAATCCCGTCACCGAGCAGGTCTCGAGGGTTGCGCTCGATACCTGCAAGGTCACCTCGGCCTGGGCTCGTCCCGATCAGGGCTGGCCGTACATGACGGCGGCGTACGTCCACACCAAGGGACGCAACTACGAGTTCTCGTTCTTTACCGCCGAGCCCAACTCGACAATCGTCAAGCAAGTCCTGGACAGCGTCGCCTTAAGCTGATCGGGTGAGCGGGACCGGGGGGCGCTGGGAGAAGGCCGCGGAAGCCTATGCCATCGGCGAGCACAAGTCCGGTCGCGAGCTACAGCTGGTGGTCGAGTACGCGGCACCGACCGGCAAGGAGCGAGTATTGGACATCGGCACCGGCGCCGGGCACACTGCACTCGCGCTCGCGCCCCGCGTCTCCGAGGTCGTCCTCAGCGACCCAGTCGACGCCATGCTGGCGGCGGCCCGTCGCCTATTTCAGACAGCTGGCCTGTGGAACGCGCAGTTCGTTCGGGCGGGGGCGGAGCAACTCCCATTTCCCAAGGCGAGCTTCGACATAGTCACCACAAGGCTCGCCGCACATCACTTCGACGACGTTGCCCTCGCAATGCGCCAGGTGGCTCGCGTCCTCCGACCGGGCGGGGTTTTTATCTTCGTCGATACGACCGCCCCCGAGAACCCGGAGAGTGCCACCTACCAGGACGAGGTCGAGTTGCTGCGTGACCCGACCCATAAACGGATCTATACGGAACGAGAATGGGCAGCCTTTATCGAGCAGGCTGGGTTCCGCGTCGAGAAGTCGGAGGTGGTGCTCAAGGCTCATGACTTCGAGCCGTGGCTCGAGCGCGGCGGAGAAGACGAAACGACGCAGCAACGAGTCCGTACCCGGTTTCTTGAAGCTCCTGCGTCGGCGGTCCGAGACCTCGAGATCGTGGTTGCAGAGGGGAAAGTGAAGTCGTTTACTGACCGGAAACTGGTCCTCGCAGCTCGCCGGTAGCTAGGTTCGGCCCTCGCGCAGGGAGCTGACCGCTTTGGCGATGCGTCGCTCGCGAGTTTCCGGCGTCTTTGCCGCTTCGACCGAGATCACGATTCGCTGCTTGTTGCTGAAGGACAATCCCTCAAAGAAGCGCGTGGCCCCCGCATCACGACTCAGGGCGCGCGCAAAGTCGGCCGGTACCGTCACCTCGCGAGCTGCGGTGTCGAGTTCGACGTCGACATCAACCCTCTGAGCGGCCGCGACACCAGCGGCCTCGCGGACCTCGGCACTGACTGGGAGCATGAACCGCCCGCCCATCGACGCCACCGTGCTGCGGTAGGTGTAGCCCTTGATCGTGACCTTGCCCGCTGGTTTCTTGCTGGTGCCAAGTTTGGCGACGACCGCTGCCGGCACCTCGATGCCGGTAGCGGTCTTGCCTGCGAGTTCAATCGTTGCTCGAAACTTCATCGATTGGCCTTGGTCGCACTCGCCGCGGTGGTCGGAACCTGGATCAGCTGCGAAAAGCGGATGTGGTTGCCGAATGGATCCCGCAGGCCGCAGTCGATACCGTACGGCCGCTCGGTCGGCTCCTCGGTGAACTCGACGCCTTTCGCCCGAAGCTCGTTATAGGTCTTGCGGCAATCCGCTGTCGTGAAGAACAGGTGCCCGCCCGTGGCGCCCTTCGCCACCATCTCGCGAACCTGCTCGGCGGTCTTCGGGTCGAGCGCCGGCGCACCTGGTTCTCTAGCAGGATCTGGTGGGTATCGCCCGGCACGTTCACGGTCAGCCAGCGCATGAATCCGAGGTCCTGGTCGGTGTTGACCTCGAGTCCGAGTTTGCCGACGTAGAAGTCGAGGGCCTTGTCCTGGTCGAGCACATAGATCGATGAGATCAAAAGAGCGTTGAACATTTTTTGTACCTCCGTGATCGTGGAAATGTGTCGGATCCCACGCTAGACGATGTTTCTCGTCCGGTCTTCTCCAAAACTGCTCGGTCGTGTCCAGGCCATCGCAAAGCAGGTCGGGACGGGTTTGATCGCTCCGCGCTCGCGGTAGGTGGTGGGCGACTCGCCAACGATTTCCTGAAAACTGCGGCTGAACGTACCCAGGCTGTTGAAGCCTACGTCGAGGCAGATATCCGTCACGCTGCGCTCGGTCGCCCGCAACAGGAACATGGCTCGCTCGACTCGCCGGCGTTGGAGATAGCGATGCGGCGTCTCGCCGAAGGTGGCGCGAAACGTTCGGATGAAGTGCGCCTGGGAGACATGGGCGATAGCCGCGAGCGCGGGCATATCGAGCGGTTCGGCGTAGGCGCGGTCCATCGCATCGCGGGCGCGAAGCATGCGGCGGTTGGTCTCCTCCACGGCGCGGCTCACGTCGGAAGACCCCTGATGGCCGCCTCAGCCGCGGCGCGTTCGTCCCATGGTTCCTTGCCCCGACCGATCAGGATGCTGCGCTCGTGACCTTTACCTGCCAGCAGGATGGTGTCGCCGGGCGCGGCCTTCCGAACCGCGTGGGCAATGCCCTGGCGCCGGTCCTCGATCCGCGCGTACTGCTCGCCCTCGCTCCACCCGACCTCCTCGGCCCCCGCGGCAATCTCACTGAGAATGGTCATCGCATTCTCTTCGCGCGGATCCTCGTTTGTGAAGACCGCGTAATCGCTCAGTCGGGCGGCGATCTCGCCCATCCAGGGCCGCTTCTCGCGATCACGATCACCGGCACTGCCGAAAACCGCGATCAGCTTGCCTTTAGTGATCGGTCGCAGCTCGCGGAGCACCTTCTCCAGGCTCTGCGGGGTGTGGGCATAATCGATGATCACCGCGAACGGCTGGCCGAGGTCGACCCGCTCCATGCGTCCGCTCACCCCCTGGTAGCTTTCGAGGCCTTGACGAATCTCGTCGAGGTTCAGGCCGACGGCGACCCCGGCGCTGGCAGCGGCCAGGGCGTTGGCGGCGTTCCAACGACCGCTCAGCTTCAAGCGCAGCGACAACGCTCCGAGGGGCGTCGAGGCCTCCACCACTAACCCGTCGGGTGTCGCCTCGACGCGGTCGGCCTTGAGATCGGCGGCGAGCTGAATGCCGTATGTGATCTGCCGGGAAATCGGCCGGTTGACTAGGTAGGCATAGCTCGGGTCATCGTGATTGAGCACCGCTGTCTTCTCGATCTCCTTGCGAACGCTTCCGGCGGTCAGATCGATCAGCTGCGCCTTCGCCTCGCGATAGGCCTCGATGGTTTTGTGGAAATCGAGATGCTCGTGCGCGATGTTGCTGAACACAGCGACGTCGTAGTTGACGCCGACCACGCGCTGCAGGGCAAGCCCATGCGAGCTGGTCTCGATCACGGCGTATTTCAGCCCAGCGTCGCGCATGCGAGCCAGCTGCTCCTGCACCTCGAGCGCCTCGAGAGTGGTCTGACGCGAATCGTTGAGATCGACCGTGTCACCGAAGCGGATGTCCACCGTGCTCATCGCGCCGGCGTGGCGGCCGGCATTGAGGAGCATCTGGTGGATCATCGTCGTGGTGGTCGTCTTGCCGTCGGTGCCGGTCACGCCGATCACGACCATGTCGCGGCTGGGATGGCTGAAGAGATTGCTCGACATTAGGGCCAACGCCCGACGCGTGTCGGGCACGCGGACCTGCGGCCAGGCCGTGCCGACCCGGTGCTGCACCACCGCAGCCACAGCGCCGTCTCGCAGGGCCGTCTCGACGAAGCGGTGCCCGTCGGTGTGCGTCCCCGCGATGGCGACGAAGCAGTCTCCCGTCTTCAGACGGCGGGAGTCGTAGCACAGGCCGGTGACCTCGGGATCGGTTGGAGGTGCTTCGAGCACGTCGACGCCCTCGAGGAGACGGCTTAACTTGATGGCAGTCACCGAAACGACATGATGCTACGCTCAGGCCGATGGCGGCCACGATGAGCGTGACCCGCATCGGCGAACACGAATTCCACTGGGGTTCGCGCACCTACGTGATGGGGATCGTCAACGCTACACCCGACTCCTTCTCGGGTGATGGTGTGACCGACCTCGAGACGGCGGTCGCCCAGGCCAGGCAGATGGAGCAGGAGGGCGCCGACCTGATCGACATCGGCGGCGAGTCCACCCGACCCGAGACCTGGGCTGGACCGGGGCTGAGTGTCGAGGACGAACTGGCGCGCGTGATTCCGGTGGTGACGCGGGTGGCGGCCGTGGTCGGCGTGCCAGTCTCGATCGACACCTACAAAGCCGAAGTGGCAAAGCGCGCCATCGCCGCCGGCGCCGTGCTGGTCAACGACGTCTGGGGACTGCGGCGGGATCCGCAGATGGCGGCAACGGTCGCGGCCGCAGGAGTACCGGTCGTGCTCATGCACAACAAACCAGGCGGCGGCTACCACGACCTGATTGGAGAAATTTCGGCGAGCCTGCGTGAGAGCGCCGAGCTGGCGCGGGCGGCCGGCATCACCGACGATCGCATCATCGTCGACCCGGGCATCGGTTTTGGGAAAACGCGCGAGGAGAATCTGGAGATCATTCGGCGCCTAAGCGAGCTGCGCCAGCTTGGGCTTCCGCTGTTGATCGGCCCCTCTCGGAAATCGTTCATCGGCAAGACGCTCGACCTGCCGGCAGGTGAGCGGCTCGAAGGCACGGCGGCGGCGGTCGCGCTGAGCATCGCCGGCGGTGCCGACATCGTCCGCGTGCACGACGTCAAGGCGATGGTCCGGGTGGCAAGAATGGTTGACGCCATCCGCCAGACCGGTCCGCTGGCCGACGCGAGCGGCGCTTTAGTGCCAGGCGAGCGTTTGAGGCGTTCGTCCAGGGTGTGGCTCGCCCTTGGCAGCAACCTCGGCGACCGCGCCGGATACCTCCAGGCGGCGCGTGACGCCTTGCCGGAGGTGGGCGTCACCGTAATACGCGCCTCCCGGGTGGCCGAGACCGAGCCGGTCGGCATTCGTGAGCAGCCGCAATTCCTGAACCAGGTGCTCGAAGTCGAGACCTCGCTCGAACCGCGACCCCTGCTGGACGCCCTCAAGCGGATCGAGCGAGAGCTCGGCCGCACCATACGCGAACGTTGGGGCCCTCGCGAGATCGACATCGACATCCTTCGCTACAACGGACGGGTCGTCGACGAGGCTGGCCTGCACATTCCGCACGCCGAACTTCAGAACCGCCCCTTCTTGCTCGACCTCCTCGAGGACATCGACGCATGACCGAGCCGCTGCGGGTCGCCTGGCTAGGCCACCAGAGCGGCCGCGCCGGCGACGGGCTGCTGACCTATTCGCGGGAGATCGTAGCGGGACTTCGGGCGCGCGGTGTCAACGTTTTCTTCGTCCATCACGGCGCACTGCCCGCGATCACCAATGACTCGCTGACCTTGCGGTCCTTGACCGGGAGCCATCGCTACATCATCTCCTCGCCTCGGACCAAGCGGACCATTACGGATCTGCTGCGCCGCGAGCGCGTCGAGCTGGTGCACGTCTCGCTGAGCTTCTCCACCCTGATCGACTTCGGACTCCCGGAGCTCTGCCACGAACTGGGCCTACCGGTAGTCGCCACCTTCCATGTTCCGTACGACTCCCGATTCGGGCTCTGGCAGGGCATCAGCACCGCGGTCTACCGGCTCTACGCCCAGTCGCTGGCCAGCTTCGACCGGGTCATCATCTTTTCCGAGCAGCAGAAAACCCTGCTCGAGCACTACGGCGTGCCCGCGGACAACGTGGCCGTGATTCCTAACGGCGTGGATATCGACAAGTACGCCCCCGGAGTTTCGGATTTCAGAGAGAGCCTCGAGGCGAGCGCAATCGTCGGCTACCTTGGCCGCGTCGACCCCGAGAAGAACGTCGACATCCTGGTGCGCGCCTTCCAGGACATCGATGCCCCTGAGGACGTCAAGCTGGTGGTTGTCGGGAGTGGCAGCGAGAAGCGCCGCCTCGATCGACGCTACGGGAGCGCCCGCGTCGTCTTCACCGGGCAGGTGATGGATGAAGCCAAGCGGATCGCGATGTTGCGTGCGATGGATATCTTTGTCCTGCCATCGATGGTCGAAGGGCTTTCGCTGTCGCTGCTCGAAGCCATGGCCTGCGGGGTCGCCCCGGTGGCCACCGACGTCGGTTCGGACGGCGAAGCCCTGCGCGGGGCGGGCATCGTCGTCGACACCAAGGATCTCGATGGGCAACTCCGGCTGGCGCTGCGCACCCTCATCGACTTTCCCGACTTCCGCGCCGAGCTCGGCCGGCGGGCGCGGGCCCGGGCCGTGGAACGCTACAGCCTGTCGGACAACCTCGATCGGTTGCTGGCGGTCTACCGCGAGCTGCGGCCAGCCGCCGGCGCCGCCGCGTCTTGACCACGATGGCGCTCGAGCTGGTGTTTGAAACCCACGCGATCACTGAGGACAACGAGCGCGGGATCGCTACGGGCTGGCTTCCTGGCACCCTCTCCGAGGCCGGACGGCGCGAGGCCCACAAGCTGGGCAAACGACGCCGGGCCGACAACATTGCCGCCGTGTTTACGTCCGATCTCGATCGGGCGGTGCAGACCGCTGAGATTGCGTTTTCCGGAACCGGCATTCCAATCTATCGGGATGCGCGTCTGCGGGAATGCAACTACGGCGCCATGAATGGAATGCCCGTGGCACAGTTCGCGGGGCTGCGCCAGCGGTCGATCGAGCAGCCTTTTCCCTCAGGCGAGAGCTATCGGGATGTTGTGACGCGGATGGCCAGCTTTCTCGACGACATGGGCCGGCGGTATGAAGGCAGGCGGATCATCGCCATCGGCCACTCTGCTACGCGGTGGTCACTCGAGTATTTGGTCAACGGCACTGCGCTCGAGGCTCTCGTCGATGCGCCATTCAATTGGCAACCTGGCTGGGAGTATGTGGTTAGCAGGCTGCGCGCGAACCCGGTCGGTTAGCCGAGCTTGCCGGCGCTCGTGAAGCGGTAGCCGATGCCCGGCACGGCCAGGATGAAGAACGGGTGGGAGGGGTCCTGCTCGATCTTTCGGCGCAGGTTGCGGATGTGGACGTCGATCACACGTGTCTCGATCGGATACTCATAGCCCCAGACGTGGTTCAGGATCTTTTCGCGCGACAGCACCTTCCCCGCGTTCGACGCCAGGAAGGCCAGCAGGTCGAACTCGGTGTGGGTCAGCATCACCTCGCTCGAATCGTGGAAGACACGCCGCTCATTGAGGTCGATGACGAGGTCCTTGAATTCCAACCGTCCCTGGTTGACCGCCTCTTCCTCCTGGCGCGCCTTGCGCAGGTGGGCGGCGATCCGGGCCAGCAGCTCGCGGGTACGGAAGGGCTTGGTGATGTAATCGTCGGCCCCGATTTCGAGGCCCACCACCACATCGATCTCTTCGGTCTTGGCGCTGAGGATGATGATCGGCACTCGCAAGCCGGCCTTGCGGATATCGCGGCAGACGTCGAAGCCGGAAACGTCGGGCAGCATGATGTCGAGCAGAATCAGATCGGGCTTGCTCAGCTCGATCCGCCGGAGGGCCTCGCCGCCGGTCTCCGCCTCGACCACCTCGTAGCCCTCCTTCTCCAGGGCGAGGTGGATGGCCTTGCGGATCATGGCCTCGTCGTCGACGATGAGGATCTTCTTCGCGGGGGGCATCAGTGCGCCACCGCGGCCACCCGCGCTCGGGGTCGGGCGGTTGTTTCCGCGCGCGGCAGTGTGACGATGAAGACCGAACCCTTGCCATGCCGGCTCCTGACATGGACCTGGCCGCCCAGCATGGCGAC
>Ga0070697_100003429_pt1 | contig 12191 bp, 9 predicted proteins | sample KBSK1501metaG_FD_65475 | JGI IMG/M metagenome (GOLD analysis project Ga0070697, IMG submission 65475) | Corn, switchgrass and miscanthus rhizosphere microbial communities from Kellogg Biological Station, Michigan, USA - KBS K1-50-1 metaG | ecosystem: Host-associated > Plants > Roots >... | reverse complement strand
GGCACGCCGCGATCGAGCGGGCCGATGTACCAGAAGATATCGGCGGCCAGATCGCGACCGTCCTCGCTCCGCACGGTGACCTCTCGGCGATGATACTGGGCTCCCTCCGCCGAGTCCAGCGCCGCCCACAGCGAGGGATCGGCGACCCGGTAGATCTCGCCGTGGAGCGTGGCGTCGGGGTCGGGCACCGCGCCCGGATACGACCCGAGATCGATGATCCGCCCCTTCACGTGCCCTCGCCCGAGAAATCTCGCGCGGCCGTCCAGCAGCCGATGCAGGCGGAAGCCCCGCATCAGCGTGCCGTAGGCGAACAGGAGATCGGCGGCCGCCTGCGCCGCGCCACTACTGCTACGCCCCGCCCCGACGGTCCTTGACCTCTGGCTCCTCACGGGAGCATGCGCCGGGAGCGGCTCAGGTCCTGATGCCGAAGCGCGGAAGCACCCAGCGGTTCAGGGCGAACCAGCCGATCAGCACCGCGGTGACGATGAGAGCGGATTCCATGGGCTAGGACTCCGCCGCCCGGCCCCCGCCGTCCACCGCCCGCAGTACCGCGCCCAGGAAGTCGCGCTCGGGGATCGCGCCCTCGAAGCCGACCTTGTCGTTGATCACGATCTTGGGGACGGCCATCACTTGGTAGCGCTGGGACAGCTCGGGAAACTCGTTGGCCTCGATACACTCCGCGCGAACCCTCGGAGAGGCGATCGCCATATGCTGCGCCAGGCGCACGGCCCGCGGGCAGTGCGGTCAGGTCGGCGTGGCGAAGACCTTGATCGTGACGTCCTCGGTGAGCCCGGCCAGGCTCGCCTTGGTCTCCTCGCTCAATCCGGCTTCGCCGGTGGACACCGCGATGATCGAGTCGATCAGGTTGGAGAACTCGTAGCCGGCAGGAGTACCGAGGAAGCGGATCCCGTAGTCCTTCGCCCCCTCCACTACCACGACCGGCGACTCGGTCACGCCGTATGCCGCGGCCTGTTCCCGCTCGATGTGGGGATTCAGCACGCTCACCGAGAGCTGATCGGAGAGCGCCGCCACCTCGCGGATCAGCGCCACGGTCTGGGCATTGTGCTCGCCACCCAGCTCCGACGCGAACACGGTCAGCTTCACGGGCCCGCCGATCCGCTCGAACTCCTTCTTGACCGCCTCTTCGTCTCTCGCCGCCAGAAATCCCATGCCTCGGAGTATACCCGCTTCGCCTGACTCCAGCCGCCAGAGAAGCGCCCGTGATGACGGGCGGGTGGCACCGGGGCCGCCCCGGTGACAGGACCCGCCCGCCGCGCGCCAGTCCGAGAGGGAGGGCGTCAGGCGCCTAGCGCGCCGCGGACGATCTCGAGGACCTTCCGGTAACCGGAGGGATCGATGCGGGCGTCGATCAAGGCTGGGCCGGGCGCGGTTTGGGCCGCGATGAGCGCGGCGTGAAGGGTCGGCTCGTCGGTGGCGGTGAAGGCGCGCAGGCCAAAGGCGCGGGCCAGCGCACGCAGATCGGGCCCCGCGTAGCGCATGGAGACACCCTCGAAGCCCTTCTGCTCCAGCTTGACCGCGATCAGCGACAGCGCCTCGTCGTTGAACACCACGATGAGGATCGGCAGGTGGAGCCGCGCCACCGTCTCGAGCTCGGCCGCCACCATCATGAGCCCACCGTCGCCCGTGAAGCACACCACACGCCGATCGGGATGGACGAGCTGGGCCGCGATGGCGGCGGGGAGCGCGAACCCCATCGTGGCGAGGCCGTTGGAGATGAGCAGCTCGCCGGGCTCGAGGGCGTGCCAGTATGCGGTCGTCTGGAACATGTGGGCGCCGGCGTCCACGGTGGCGATGCTGCCCGCCGCGGTCAGCTCACGGGTCATCTGCGCGACGCGATGGGGGGCCAGCCCGGCCACCGCCACCTCGAGCGCGGCCAGGCGCTCACGGCGGATCCGGTCCACTTCGGCCACGTCCCAGTCGGCCCGCGTGCCCCGCGGGATGAGTCTGGGCGCGAGCTCTTCCAGGATCGTGGCCGGATCGCCCACGACCTCGAGGGCCGGCGTGACGTAGGCGCCGCCCCCCGGCGCGCGCATCCCCGGATCGGTGGACGCGCAGCGGGCCAGGCTCAGCACCGGCGCGGTGTACGACCAGCGGCGCGGAATCAGCTCCACCGTGTCGAGGCCGAACGCGATGATCAGATCCGCGCGCCGTACCAGCGGCTCCTCCAGCGCCCCGCCCGTGAAGATCCCGAGCGCCAGCGGGTGGGGGTCGGGGATGGCGCCCTTGGCCTTGTAGGTGGTCAGCACCGGCGCCGGCAGCGCCTCGGCGAATGCGCGGAGCCACTTGGCGTCGGCGCCCCGGCAGCCGAGCCCCGCGATGACGAGAGGACGCCGCGCCACGCGTATCATCTCGGCGGCCCGCTCCACCAGCGCGCCGTCGAGGGGCGCCGGCGGGGGCGGCGTCACGGAGGCGGCCGCCGGCACCGCGCGATGGCCCGCGATGTCGGCCGGGAGGTCGAGATGCACCGGTCCGCGCGGCTCCGCGAGCGCGAGCTGGACGGCGTGGGCAATCCAGTGCCCGGCCGACTCCGGGCTCACCGTGATGCTGCCCTTGGTGATCACACCCAGGTGGGCCGCGTGGTCGACGTACTGATGCGTCGCGAACTGGAGCGCGCCCGACGGGTGGCGGTCGCTGATGTAGACCAGCGGCGCGCGATCGAGCAGGGCGTGGGCGAGGCCGGTCGCGCTGGCCGTCACGCCGGGCCCCAGCGTGGACAGCACCGCCCCCGGCCGTCCGGTCAGCTCGCCGGTGACCGCGGCCATGATGCAGGCCGCCCACTCCTGGTGGCAGAGCACGAACGGCAACCCGCGGGAACGCGCCGCCTCGAGGACCTCCAGATTCGATCCCCCGCCAGGGACGCCGAAGAGGCGAGGCACCTCGGCCCGCACGAGGCCTTCGACGAGGAGATCGGCGACGGTGGGCACTACGGTCGCTGCCGCTCGAGCCGCTAGCCCCCCGCCAGCCGGGCCAGCACCGGCTCCATCCGCTCGAGCGCCTTGCGGAGGTTCGACTCGGAGCTGGCGTAGGAGAGCCGCAGGTAGCCTTCGCCGTACTCTCCGAAAGCGGAGCCGCCGAGCACCGCCACGCCCGCCTCCTGCAGCAGGGTCTCGGCGATCTGGGCCGACGGCTGCTTGAGCGCCTTCACGTTGGGGAAGACGTAGAAGGCCCCGCGCGGCGAGCGGCAGGAGACGCCCGGCAGGCGGTTCAGCCCCGCCACCAGCACGTCGCGGCGCCGCTTGAACTCCGACACCATCTCGGTCACCGGCGTCTGGTCACCCTGGAGCGCCGCGATGCCGGCGAGCTGGGTGAACGAGGCGGTGCACGAGTTCGAATTGACCATCAGCCGCGTCACGTGCTCGGCGAGGGCCACCGGCATCACGCCGTAGCCGAGCCGCCACCCGGTCATGGCGAAGGACTTCGAGAACCCGTCGAGGATGATGACGAGGTCCTTCATGCCTGGAAAGCGGGTGATGGAGGCGAACTCGCCCTCGTAGAGGAACGACTTGTAGATCTCGTCGGCCAGCACCGGGATGCGGTACGTCTTCGCGATCTCGGCGATCCGGCCGAGCTGGTCCACTTCGAGCACGCCGCCGGTCGGGTTCTGGGGCGAGTTGACGATGATCAGCTTGGTCTTTCGCGAGACGCTCTTCTCGAGGACGTCCAGGTCGAAGCCGAAGCCGCTCTCTTCACGAAGAGGGATCGGGACGGGTTTGCCCCCCACGAAATTGATCACCGATTCGTAGATGGGAAAGCCGGGATTGGGGTGCACCACCTCGTCGCCCGGGTTCACCAGCGCCGTGATCACGAAGTACATGATGGGCTTGGCCCCGGGCGTCACCACCACCTCGTCGGTGGTGACCGGCAGACTGCGCGTGCCCTCCACGTCCTTGACGATCGCCTCGCGCAGCTCGGGCAGGCCGGCGGCCGGCCCGTAGTGGGTGGCCCCGCTGTCGAGCGCTCGCTTGGCCGCCTCCCGGATATGCTTCGGCGTGTCGAAGTCCGGCTCGCCGATCTCGAGGTGGATGATCTCCTTGCCCTGCCGCTCGAGGGCCTTGGCGCGGGCCAGGACCTCGAACGCCGATTCGGTGCCGAGACGAGACATCCGCTCCGCGAAGTTCATGGTGGCGCCGATTATACTCGCTCCCATCGAGGTCCGACTGCGCGGTGACTGCGCGTGAGGTTTCGCATGTTCCTGCCTGTCGGGCGGGGGCATCGTAGCAGGATTTCGCAGCAGAATGGAAGCCCCCGTTGGCGGACACGCTGTACCGCATCCCACGATCCAATTCACCTGAGAGGCCCGGCGACACTGTTCGCTCCGCTCGCGGCGGTCGTTGCGCTCACGGCAGGCGTGCCGACGACGGCGGCGGACGGACGATGGCGGTCGCTTCGAGATTCTGCGGCGCTCGTTCTGGTCGATGACCGGCAAGGAGCTATACTCGGCGGCGTGAACTTGGTGGAGGTCCCGCCCGGCTGGTTCTGGATGGGCTGGGAGGGCGGACAAGCGGGCGCGCGGCCGCGGCACCGCGTCTGGGTCGACCGGTTCGCCATCGCACGGGCGCCGGTCACCAATCGCGACTATGCCGTCTTCCTCGAGGAGAGTGGCATCGCGGCACCACCCTGGTGGGAGCATCCCCGCTTCAACGACCCCGAGCAGCCGGTGGTGGGCGTGAGCTGGTTCGACGCGACACTGTTCTGCCAGTGGCTCTCCCATCATGAGGGCGCTCCGCACCGGCTGCCGACCGAAGCCGAGTGGGAGAAGGCCGCGCGTGGGGGCCTCGAGGACGCGCGCTTCCCCTGGGGCGAGGATCGCCCGTCGCCCGACACGTTCGGCCGCCCGGCTCGGCCAGCAGAGACGCCGGCCAACCCGCTCGGGCTGCTCGCCCTGTCCGGCGTCTGCCACGAGTGGTGCCTGGACTGGGAGGACGAGACCTACTACGCGCGCTCACCGGACCGGAATCCGCGGGGCCCGGAGACCGGTGGCCGGCGCGTCTCGCGCGGTGGCGCGTGGCGCCATCAGGATCCGTGGAGTCCGGTGGCGCACCGCTCTTCGCTACCACCCGGGTTGCGCTACTCGGATTACGGCTTCCGAGTGCTACGCGAGACGGGCTGATCTCGGCGCCGACCGCCCGGACGTCCGAGCCGATCGATTCGACAACCGCATCGGAGTGACGGCGCGTCTCTCCGAGGACACCGACAACTGTCTCCGGGTGTGGACAAGGCTACAGAGCGGCCAGCGCCTCCTGAGCCTGCATCAGCCAGTACCGCATGTCCATCTCACGCAGTAGCGTGGCCGCCGCGTTCAGCCGATCCTTCGCCTGCCCACCATCACCGACGCGACGAGCGAGCAAGCCGAGCCCGAGATGGCAGAGCGCTTCCAGCGGGCGCATACCGAGCGCCCGGGCCGCGGAGAGCGCCTCGCGGTAGTGGCGGGCGGCGCTCTCCGCTTCTCCGCTTCCCGAACGTGACGCGGCTTCTCCCAGCATCCGCAAGGCGCCCGCCGCATAGCCCTTCTCCTGGTGCTCGGCGGCGAGCCGGTGAGCCTCACGGACGGCGGTGACGGCCCCGTCGACACCCCCCGCCAGGAGATGGGCCTCGGCAAGCCACGTCAGCCGGAGCGCGTGGCGGCTCAGGATCCGCAGCGCGTCCGCGTGGCGGATGCCCTCGTCGAGCAGGCGGAGCCCCTCGGCCACGCGCCCACTCCGCGCGTCGGCCGCGCCGCGCGCGCAGAGGAGCATGGGAAGCCACGCGGTCAGATCCATCTCGCGCGAGAACGCGATGCCGCGATCGAGCACGAGGGCCGCCTCGTCGGGATACCCCTGACTCAGGTGGACGAAGCCGACGGTCATGTAACTGCCCGCAATGCTCCACGGATGGCCGGCGGCCTCCGCGACGGCCAGCCCGTCGCGCGCACACTGGAGCGCCTGCGCGAACTCACCGACGTCGGCCAGGGAGGCGGCCAGCCAGATGCGCGAGGCCACCGACACGAGCCCGGCCAGCCCCCATCGCTCGCGGCTCAGCTCGCCCTCCACCGCGTCCACCGCGCGGGTGAGATGCCGCCGAGCCTCGTGGTAGTCGCCGAGGACATGACACGCCTGGCCGAGCCCGAAGGTGGCCGCGATCTGGATCGGAGCGTCGCCCAGCTCCGAGCCGACCTCCAGCGCGCGCTCCGCGGAGCGGATCGCGGCCGCCTGCTCCCCCAGCGTGTAGTACGACTGCGTGAGATACGCCGAGACCCAGCCGAGCCGCCGGCGGTCGCCGAGGGTCTCGGCGCGGGCCTCCGCGCGCCGGAGGTGGGCGAGGGTGCGCGCGAACTCCCCGAGCGGGGCCAGGGACGCGCGCAGGTCGAACACGAGATCGATGGCCGTCCCGAGCGCGGCCTCGGGCGGGCCGTCGGCCTCGAGGATCTCGAGCGCCTGCTCGAAGAACGCGACGGCCTCGCGATGCGCCGAGCGGGCCGCCGCCTTGGCGCTCGCCTGCCGCAGGTACTCCACCGCCTTGTCCCGGAGCCCGCCGCGCAGGGCGTGGTGCGCGAGCCGCTCCACGTGCTCGCCCAGGCGGCCCGGGTAGAGCCCCTCGATCACGCCGACGATGCGGGCGTGCAGCGCCCGCCGCGTCTCGTGCAGCAGGCTGCCGTAGGCCACCTCGTGGGTGAGCGCGTGCTTGAACGTGTACTCGATCTCGGGGAAGAAGCTCGCTTCGTAGAGCAGCTCGCCGGCCTGGAGCTGCCCGAGCCCGCCGCGCAGGGCCTCCTCGGGCAGATCGGCGATCGCCTCCAGCACGGGATGCGGCACGTCCTTGCCGATGACCGACGCCGACTGCAGCACGTGCTTGCCCTCGGCGGTGAGGCGATCGATACGGGCGGCGAGCACCGCCCGCACGCTGCTCGGCACCTGGATCGCTTCGAGCGGCTTCGCGAGCCGGCGGGCCCCCGGCTCACCGAGCAGCGCCTGCGTCTCCAGCAGCACCCGGACGCTCTCTTCGAGGAAGAGCGGGTTGCCGTCGGTGCGCGCCACCAGCATCGCCTTGAGCGGATCGAGCCCAGGGTCGCGGCCGAGCAGGGCCTCGAGCAGTGCGCGCGCCGTCTCCGGCGGGAACGGGTCGACCCGGATCTGGTCGTAGCCGCGCCTGCTGCCCCACGCGTGCCGGTACTCCGGCCGGTAGGCGACGACGATCAGGAGCCGGCTCCCCGGCAGGCGCTCGACCAGGCTGTCGAGCAGCGCCTGGGTCTCCTCGTCGATGCGCTGCAGGTCCTCGACGATCAGCACCACCGGCTGCCGGCGGCTCTCGGTCAGCAGCAGGTTCCGCACCGCCTCCTGGATGCGGCGGCGGCGCTGCGGCGGATCGAGGGCTTGCCAGGCCGGGTCGTCGGGCTCGAGATCGGCCAGCGCAAGGAAGGCCGGCAGCGTCGGGGCCAGGTTGCTATCGAGCGCCAGGATCCGACCACTGACCTTCTCGCGAATGGTCCGGGCGTCGTCGCGCGGCTCGACCTGGCAGTATCGACGGAGCGCATCGACGATCGGAAGCCACGAGGGCGTCTTCCGGTAGGCGATCGGCCGGCCTTCCAGCACCAGCGACTCCGCGATCCACGGACCGTCGGCGAACTCCCGGATGACTCGGGACTTGCCGACCCCGGGCTCGCCGACCAGCGCCACCACCCGGCCCTCGCCCGCGCGGGCGAGATCGAGCGCCTGACGGAGCCGACCCAGCTCCACGTCGCGCCCCATGAAGCGCGAGAGCCCGCGGACCGCGGCGGCCTGCAGCCGATAGCGCGCCGGGCCCGCCCCGGTCAGCTCGTGCACCACCACCGCCTCCGCGACGCCCTTGACGGGCACGGGGCCGAGTGGCGTCACCGCGAGATAGCCCTCGGCCAGGCGGAGCGTATCCGCGGTGAGCAGGGTCGTGCCGGGACGCGCCAGCCGCTCCATCCGCGCGGCGAGATGCGTCGTCTGCCCGACCGCGGAATACTCCATGTGGAGATCGCTGCCGATCGAGCGTACCACCACTTCACCCGAGTTGAGGCCGACGCGGATCTGCACGTCGAGACCCTCGGCCCGGCGCAGGTCGAGGGCCAGTCGGCGTACTCCGTCCTGCATGCGCAAAGCGGCGTAGGCCGCGCGCACCGCGTGGTTCTCGTGCGCCACCGGCGCCCCGAAGATGGCCATGATGCCGTCGCCCAGCACCTGGTTCACGGTGCCCTCGTAGCGGTGGACGGCCTCCATCATCAGGGCCAGCACGGGGTCCAGCATCCGGCGGGCGTCCTCGGGATCGCGGTCGGCCAACAGCTCGAGCGAGCCTTTCATGTCGGCGAAGAGCACGGTGACCAGCTTGCGCTCGCCCTCGAGCGCACCCCGCGAAGTCCGGATCTTCTCGGCCAGATGGGGCGGCGTATAGGCATCGGGCGACGCAAAGCGCTCGACGGCCGCGGCGGGCCCGATCGCCTGGCCGCAGCCACCGCAGAAGCGCGCGCCGGGCTCGGGCGCGAAGCCGCAACGCGGGCACGAGGTCGGCAGCGCCTGGCCACACTCGACGCAGAAGCGATGGCTGGGCGGATTGTCGGTGCGGCAGCGCGGACAGGCCACCGGCGCCGGACCGGGGTGGGAGTCGGAAGCGGTCACTCGGCTACGTCGTCCGGCCGATGCGCTCGAGCGCCATCCGCAGGGCACGGAGGTCGCGTTCTGCCTCGTCGGCAACGCGCGCCAGCAAGTCGTATCCCGTCCGGGGGCCGTCGTCCCCCGCGATGGTCCGCGCAAACTCCCGCGGCGCCGCGCCCTCGAACCAGCCCGCGAGCCGGCCGCGGACCAGCGCTCCGTACCGCGCGACCGCGGCGCCGTCGCGGAGGTCGTCGGGCGCGGTCTCGCGGCGCCACTCCGCCGGGTAGCGCCCGAGGTCCATGCCGTCGGCAAAGGCCAGCGCCAGCCGGAAGAGGCGGAAGGCCGCGTCCCGCAGCGTTCCGGCTCCTTCGGACACGGGCGCGCTCATCAGGGCTTCCGGCACCTCGCGGATCATCCGCTCGGCCGTCGCGAGGATGGCGTCCAGGCGACCGCCGAGCTCGGCGGGCTCGAGCCGGCTCACCGACCCGTGAAGGTGACCGGCTGCTTGCGGGCGAACCCGACCACGCCGTTGCGGAAGTCCTCGGTGTGGCCGCTGGCCGCGATGGCCTGCGCCTCGAGCTCCATCTGCGTCTCCAGGCTCTCCTGGGTGGACTGATGGAAGAGCAGCTTGGCCCGCCCGAACGCGAGCGTCGGCCCCTGGGCCAGCTCGCGGGCGAGGGCCGCGACCGCGCCGGGGAACTCGGCGTCCGGATGCACGCGGTTGACCAGTCCCCAGTCCATCGCTTCGCGGGCCGACAGCACGCGGTTGGTGTAGTGCAACTCGAGGGCGCGGCGCAGCCCGATCATCCGCGGCAAGAAATAGGAGGACGAGCCGTCGGGCGAGGCGGCGATCCGGGAGTAGGCCATCGTGAACTTGGCCGACTCCGCTGCCACCACCAGATCCCCCGCGAGGGCGAAGCTCATCCCGCCGCCCGCGGCGATTCCATTGACGGCCATGACCACCGGCTTCTGGGCGCGGGCCAGCCGCGACACCGCCCCGTGCAGGTAGGTCGTCAGCTCCTTGATCAGGATCCCGATACGCTCCGGGTTGTCCGCGAAATCCTTCACGTCCCCCCCGGCACAGAACGCCTTCCCGGCGCCCGTGACCACGACGCACCGCACCCCCCGATCCTCATCCGCCTCCAGCGAGGCTTGAAACAGATCCCGCCCCATCGCCAGATTCAGCGCGTTGTACGCCTCCGGCCGATTCAGCGTGATCGTCGCCACCCCGTCCTTGATTTCGTAGCGCAGCGTCTCGTACGCCATATCACTCTCCAGTTGTGTGATCGTGTCTTCGTCCGGGGTCAGGTCTTACATTCCGACAATGTCGGAATGTCAGACCTGACCCCGAACACGGCTACGAGGCCGGCTACCGCCGATCGCCCACGCGATGGAGCTTCAAGAGGTTGGTCGTGCCGGTGACCCACATCGGCGCCCCCGAAATGATCACGATCACGTCGTTGTTCCGCACGGTCCCGTCACCCAGCAGCGTCGCCTCCACTTCCTCGATCATCTCGTCGGTGGTCTCCACCTTGTGCACCAGCCGCGACGACACGCCCCAGAACAGCCCGAGCCGCCGCTGCACCTCCGAGTATGGGGTGAGCGCCATGATCGGCACCTCCGGCCGATCCTGGGAGATGAGCCGCGCGCTGAAGCCCGACTGGGTGAAGGCCACGATCGCCTTGGCGTGGAGCAGCCGGGCCGCCTGGCAGGCCGCCTCCGCCACCGCCTCCGGGAAGCCGTATGCCTCGGGCCGCCGGCGCGAAGCGTCCGCGAGCGGCACCGCCCGCTCGGCCCGCTCGGCGATGCGCGCCATGACCTGCACCGTCTCGACCGGGAAGCGGCCGGTGGCCGTCTCGGCGGAGAGCATGATGGCATCGGCTCCGTCGAAGATGGCGGTGGCCACGTCGCTGACCTCGGCGCGGGTGGGCCGTGAGTGCGTGACCATGGACTCGAGCATCTGGGTCGCCACGATCACCGGCACCTTGGCCTGGCGGGCCTGGCGGATCACGTCCTTCTGGATGACCGGCACCTCCTCGAGCGGCACCTCCACCCCGAGGTCACCACGCGCCACCATGACCGCGTCCACCAGCGGCAGCATCCCCTGCAGGTTCGCCACGATCTCGGCTCGCTCGAGCTTGGCCACGATCGGCATGTTGGCGCCCTGGTCGTGGAGGAATTTGCGGACCTCCTGGATGTCGGCGGCGGAGCGGACGAACGAGATCGCGACGTAGTCCACGCCGTGCTCGATGCCGAAGCGGAGATCGTCTCGGTCCTTGGGGGCCAGGCAGGAGACCGGCACCGGCAACCGCGGGAAGGACACGCCCTTGTGGTCCGAGACGGTGCCGCCGGAGACGATCCGGCAGTGGACGTCACCGCCCTCGACCTTCTCGACCGAGAGCTGGAGCATGCCATCATCCATCCAGACGGGATCACCGGGCCTCAGGGCGGCGAGGAACTCCGGATGATTCAGCGAGCTCCGCGAGGCGGTCCCCATCACGGTGCGACCGGTCAGGACGAACTCATCGCCGCTCACGAGCGCGGCCTGGCCGCCCACGAAGTTGCCCAGGCGCACCTTGGGGCCCTGGAGGTCCTGCAGAATGGTGATGGGCCGGCCCCAGCGCGCTTCGCCTTCACGAATGGCCTGGATCACTTCGGCGTGGTCGGCATGGGTGCCGTGGGAGAAGTTGAGCCGGGCCACGTCCATGCCGGCCGTCACCAACCGATCGAGCATCTCCGGCTGACTGCTGGCCGGGCCGATGGTACAGACGATCTTGGTGCGTCTCATTTTCTCGCGAGCGTGCGGGCGAGGTACTGGCCGGTGAACGATCGGTCCTGGCGGGCCACGTCCTCGGGCGTCCCGGTCGCGATCACCTTGCCGCCCTCGTTGCCCCCTTCGGGCCCCAGATCGATGATCCAGTCGGCGGTCTTGATGACGTCCATGTTGTGCTCGATGATCACCACGGTGTTGCCCTGATCGACCAGCTGGTTGAGCACTTCCAACAGTCGGCGGATGTCGGCGAAGTGAAGCCCAGTGGTCGGCTCGTCGAGGATGTAGAGCGTGCGCCCGGTGGCCCGGCGGCTCAGCTCGGTGGCGAGCTTCACGCGCTGCGCCTCTCCGCCGGAGAGCGTGGTGGCGGCCTGGCCGAGGCGGATGTAGTCGAGCCCCACGTCGTGGAGGGTCTGGAGCTTCTGCTTGATCGACGGCACCGGCTCGAAGAAGGCCAGCGCCTCCACCACCGTCATGTCCAGGATGTCGGCGATGTTCTTCCCCTTGTAGCGCACCTCGAGCGTCTCCCGGTTGTAGCGCTTGCCCCGGCACACCTCGCAGGTCACGTAGACGTCGGGCAGGAAGTGCATCTCGATCTTGACGAGCCCGTCGCCCTGGCAGGCCTCGCAGCGCCCCCCCTTGACGTTGAACGAGAAGCGGCCCGGCTGGTAGCCGCGCACTCGCGCGTCCGGCGTGCGCGCCAGCAGGGTGCGGATGAGGGTGAAGACACCGGTGTAGGTGGCCGGGTTGGAGCGCGGGGTCCGCCCGATCGGCGACTGGTCGATGTCGATGACCTTGTCGAGATGCTG
>Ga0070697_100003427_pt1 | contig 12199 bp, 13 predicted proteins | sample KBSK1501metaG_FD_65475 | JGI IMG/M metagenome (GOLD analysis project Ga0070697, IMG submission 65475) | Corn, switchgrass and miscanthus rhizosphere microbial communities from Kellogg Biological Station, Michigan, USA - KBS K1-50-1 metaG | ecosystem: Host-associated > Plants > Roots >... | reverse complement strand
CCGAAGCCGGCGATCCACTTGATGCCCAGCAGGTCGTCCGTGGCGCTGGCCCCGCGAAGGTGAGCCGGCATGGCATGGGCGAACGATCCCTCCGGGCGCGGATGGACGGCGATCTTCGGCGGCAGCTCGGCGCGGCCCGGCGTCGCGAGCGCCGTCAGCGTCAGCTCCGCGAGCGTCAGCCGCTCGTCGAGCGGCGGCATGGCCGCGCGGACGTCGTCCGCGGCGAGGTAGCGGAGCGGGAGGGATGGGGCCACCCGGGCAGTGTCGCACTGCCGCATGGCCCTCGGCGAACCGCCGGCCCAGCCGGTAGGATCGCCGGCATGGCCGCCATCGACACCGCGCGGAGCGTCGAGAACCTCAAGCTCGAACGCGACGCGATCGCGCTCTACGACGCGCTCGCCGGAATCGAGAAGGATGAGCGGCGGGCAGCCGCGTTCCGGACGATCGCCTCGAACGAGCGGCGGCACGCGGGAATCTGGGCCGCGAAGCTCGAGGAGCTGGGCGCCGGCGTCCCGCCGCCCACGCCGCCGCGGCTCCGGGTCCGCTTCATCATCGCCGTCGCCCGGCTGCTCGGGACGCACGCCGTGTCGGATCTCGTCCAGGCCCTCGAGGGCGACGAGGAGGAGGCCTACGACGCGCAGTCGTCACCCGAGGTCGCAGCGATTGCCGCAGACGAGCGCCAGCACGCCGAGATCTGGCGGCGGTTGTCCGACGGGAAGTCCGCGGCCGCCCATGCCGCCGCCGTCCTGGGGCCACCGGATCGCGACGGGGTGGGCGACGCGCGGCGCGCCCGGTCCGCGGGCGACATCGGCCGCAGCGAGGGCTGGCACCGGACCGCCCGCTCCGGAACGCTCCGCGCCGTCATCTTCGGCGTCAGCGACGGCCTCGTCAGCAACCTCTCGCTGGTCATGGGCGTCGCCGGCGCCTCCGGCCGGGCGAGCTTCATCCTCCTCGCCGGGATCGCCGGCATCCTCGCCGGCGCGAGCAGCATGGCCGCCGGCGAGTACATCTCGATGCAGTCGCAACGCGAGCTGTTCGAGCGGCAGATCGAGCTCGAGCGCGCCGAGCTCGAGGCCATGCCCGAGGAAGAGGAGGCCGAGCTCGCCGCCATCTACCGCTCGAAGGGCTTCGAGCCGGCGGAGGCGGCCCGCGTCGCGCACGGCCTCTTCGCCGATCCGGAGGTCGCCCTCGACACGCTCGTCCGCGAGGAGCTGGGGCTGGATCCCGACGAGCTGGGGTCGCCGTGGGGCGCGGCCTTCGGGTCGTTCGTCGCCTTCGCCATCGGCGCCGGCGTGCCGGTCCTGCCATACCTCGTGACGAGCGGGCCCGTCGCGTTTGGCGCGGCTCTCGTCGTGAGCCTCGGGGCCCTTTTTGCGGTCGGTGCCGCCGTCAGCCTCCTCACTGGCCGCGGAACGATCTTCTCCGGCCTGCGCCAGGTGGCGATCGGCGCGGTGGCGGCGGCCGTGACGTATGCCGTCGGGACGCTGGTGGGCGTGGGCGTCGGGGTGGGCTGAGCCGTGCCGGGCGCGCGAGCCGCGATCATCGCCGTCCTGGTCGGGCTGGGCGCGGCGCTCTATTTCGCGCTCTGGTTCCACTGGCCCACGTTCCTCGCCGTCGCCGTCGGCGCGTTCATGGCGATCGTGCTCTTGATGATCGCGTCGTCGCTGGGGGAGGACCCCGCCGCGGCAGACGCCGCGTGGCGGGAGGCCGCCCCGGATCTCGTCGCCCGCCCGGGCCCGCCGGAATCGGCGCGGAATTCGACGCCGAAGCCGCCGTGAGCCGCACCGAACTTGAAGCGAGACTCGCGCGCGAGGGATTGACGGCAGCGGCCTGGGAGAACGGCCCGGCTGAGCGCTACGCGGCCCACCAGCATGGGTACGACAAGGTCCTCGTCGTCGCGGCCGGCCGCATCCGGTTCGGCCTGCCGGACGTAGGTCGCGACGTGGACCTGACCGTGGGCGACCGGCTCGACCTCCCGGCCGGGACGGCGCACGACGCCGTGGTGGGTCCAGCAGGCGTCACGTGCCTCGAAGCCCACGCGCCGCGTGGCACGCTGACCGCTGCGGTGCGCCGCGCCGCCGGGACCTGGTGACGCCGGCAGGCCATCGAGACGGGCTGCGGTAGGCTAACCGCCCCGTTCCCGGGGAAACCGTCACGCCACGAAAGGCGTAGTCCATGCCAGAGGATCGTCCGGGCGCGCTCGACGACGCTGCCCTCGTCCGCGAGGTGACGGCCGGGTCCGAATCAGCCCTGGCGACGCTCTACGACCGGCATGCGGACGCCGTCTACGCCGCGGCCTGCCGGCTGACCTCGGACCGGCAGGTCGCCGAAGAGGTCGTGCAGGAGACGTTCCTCGCCTTGTGGAACCGTGCCGAGCTCTTCGATCCGACCGCCGGGTCGCTGGCGGCCTGGATCCACACGATCGCCCGCAACCGGACGGTCGACCGCCTGCGGGCGGCCGGTCGACGGCCGAACCTGATCGCGTTGTCGTCGGCGGCGGGTGGCGACGACGACACCACCGCGGCGCTCGAGCGGGCGGTTTCGGTAGGCCACGTGCTGGGCGGCGCGAACCTGGGCCCGGGACCCGAGGGAGCCGTCGAGTCGGCCGAGCTGCGGGCCACGTTGCAGGATGCGCTGGCGTCGATGCCGGACCAGGAGCGGACCGTGATCGTCCTCGCCTACCGCGAGGAGCTGTCGCAGTCCGAGATCGCCGAGCGGCTGGGCTGGCCGCTTGGGACGGTCAAGACGCGGACCCGGCGAGGGCTCCTGCGACTCCGCGAGATCCTTGTCGGCGAGCACGGCGGCCGGTCCGGACTGGAGGCCGTGCCGGTTCCGGCCGGCAAGGGCGTGATCGAATGACGGGAGCACTTGATGGACCACGCTGAGGCGCGCGAGGTCCTCGAGGTCGCGGCGGTCGAGCCGGGCGGCCTGGCGCGGCTGATGGCCGGCGACACGCCCGAAGCTGCGGCGCTGGCGGGCCACCTCGCCGGCTGCGCCGAATGCACCCAGGAGATGGCGCGGCTCCGTCGCGTGGCCGGAATCGTCCGTGGCGTGGTCCGCACGACGCCACCCCCGGAGCTCCGCGAACGGACGCTCGCCTTCGTCCGCGCCGTTGGGCGTCAACGCTCTGGAGGGCCCGGGACGCTGGCCACGGCGCCGGCCGGAGCAGTCGCCAGTCCGATGATGCGCTCCGCGGCTACGACCGCCGACGCGCCACAGCGGGCGAACCCGCGTACGCGTCGTTGGCCTCGCCTCGCGGCGATCGCGGCCGTCGTCGCGCTCGCGGTCGCAGGGACCGGCTATGCCGTCGTCCAGAGCCAGCAGCAGGCAGACGCCGTACGGGATCTGGCGACCGTCACGACCTGGACGGTCCGCGTCAACGCCCAGCCTGACGCGCGACGCGTGGCGCTGGTCGCGACTGGCGCCTCGAACAAAAGCGGCATGCTCATCTTTTCGCCCACCACGCGTGAACTGGTTGTCGTCGCCACAGGGCTGACGGAGCCGCCGGCCGGCCAGGAATTCCGCTGCTGGGTGGAAGCCGGCGGCGTCCGCCGTGGCGTCGGCAAGATGTTCTTCGGTGGTGGGGTGTCGTACTGGGTGGGACCGGTCGCCGCCGTCGCCGGGCTGTCGGGCCACGCAACCTTCGGCGTCTCGCTCGTGGACCTGACGGGATCCGGCGGGTCGGGCGAGCCCGTCCTCCTTGGAGCGTTGTAGGGCCGTGGCACGCGTCCCGGCGCGGCCGACGACGACCGAACCAGCCGCCGAACCGACCGAGGGCCGGCCGAATCGCCGATCGGCGCGGCGCGGCAACCTCGTTCCCGAGGCGTCGGTCACCGCGATGTTCGACGAGCTGGCGCCCGTCTACGACCGCCTCAACACGATCATGACGTTCGGATTCGACGGCCGCTGGCGGCGGGCCGCGGTCGACGCCACACGCCTTCCGTCAGGCGGCTCGGTCATCGACGTCGCGTCCGGCACCGGCAAGCTCGCCGTCGAGCTGGCCGATCACGTCGGACCGTTCGGCCGCGTCCTCGCCGTCGACCTGTCGTCGGGGATGATCCGGCGCGCCGCCGCGACGCACCGCGACGTCGTCCAGCTCGAGTTCCGCGTCGGCAACGCCCTGTCGCTGCCCGCCGCCGACGGGGAATTCGACGCCGCGACGATTGGCTTCGGGCTGCGCAACCTCGCCGACTTCGAGGCCGGCTTCCGCGAGCTGCGGCGGGTCGTCCGGCCGCGCGGCCGGGTCGTCTGCCTGGAGCTGACGATGCCGCGCCCGCGCTGGTGGGGGCGGATCTTCCAGACGTCGTTCCGGCGGCTCGCCCCGCTCACCGGCCGGCTGTTCGGCGGCCGCTCCGCCTACCACTACCTGCCGGCGTCGCTCGAGGGCTTTCCCAATCCCGAGCAGCTCGCGGCGACGATGCGCCACGTGGGGCTCGTCGACGTGTCCTATCGCCGCCTTGGGCTCGGGTCGGTCGCGCTCCACACCGGCGTCGTGCCCGACGCCGCGCCGTCGCCCGACTGACGCTCTTCGGGCGCGACGTAAGGTTCCGCGTCCGCATCCTGCTCCTCGTCGAGGTCCGCCTCGAGCTCGTCCGGTGGAAGGCTGGCGAGATAGGCGCGGTGGAGGAGCAGCACCCGTTCGGCGGTCTCCGCGTCCAGTGGCTGTCCGGCCTCCTCCATCGTGGCGGCGATCCAGGCCGCCTCGGCCGGCAGCTCGGCCGCGCTGATGTCCGAATCGCGGCGGTGGGAATCGGCCAGGATCAGCCAGACGAGGCCCGCGCCGATGACGAGGCCCACGATCAGCAGCCACCAGTTGAACTCGCTCATCGGCGGCAGGCGCCGACGGCGATGTCGACGCTGGGAATGCGGTCCTGCATGCGGCGGCCAGTATAGGCAGGCCGGCTGCCGAAGCCGGTCGCTAACGCCTCGCGGCTACACTCCGCGAGGTGCTCAATTTCAGCCCGGACCCGATTGCCTTCCGCCTCGGGCCCATCGAGGTTCACTGGTACGGGATCGCCTACGCCGTCGGGCTCGCCGCGGCCTACCTGCTGATCACCCGACTCGCGGCGCGCCGCGGCCTGGATCCCAATCTCGTCGGCAACGGCATGATCGTCGTCGCGGTCGCCGCGCTCATCGGCGGCCGGCTCTATCACGTGATCGACCGCTGGGACCTCTATCGCGACAACCTCGCCGCGATCGTCCTGCCTCCGTATGCCGGGCTGGGCGTGTACGGCGGAATCGCCACCGGCACGATCGCCGGCTGGGCCTACACGCGCTGGAAGCGGCAGCCGTTCTTCGAGTGGGCGGACGTCGTTGCGCCAGGCCTGTTCCTCATGCAGGCCATCGGCCGCTGGGGGAACTTCTTCAACCAGGAGCTGTACGGGCCGCCGACGACGAGCCCGCTGGGCATCCCCATCGATTGCGCCTATCGCGTCGCGCCATACGTCTGTCAGGCGTACCCGCCGACGACGCGTTTCGAGCCGCTGTTCCTCTACGAATCGGTCGCCGGCCTGCTGGGGATGCTGTTCCTGCTGTACCTGGGCAGTCGCCTCCGTAGCCGGCTTCGGCCGGGCGACCTGCTGCTCGTCTTCTTCGTCTGGTACGGGGTCGTGCGGTTCGCCCTCGAGGCGCTGCGGACCGGGAACTGGACGTTCTTCGGCATTCCCACGGCCCAGCTCGTGTCGTTGGCGTTCATCCTCGTGGGTGTCGCCGGGCTCACCTGGCGGCATCGCCCGCGGGGCCCGGACTCGCTCCCGGACCACGCCGCGATGGCGGAGCCGACCGAACCCTCGTGAACGCCGCGCCGGGGGACGGGGACGCGGCGAAGCTTGCCGGGGAGCAACCGGCTCCCGTCGCGCGGCGGGTGCGCCCGCCGCGGTCGCGGATCTCGCCCGAGCGGCTCGCGGCGCGCCGAGGCGGCGCGCTCGAGGGCCTCGCCTGGCTGGGTCGCGCGCCCGAGGCCAGGGCCTCCCTCTTCTACCGCGCCACACGCCTCGTCGCGCGGGCCATCCTGTTCGGCCTCTTCCGCTTCCGGATCGAGGCATCCGGCCAGGAGCTCCTGCCGCGCGGCGGCTACCTGCTGATCGCCGCGGCCCACCGTGGCTGGATGGATCCGTTCGTGGTCATCCACGCGCTGCCCGTCGAGCCCCGCGCCTGGTTCCTGGGTAGCGGCCCGTCGACGTTCACCTCGCGCCGGCGGGAGTGGCTGATCCGGCGGCTCGGCGGCCTGCTGCCGGTCTGGCGCGGCGGCGTCGGTATCGCCGTTCATGTCGACGCTGCGCGAGCCGTCGTCGACAACGGCGGCGTCTTCGCCCAGATGCCCGAAGGCACGGTCAGCGGGCCGCCCGGGCGTCTCGGACCGTTCCGCCACGGCGCCGGCGTCATCGCCCTGCGCACCCGCGCGCCGATCGTCCCGCTGGCGATGGCCGGTACGGAGGAGCTGTACGTCGGCAAGCGGATGGCGTCGCGCGTCCTCGCGCTCACCTCAGTCGCGGACCTGCTCGGGGAAACCTGGGACGGGCAGCTGCCGGCCGCGGACAGCCGCGAGGAGCTGGAGCTGGCCCGCCGAATCACCGAAGCGCTGGCCGCGCGACTCGGGCCGGTCGTCGAGGAGCTGCATCCCGCGACGGTCGATCCGCCATCGCACCCGCGTCGGTGGCGTCGCCGGCTGACGTGGCTGTTCCTGCGCCCCGGGCCGCTTGACCGCAGCTGACACTCGGCGGATTCGGTCGCCCCTATACTCCCCGCCGATGCACTACGCCGAGACGATTCTCGACCTCGTCGGCGACACCCCCCTCGTCCGCCTCGGCCGGGTGACCCGCGACCTGGGCCCGGTCGAGCGCCAGCCGCTCATCCTGGCCAAGCTCGAGATGCTCAACCCCGGCGGCTCCGTCAAGGACCGCATCGGGCTGCCGATGATCGAGGCCGCCGAACGGGCCGGCTTGCTCAGGCCCGGCGGGACGATCATCGAGCCAACGTCGGGCAACACCGGCCACGGCCTGGCGATCGCCGCCGCGCTCAAGGGCTACCGCTGCATCTTCGTCATGGCCGACAAGCAGTCGACCGAGAAGCAGGCGCTGCTCCGCGCCTACGGCGCCGAGGTCGTCCTGTGTCCCACGAACGTGGCCCCGGAATCGCCGGAGAGCTACTACTCGGTCGCCGCACGCCTCGCGCGCGACATTCCCGGCGCGTTCAAGCCGGACCAGTACTGGAACGATGAAAACCCGAAGGCCCACGAGGCCACGACCGGCCCGGAGATCTGGGACCAGACCGAGGGCCGGATCACCCACCTCGTCGTCAGCGTCGGGACGGGCGGCACCGTCACCGGCACCGGTCGCTTCCTGAAGTCGCGCAATCCGCGGCTGTCGATCATCGGCGCCGACCCGGCGGGCAGCATCCTGTCCGGCGACACCGCCCGGCCGTACCTGACCGAAGGCGTCGGCGAGGACTTCCTACCCGGCACGTTCGACCCAGCAATCGTCGATCGCTGGGTCCGCGTCGCAGATCGCGAGGCGTTCGCCGCCGCGCGCCGGCTGACGCGCGAGGAAGGAATCCTGGCCGGCGAATCCTGCGGCACGGCGCTCGTGGCGGCGCTCGACGAGGCGCGGCGGCTGATGGCCGACGGCGACGCGGCGCGCGACGCGGTCATCGTCGTGATCCTGCCGGACGGCGGCCGCAGCTACCTCTCCAAGCTCTACAACGACGAGTGGATGCGCGTCAACGGGCTGCTGGCCACGACCGGCGCGGTGGTCCGGGTCGCGGAGCTGCTGGGCGATCGCCACGCCGACCGGCTGCCCGATCTCGTCCTGGCCCGGACGACGCAGCGGGTCGGCCAGGTTATCGAGACGCTCCAGGAGTTCGGCATCAGCCAGCTGCCCGTGTCCGAGGCGGCGGAGGGTGATTCGGTCGTCGGGATCGTTGGTTCGATCACCGAGAAGGGGCTGCTCGATCGCGCCTTCCGCGATCCCACGGTCGTGGACCGGACGGTCGGCGAGATCATGGATCCGCCGCTGCCGCTGGTCGACGTGTCCGCGTCGCTCGACGAGGCCTTCGCCAAGCTGTCCGGCGCGGCCGCGCTCGTGGCAGTTCGCGGCGAGCGACCGGTCGGCATCGTCACCAAGCTCGACGTCCTGGAGTACCTGACCCACAACGCGCCGAAGGGTTGAGCGGATCGTGACGACCGCCATCGCGTCGCCCCGGCTGGCGCTCGTCTCGTTCTCGCCGCGGGCGATGCGCGCGGTGCTCGACGGCGACCTGGCGACGGCCGGCGACGAGCTGGGCGCGGCCGTCCCGCGGGGCCTGCGCGAGCGCCTGGGCGAGCTCTTCGAGCGCCGGCTGCCGGAGGTCGACAGCGATCCTTCGGTCCTGCCATGGGCCGCCCGCGCGATGGTCCTGGCCGACGAGCTGGGAGTGCGGCGGGTGATCGGCTCGGTGGGATTCCACGGCCCGCCGAACGAGGACGGCCAGGTCGAGATCGGCTACCACGTCGAGCCCGGGTTCCGCCGCCGCGGCTTCGCCACCGAAGCCGTCCGGGCGTTGCTCGAGTGGGCCGCCGCCGAACACGGGATCCGGCGGTTTCGGGCATCGGTGGCGCCCTCGAATGAGCGCTCGCTCGCCGTCGTGAGGCGGCTGGGCTTCCGCCAGACCGGCGCACGGTGGGACGAGGTCGACGGCGAGCAGCTGGTCTTCGAGCTGGATTGGCCGCCGGGCGGCGAGCCGGCGGTGCCATGATGCGGTAATGGCGGATGAGGAGCTCGCCTTCGACACGCTCGCGGTCCACGCCGGCGCCGAGCCCGACGAGCTGACCGGCGCGGTCGCGCCGCCCATCTACCAGACCAGCACGTTCGCCCAGGACGGCGTTGGCCGGCCGCGCCATGGCTACGAGTACAGCCGCTCGCAGAATCCCACCCGCGAACGCCTCGAGCGCGCCGTCGCGACGCTCGAGGGGGCGACGCATGGCATCGCGTTCGCCAGCGGCTCCGCGGCGACCGCGGCGATCGCCCAGCTCGCCGTGGCGGGCGACGAGATCGTCGTGGGTGGCGACGTCTACGGCGGGACGTACCGCTACTTCGAGCGAGTCCATCGGGCGAGCGGCGTCGATGCCCGCTATGTCGACCTCGACAAGGGTCCCGACGTGCTGTGGGAGGCGCTGACCGACCGGACCCGCCTCGTCTGGTTCGAGACGCCCACCAATCCGTACCTGCGGATCGTCGACGTGGCGGGGGCGGCCGACGTCGTCGAGCAACGGACGGCCCAGGCGGGTGGCCGGCTGCCGCTCATCGTCGTCGACAACACGTTCGCCTCGCCGGCCCTCCAGCGGCCGCTGGAGCTGGGCGCGGACATCGTCTTCCACTCGGCGACGAAGTACCTCGCCGGCCATTCGGACACGATCACCGGCGTGGCGGTCACCAGCGACGACGACGTCGCGGAGCGGCTGCGCTTCCTGCAGAACGCGATGGGGGCCGTGCCCGGACCGCTCGACTGCTTCCTGGTCCTGCGTGGCATCCGGACCCTGCACGTGCGGATGGAGCGCCACTGCGCCAACGCCCTCGCGGTGGCGCGCTTCCTGGCCGGGCGGGAGGACGTGGCGTGGGTCTCGTATCCCGGGCTGGCCGACGGGCCGCGGGCCCATCCCTCGGCGGCCCTGGCGGCGCGCCAGATGCGAGCCGGCGGGGGCATGGTCTCGTTTGGGCCGGCGGCCCGCGCCGGGCGGTCCGCGGAGGTGCGGGCGACCGCGATCTGCGAGGCGACCCGCCTCTTCACCCTGGCGGAATCGCTGGGCGGCGTGGAGTCGCTGATCGAGATGCCCGCGGCGATGACCCACCAGTCGGTGGCGGGGTCGCCGCTCGAGGTCGAGCCCGGGCTGGTCCGGCTGTCGGTGGGGATCGAGGCGGCCCAGGACCTGGTCGCGGACCTGCGGCGAGCGCTCGACGCGGCCTAGACGCGAGGGCACGCCCGCCGTGCCGCGCAATAGGACCATCGCCTCGCAACCCTGGCGCAACCTTCTCGCATCCTTCTCAGGACAGAAGAGAGGCCCCGTGGGTAAGATGGCCGTGACTGAGTAAGCCGACTCCTCGGGGCCTTTCGGGGCCCCGGTCACGCGCGGCCGGTCGACCGACCGAGTTCGCTTCGGGCGGGTCGAACCGGACCTGTCCGCCCGCAAGGGAGATGCCGTGACCGCCATCCAGTCGCCCAGGACGCCGCCGACCACGTTCGGCCGGACGATCCGGGCGAACCTCTCGACCGCCGAGCTGTACGAGGACGCCGTTCGGGCGGGGGAGGGGATGATCGCGGCGGACGGGCCGCTCGTTGTCCGGACCGGCAAGCACACCGGGCGCTCGCCGCAGGACAAGTTCCTCGTTCGCGAGCCGTCGAGCGACCCGAAGATCTGGTGGGGCGAGGTCAACCGCCCCATCAGCGAGGCCAACTACGACCGCCTCCGGGCCCGGCTCCTCGAGTACGTCGCGAACCGCGACCTGTACGCCCAGGACTGCTTCATCGGCGCGGTCCCGGAGCACCGCCGCTCGCTGCGGGTCTACACCGAGACGGCCTGGGCCAGCATCTTCGCCCGGAACCTGTTCCGCCGGCCGAGCCGCGGCGAGCTGCGCGGCTTCCGCCCGAACTTCACGATCATCAACGTCCCGTCGTTCAAGGCGAACCCGGCCACCGAAGGGACCCGCTCCGAAACCGCCATCCTCCTTCACCTCCGGCGGATGGAGATCATCATCGTCGGCACCGAATACGCCGGCGAGATCAAGAAGGGCGCTTTCACGGTCATGAACTACCTCATGCCGGACGAGGGCGTCCTGCCGATGCATTCGGCGGTCAACGTGGGCGAGGCGGGCGATTCGGTCGTCTTCTTCGGACTGTCGGGGACCGGCAAGACGACGCTGTCGGCGGATCCGCAGCGGACGCTCGTCGGCGACGACGAGCACGGCTGGGGCGACGACGTCGTGTTCAACTTCGAGGGTGGCTGCTACGCCAAGACGATCCGCCTCTCCCCGATGTACGAGCCGGACATCTTCCAGACGACACGGCGGTTCGGCACGATCCTCGAGAACGTCGCGCTCGACCCGCTGACCCGTGAGCTCGACCTCGATTCGGACCGCATCACGGAGAACACCCGCGGCGCCTACCCGCTCCACTTCATCGGCAACGCCTCGACGACCGGGATCGCGACACAGCCGAAGCGCGTCGTCCTGCTCACCGCCGACGCGTTCGGCGTCCTGCCGCCCATCTCCCGGCTGACCCACGACCAGGCGATGTACCACTTCGTCAGCGGCTACACCGCGAAGCTGGCCGGCACGGAGATCGGGGTGAAGGAGCCGAAGGCCACCTTCTCCGCCTGCTTTGGTGCGCCGTTCATGCCGCGCCATCCCGGCGAGTACGCCCGAATGCTGGGCGAGCGGCTGGCCCGCACGGACGTGCCGGTCTGGCTCGTGAACACCGGCTGGACCGGCGGGCCCTACGGCACCGGCGAGCGGATGAACATCGACCACACCCGCTCGATGGTCCGGGCCGCGCTGAGTGGCGCACTCGACGGCGTCCCGACCACGACCGACCCGATCTTCCGGGTCGCTGTCCCGACGTCCTGCCCGGACGTCCCGGCCCGCTTCCTCCAGCCGCGCTCGACGTGGCCCGATCCCGACGCGTACGACCGCCAGGCACGGATGCTGGCCCGGATGTTCGCCGAGAACTTCGCCCTCTACGCCGACGGCCTCCCGGCCGCGGTTCGCGAGGCCGGCCCCGTCGTCGACTAGCGCCACTCCGTTCGGAGGCCCAACCGATGGCTCGCCACAAGGTCACCGTCATCGGCGCCGGCAACGTCGGCGCCACGACCGCCCAGCGCATCGCCGAGGCCGGCCTCGCCGACGTGGTCCTCGTGGACATCGTGGAAGGGCTGCCCCAAGGCAAGGGGCTCGACCTCGCCGAGGCGGCCCCGGTGGTGGGCCACGACGCCCGGATCACGGGCACGAACGACTACGCGGACACGGCGGGTTCGGACGTCCTCGTCGTGACGTCAGGCCTGGCGCGGCAACCCGGGATGAGCCGTGACGACCTGCTGGCGAAGAACGCCGGGATCGTCAAGTCCGTCGTCGAACAGGCGGCCCGCCACTCGCCCAACGCGATCCTCATCGTCGTCACGAACCCGCTCGACGCGATGTGCCACGTCGCGATGAAGGCGTCCGGGTTCCCGCGC
>Ga0070697_100003426_pt1 | contig 12200 bp, 9 predicted proteins | sample KBSK1501metaG_FD_65475 | JGI IMG/M metagenome (GOLD analysis project Ga0070697, IMG submission 65475) | Corn, switchgrass and miscanthus rhizosphere microbial communities from Kellogg Biological Station, Michigan, USA - KBS K1-50-1 metaG | ecosystem: Host-associated > Plants > Roots >... | reverse complement strand
CCTGGCCATCCCAGTATTTTCGTGAATTCGTTGTCGCCCATTCCGCCGAGTCTAGCCGAACTGCCCCTTCGACGGAAAACCCCTCTTTTATTGGGTCTCTACGAATTCCTGCTCAGAGCCTTAAAACCTAAGACCTCCCATGTCAGCGGCGGCGCAAAAATCCTCAAAGTGACGGTTGAAAAATCCCACCCCTTGCGTGGTAAACCGGAATCCACTCCGCAGAGACGAGGTTCCGAGACTTGCTAAGAGAGGGGAACAGCAAATGGCGGGGATTATCCTACAGAAAGAGCGGGACCGCAACGGATAGATTCTGTGAACGAACCTTTTTCCTGCAAGGCTGCGTCAAAAGCTAAGGCTGCTGGAGAGGGAAGTATGATCAGGACAAAGACTCTTACATTGCAGGTCGCAGAGAAAGGCGCTGTGACAAATTCACAGGTGTTGCTCTCATCTTCGTTCACCTTTTTGACTGCCATCCCCATTCCTTTTTGTCTTTTGTCTTGAAGAGTCTTTGGTCAATTTTCTAAGCACCTCGGTGAGAAGCGCCAATTCCAATTCGAGCGTCATACGTGCTTCGGCGACGTTATCAAGGTCTCTGTCTCTGCCCATGATCTCCAGCCGTTGGGCAGCCTCGAACGCACTCTTCGCCGTGAAGTTGCCAACTGAACCCTTCAGCGTGTGCGCCGCTATCCGCAGTGCCTCGGCATCGCCTAGGCGTGCCGCCTCTTTTATTTCTGCCAGCCTCCGAGGGTAATCGGCAAGAAAAAGTCGGACGAGTTCGCGAAGAAGTCTACGATTACCGTCGACGCCCGCCAGCAGTGCCTTACGATCAATGATGCCGTCTCCCTGAGTCTCCTCTGGCACAGGCGCTTCTGCCGGCTTCGATGGGCTGACCAGCCCTGCGATCGTATGCTCAAGTTCTTCGATCCGGATCGGCTTGGAGATATAACCATCCATGCCAGCTGTTAGACATCGCTCGCGATCTCCTTTCATGGCATGCGCTGTCATAGCCATGATGGGTATGTGCGTACCCGTCGATTTCTCCCAGACGCGGATGGCACTAGTTGCGTCAAGCCCATCCATCTCCGGCATCTGCACATCCATGGCGACGATGTCGAATTGGCCGGCCATTACTGCAGAGAACGCCTCGCGGCCATTGCTCACAATAGTCACATGGTGGCCCAGCTTTTCGAAGATTCGCGTGGCCAGCAACTGGTTAACCTGATTATCCTCCGCCAACAGTACCCGTAACTTTCGCTGGGCGCGCTGAGGCCCCCTGACTCGTATTGGAGCCCGGGGCCTTTCTCCCGCTTGTTGGCCGATCGCCGTGACGATCACGTCAAAGAGTTCGGATTGCTTGATTGGCTTGGTGAGATACGCGGAGATGCCCAACCTGCGGCAGCGCGCGACATCCTCCGGCTGACCGGCCGAGGTCAGCATGACCAGCTTGATGCCGGCGTAGCGGGGGTCCTGAGAGATACGCTCAGCCACCGTAAATCCATCCATGTCAGGCATGTGTCCATCGAGTAACACCACTGCGAACGGTTGGTTTGTGCCGAGAGACTTTTCCAACGCGGCAAGGGCAGATGCGCCGCCTTCAACCGCAACCGGACACATATGCCAATTCGTAAACACTTCCTCAAGGATGCGGCGGTTGGTAGCGTTGTCGTCCACAATTAACACTGGCAAATCGGTGAGGGTACGCCAGCTGGCTGGCGGTTTCTCCAATTCGGGCGGCTGGACTTCAAACCGCGCTGCGAACTGGAATGTGCTGCCGCGGCCGGGTTGGCTTTCCACCGAGATCCTGCCGCCCATGAGTTCCACGAGTTGCGCCGAGATGGCCAGTCCCAGCCCGGTTCCGCCGTAGCGCCGGGTGGTAGAGCTGTCAGCTTGAGAAAATGCCTCAAAGATTAGAGCCTGCTTCTCCGGTGGAATGCCGATTCCGGTATCCGCGACGGAGAATCGCAGTTGAGCGTTGCCGTCGCCTCGCGACTCGGCCTCTACGCGCAGGACGATTTCCCCGTGCTCCGTGAATTTGATGGCATTGCCCACAAGATTTATCACTATCTGACGAAGCCGCAGAGGATCTCCCACTAGCGCGTTAGGCACATCACGATGAATATGGCACGCCAGCTCCAGGCCCTTCTGGTCCGCCCGCAGAGCCAGCACTCGCATGGTGTCTTCGAGCGCATCGCGAAGGTTAAATCCGACGCGATCCAGTTCCAGCTTGCGAGCTTCGATCTTGGAAAAATCGAGTAGATCATTGACAAGTGTGAGCAAACCGTCAGCTGAGCTTTGAATGGCATTGAGGTATTCCCGCTGTTCGCGAGTGATTCGCGTCGTCAGCGCCAGCTCCGTCATACCGATCATGGCGTTCATCGGTGTGCGCATTTCGTGACTCATGTTTGCCAGAAACTCGCTCTTGGCGCGGGTGGCTTCTTCCGCGCGCTTCCTGGCTTTTTCCAGGTCGCTTGCGTACACTCGGAGCGCATCTTCCGCCTCCTTCCGCTCAATGAACTGGCCGATCTGGCTGCCGATTGCGCTCATCATCTCCAGCAGCCTGTGATCGGGCTGTTGGATCTGGTCACTGAAGAATTCGAGTACGCCCAAGATCTCTGCTCCGAGTAGGATTGGGAAGCCAAATGCTGCGTGCAATCCTTCCTTCGCCGCGATCGATGCACGCGGAAAGTTCGCGTCGCGGGTAACATCTTCGATCCAGGCGGGCTGGGCTTGCGACCAAACCCGGCCAGGCAAGCCCACGCCCGGGGGAAAAGTTCGCGAATGCGTGCCCCGACTGAACTCCTTGACTTGCGCCGATGGCACGTGCCAGGTTTCCACGCAGCGTAGCAGCTTCTCTCTTTGGTCAACTCGCCAGATCGCGCCCACTGACCAGTTGAGACTCTCGCATGTAGCTCGAAGGATCCTCGGTGCAGCACTCGCCAGCGTTGGGGCCTCGGCGAGCACGCGTGTGACGGCATACTGCGCGGCCAGGCGCGCCTCTTCGCGCTTTTGTTCCGTGACATCCCGCGCGATTGCGTAGATCAGTCCTTTTTCAGCTCGGGCAACGGCCGACCAGAGCAGCCACCTGTAGGATCCATCTTTGCGACGGTAACGATTCTCGAAAGAAAGGGTGCTGCAGCCATATGCAATCTTCGCGGCTTCAGCGATTGTGGCCTCGCGGTCCTCGGGATGTACAAATTCAAGATAAGGACGTGATAGTAGCTCTTCTCTGGTGAAGCCGAATGACGTTTCCCAGGCCGGGTTGACATGTTTGAAGTAGCCGTCCGTGCCGGCGATGCACAAGAGGTTTAAAGAGAGCTCAATAAACTCGCGCAGGTCTTCGGTTGGCGGATTGAAGCGTGCTGGTGGGCTCACTGCTCCCCCGATCGGAGCAATCAAAAACCGGATAGGGGCACTCATTCTGGTGCAAAGCCGATAATTGCGCAACTCTTGTATAGTTGCTGCTGCCTGGCCAGCGGAGTCGTCCGAGGTTGACCCGTGTTCCTGGCAGACGTAGCATCTGTGACGAAATGCCAGTTCGTTAAACGCAGCTGCATGAGGTGGCATCCATGAGCCGCGCCCGGGTCCTTGCAGAGAAAATTCTTGTCGCCGATGACGACCGCACCACGTGCTTTGCCATCTCCAGCGTGCTGAAGAAAGCGGGCTATTCGGTAACAGTTGCGAAGGATGGCGCGCAAGCGTTGCGCAACATCCAGAAAAGGAATTTTGATCTGGCATTCCTGGACATTTGGATGCCGAAGTTAACTGGCCTCGAGGTGCTTGCTCGGGTTCGCGCAGGCGAATCTCACCCGAAAATCATCATCATGACCTCGGACGGCACTCCGGAGTCCGTGCTGCGCGCTATCCGGGAGCAGGCCTATGAATATCTGAGTAAGCCTTTTCCACCGAAAGACGCAGTGGGAATGGCCGAGCGAGCACTCAAACAAAACGCTTCTCCACCGATCGAAGTTATCTCCGCCAAGCCCCATTGGGTGGAGTTGCTTATTCCTTGTACGCGCGAGGCTGCCGAACGTATTGAATCCTTTCTAATGAAGCTGGAAGCCGATCTACCGGATGACCTGCGCGATACGATCGGACTGGCCTTCAAGGAGTTGCTACTGAACGCCGTGGAGTGGGGAGGAAAGCTGGACCCGAACCGCAAAGTGCGGATTGCACACGTGCGCTCCTCGCGCATGTTGCTGTATCGCGTGGCAGATCCTGGCCCAGGCTTCAGCTTCAAAGGCTTGACCCACGCTGCTGTCGGTCAGAATGCGGATGAACCGATTGCCCATGTGAACGTCCGCGATCAACTGGGCATTCGTCCAGGGGGATTCGGCATTGCCATGATTCGCGCAATGGCCGATGAGCTGCTGTACAACGAGGCCCAGAACGAGGTGATCTTTATTAAATACCTGACTGCCGCCCCCGCTGCCGCTTCTGGAACAGCCGAAATTCCCTCCTGACGGCGGCGCCGGGCAGATACGGCGACCTCAGACCTTCCACAACTGCGGACACATTGTCGGCAATCCGCGTTGCAGACGGTTATTCGTCGCGCAGCGCCAACATTGGATCGACGCGAGAAGCACGCTGCGCAGGAATCACGCACGCGGCCAACGCGACAAACAGCAGCACCGCCGCCGTGGCCAAATAAATCGATGGCGCGATCGCCGTTACGCCAAAGAGCAACGAGCGCAATAGGCTGCTAAGCGCAAAGGCCAGTACGGCACCCGCTACCAAGCCCAGGCCGCTCAGCCTCAGCCCGCTCCGCAGGACCATCCGCGTCACGTCGCTCGGCTTGGCACCGAGCGCCATCCGCACACCAATTTCTCGCGTCCGTTGCGCTACCGCGTATGCGAGCACTCCGTACACACCCAGGCAGGCCAAGACCAACGCTAGTCCCGCGAAGACTCCGAGCAGGATCATTGGCCGCGTGCGGTCCGTAACGTTCTCCTCAATCAGTTGGTCCATCGTTCGGATGTGCATCACCGGCTGTTGCGCATCTACTGACCAAACTGCGCTTTCCGTTGCCTTTGTGGAGATCTCCGGATCGTTCGAGGTCCGCAAAACCAGGTTCGAATCCCGCTGCGAATCTTGCACCTGAGTCACCGGCACATAAATCGCCGGCTTCATGTCAAACAGCAGCCCGCGCTCCCGGATGTCCCGCACCACTCCCACAATCATCCACCACGGATTTTTCGTATCGTCTTCGTTATTGCCGAAGCGCACGCGTTTGCCGACGGCGCTTCGACCTGGAAAGTGCCTCTTGGCTAAGAACTCGTTCACCACCACGACATTCAATCCGCCAGCTCGGTCGGAACTCTCCAGCACCCGACCCTCCTGCAAATTGGCACCGATCGCCTCCAGGTAGCCGGGTGTCACCTCGCGGTAGAGCGCATCGTTGAACTGTCCCTTCGGCAGAGCCGGCTCGCCTTCCACCACGTAGGCTTCTGTATCACCCTCGGTCATGAAAGGTGCATCCGAACTGAACCCGACGCTCTTTACCCCCGGCAGAGCCCGTATTTTCTCCTCGACTTCCCTGAAAAACACTCGTGTCTTCTCGTCAGTGTCGTATTTCGTTTTCGGAAGCGAAATCCCCATCGTCAGCAAGTGATCCGCACGGAAGCCCAGATCCTCCTTGTGCAGATTCCAGATCGTCTGGATCATCAGGCCGCATCCCACGAGCAGCGCAAACGCCAGGGCGAATTGCGCGACCACCAGTCCATCCCTCAGGCGGAGTCCTCCTCGCGATTCGCCCGTCCGCGCACCCTCCTTTAGCGCGTCGTGAAGCGTAACGTCCGTCGCCCGGAAGGCCGGCGCGAATCCAAATAGCACTCCGGCCGCGATCGAGATCGCCGCAGTGAACACCAGCACTTGTCCATCGACCTGAAACCCTTGCGAACCTACCTGTGCGGGTACCAGCCCCCCAAACACGTTCCAGCAGACTTTGCCCAGCATCAAGCCCAACGCTCCGCCTCCCAGTGACAGCAACAAACTCTCCATCAAAAGCTGGGCTGCAATTTGTCCTCGCGTCGCACCCAACGCTACCCGCACCGCAATTTCTCGGCGGCGCCCGGTCGACCGTGCGAGCAGCAGGTTCGCCAGATTCGAACAGGCGATTAGCAGGACAAATACCGAAGCGATCTGCAGCACCCACAAGCCGCTGCGCGTATCTCCGGCGTAGTCCACCTGCATCGGTACCACGTTCGCTCCTAACTGCGCATTTTCCGGGTACTGCACCTGCAATTCCCGTGAAACCCGATCCATATCCTTCTGCGCGAGCTGCAAGCCGATTCCCGGTTTCATTCGCGCCACTACAGTTAGAAAGTGCGATTGCCGCCGCGCCCACTGCTCTGCCGTATAGTGAAACGGAACCCAATAGTCGACGTCTCTCTCACGGAAGAAAAACTCTCGGGGCATCACGCCGATCACCATAGTCTCCACGCCATCCAGGAGTATGCCTCGACCGATGATCGATTTTTCGCCGCCGTACCGTCGTTGCCACAGGCTGTAGCTGATCAGGGCTATCCGTGCCGTGGATTGATCTTCTTCAGTCGTAAAGGTGCGGCCCACAATAGGCTGCACTCCCAGAACGTCGAAAAAGTTGGGTGTTACTCTCTTGCCAGAAAGCTGTTCCGGCAATCCATCTCCTGTCAGACTGGCGTTAGTGAACCGCGTGGCCGCCATGTCGCTGAACGCCTGGTTCCTTGCTCGCCAGTCGATGTAGTTCGCCGGAGCGGGCGTATTGAACTGGAACCCGACAAAGGATGCGTCCTCCCACACGATCACCAGGTGGCTCGGTTGCATGAACGGCAGCGGTCTTAGCAGCATCGCTTCCACCGCGCTGAAAATGGCGGTATTCGCTCCTATCCCCAGCGCCAGCACAGCTAACGCGATGCCGAAAAAGCCCGGATTTTTATTGATTTGCCGAAAGGTATATTTCAGGTGTCCGATGAGGTTCATGACGTTAGAAACGTCACCCGGCACAAAATGTTCCGGGTATCGCGGCCAATCGCCGCAAAGGCCCGCTCGTTTTTGCGGATTTGGCCTGCTGGCTAACTCGCCGTTAGGGACCCGGGCTGCAATCTCGTCTAGGTACCATTGCGCGGGTTATTGCGATCTCCGTTGGTCCGTAAGCGACACCAGAACAAGCATTTAGATTTTGACCTTGTTCTACTACGAACCAGAAGGTCGAGAGTTCGAGTCGCTCATTCGCCAACCGGAGGCCCCATTTCTATTTCGGCACAACTGTCCCTCTCCCTCCTTGCGACCGCAGGCGTATGGCCTCATCCTTAGTCGGTCCAGCAAGCGAGCCACACGGCTCACAATTCGGACCAATGGCCAATCGAAACATTGGCAGCGGATTGACGACCACCACTGCCTGGCGGAGAACTCCCATGCCACTTCGCGGGACCTTGCGTTTGTCGATCGCGCTCTCGTCGCTTGTCGTATTTTCTGGCCTGACCACCCATCCAGCGCAAGCCGATGAGCCAAAGCCCAAGCCCGAAAACACCATCACGATTCAGCCCGAACCGGTCCCTCCACCAAAATTCGAGCGGCCACACAAATTTTGGATTGCCGACATTACCGATCGTTCCGGGAATCCCCAGCCCCTGCTGGTGATGAAAGAGCGTGGCGGCGTATTCCTCGACAAGCAGCCCACCGCTATCGTGAAAGACGCGCTCGAACAATCGCTAAAGGCTGCGAATCTGCTTGCCGCTGATGCCGCCTCTGCCGACCTCGTTTTGCGCGTCTACCTCTTTCACTTTGGCTTGGCTTCCGGCTCGGCGCTCGATTTCTTCGGCAAAGTCGAATTCTCCACCATGGTGAAAAGTCCGAAAACCGGAGAATCCCTCGAAGTAAAAGCGGTCGGCACTTCCATTGCCAATGGCGCGATGCGCAAGAAAAACATGCAAAAAAACGTGGAAGAAAACATCGAAGCCGCCTTACGTGACGCCATGCGAAATTTCCTCCGTGGTACGCAGCTGAAGGAAGCCGTCGCCACCTTGGCGAAAGGATCAGACGTCGTCCCCGGCGTCGCCCCTGCTCCGGTTGAACCACCGAAACCGCAGCCGCGATAAGCGTCTCAGTATCTGAAGTCGGGTTATAAATCGTAAGGAAGCTACGAATTCACGACGGACCAGGAGAGGAGAAAGAAGCAATGCGCATCTTCACGGTAGCACTGGTCGCACTCATGTTCGCGATGGGTGCGGCAGCAAGACCAAAGGACGAAGCTCCGCAATATAAAACTGCCGAGGCCAAACATTTCACCACTGCCGAGGGCGTCGAACTGAGCCCCGCGTTCGTGGACTACTTTTACGCCGAGCTCCGCAACGAACTAACCAAAGCCAAACTCGTGAAAGAAGTTATCGGCGAAGGCGAAGCTGTGGAAGACGCCGACGCGCCGAAATCTTTGGTCATCAGCGGGACCGTCACGGAATACAAAAAAGGAAGTGTCGTGAAGAGTTCGCTCATCGGATTCGGCGCCGGCCTCCGCAGCCTCAAGATGGACGCCGACGTAGTTCGCCGGAGCGACAAGCAGAATCTGTGTCTCATTCACGTCCACGTCAAAATTGACCCGCGCTGGAATGAAAAGGTCATGGCCAAAGGTGCCGCACACGAAATGGTCAAGGAAATGAAAAAAGCCCTCGCCGAAGCGAAGCCTACGACAGGCGAGGCAACCAAGCCCTCGTAGGGCCCAGTGAGCAGCTTCAACATGTCGAAATCACTCTTTCGCCGTTGGGCTCCGCGCGTAGTCGCGCTCGCCTTTTGTGCTGCCTCTCTTCCTGTTGCCGCCGACGCTGCGGCCACAAAATTGAAGCTGCGCGGTTACCTCACCGCTCGCGCCGATGCAAACGCCATGCTGATCCTCGATGACCGCATAGAGTTGACCTCCTCCAGTCGCGTTCTGAGCAGAGACAGTTCCGGCGAACACACCTTCAGCCCGCAGGAGCTTTCTCCCGGAATGCTGGTGGAAGCCGAAGGCCAGTGGCTCGACAAACACAAGTTTTTCGCCGAGAAGCTCACCGTCGACCTCGGAGAGGACGACAAGAAAATTCACGGCTCTGCCTATTTACAAGAAGAGCCTGCCGACGCCACAAGAATTGCTGCTGGAGACGCCAGCGAATTGAAACTCGATGGCTACTGGCTGCGTCTGGACGCAGCCACAAAGCGCCTATGGAACACAGCTAAAGTCGCGCAAAGTATCCCGGCCAAGATGCCAGGCGAAAACGCGGCGCTTGCTGGCTACCACGTGAAGTATGCCGGCACACGCAGCAAGGACGGCAAGATCGCAGCGGAGGAAGTAGAACTCGGCCCGCCCGCTCCGGCGGATGACTACAAAATGCCGCATAACCTTGAAATCGTTCGCGCAAAAGATCCGCTAACCGGAATAGACGTTCTCGAATTCCGCCAGGGAAACAAAGTGCAGGGCCGCATGAAGTTGCTCGCGGAGCGCACAGTCCAGGAATACGTTTCGCGACTTGGAGATTCCCTGATTCCCGAAGGTGCGAAAGGAACTCGCCGCCCTATCGAATTCCGCTTCTTCGTCGTGGAAGATCCGGAAATCAACGCCGCCTCGCTGCCCGACGGAACACTCCTGATCAATACCGGCTTGCTTGGCGCGCTCGAAAACGAAGCGCAACTAGCGTTCGTCTTGAGCCATGAGATGGCCCACGTGCTCCAGGTGCATTATCGCCGCGAGGTCGAAGAAACCCGCGGCTCACGAATCGGATTGACCATTGCAGGACTTGCCGCGGGCGCCTTCATCGGCAACGCGGGAGTCTTCATGTCACAAATCGGGATCGCTTCCGTGGTGAACGGTCACCAGCGCGAACTCGAAAACCAGGCGGACCGCCTTGGCCTTCAGAACGTGATCGAGCACGGCTATGATCCTCGCGAAGCGTCAAACTTTTCGCGCATCATGATCGGCCGATACGGTGACCGTACCACCAGCAAGCTCTGGTCCAATCACGATTCCAGCGTCATTCGCGGAAGCTTTTTGACCGTGCAGTTGATGCGCGAGTATCCCGAAGGCCATTGGGACACAACCAGGAAAAACACTCCCGCGTTCCAAAACATGAAGGAAGACCTCGGTCCCGTAAAAATAATGTAAGCGATTCTTTCCACGCACGGCGCAAAAGGGGGAACGTTTGCCCTCCGCCCTCCACGAGTTGCTTAAGAGATTAAGATGAGAGGCTCGCTCGCAGCAAATACTCGGCAAGCCGGGGGGCGCCGCAGAGTGAATCGAACAAGATGCGCCTTGAGCAACATCAGCAAGTTCGACCGTTCCTCTGCGGCACGCTTAAGCCAAGTAAATGATTGCTCTTTGTCATCCAGGCCCAGATAAGATTCAGAAATACCACTGCTGGAACATAGCCTTTCTTTCGTCGTCGCTGCATTTCTTCCAGAACTCACAAAGCGTCTTTGCACCTGCCGCCGCGCGTAGGCCCGCACCACGCTATTTGTACTTGTGGCCCATGTAGCCCAATTAAGGGGGTAGATTTCAAAATAGTCGCCCGTAACTGACACACCGATAAGGCTTTTAGAATTCAGAACCCAAACCTACGAACCAGAAGGTCGAGAGTTCGAGTCCCTCCGGGCGCACCACTTCTTTAGTTCCTGAAAACAAAACACTTCCGAGTTTTCACTCCTCTCCTCGTGTGTCCGATTTTTTGCACACTCATTGCACACACGCGCGGGACGGGCCCCTCTTCTGCAGCAAAATTGCGGGGAAAATCGCGCCAGGAAGCCCAGGACGCGTGCAACGGGTTAGCGGAGGGATACACTCGGCATCCATTCGGGAAGAAAGTTTCCCAGTTGTCGTTTTTCGAATCCGGTAATGGAATCAGTATAGAAAAGAGCGAATTGTTTCAATGTGCTGCCATGGCTTACCGCGACAGTATCGCCCATCGCTCTCGTACATTGAACTTGCCGTACAGCACCTCTGGGAGTATGTTTGGGCATTCCGGCGACCCTAAAATGAGAAACACTTGCATTATGCGGGCTGCTTCCGGGCGCATCCTTTGGGGGATTGTTGACCTGCGAAGCCCTGTCGTTACTCGTAATGACTCGAATCGCTGAGCACGGCTTTCTAAGTGAGGCACCACAATGGCATCGCTCTTCGAACTGGCGGATCACGAGTTCCTCAGTATCCGAGAGCAGACTGTCGATTTACAAATAAAGGCTGATGCAAAGGTCGAGGCCGAAGCACAGAAGGAAAACGAGCAACTTCGGAGACCTGATTTGGTTATACAGCGGGAGGAGCCCACTCAGTTAGACGTGTTCTCTTTTATGACCGTGGCGAAAAAGCGTTTCCCCAATTACAATTTCTTTACTGACGCGGCTGACGGATTCGTTCAGGAAATCTTGGACACGTCTGAACTGACAGCCACGTCGTTGGATGCGATTCTCTCCCAACAGCTACCCCGAGTACAGCGTTACCGCAATGCTTGCGCATATCCTCTCAATCCTTACACACAGATACGCCACGCTCTCTATCTCCAAGATGCCGAAAAATACAGTAGGATACTTTTTAACAGACAAAGAGACGCGTTTGAGCGTTGGTTGGAGTCGGATGCCTTGCCGATATCATCCAATCGATGGTAAGTGCCAAGCAAAATTCTTTGACGGTGCTTTCTTTTCACAACTCTGCAACAGATTCGGACACCCGCTCTTTTCACCTTTGGCGATCATGCGGCGACGATAAAAAACCTAACTTGATCTGCATCTTTGATTAATCTTATGAGCGTCGCACGGGACGTTCCATACAATTTTCCCAGTTGAGTAGGCTCATGCGGGATTCGATCACGCACGAGCGAATTGCAGTCAACTGTGACCATACGGCCCAAGTTCAGGCGGCTATTCGGTCTTCTTTCGTCATCTTCAAATGAAATAGCGCATCGTGGAAGACGGCTTCGTATCGGAAGACGCCATCAGGGAACTGGTCGGGCGGAAAGTTCTCGGCGTCGTTCGGATTTGTCTTCAAATAGCCCAGCAGGAAATAAACACAGAGGGGGTACTTAGCAGGGTAAGGGCTGGGAATGCTCATGAAGCTCCTTTTTTCAGACCATTGAATAACCAGCCGCCTTCCACGCTTCGACACCTCCCTTTAGCACGTTGACGTTCGTAAAGCCCTGCGCCTGATATTTGGCTGCCTGACCGGCAGCGCTCGCTTCGCCGGGTCAACCTCAATAGAAAATGATTTC
>Ga0070697_100003425_pt1 | contig 12201 bp, 11 predicted proteins | sample KBSK1501metaG_FD_65475 | JGI IMG/M metagenome (GOLD analysis project Ga0070697, IMG submission 65475) | Corn, switchgrass and miscanthus rhizosphere microbial communities from Kellogg Biological Station, Michigan, USA - KBS K1-50-1 metaG | ecosystem: Host-associated > Plants > Roots >... | reverse complement strand
TGAAGCGGCAGATATCACTCAGTCTAAACGCTTCAACACTTCATCGCTTCACCGCTTCAACGCCTATCCATCCTGCTTAGCCAAGCGCGATAGACTTGCGGGGCGATCTCTGATGGTTTGATCTCACTGCGGCCGCCCCAAAAGACATTTGTGTAGGAAACAGGAATCCGACTCGCCTGAAGATGCCGATCTATCGCCGCCTTGTGCTGTAGCAATAGCATTTTGTCGGTGCCGTGCGCCACCGCCATGATATTCACGTTTTTAAACTCCGGACCCGCTTCGCGCCAGTAGCAATGCGTCAGGATGTGGTGCCGCCCCACTTCGCCACCCGCTTCGGTCTCGCGTCCAGCCGGCACCGCCCAATGAAAAAGCGCGTTGAAACGCGTCACCCGCACACCAGCTTGCGATGGCTTGACGTGCTCGAGAAACGTGGAGAACCGTCCGGTGATTTTTCGCGCACTGAAATCTTCCGCCACCCGAAAAAATTCCTCGAGCGGAATGCCCGCATTTTCCGCTCGTTTCTTCCATGGCGAGGGCCCGATCTCTTCCGGCTCGAACTCGCGTTTGATCGCGAGCAAAATCTTCCATTCGTGGCCGCTCAGATCGACAACGCGCACCGGAATCATTTCTGCCGGTCCGCTGGCTTTGCTTCCCAGCTCAATTGTTTTTCGGCGCACATGACCGACTCCAAGCGTGAAAATGCCTTTGGCCGGCATAATCCGAAACCGTTCTGCGCCGACTTTTTCGGCCAGCAATTCGCAATGTTGCCGCAATGAAAATCCATGCGGCACTTTTAGGGTGGTCCACAGCTTATAATCCGATCCCGCCGTAACCGTGTCAGTCGAACGCAAAACTACATGGCCGGAAAATGGGTCGCACTGAAACATCCAGTCAAACGCATTGTCGACCTTCTCTTCGGGGACTTTCCACGCTACCAGCGCGCCCTCGGCCAGATTCGTGGCGAGTAACGTTTGCCGGACACGGCGGATCGTCCCGGCGCGCAACATCGCCGCGATGCGCGCCATCACTAGATCGACTTCGAGACCGGAGCGGCGCGCGATTTCCTCGAATGGTTCGCGCACGAAGCCCTCGATTTTGTCCTCGGAAACAGCCAGAATCTTCGCGTTGATCGGATCGTTGTGCTCGACGGGCAGCATCGATAATTAATCGGCCGAGCGCAGGAGCTTGTCCAATCGCCCGGACGAGTGAGTAAGCTGCTTCCATTGGCTGCAGAAGGTCTTTGAATTACCTGCGAGTCGTTCTCATTAGCACCCGCCTTCAGGGCGGTGGTCACCGCGACAGATAGACATAAGCCGTTTCAACGGCTTAATCAGCGCGTCCGGCCGTCTTCGTTAAACCGCGCAGGTCAGGACGGCGGCGAAATGACAGCAGGTGCCGCTGAGCACGAACAGATGCCAGATAAAATGATTGTAACTCCGGCGCTCGTTGACAAAAAACGCAACGCCGAGCGTGTAAGCGATACCGCCGGTCACAAGCCACGCAAGCGTAACCGGCGGAACGGCCTCCAAAACCGGCCGCAGCGGGACGATACCGAGCCAGCCCATTCCGAGATACAGACACAGCGACAACGTCCGATGACGTGAAGTGCCGCGTGCGGTTTTCAGGATAATTCCAAAAACCGCAAGCGCCCAGATTGCTGCAAGAATTGCAAAACCCCGCGGGCCACGCAGCGGGCCGAGCGTAATTGGCGTGTATGTTCCGGCGATCAATAGAAAAATTGCGCAGTGATCGACCACCTGCAAAACGGATTTGCCGCGCGTCGGCGGCCAAGCGTGATAGAGCGTCGAGCCGAGATAGAGCAGCACGATTGTGGATGCAAAAATTATCGTGCCGAGAAAAAAACCGGCGCCGCCATGCCGAAATGCAGCGAGCAGGAGAATCGGCGTAGCGATTAACGCCGCAACGAACCCGACGCCGTGACTGATGCTGTTCGCGAGCTCCTCGCCAGCCGATTGCGTCCAGCTTGGCGACTCGTGCAACTCAAATTTCACAAGTGAACGAAAGACTCGCGTGGCTGTTTTGAAAAGCAAGATGTCACCTTTTGTCTACCGACATTCGACGTTGAGCGTTGAAGGTTCCTCCTTCGCCCCGCTCAGCGGGGCTACGGCGCGACGAGTGAGCGCTTGCCACGCCGAAGCCTTGGGCGTAGGCGGGTTGAACGTTTTCTTCGAATGATCAAAGCGATTTTCTTTGACGCAGTTGGCACGCTTTTCTACCTGACTAAAACTGTCGGAGATCACTACGCTTTTGTGGGGAGAGAGATCGGTTTGAAGCTCGACGCCCACGAACTTCACCGCGCGTTTTTCGCAGCGTGGAAACAAATGCCGCGCCGCCCCCCAATCGACGGCCCCCGCGAAAATGACGATAAAGATTGGTGGCGCGAGCTTGTCGACCTTGTCCTCAATCAAGTTACGCCCTCATTAGGCAAACTCGATCGCGATAATTTTTTCGAAATCGCTTATGAGCACTTCGCCGAGCGCGGAATATGGGAACTCTATCCTGAAGTAGTCGATGTTTTAATCAAGTTGCAACCGCAATTTCAACTTGCCGTTCTTTCAAATTTTGACGGCCGCCTGCGTTTCATCCTCGAGCACCTCGACGTTGCCAAATTTTTCAAGCACGTTTTCATTTCGAGTGAGCTCGGTGCGGATAAACCAGACCCCGAGATTTTTCGGCGCGCGATAAGGGTTGTCGATCTTTCGCCAGATCAAGTTTTGCATGTCGGCGACGACCCCGAGCGCGATTGGAAAGCGGCGAGCAGTGCCGGATTGTCGATCTTTCAGTTGGATCGAAAGAAAAGTTCGCTGGGCGATTTGCTGACGTTTTCAAAATTGAAATCGTAGGGCAAGCGGTCGCCGCGGCGACCTCGCCGCCTAATCGGTTGGCAGGCGGAGCGCCTGCCCTACAATTCTGCGGCGCCTAATACGATTGAAAAATTGGGTCGGCCGGGACTCGAACCCGGAACCAACCCCGAAAGCTTTCGGGGCTGCTCCATCTATTCGCGTTCCGAGGATTGCAATATTGAAATGGCGATGCGCGGATTCTTTTTTCGTTTCAGAATCAACTCTAATTTCCGCGCCTCAGCGATCGAAGGCAGTTCCTTCGCCACAACGACTTCGATTTCGCCGCCGAAACGATACGTTGTGTGATTGCTGCCCCGTCGGTGCTCCACAATTCGCCGCTCTAGATTCTCCGTTGAACCAATGTAGTATCGCCGTGAGACGCCACGCAGAATGTAAACCCAAGCCATAAGCAAGTTTGGGTCGGCCGGGACTCGAACCCGGAACCAACGCCTTAAAAGGGCGCTGCTCTACCAGTTGAGCTACCGACCCGTTGTTTTGCTTTGCTATCTACCGTTGTTCGCGACGGCAGCCAACCCCGAAAGCATTCGGGGCCGCTCTACCGATTGAGCTACCGACCCGCGCAAGAGAAAACTTGTACCCTAACTAAAAGATCGCTGCAAGGCTTGCAGGACACGTCTTCAACTCCTCATTTTCGTTTTAAATGCGATGACGCGCGTGTAAATCAAGTGCAGCTTTTTTCATGAACTTGCTCCGAAATTTTCCGTTCCTAATTCTCGCGTTCGTGGCTGTGACAACATTGCATGCCGCCGATGTCGATCTTGCTGCGCGCGCGACAAATGAACTTGGCGTTGACCTTCACCGGCAATTGGCGACCGGCGACGAAAATCTATGCGTCTCGCCTTATTCAATTCAAAGCGCGCTCGCCATGACCTTTGCTGGCGCCGATGGCGAAACGCGCACGGAAATGGCGCGGGTGCTGCATTTTCCAAAAGACGGCGACGCAATACATGCCTCGTTCGCTTCGCTCAAGCGCTCGCTCGACGAAATGGCAAAGAAAACGCTTAAGATCGCAGAAGAATCAAAGACGACCGGCGGACCGAGCGAGCCGATCACACTCGCAATCGCAAATCGGCTGTTTGCGCAAACCGGCTACAATTTCCGCGAGTCGTTCCGCGCCCTTATCGAAAAATTTTACGGCGCACCCTTTGAGCCACTCGATTTTCGAAAAGACCCAGAGGGTGGACGACAGCACATCAACAAATGGGTGGCGGATCAAACGCGCGAGCGGATTCGTGATTTGATCCCCGCCAATGGACTGAATGGTGCAACCCGTCTCGTTCTGGCGAATGCAATCTATCTCAAGGCACCCTGGGCTAACGAATTTTCCGAAGCCGCCACCAAACCAAAATCGTTTCACGCACGGGGTGGTGCGGCTGTCGATGTCCCGACCATGAATTGTCGCAGTCACTTGCGTTATGCAAAGCGCGATGGATTCACTGTTGTCGCCCTTCCCTACACGGGCCGCGACTTACAATTCCTTGTTCTCGTCCCGGATGAGGTGAACGGCTTGCCCGCATTGGAATCAAAAATCAGCGCCGAAATACTCGAGCAATGCGCCAAGCTCGAAGAGCGCGATGTCGATCTTTACTTGCCCAAGTTCAAGTTCGAGCCACCCACCATCGCGCTCGCCCAAAATTTGCAAAGCCTGGGCATGAGGACAGCATTCGATCGGCCGCAGGGCAGCGCCAATTTCGACAAAATTGCGCCGCGCAAACCAAACGACTACCTCGCCATCTCGGATGTTTTCCACAAGACGTTTATCGCCGTGGATGAAAAAGGCACCGAAGCGGCGGCAGCGACTGCGGTCGTGATGAACGAAGTGACTGCCATCGTGAAACCTTCACAACCGATCGAAGTAAGAGTCGATCGCCCGTTCATCTACGCCATTCAACATGTGCCGACCGGCGCGTGTCTCTTCCTCGGCCGCGTGACCGATCCGCGCTGAAATGCCATGGACATCTCCCCGTGCCCGCGTACGTCGCCCATCGCGATTGGCCCTGATTTGTAGGGGCCGCTGTCCTCAGCGGCAAGATCTAATGAATGCCGCCGAGACGGCGGCCTCTACAGCAACTTTTCCGCATGGTAGCTCAGCTCGCCATTTAAGATTCGCGCCGCGGCTGTGAACGGGTGCGGCTCGGTTTTGTTATGATCGACAATGTGAATCACCTCGAGGCCGGAGGCTTTCAGAAAATCGGAAATCAAAGCACGATGACAACGCCACCAAATCGCTTCAGCGCACATGATCACGTTGGGCCGCGGCGAATACGGTAAGCTTAAGCTTTTCCTAACCCTTTAACAGCGGATTGCCCCGATCTGACGATTTGTCCGAACTCCAACTGCATTTGGACGCAGCGCTCCTGAGTTTGTTCCGCAAGACGCAGTCGTAACGCGCGAAGTAAAGCGATACCGCGACGGGCGCAGAATGCGCGGCGACGAGGCAATCGCCAATTTGGAAGGACTGGATTTCTGTTCATAATCCTCACGCTATAGGAGTGGGTAGGACAAGCGCTGTCCGACAGAAAATAAAAAGTTGTTGCAATAGTCGAAGCCGACCCGTATTCCGCTTCAACCATTTAATATGAAACGCAATCGTATCCGCCTTTCTCCCAGCGGCCGGACTGGTCTTTATTCTCGCCCTCCGCTCGAACGCATGATGCGTATGCACCAACGTCTGAAAGCCGGTCGTTATCCGAATTGCCGCAAGCTTGCTGACGAGCTCGAAGTCAGTTCGAAGACAGTGCAGCGCGACATCGATTTCATGCGATACCGGTTAGGGCTTCCGATCGAGTACGATCAGCTTCATTTTGGCTTTTACTACACGGAACCGGTTTCGAGCTTTCCAAATGTTGAGATCTCGGAGGGAGAACTGGTCGCGCTCTACGTCGGCCAGAAGGCTCTGGCGCAATACAGGGGCACCTCATTTGAAGCGCCGCTCTCGACCGCCTTCCGCAAGATCACAGATGGATTGCGCGACACCATTTCCGTTACTTGGAGCGACTTGGATTCAGCAATATCGTTCCGCAGCACGGGTGGAACCGTCGCCGACGTTCATCTGTTCGAACAACTGAGCCACGCCGTGTTCAAGCAGTTCGAAGTGCGGTTTGCGTACAAAAAACCCGGAGCCACCCGTTACGAGGAGCGCTACGTGCAGCCCTACCATTTGGGTTGCGTAGAGAATCTTTGGTACTTGTTTGCGTTCGATAAGGATCGTGAACAGCTACGCACATTTGCCCTTCCACGAATTCGTGACGTGCGGATGAGTAAAACCCGGTTTAGGCGACCAGTGGATTTTTCCATCGGCAGATATCTCGAACAAAGCTTTGGGGTTTTCGCGAGGCCCACAAAGACGAAGCACACGATTCGAATCGCATTCGACGCATTCGCTGCTCCACTGGTGCAGGAACGGCAGTGGCACCCATCGCAAAAGATCAAGCAGCTGCGGAACGGCGGCATCGAGCTTTCCCTCACACTGGGAAACGTGGAAGAGATCGAGCGCTGGATTTTGAGCTGGGGGAGTCACGCGCAGGTGCTGGCGCCAGCAGAATTAAAACAACGAATCGGCAAAACCATCTCGGCGTTAGCCGATACATATCGCGCTGGCACGTAAAGCGACGGCCCCCTTCACCGTTTGGGTGTTGGTGTTTCAGATTGTCGTGAAACAATCGATGTGTAGGACAGTCGATGTCCTACCGACCATGTTAGTGTGCAAAGATGAACAAAGCTTCACTCTGTGTTTCCGGGCCTTATACACACGAAAACCTTGCGATTTTTTTCCTCCACAGACCGGACGAAATCGACGGAAGCCGCTATATTTCCTTAAACGAAGCTTTAGAGAAAAAACAAGTCCTGGTCCACGAAACGGGAACAGTCGGACAGCTTGAGACGGAAAACCTTTCTGAAACAATCGATGTTTTCATTCAAGCCGGTGATGTTCTCAAGGGTGGCCGCCAGGATCGTACGCTTGGAATCGATTTTATCGTTCCCGCGCGGTCCGGTCGCATTCCGGTGCCGACTTTTTGCGTCGAGAGTGGCCGTTGGCACAAACGCAGAGCCGAAGACGCAGCATTGTTCGCCACCTCACCCCATTCAATGCACGCCAAATCGATGCGCCTCGCCGCTAAACGCGCATTCGACCAGGGGGCCGTATGGCGCGGCGTCGCTGAGAGCCAGGAGTCGCTCGGGGCCGCGCTCGACAAATCCGTCCTGTCCGCGGCTTCTCCGACCAGTTATCAACTAAGTGTCGAAGATCCTGATCTCGAAAAGAAAAGGGGAGATTACTCGCAAAAGCTCGGCCGCCTTCCGGAAGGCGCCTCGGATGTCGTCGGTTACGCCTTTTACGTTAACGGCGAACGAAACAGCGTCGACATCTACGCATCGACAATACTGTTTCAGCAACTTTGGGAGAAACTGCTCAATGTCGCGATTCTGGAGGCTATCTCAGCGCGCAACGGAAAGGCAGTTGCCCTCGACACAAGCAATGTTGAGACGTGGCTCAGCCAAGCTGTTGAAGCGGAACCGCGCGACAAGAAAGACGCACCTCCGCGCACTCTTTTTGAGACTAAATCGTATCAAACAGGCGTGGTCTTCGAAACTTTCGATCACGCGATCGGTGATCACACAGCTCTGCACACAAGCATCATCTCCAAGTAAATGCCATGCCCCGTCTGACCAATCTCGACGATGTTCTGTTCCCTGTGGCAGTGTACCCTGTCTTCGTTTCGTTGCCTCATCGCGATGGAGTGCGGCCACTGCGTGTGCCCGACAAAAAAGCTATTGTAAATGGGTCTAACAGTCGCGTGCTCGGAGTCGTGAGCTCCACCTACCGATTGGTGACCAACAGAGAAGCGCTCGATTTGGGTTTTCAGTGTTGCCGCACTGTTTTTCCTGAGACCCGGCCAAGCGAATGGGAGGTAAATGCGACCGATGCGCCATCGACCGGAGGCCACTGCGCTATTGATCTCAAGCACAACTCTACGGCGCTCGACTTTAGCTTCGTCCCTGCGACCGAACGTCCAGACGTATTCGGGCCATTCATTAGAGTCACCAACAGCTACAACGGGCTGCGTGCGCTCCGGTTCGATATAGGGTTTTACCGCAAAGTGTGCAAGAACGGCATGATCCTTCCTGAATCGATCATCCAATTCAAATTCAATCACCTCCGCCGTGATCTCCGTGAAACGATCACTTTTGACGTAGCGTCGAATCGCCTAACAAAGGCGAAGGAAAGCTTTGGGGAATGTCTCCGGACTCTTACTGGGTGCTCTATTGGTCGCGGGGATCTTGTTCCGTTGATGATGGCGGTTTTGCAGATCAAGTCAATTCGTCCGCCCGAACCCGATAGACAGGATGTCCTGGAGTGGATGGCGCTCGAAACCCATCTTCACGAGATAACTGATCGTTACGCCGACGACCTCGGTGAAAACGCCTACGCCCTCTTCAATACCATCACTGAGTTTGCTTCACACCCGCCAGTGAACATGCATCTGCACCGCGACCGCCATAGTTTGCAACGCCTTGCAGGTCAGTGGTTGAGCAATTTTAGCCAGCAGTGTCGCCATCCGGATTTTGATCTCCATGAATACCTGGGGACAATAAATATCGAGCCTCAACAACGAGCGGTTCAGCTGTGATTAACCGTCAGTTGGCGACCGTCCGCTTCCTCCGCATTGGGCGCCTGCTTAGCCTGCCCACCGTGGCGAGCGAACTCCGAAAGTTTTCGCGAGCGGGCGCTTTCGGAGTTGGATGTTCGGTGTTCCGGCTTTCAGCTAACTCTCAACTAACGGCCGGCTTGCCGGGCCGTTCTTTCAACTTTCAACTAACTCAAAACTCTGTTGTGTGACAAAACTTACCCTCTAGGACAGCCGATGTCCTATCTGTCGTGCTAAAGTTCAATTATGGACCAATCTTTACCAATCGTGTCCAACTCTGGGAACGCTCTTCCCATCCAAATCGCGGTGCACGGCGTGACCAAATGGCCCGAAGGCCCGACCCTTGACCCGCATGAAATTCACGCCGTTTACGGCTGGCATTGCGTTGGCCAGACGGGGGCGTGGGGCATCGACGCCATCTACCGGCATCTGGCCGGCAACCTTGTGCACTCGCACTGGAACGGCGCGCCCGTCATTTCCGATTTGTCGCGAAAGTGTCTTCACTTGGTCTTCGCCGCCGAGCAAGATCTCTTCATTGTCGTTTCCGAACACACACCCGGGCGGAGTATTTTGCGTGTTTGGGCGCGCTCGCTTGAAAGCGCGGAAACGGAATTTCAAAAACTCCGGTCGGCCTATTATCGGGAAGAGCGGGCCGACGAAGAAGATTCTTACTTTTTGGTTCTAACTATCCGAGACGGCGAACCAGACACGCGCTGCTCTTGCTCGTAATCGCACTCGTAATCGAGGGGCAGAGAGAAAAGACACAGGGCGGAAGCGAACGACGACGCCAGTGGCGGATCAGGTCGCTAGGCGAATAGATGATCGTGCCGGACTCCTTTTTCATAACGGTTCTGACAGTTTTACCACAACCGGTAGGACAACCGTTGTCCGACGGCTAAAATTTTATTGATGATTAGCATCTGGGTAAGAAATCGATCGAGCGCAAAGTTCTTGCTCAGGTGCTCAGCATTATCAACGCGACACGTGGTCCGAATGGTTTCAATGGCTGGCCGAGCGAATGATGGAGCGCGAATCGAAGAGTGCTCCTGTGCCGGTCTATATTGCGCATCGCCAGTGGAAATGATTTTGTAGGGGCCGCTGTCCCCAGCGGCAAGATCTAACGAATGCCGCCGAGACGGCGGCCACTACAGCAACTCGTCCGCACGGTAGCTCAACTGGCCATTTACGATTCGCGCCGCAGCTGTGAACGGATGCGGCTCGGTTTTGTTTTGATTGAGGATGTGAGTTACTTCGACCCCGCGCGATTTCAGATAATCAGAAATGAGCGCGCGATGACACCGCCACCAGACCGCTTCCGCGCACATGATAGCAGTCGGCCCGACTTGAGCGGTAGGATGAACAAGCCGCCCGATCCCTTTGCGAAATTCCTCTGTTTCCATGTAATCGGCGTAACCGCGAAAGGATTCGTTCCTCCAAGCCGTATTCTTTGAATTCGACTTCGGCTTTCGTCGTCCACCCAGTTCTGGGAAATGTTCGTAGCGAATGCCGGCGTTCTCTAACGAATCGTTCAACGCCTCTCTGTTGAAGTGTGGGTAACGTTTCGAGCCGGGCAGACCGCGCACATCCGCAACAAGCCTGATTCCGTTCTGCCTTAGGAGAGATATGAAAACGTCGATGTTCCGCGTCGAGTGGCCAATCGTCCAAATTTGCGAGATCAACTCCGAAGGCTTTCGCGAGCTAACGCGGCGGCTTCGGCGCGGTTGCTTCAGCCATCGATTTCAGCATTCGGCCGAGATCGCTGTTCGTTGAAATGACGGCGGTGGTATCGTGCTCAAACGCAGCGCGCATGACCTGAAGACTGCGAAGAAAGGAATAAAGCTCTTGCGCGTCAGGGAAATTAAACGCACCCGTATAAATCGCGGCAGCTTCCGCGTCGGCTTTGCCTTCGGTCTCGAGCGCAATCTTCGTCGCGGTCGAGCTGATTGATGCCACGTCGCTTTCCTTTTGACCGCTGATATTCGCCGCTTCGCCTCTGCCCTCAGAACGAAACTTGGCTGCGATTTGGTGACGCTCGCTCGACATTCGCTCGATGATCTTCTCTGCGACCGCCGGGTTGTATTTGCTGCGCTTGAAACGTTCATCGAGCAACTCGATCCCAAAATCGGCGATCTTTTGCCGGGTCCGTTGCGTGATCTGTCCCTCGATTTCGCCGCGGCCGAACTCGATCTCTGGAATAGAGCTCGGAAGGACCGTGCCGCTTTTTTCGAGCTCCTCATCGCGCAACGGTTTGCGGCCTTTGGTCACACGAATAATTTCAACAAGATCGTGGCTCGCGACGGCAGTGCGCGTTTCGCTGCCAAGAATGTCATCGAGGCGCGAGAGCGCGCTGCGTTCGTCATTAAGGCGATTGTAATAAAGTGACGGATCGCTAATGCGCCAGCGCGCAAAACAGTCGACGATGATGTAGAGCTTGTCCTTGGTGGGACATTCGGTCGGCGGGCCATCCCAGGCAAGAATACGCTTATCAAAGCGTTGCACTTTGTCGATGACCGGCAGCTTCATCTTCAATCCGGGCGCCGCGATCGTACGGATGATCTTACCGAAGCGCGTGATGATCACCGTCTCATATTGATGGACCACAAAAAGCAATGTTCCCCATTTCATTGCGGTCAGAATGAAAAGGACACCCAAGATCGACATCAGCCGGCTCTGTAAAAATCGCACGGCGCCCACATAGGCCGCCGGTCGCGGCGTGACATCGATTACGTTCATGGTGATGTTTTTGCGGGCTCGGCGGGCGACAATGAAAGCGTCTGGAGAACGTTCTTTAAGCTATCATCCACGATAATTTTCTTTTGCAAGCTGGGTAGAATCGCTTGCATGGCCTCGAGATAAAGACGGCGACGCGTCACCTCGGGCGCCTTGCGATATTCAGCGAGCAGCAGTGAAAATTTTTGGGCGTCGCCCCTGGCCTCGTTCACGCGGCGGAAAGCATACGCTTCGGCTTGTTTCTCCCGCTCCTTTGCTTGCCCACGTGCATTCGGCACGGCATCGTTATACACAGCCCAAGCTTGATTGATCGCGGTCTGCTTTTCCTGCTGCGCCTGGTTGACATCGTTGAACGCGGCCTGCACGACTGGCGGCGGACGCACGGTAGCAAGTTGCACCTGTTGGATCTGAATTCCCAAGCCGTACTGCGAGGAAAGATCAGCCAGGCGTTTTAGGGTTGATGTTTCAATATCGTGTCGTCCGATCGTGAGGACTTCGTCTATGGTGCGGTCGCCGATCACCTCGCGCATCACGCTTTCGGAAAGATCGCGCAACGTTTTCTCCGGCTCGCGCGCCCCGAAGAGATAAATTTTCGGATCGGTGATGCGGTACTGCACGACCCAGGGGACGAGCGCGGTGTTGAGGTCGCCAGTGATCATGGTCTCGGTTTCCCCCGGTTCCATATCGCCTTGATAAAGGTTCGTCGCGTTTGGTGTAGCGAAACCAAACTCGAGCTTCAACAGACGTTGAGTCGGAACGACCCGAATCTCATCGGCGTACGGAATGGCGTAGGCAAGGCCGGGATTCACGAGGTCGTGGTAAGCGCCAAACCGGGTCTTCACCCCGACGGAGTTTGCGGGAATCGACGTAAAACCGAGCAGCAATATGAGGACCGCGACAACGATCCCGAAGCACGCGATGACGCCAAGAATCAGGCG
>Ga0070697_100003424_pt1 | contig 12202 bp, 14 predicted proteins | sample KBSK1501metaG_FD_65475 | JGI IMG/M metagenome (GOLD analysis project Ga0070697, IMG submission 65475) | Corn, switchgrass and miscanthus rhizosphere microbial communities from Kellogg Biological Station, Michigan, USA - KBS K1-50-1 metaG | ecosystem: Host-associated > Plants > Roots >... | reverse complement strand
GACGAGGGGCGCTCGCTGGTTCACACGGCCGACGCATGGATGTACAACCAAGGAATCCGCAACCCTGCTCGCTATGCAGAGGTCCTTGCGCCCAATCTCGCGCCGAGGGAGAGGGGTTGAATTATCGAAGATCGTGATTACGCCATCACTCACCGACCGAAACCGCCTGGATCCACCGGCTAAACGTAGTCAATAGAGACTCGAGCTGTTTCTTGATGGACGGATCAATGAGTCTACCATTCGAGTCGAACACGCGCGCTGCTTCGCGCACATACAACCCAACCCTCGGCAACACGACCGACTCCGCTGCGAAGAGAGTTTGCCGCAGCGCAGCCTGCGCGAGCCGAGTTCCCCAGGGTCCCGCCGATGCCCCAATGACTGCTACCGGCTTCCCCGCGAGAACTTCCTCGGGCCCAGGTCGAGACAACCAATCGATCGCATTCTTCAACACGCCGGGAATCGATTGATTGTATTCCGGCGTCGCGATCAGGAGTCCATCGGCTTCGGCAACCTGCCGACGAAAACGGACGATGACATCGGGTCCAAGAGCGTGCGTGGCACGCTCCAGGTCTTCACTGAAGAGCGGGATGGACGCCATTTCCTCGTAGAGGCGAATCGGCAACCCCGGAGGCGCATACTGACTGGCTGCCTTGAGCAGGAGCCGGTTGTAGGAGCCTGCGCGGATGCTTCCCGGAATCGCAAGAATCAATCATTCCTCGCTGGCGTCAGGGCAGATGACGGACTACCGCGGTGACGGCAGCCGCTCCTGCGAGGATGAGAATTGGAGACGCGCGTCGATAGGCTCCGACCATCGCGACGGCGAGGCCTGCCGCGCGTGCATCGAGTGTGAGCGATTTGCCGCGGACGAATACTTGGGTGACGATGAGGGCGGCAAAGAGCGCAGGCGCGAGATGGCCCAGCACATTCATTTGCCGCGCCGACGGGGTTCGCCCGCCAAACGCGACTGGCCCTAACGCCTTGAGCGCGACGGTCGAGGCGCCCAGCAGGAGAACGGTGAGCCACGCCCGAGTCATCCGCCCTTCGCGCCGAGCAATGAGGCAACCGCGGCAGCGACGACGGGAATGCCGGGCGGCGTGAGCGGGGTCAGGCTGAGCACGATGATCGCGCCTAACACCGCGGCGGTAATGCGACTGACGCCCTGTACATGCGGCCAGAGCAGAATGACAAAGAGGGCGGGGAAGGCGGCATCTAGTCCCCAGGCGCTGGGGTCCGCAGGCAACGTTGCTGCGGCTGTGCCGATCGCGGTCGCCGCGACATGCGTCGCGTACAGCACAACTCCCGCACCGACCAGGCGCTTATGACTGAAGCGGCCTTCACCGAGGTACGCCACCGCCCAAGCTTCGTCCACGACGAACTGCGCGAGCACAAGACGCTTCCAAAACGACCCTTGCAAGGCGGGGGCGATCGCCACCCCGAGCGGCACATATCGGGTGTTGAGCAACGCCGCAGCGGTCACCGCTGCCCCGGCGGTGCCGCCGCCGGCGAGTACTGAGACGGCAGCGAACTGTGCCGAGCCTGCGAAAGTGGTGCCCGACATGAGGACCGCGGCGAGGGGACTCAATCCGGCGGCCGTCGCGAGGAATCCGAACAGCACGCCGACGGTGGCGATCACCGCAGCGAACGGCAGCACCGCTCTCGCGCCCGCGCGGTATTCTACGACCGTCTCCCCGCGAAATAGTTGCATAGCGAAGGGTAGGGCGGATTACTTGCGTACGCAAGTATCATGGCGTAATGTTTCGGCATGTCCTCGAAGCTCACTGACACGGAGATGGATGCGTGGCAGGCCTTGTTGCATACGCATCATCAGCTCACGAACACGCTCGACGCCGAACTCCAATCGGAACACTGCCTCTCATTAGGCGACTACGACGTGCTGGTTCGTCTCGCCCGTGCCCCGGACCGTAGCCTACGCATGGCCGAACTCGCACAGCGGGTCATGATCTCACCGAGCGGATTGACCCGCGTGGTGGACGGTTTAGTGAAAGAAGGTCTGGTGGAGCGGCGGCGGGGCGGGGCCGACGCCCGTGTTGTGTTCGCGCAGCTCACCGATAGAGGCCGCGATCGCGTACGGAAAGCTGCGCAGACGCATTTACGAGGCATCCGGCAGCATTTCACGGCCCGGCTGACCGAAAAGCAATTGCGCGATGTTGCGGCGGCGCTGCAGGTCATCTGCGGACCACATCAGCCCCATTGATCGCCTTGAGTCCCGCTCGCGGTGAGGCGTTCTTGCGTCGGTGTACGGACCTGCTCGCATTTTTCTGGAAGTGAGCACGATAGGGATTTTCGCGTTCGACGATGTTGAAGTGCTGGACCTCTGTGGCCCGTTCGAGGTGTTTTCGACGGCACGTCCCGTTGGTGAGCATGACGACGACGCCCGCCTGTTCGATGTTCTTGTTATCGGCGACGAGCAACGAACGGTGAAATGCCGAGGCGGGTTATTGCTGACGCCAAACGCCACGATCGATAACCACGAGCCTCTGGATATTCTTGTGTTGCCTGGTGGCCCCGGTGCTCGCCGTGAGCGCCACAATCAACGCGTAATCAGTTGGATACGTGCCCAGGATGAAAGGACCCAGATCCTGGCTAGCGTGTGCACCGGCGCGGTGTTCTTGGCCGAAGCGGGCTTGCTGACGAATCGTCGGGCGACGACTCACTGGCGCTGGATGGATTGGACGCGGGCGCAGTATCCCGAGATCGAGTTGATCTCGGGAAATCGGTACATTGACGAAGGACACATCGTGACGTCGGCGGGCGTCTCCGCGGGAATGGACATGAGCCTTCATCTCATTGAGCGATTGCGTGGAGATGCGGCTGCCGTCTGGACGGCGCGGCGCATGGACTACCGGTGGCCTTCGACCGACTAATGGCGCGAGGCGGTGCGTTGAAGATCACAGTCTGCGAGCTCCCCGACGAAACCGCCCGCATGCAAAGCGCGTGGGCCAACCTGGTCAGCTGTCTCCGCGCGCGCCCTACCGACGTCGTTGTGCTGCCGGAGATGCCGTTCTGCGAATGGGAAATGTTTCGGCATCGGAGCGTCGATCTCGCGGCCTGGGGCGCAGCCCTGGCCGCCCATGAGGCGATGTTGCAGAGGTTTGTGGAGCTCGAAGCTCGCCTCGTGCTCTCGTCGCGTCCCGTCGAAGTGCATGGCAAGCGTTTCAACCAAGCCTTCTCCTGGACGCGCGAGGGTGGATATCGAGGTGCGCGCGCCAAGTACTATCTGCCGGACGAGCCCGACGGGTGGGAGGCAAGCTGGTTCGATCGCGGGGATCGAGAATTCAGCCCGCAAGCCGCGGGACCGGTGAAGGTTGGGTTCCAGCTCTGTACCGAGCTGCTGTTCAGTCACGCGGCCTGGGAGATCGGACACGCTGGGGGCGAGCTCATCGCGGCGCCGCGCGCGACCGGGGGACATAGGCGGTGGTCCATGGCCGCCTGCCTCGCCGCGATCATGGCCGGGTGCTTCGTCGCTTCCACTAATCGCCGGTCTTACGAGGGCGAGGCGTTCACGGGCCGGAGCTGGCTCGTGTCCCCGGAGGGCGAGATCCTCCTGGAGACGAGCGCCGATTCGCCGTTTCTGACCGCAGAGGTCGACTTCTCAGCAGTCGACCGCGCGCGCCAAACCTACCCGCGCAACCTCGTCATCCCCTGACCGATGTCATGAAGGTAGCGTACCTGATCGGTCGCTAGGCCCAGTTCACCGGCGGATGAGCTCTCCGAGCGCCGCGACGGCTGTAACGAGCTCCTCCTCCGTGTTGTAGTAGTGGGGGGAGAAGCGGAGCACTGTGGTCGCACGCTTCTCGTCCATGTCGAGCACGCCGTCATTGCGGTCCGATGAGCTCGTGTTCACGCCCCGCTCGCGGAGACGAAGCTTCAGATGGGCGGCATCATGTCCGGGGACGTCGATCGTGACGATCGCGCAGCGCTGCCGACCGCGATCGAGCACTCGCACACCGGGGAGAACCGCCAGACGCTGGCGTAGCTCAGCGGCTAGAGCCCACGCGCGTTCGCCTCCGGTGCTGCCCACCGCTAGCGCGTAACGCGTCGCCTCTCCCAGTCCCAGGACGAGGGCGTAGGCAAACTCCCAGTTCTCGAAGCGGCGAGCGCCGTCCACCGGCCGGAACGCATCGGGGTCGGTCCAATCCGCGCCGCGCATGTCGACGAATAGCGGGAAGGCACCCCGCTCGAGCATCCTGTCGGATACGTAGAGGAAACCGATGCCGCGCGGGCCGCGCACGAACTTCCGAGCCGTGGCGGCAAGGTAGTCGCAGCGCAGGTCGTTGACATCCACGGGCATCTGTCCGACGCTCTGACAGGCGTCGACCAGGTACGGCACACCCAGATCGGCGCAGACTTTTCCGACTGCGCGTGCATCCTGCACGAGTCCTGAGTTCGTCGGCACCCAGCTAAGCGCGACGAGCCGGGTGCGCGGATCGCTCGCCAACCGACGCACGCTCTCCGGGTCCGTGCCTCCTTCGGGCAAGTCATCTGCGCGCACCGTCTCGATGCCTAACCGCTGCGCCAGCGACAGGTACATGAGCTGGTTCGAGGGATAGTCCGCCCGGGTGGTCACGATGCGGTCTCCCGCTCGGAAGTCGAAACTGGATAATGCCTGCGAGAATGCCACTGTCGCGTTTTCTACGAGCGCGATGTTGCGTGCGCGCGCACCCACGAGCCGAGCGACGAGCTCGTAGCATTCGCCCACGCGCCCCGCCGCTTCTTCCGCTGCCTCGTATCCCCCGATTTCCGCTTCCCGCTCCAGATGGCGCGTAACAGCATCGACTATCGGCTGGGGCATGAGAGCTGCGCCGGCGTTGTTCAAATGAACCAGGCTCCGGCAGCCCGGCGTGTCGCGGCGCCAGCGGTCGATCGCGGCGGACGATGGCTTCATGCTGCGCACCCGCCTGAAACTCTATGCATCTCGGTCGCCGCGTACCCCCTCCTCGGCCCAGCTGGCAAGGAGGAGCGCGGCGGAAGACGCGGAAAACACCGAATAGTCGAGGGGCGACTTCGGACCGAAAGAGATTGCCATTGCGGTACCGAACACCGCCAGGAGTGCCGCACTGGCGAGCGCCGTCCACCGAAGCCGAAACCCCACGATCAGCGCCACGCCCAGCAGAAGCTCTGCCGCTGTGGCTGCCCAGGCCAAATAGGGAATCGTGGCCCGCGGCATGAACGCGTTGACCTCGCCAGTGTAACGAAGGAAGCCCGCCCAACCGCCATAGCCCACGCCCTTGCCCCACCAGCCGAAGCGGTCGGCGATGCCGGAGAGGAACGCCGCGCCGAGCGTCAGGCGGGCATACACCATGACATTCCGGCGCCTCATGGGGTATCCGGCGCCTTCTTTCATTGCCTGGGTCATCTCACACCAACAGCAAATCCGTCTGCGGCGCGACCGGCGTCACCTCTGGCCCCTCGTCGTGCAGATAGACATTGATCTCGCTCCGTATGCCAAATCGTCCTGGTAGATAGATCCCGGGCTCCACCGAGAACCCCACGCCGGGTATCAGCGGGCGCGCGTCCGCGGTCTCGAAGTTGTCGAGATGCGGACCCGACCCCTGCAGATCACAATCGATAGAATGACCGGTACGATGCAAGAAATACTCGCCGAACCCGGCTTCGCGGATCACGGCGCGTGCTGTGTCATCAACCTCGGCACCGGTGATCGCAGTCCCCCAGCGTTCTCGCAGCCGAGTGACCGCAGCGTCACGCGCGGCGCGGACCGTCTCCCACGTCCGCCGGACATCCGGCGGCGGCGTACGGCCGGCGAACCCCATCCAGGTTTGATCGGCAAACACCGCTCCCGGCGAAACGCGCGCCCACAAGTCGATGAGCATGACGTCGCCCCGCTTCAGGGTCCGTGCTTCGCCCTCCCGCGGCTCATAATGTGGGTTGGCGGTGTTCGCTTGAAAAGCGACGATCGGCGCGTGGCTGGTGACCAGTCCGGCGCGTTCCAGAGCCTGCAGCACGCGCCGCTGGACCGCGGTCTCGCGCACCTCTACGCCGCGCGCGAGCTCACTCCCCGCCCACCTGAGCGCCTGCGGCGCGATCGTCGCGAGGATCTCCGCCGCGCGGCGATGGCCGGCGAGATCACTCGCGGTCCACCGCGCTGCGAACCACGTGACGAGCGGACCCGACGACACAACGCGTGCGCCGAACGCCTCGACTAGCTCGATCACGCCGTGCGGGACGCGATCGAGATACGGCACGGCATCGCGCGGCGAGATTTCCATGGCCAACGTTTTCCCGCGCACGAGCGCGCGCAGTAACAAGTGCAGCTCCGTCCACGCCGAGTAGAGGTGCACCTCACCCGGAAAGCGGTCGAACGACGCGGCCTCGATACGATGGACAATGGCCACCGGTGCACCCGCGCGCGGCAACAACACGAAGGACCGGCGCGTCCCCATGCCACGAATCCCGAGTACGCGCGCCGCGACGACATTGACGCCTCGGAAGTCATAGAGCAACCATCCGTCCGCGCCAAGTCCGTCGAGCATCACCGCGAGCTTCGTAAAATCGAACCCAGCAAGCGGAGCGGGCGCCATCCTTACGGCTGGGCTGCGAGGAAGTTCGCGACCTCCGTGTAGAGTCGCCCGCGCGCGGCCTCGAACTGCATCACATGCGTCGCCCGACTGATTTTGATGTCGAGTCGATACGGTGCCGCCCGCAAGGCGTCGAACAGGCGCCGGGCATCAGCGTCCGTGGTGATGGGATCCCATTCACCGCGGATGATGAGGACCGGCGCGACAATCCGGCTGGGATCGTATCCCTGGTTGCCGGACCAGGCAGCCGCGGCATCGGCGTCTCTGCCCAGGGGGGCGCGCACGCTCGCTGGCGACCGTGACCGGCTCGTCGGATCGCTCTCCACATACATCAGCGCCAGTGTCGCGAGATCCTTCTTATCGAAGACTGGGGTCTCGCCATTGGGCACCCAGCCCGAGAAGCGGGTGATCTGGTCTTCGCCGGTGACCAGTGCGTACGCCCCGAGCCGTGCCGTGTCGCGTTCGCCGGAACGAGCGACAACCGGCCCGAACAACACGAGGCGGTCGACCCGCTCCGGGAACATCGTGGCGTAGAGTCCCGCGGGTATCGAGCCACCAGAATGCGCGACGATTTGTACACTCTTTGCCTTACGCGTGGCGGTGATGAAATCCACCGCGGCTGCGATTTGCCGGGCCGCTTCCGGGGCACGACCCAAGGGGGGATGCTTCCCGGGATCTTCCGACATCTCAGGGTACCGGTCCGCTCCGCCATAGCCGAGAAAGTCCAGCGCCCACACATCGAACCCGCGTGCGGCAAGATCGTCCATCCATGAGATGCCGTTCACACGAAACGCGGCGGATGCTCCCGAGGGCAACGTTGAACCGTGGATGAAAAGTACCGGGGGTTTGTGGGTTCCCGGTCCCCACGTGCTCCGCGGCAGATGCCGCAAGAAGAGCTTGAGGTGAAGCGGCTCGAACACGATGCGAAAATGCTCTTCCCGCGAGGGAAAAGGCTGCGGCGTCGTCTCTGCCGCGATGGCCAATCCGGTCACAAGCAGAGCCATCTTGCGCATGCGGCGGAAGCCTATCCGCCGTGGCGTGTCATATGGTGCTCTTCTTCAAGCTTCCACGTTTTGCCGCCATCGTGAGATTTCTCGCCCCGCCAGGTGAACGAGTCCCCCGTCATCTCATTGAAGGACCACCGTATTGGCAAGCCATCGGTATCGACGCCGTGAAGCACAATCCGGTCGCCTTCCATTCCCCCCTGCACGGTCACGAGATAGTTGTATTGGGGACTGACGAAGACGACGCGCCACTGCTTGAGCTGCGTATCGAAAAAGCGTAGTGACGTTCCAACGGTACTGTCCTTCTGACTATTCTGGTACGTAACCCAGATGTCCTGCACGGCTCGACCATCCATGATCCAGCCGACCAACAGCTTCCCCGTCTTCTTGCGAACGCTGCCATCCTCGAGGTAGAACGTGAAAGTGCAGTCCCAGGTCCCGACCAGGCGATCAAAGGTCCGTGCTTCGGTGCCCATTGCGGGATTGGGATTTGGTGCCCCAAGGGCGTTGATCATTGCATAGCGTGCAGGCGCGGCGTGGTCGATCGGGGGCGCCTGGGCCGCTCCCAGGACGGGCACGCCAAGCAGAGTGAGCCATGAAAGCCGGGCGTTATAGGCCATTTTTTGGCGCCTCACGAGTGAAGTGGAAGACGTTTTTTCCGGTTTGGCCCTTCATTTGATAGGTCCATTCCTGAGTGAGGTGGTCCTTATCCTCAAGGATCATCACCAGGCCGGTGTTGTGCCAATCGTCCGGCGTTCGCATTCCGGTCACCCGCTCGAGCGCGAACGCGAGCTGTGACGTTGGCGCTCCGCTAAGTGGCGCCGTTTGCATCTGCGGCTGATTCCGCGCACTGCAGTAGTGCGTGGCGATGAGGCGGTCCCCGTCCACCGTGAACATGGTGATCATCACTTGATCGGACTTGGAGACCTCCATCAGCGCGCTCCCGTTCGCGGTCACGTTGTAGGTCAACGTGATCTCGGTACCGCCGAATGATCCCTTCCATTGTCCCACGAGCGACGTGAGTCGCTCGAATGCAGCAGTGCTGGAGGGTTGTTGCGCCGCCAGCGCGCCCGAAGCTCCTAGGAGGACGACGAAGTACGACACGCTGCGCATGTTACCTCCCGATTGTTCAGTTCTCCGCAACTTTGCGCTGCAGCGTAGATCGTCAACGCAGCTGTCGCCGAAACGGCCGACGAGGTCGTCGAATGGTCCCGCCTAAGCGCGGAGTACTTGTAAATCCTGAGAGCCGGTCACAGTCTTGCCGTCATGCGGAAATGGTTACGCGTGATCGGTTTGTGGGCGCCGTTGTGGGCCCTGTGGGCGGTGTTTTCGCTCGTGTACCCGGGCGAAACGCTCACATCAGCGGCCCGTGGCGCGACCGCCGCGATCGGGGCCGCTGCATTGCTGGGTTTTGGCGCGTGGTGGTTCACCGGAGCCTACCCTTGGCCGCCGCCAGAAAAGCTGGGGTTCAAGTTCTACGGCATCCAGGGGGCGATGGGATCCGCCTTCTCGCTTCTTTGGCTCTTCGCCCTGCTTGGCTCTGACGCCATCCGGCAGCACAAAGACTTGATCACGGTGGTTCGCGACTGGTCGCGCATTCTCGGCTGGTATTTCGTGCTCGGTATAGCCATTTACGGTTTGGTCACCGGCGTTTCGTATACGGTTCGCACGCGGGCGAGACTGCTCGAGCAGGAGCGACTGGCGGCCGAAGCGCGGCTGGCAACACTGCGGAATCAGCTCAATCCTCACTTCCTGTTCAACGCGCTGCACTCGCTGTCGGCATTGGTGCGCAGGGATCCGGGCGCAGCGCAGGCAGCCATTGAACAGCTGGCAGACATGCTGCGCTACACACTGGCGGAAACCGGGACGGACGAGGTGCCGCTCGTCGAGGAGTGGCGATTCACCAAGACATACCTCGCCCTCGAGCAAATCCGCTTCGGCGCGCGCCTCGGCGTCGATGAACAATTGCGCGAGGACACGCTGTCGTGTCTTGTGCCCAGCTTCACGCTGCAGATCCTGGCGGAGAATGCTGTCCGGCATGGGATCGGGCGATTGGTGAGCGGAGGCGTCGTCCGGTTTCGCTCGCATCTCGAGAATGGCAGCCTGATTCTCGAAGTGAGCGACACAGGTGCCGGAATGAGCAGTGGCGAGCAAGCGGAGCAGGGGCATGGGCTCAAGGCGTTGCGGGAGCGCCTGGCAACGCTGTATCGCGAGCGCGGGACACTACACACGGAGAGCATTCCAGGGCAGGGGTTCACGGCATTGGTTCGGCTCCCAGTCAAACAGCGATGAGCAGCGCCGTACGAGCTGTGATCGCGGATGACGAGCCGCTCGCCCGCCAGCAGCTCAAGGATTTGCTCGGGGCAGTTGCGTGGATATCGGTCGTCGGCGAAGCGGGAGATGGAGCGTCGACGATCCGCCTCGTGAACACGGCTCGACCGCAAGTGCTGTTCCTCGATATCCAAATGCCGGCCGGAGATGGCCTTCACGTGCTCCAGAAGATCACGCATCATCCCCACGTCATCTTCACGACGGCATTCGACCGCTATGCCGTGGCCGCATTCGAGCTACAGGCGCTCGATTATCTCCTCAAGCCGTTTGGCGCGAAGCGGCTCGACCAGGCTCTGGAGCGCGTGCGCGAGCAACTGGCGCTCGACGCTATGCCACGCGCCGCACAACGGCTTGCCGATGCTGTCGCGCACGATCACCCGTTACGCCGTCTCTACGTTCGAATCGGCGCCAGGATCATCCCGCTCGGCGTCGAGCGAATTCTCTACTGCGAGGCACGAGGGGACTACGTTGCCGTCCATACGGTGGACAGCAGCTACATCGTCAACACCTCGGTGGAATATCTCGCGCGCCGCTTGAGTCCGGCGTCGTTTGCGCGAATCCACCGGTCGCGCATCGTGAATCTGGAAGCCGTCGAGGCGTTCGAACGGCATGACGACAAACGGGTACGCGCGCGGCTCAAGAACGGTGACGTCATCATTGCGAGTCGTGCGTGGTCGCGGACGCTGCGAGGTGTGGCATCCTAGCATCCGCCTGAAGGCGGACTCATTGGACCGTGCCAGTCACCCGTACGTACTTTCCAACGAAGCGGTTCGAGGGGCAGCCAACGGCAAACATTCCCACTGCCATCGCCCCTCAGAGCCCGCTAAGTTGTTCTCCTGCATAACTCGGCCAGGTAGCTCAGTTGGTAGAGCAGCGGACTGAAAATCCGCGTGTCGGCAGTTCGATTCTGCCCCTGGCCACTTGGACTTGCGCCGTTTCTGGCGCCAAGCTCGGTCCGAGTTTGACGACCGGAGACCGCCCCCGCATCGTATCCCGCCACGTTTCGGTTCCACGCCGGGAGCTCCCATGCCGCACGCCGCGCCTCGGATCGCCGCCGCGCTCGTCCTGTTTGCGTGCCGCGCCGTTGTCGGGCAGACGCCGGTCGATTCCGGACTCGCGGCCTACATCGCCACGATCCGGGCGATCGACAACCACGCACACCCGATGCTGCCGGTGGCTCCAGAAGCGCCCGCCGACACGGAGTACGACGCGCTGCCCCTCGACGGTATTCCACCGTTTCCCATTCCCTGGCGGCTCACGCTCACGGCACCCGTCTGGCCCGCCGCGGCACGGGCGCTCTACGGGAGCGGGAGTGGCGCCGCGCTTGCGGCGGCCCGAATCCGCGTCCGCCGGGAGCGGGGTGAGGCTTTCCCGGCATGGGCGCTCGACCGCGCTGGGATCGACGTCATGCTCGCCAACCGCATCGCACCGGGACCGGGCCTCCTCCCGCCGCGGTTTCGCTGGGTGCCGTTCGACGACGCCTTGCTCTTTCCCTTCGACACCCGGCTCGAGGCGGCGCGGACGCCGGACACGCGCTCGCTCTATCCCAAGGAAGTGGCGTTGCTACGCCGCTACCTCCACGATCTGGGGCTCGCGGCACTGCCGCCGACCCTCGATGCCTACGTGACGGCCGTGGTGATCCCCACGCTGCGCCGACAGCGGGAGAGCGGCGCGGTCGCCATCAAGCTCGAGGCGGCTTACCTGCGGCCGCTCGATTTCGGCGATCCCGACGTCGCGCTCGCTCGGGCGGTATACGCCCGCGGTGTCGGCGACGGGACGCCCACGCGGGACGAGTCCAAGGCGCTCGAGGACTATCTCTTCCGCGCGCTCGCCCGCGAGGCCGGCCGCCTCGGCCTCGCGGTCCACCTCCACGTGCTCGAGACTTTCGGCGGGTTCTACGTGGCGCGCGGCGCCACGCCGGGATTGCTCGAGCCGGCGTTCAACGACTCGACGCTCCGCGGCACCAGTTTCGTGATCGTGCACGGCGGGTGGCCCGCGGTGGGCGAGACCGAGGCGATGCTCGGCAAGCCGAACGTGTACGCCGACATCTCGATGATGGACCTGATGCTCGCACCGGCCGAGCTGGCCGCCGTGCTGCGGCCCTGGCTCACGCGCTGGCCTAACAAAGTGCTCTTTGGAACGGATGCCTTCGACGGCGGCCCCGATCAGGGATGGGAGGAAGGCGCCTACGTCGCCGCGACGACGACGCGGCGCGCGCTCGGCATGGCACTCACCGCGATGCTACGGGACGGCGATATCGATCCGGCACGAGCCCGGGCGCTAGCCCGGATGGTGCTGCGGGACAACGCG
>Ga0070697_100003423_pt1 | contig 12203 bp, 10 predicted proteins | sample KBSK1501metaG_FD_65475 | JGI IMG/M metagenome (GOLD analysis project Ga0070697, IMG submission 65475) | Corn, switchgrass and miscanthus rhizosphere microbial communities from Kellogg Biological Station, Michigan, USA - KBS K1-50-1 metaG | ecosystem: Host-associated > Plants > Roots >... | reverse complement strand
GGCGCTGCTCGAGCTGGCGCGGATCCTGCGCGGCGCGCAGCTGGCCATCGGGATCGACCTGGCGTTCTACTCGAACGAGGAGTACGGCCTGCTCGGCAGCGCCGCCCACGCGGAGTCCGCGCGCGGCGTCCGCGCCATGGTCTCGCTGGAGATGCTCGGCTGCTTCGACCAGACGCAGCAATTCCCGTTCTCGGCCCTGCGCCTGCTGTATCCGTCGCATGGCGACTACATCGTCGTCGTGGGCAGGCTCCAGGACATTCCCCTGGTTCGCGCCATCAAGTCGGCGCTGCTTGCGAACGGCGCCGCCGCGCGGTCGATCGATGCGCCCGAGCTGATCCCCGGGATCGCCGACTCGGATCACTCGAGCTACTGGCGCAACGGCGTGCGCGCCGCCATGGTCACCGATACGGCCTGGTACCGGAACCCCCGCTATCACACCGCGCACGACACCCCCGACACGCTCGACTACGGGCGGATGGCGCGGATCGTGGACGGGATGGCCGCCTGGGCGTCAGCGATCCCACGCTGACCGCCAGGCGCCGATGCGCTCGGCGTACCTCACCAGCCCCTCGTGGAACGGGTGGCGGGCGATGGTGGCGCTGTCGCCAATCACGATCAGCTTCTTGCGAGCGCGGGTCAGCGCCACGTTGATCCGGCGGATGTCGGCGACGAACCCCAGCTCTCCGGCCGGATTCGAGCGCACCAGCGAGACGACCACCGCCTCCTTCTCCCGGCCCTGGAAACCGTCCACCGTGTCGATCTCCAACTCCTCCACCTCATGCAGAAGTTGCCGCAGCTTCTGCACCTGCGCGTCGTAGGGCGAGATCACGGCGATGTCCCGCGGTGGGAGCATCGCGAGCAGCTTGCGGACCTCCGCCGCCACGAGCTCGGCTTCCCCCTCGTTCAGCTTCGAGTCGCTCTCCTGCGGCGTCTCCTCCTCGAAGCCGCGGCCGGCGGTATCGATCAACTCCAGCGGCGAGCCGTCGATCGCGTGATGCGCGACCGCCGGGTGCGCGCGCAGCTTGCCCTCGTAGAGAGCGTCGGACGGATAGCGCATGATCTGCTCGTTCATCCGGTGCTGCTCGAGGAGCGTGACCATCGCGCCGGGTTGTGCCCTGGCCAGCCGTTCGAAGAGGGAGAGCGAGAGCTGCTGGGCATCCGGTGCGAGCACGGTGGGCGGAAGCTGGAGATGGTCTCCGGCCAGCACCACCCGATCCGCGCGCAGCAGCGCGAGGTAAGCAGCGGGCTCGACCGCCTGGGTCGCCTCGTCGACGGCGGCGACCGCGAACCGCCGCCCCTCCAGCGCACGCGACTCGATCCCGGTGAGCGTCGCGAGCACCACCTGCGCCTTCTCCAGCACCGAAAGCTCCGCGCGGTCCTCCAGCTCCCGCGCTTCGGCGAGCAGCTGACGCGCTTCCCGCTCCCGGGCTCGCGCCTCGGAGAAGCGCCCCGGACCGCGCCGCTGCTTGCGCTTGCGGGAATCCGCCCGCAGCCGCAGCGCCTCCTCGACCAGCTCCGCCGCGATCCGGGCCTGCGGGTGGGCCTGCGTCTTCTGATCCAGGGTGTGCTCGATCACGGCGGGAAGGACTCGCGCGGGATGCCCCACGCGGACCGCGTCGATGCCGGCCGCCACCAGCCGCTCGACGAGGTTGTCCACCGCCAGATTCGAGGGGGCGGCGGCGAGGACCTTCTCGCCCCTCGCGGCAGCCCGGCGAATCAGCTCCACCAGGACGGTGGTCTTTCCGGTGCCGGGCGGACCATGGACCAGCGCCAGATCTTCGGCGCGGTCGGCCTGCACCAGCGCGGCCTCTTGCTCCGCATTCAGCCGATGCTGGATTCCAGGCGCGTCGCGCGCCCGCGCCTCGAACCGAGGCGGCTCACCGCGGAGCACCTGGTGCCAGCGCCGCGCGTCGCGCACGCGCCGCACCGCGCCGGAGAGCCGGTCGTAGGTCGCCGAGGACGGCAGCAGCTCGATCGCCACGCGGCCTTCGGTCGCCCAGTCCGGCGGGGACTCGTCGAAAGCGATCCCGATCCGCGCGCGCTGGCGCCTCGCGACGATTCCGGTGGGGGCGTCATCCGCCGCTTCGCGCTTCGGGATCACCCGCACGATGGAACCGACTCCAAGCTGCTGTCCGGCAAGCTCGCTGCCGCCCGGCCGGGCGTACGTCACCAGCGAGCGCCCGGCGAGCCCGGACTCCTCGACGGCTTCGACGTCCGGCAGGGCGAGCCCGCGCCGCACCCGCTCCGCGAAGGGGAGCTGGGCGAAGCGCTCCATCTCGGCGGCGCGCTCCTTGTCGAGCAGCGCACCGAGGCGGTCGAGGTGCTGGTCGAGGTCCACGGAGTTTAGGTATAGAGGTTGTATGGCTACCATCGAAAGGCACGTCACGAACGCGCTCGTGGCGCTCGACGCGATGACGCCCTGCCGCGAGGCGGCGAAGGTGATGCGGGACAAGAAGATCGGCTCGGTCGCGGTTCGCGAGGCAAGCCGCGTGGTGGGGATCCTGACCGAGCGGGACCTGGTCGCGCGCGTGCTAGCGGCCGGGGACAACGGCGCCATGCCCATCGGCGAGGCGATGCGCACCGACCTTCCGCGCGTCCCACCGACCACCAGCGAGGCGGAGGCGGCCGAGCTGATGCGGACGAACTACACCCGCCACCTCCTGGTAGAGGAGATGGGACGGGTGGTCGGCATCATCTCGATGCGCGACGTGATCCAGCTGATGCTGGACGACAAGCAGTACCTCATCGAGCAGTTGCAGACCTATATCGACGGACGCTGAGCGCGCCGAGCAGCGCCAGCGTCAGGGCGCAGGCGATGGCGCCGGCCGGGAGGCCGCGCGGCAGGAACTGCAGCTCCACCTCCCGGGCACCTGCCGGCACCTCCACACCGAGCGCGCAGAGATCTACGCGCAGCACGGGCACGGGTGTTCCGTCGACGCGTGCGCGCCAGCCCGGATCGAAGTGCTCCGACACCACCAGCAGCCGCCGCCCCGGTGCCCGCAGCGCGATCCGCATCCGCTCGGGGGAATCGCGCTGGAGCTGCGCGTCACCTGCAAGGCCCGGCTCCTCGAATCCCAGCGCGGCAGTCACGGCCACGCGCTCCGGATCGAATCCGGGATCTCGCAGCAGCGCAAGCGGCGCCGGCGCGCGGAACACGCGCGAAACGAGAAATGCGCGCGGGAGCGTCCGCTGCTCCTGGATCCACGTTCCATACGGGCCCTCCGTCCATCCCGGCCCGGGGGCCGGTTCCCACGGCATGCGGACGCGGAATCGGACGCCGAGGACAGCGCGAAACACGCCCGGCGCCGCGGATTGCGCAACCCCGTACGCTTCATCGTTGAGCGACCCGTACCCCGAGACGGATTCGATGCGGTGAGCCGCATTGATCCGCGGCGCGAGCACCTGCGCGCTCCAGGCGGCGCGGCGGAGTCGCGCGTCGAGCCCGGGCAGGACCAGCGATTGTTCCGTATCCGATTCGATCCGCCAGGTGGACGCGCTCGGGCCGGCGCGCGACGCGAGCAGCTCCGCGAGCGGCGGTCGCGACTCCAGCAGCTCGCGGGGCGCGGTGACGAGCTGTCCGGCGCCACAGGAGAGGGCGGATACGGCGCAGATCACCGCGGCCACGAGGTCGCGCTTCTCCCGAAGCGCGGCGGCGGCCGCGAGCCCGGCCGCAAGCAGCGCCTCGATCAGCAGCGCGCGGGAGAGCGCCGAAAGGAACAGCGGCGCCGTCGCGGCAGCCCGCACGCGCCCGTGCTGCACCAGCCAGACGCCGATCGAGTCGTGCCCGAAAGCAACCGCGAGCCGGAGCACGAACAGGATCGCCGCGGTCGCGCCGGAGCTCGCGAGCACTCGCCGGGCCAGGCGCGCGTCGCCGCCCAGGGCCCGCTGCGCTCCGGCGGCGGCGGCCAGCGCGATCAGCAGCGTCGCCGGACCTACCAGCTTCTCGGGATACCGGAACAGAGCGAAGCCCGGGATCAGATGTGACGCCAGCCACTCGACCGGCGTCGCGGGACCCAAGGCACCGAGCAGGAAGAGCGCCGCACCCGCGAGCAGACCGGCACCGCCAAAGGCAGCCAGGACCAGCACGGGCACACCGACGGCGATGGAACCCGCGAAGGCGACGTGCGGCTCTCCCGAGAAGTACTCCGAGTACGGCGTGTCGGAGGCGCCCGGCCCGGCGAGCTCCGGGGAATCATCGAATGCCCAGGGCAAGGCCAGGCCGGGCAAACGCCGGACGTCGAGCGCGAAGAATCCCACCGCACGTTCGAGCCGGCGCGAATCGCCCAGACGCAGGCGCTCCGCCGCGGGGAACGTCGCCGGCGCGGACAACAGGACGCCGCAGGCGCCGCATAGCGCCAGCCGCGCAACCGTCCGCGGGGCGGCGCGCACCCCTGCACCGAGAAGTGCCCAACCGCCGGCGATGATCCCGGCGAGCAACATGCTCTGCGGCTCGCCGGCGAGCCCACAGCTTCCCAGAACCGCCGCCGCGACGAGCAGGCGGGACGCGGCAGGCGCATCCACGAAGCGGAGGATCGCCCAGACAGCAAGCGGCAGGGTCGCCTGACCAAGCGCGAACGGCAGGTTGCTGGCCGTCATTGCGCACAAGAACCCCGAGCCCGACCAGGTGACGGCCGCGATCGACGCCGCCCACGGTTGCGCGCCGAGCCGGCGCGCGAGGAGAAAAGCGCCCACCGCCGCCAGCGGCAGCGCGATGAGGTGGTTCAGCTTGAACGCCAGCGGAAACGGCAGCGCGAGGTAGAGCAGCGTCGCGGGGTGCCACAGCCCCGGAGTGAGCTGGCCGAGGACGGAGGCTCCCGACTCCGTCCACGGATCCCAGAGCGGCAGCTCGCCTCGCCGCAACCGCTCCGCGATGGCGAGCTTGAACGGGTAGAAGAACCGCTGCGTGTCGCGCCAGAAGAGCTGGACGTCGGGATCGAGCACGGGCGCGCAGAGCGCTGCCACAACGGCGCCGGCCAGCAGCCTGGGTCGCACTGTGATTGCTTGCCACGGAGACCAGCGTTATCCAAGCATTCGCCCATGAAGATCGTGATGATGGGAAGCGGTGGCGTCGGCGGGTACTACGGTGCGCGTCTGCAGCAAGCCGGCCACCAGGTGACCTTCGTCGCGCGCGGCGCCCACGCCGAGGCCATGCGGCGGAGCGGGCTGCGGATCCGCAGCGAGCTGGGAGATGCCGAGCTCCGCGTGAAGGTCGTGGAGGACCCGGCGCAGGCGGGCCCCTCGGATCTGGTGGTGGTGGCGGTGAAGCTCTGGGACACCGAAGAGACGGCGCGGGCGGTAGCGCGCGTCCCCGGCGCGGCGGCCGTATCGCTGCAGAACGGCGTCGACAAGGACGAGGTCCTCGCCGCCGCGATCGGGCGCGAGCGCGTGCTGGGCGGAGTCACCCACATCGGCGCCGTCATCGCAGAACCCGGCACCATCGCGCACACGGGGAGGTTGCAGAGCGTGACCCTCGGCGAGCTGGATGGCTCGCGGACGCAGCGGCTGCAGGCGGCCGTCGAAGCCTTCCGATCGGCGGGCGTCGAGAGCATCCTCAGCGAAGACATCCGCCGCGTCACCTGGGAGAAATTCGCCTTCCTCACCGCCTTCAGCGGCATGACCGCGCTCACGCGCAAGCCGATCGGCGAGGTCCGCTCCCATCCCGCGACGCGGCAGATGCTGCTCGAGGCATTGCGGGAAGCGGCCTCGGTCGCCCGCGCCGAAGGAGCGGGGCTCGACGAGGGGTTCGCCGAGAAAGCCCTGGAAGCCGTCGATATGCTCCCCGCGGCGATGTACGCTTCGATGGCGCAGGACCTGATGCGCGGGCGCCGCCTCGAGCTGCCCTGGCTGAGCGGCGCCGTCGTCCGCCGCGCCGAGAAATATCGGCTCCCCGTGCCCACACATCGCGCCATCTACGCAGGACTCGTACTGTACGCCGGATAACTTGCGGTCCTCTCGGGGTCCATGCGATGCACGATGCGTGGCCGACGAAGGAAAGCTGAACCGCTGGCGCCTGTTCGCCGAGCTCACGTCCGAGGATGCCGACGTGGTCCTCGACGCCTGCGAGGAGCGCAATCTCGTCGGCGGCGAGGAGCTGTTCCGGGAAAACGATCCCGGGGATTCGCTCTTCATCGTCCAGAGCGGCCGGGTGGACATCTTCAAGAACATTCGCGGCGACGTCGACCGGTCGCTCGCCTCGTTCGGGCCCGGCGACGTGATCGGGGAGATGAGCTTCATCGACGGCGCCCGCCGCAGCGCCACGGCGCGTACCACCGAGGCCAGCGAATTCCTGGTGCTTTCGCGACAAAGCTTCGCCAAGGTGCAGCGCGAGCGGCCCGACATCGCGGCGGGGTTCTTCCGCAACATGGCGGGGATCGTCGCTTCCCGCCTTCGTACGACGAACGAGCTGTACCGTGAGGCGGTGGCATACGGCATCGAGGCCACCGGGGCGCACACGCTAAATCTAAAAGCCCTCGCCGAGGAGCTTCGCCCGGTGATGCTGCACCTCGCCGGGGGGCAGTTGGTCGCCGGCCGCATCCTGCAGATGGATCACCACGCGGCGGGCTACACGGTCGTGCTCAAGCTCGAAAGCGACCGGCTCACGATCGTGCCGTACCACGCCATCCAGCGCATCGACCTGGCCTAGAGAGCCGCGTCAGTCCGCGCGGTTTTGCATGCTCGCCAGCGTCCGCCGGGGATACTATGCGGCGCCGATGGAGCGGGCCATCCTGCACGTCGACATGGACGCGTTCTACGCGTCCGTCGAGCAGCGCGACGACCCGCGCCTGCGGGGCAAGCCGGTGGTCGTCGGAGGCGCCTCGCGCCGGGGCGTGGTGTGCGCGGCGAGCTACGAGGCGCGTCCCTTCGGGGTCCGCTCGGCGATGCCGATGGCGCGGGCGCTGCGGCTCTGCCCGCAGCTGATCGTCGTTCCGCCCGACTTCGCGAAGTACTCCGCTGTCAGCGATCAGGTCTTCGAGATCTTCCATTCCTTCACGCCGGAGGTGGAGGGCCTCTCGCTCGACGAGGCCTTCCTCGACGTCACGCGCTCCCAGGCGCTGCTCGGGACGCCGCGCGCGCAGGCGGAGGCGATCAAGGCGCGCATCCGCGAGCGCACGCAGCTCACCGCCAGCGTCGGGATCGCGGAAGTGAAGTTCGCGGCCAAGATCGCTTCCGAGCTGAGCAAGCCCGATGGTCTGCTGGAAGTGCCGCGCGGTCAGGTGCGCGAGTTCCTCGCGCCACTGCCTGCCTCGCGCTTGTGGGGCGTGGGTCCACGGACCGACGAACAGCTTCAGCGCCTCGGGCTGCGCAAGGTGGGCGAGGTGGCGCGCGCGGATCCGGCATACCTGGAAGCGCAGCTCGGATCGATCGGACCGTGGCTGCACGATCTGGCGAACGGAATCGATCCGCGCGCGGTGGAACCGGACGTGGAGGCAAAGAGCATCGGCGCGGAGGAGACGTTCGACGACGATCTGGAAGGCGAAGAGCTGCTCCCGTTCATCCACGAGCAGGCGCTGCGGGTGGGCGCGCGCCTGCGCAGAGCAGGGATGCAGGCCCGCTCGGTCCATCTGAAGATCAAGTACGCAGACTTCCGCGTGGTGACGCGCCAGCAGACGCTGCCGCTGCCCACCGACGATTCCGCCGAGATCTTCCGCGTCGCGGTCCGGCTGCTCGGTAAGGTGGAGGCGCACCCCGTCCGGCTGACGGGTGTCCACGCCGGAGACCTGCACACAGGCGCGCCGCAGCTCGGACTGTTCGACGGCGGGAGGGAGAAGCGAGACCGGCTGAACCGGTCCCTCGACGCGATCGCGGAAAAGTTCGGCGCCGGCGCCGTCTTGCCGGCCGATCTGGTGCAAGCGCGCAAGAAGTAGGCCCGAGTGGGCGATCCGGGATGTTGCGCGGCGCTCGTCTGGCACCGCACAATCGCGTCATGGGACGGAGCATCCACCCAGCGCGCGGTTTCACGATGGTCGAGCTGATGATCGTGGTCGGGATCATCGGGATCCTCTCGAGCATCGCGATCCCCGGGTATCAGCGGATCACGGCCCGCGGCCGACGCTCCGAGCTGCAGGCCATCATGAGCAAGTTCCGCCTCTACTTCAAAAACCTCCACGACGGCCAAGGCACCTTCTCCACCCCGCAGACGCTCAACCCTTCTGCAGTGAGCGCCATCAATCCGTCCTCCGCGGTCGCCCCGGGGACCGCCTCACCCTGGGTAGCGAACGCAAGCGGCTGGACCGATCTCCCCTTCCCGCCGGAGGGCCCCATCCGCATGCGCTACTGGTACACGATGGGAGCTGCCGGCGCGGACGGCCTGGTGCACGACGTGACGATGCAGGCCTGCGGCTCGTTCCCTGGATTCGGGCCGGACTCGATGACCTGCGCGAACGGCATGAACGGCAACTACCTCTATACGGAAGTGCTGCACGGTGGCGGGACGTACGACGTCGTCGAGCTGCCGGAGTTCTAGAACCGCCCCTAGTACGGCGCCGCCGGAATTCCGGTCGCTTTACCGGTAGCGACGTCGACGATTCCCGAGGCGGTCCCGTTCGGTAGCATCAGCACTGCTTTCTTCACCTGGCGGGCTCGCAGCACCTGGACGAGCTTCGGAAGGTTCGTCTCCGACGCCGTCAGCCATTGCGGCGTGATCGTCACCACCGCCGCGGGACCGCTGACGTCGACGCGCTGCACGCCCTGTCCAGCCGAGCCGTCCTTGACGATCGAGTGCTGCGGGAGCGCGAAATGGAAGGAATAGACGCCGGCCCCGACGCAGGCCACGAGCAGAAGCACCGCGAATACGCCCTTTGCGCGGCCGGGCCGGTCATCGAGACCGCGGAAGTCTCGCAGCTCCGGCTTGACCGGCGCCAGGGTCTGTTGCGCCGCCAAGGACCTCAGGCGGGACTGCTGGCCGGGAAGCACCAGGTCCGGATCGAGGGCGCCGGCCCCGAGCCGCGGGGCGGCGCCGACGCCACGTATGCGATCGCCGGTCTCCTTCAGGTTGAGCAGATCGCGGCTCAACGATGCGCTGGCCGCCGTGACGAGCTGCAGGCTCTCCACCTCGCCCTTGCCGATGGCGGTGTTCGCTTCCTTCTGCAGCCGGGCAGCGGCTTCGTCCGCCAGCCTGGTCAAGCTGGCCATCGCCTCCATGTCGACCGCCGGGCTGATGTTGGCCGAAGCGAGCCGCGTGCCTTCGGCCGTCGCGACCTCGAGCGCAATCCGAGCGCCGAGCGCATGGACGAAATGCGAATCGATCCCGCTCTTCTCGATCGAAGCGCGCTCCCCCAAGCTGAGCAATGCCGTCAGCTTGCGCGCGGACGCAGCGACGTTCGTGGGGATGTCCCGCCCCGGATTGGCCCCTTGCAGCAGCTGCATGGCGGCCGTCTTGCAGACCTCGATGGCCACCGGCACCGGCCAGGGAGGTCCTGGCGGCGCGGGCGGTGTCCTGGCCGCCGGAGCCGGCGCGCGCGCGGGACCCTCGGCGCCGTCGAAGAGCGACGTGAGCGCGCCGCCTCCGTTCGATGATTTCGGCGCGGGCCGGGCTGCGGGCGAGCCCTGAGGCGTGAGCGACGGTACAGACGCGGCGTGCGCGACAGCTGCGCCGGCAGCCGGCGAGCCATCTGCACCGGCGGGCGGCGTACGCGCCTGTGGGCGAGCGGGCTTGCGATCCATGAATCCTGGCGGCGGGCCGGCGACCGGCGCCGCGCGCGCCGCCGCGGGGGGCTGAGCAGCCTGCGGCGGAGAAGGTGACGGTCTCACCGGCGTGGAGCCCGACTGCGGCGTAGTCGTCGGACGCGGAAGCGCGGAAGTGGGCTGCACAGCCATTACCGGGGGCCTCTGCCCCGCTGGAGGACCCGCTGCAGGACGAGGTGGCGAGGATTGCCCCGCCGTGGCCTGCTGCTGCGCTCCGGACTTCATCCATTCGCGAATCTTGCCTTCCTCATCCTGGGTCAGACCGGCGAACCGGATCTGCGTCGAGGGAGCACCGCGAACGACGAGTCCCCAGGTCTGGAACGTTCCCCATGAGAGCCGTACGGTGTCGCCGGCCTTCAGCGGGAGCTGCGAAGGCGATTCCACGCCGGCCGCAGACACGGTGGCGCGGTCCAGGCGCAACGAATTAGTGCGCGTGGCCACCGCGACCGCCGCGGGAGCGCCATCCCCCGCTCCGAAGGCGAGCGCCACGGACGCCGCCAACCGGTCGACGAACTGGTCCTTGGGAGTCGGCATGAAGAGCAGATCGCTGGTGCCGGCGCGAAAACACTCGTCGCGCTGCCCGGCTTGCTCGCGTTGCAGCACCGCCACCACACGGCCGCCTCGCTCTCGAACCTTCGGCGCGCAGGCCTGCAGCGCAGCGGCCAGCGGAGCGCCCGGGCCGCCGTAGAAGAGGGCGACGGCATCGGCCCCAGCCGCGGCCGCCTGCGCAGCGGCGGCGTCCGCGAGCGACACAGCGGTGACGTCGAACCTGCCGCCGTCGCGGAGCCCGCCGGCGAGCGCGGGCAGCATTTTCGGGTCTGCCAGGACCAGCAGGCGTGGCGCGGGCACGTTCCTCCTCGAGAATCGACCCTACCCCACGCCCCGGCCGTTGAGAAATTTGCATTCGCTGCCGCGAACGCCCGCGCGGTTCTATAAATCAGCAGGGAAAATGCCAGTTCGCACGCGCCGCTGGAACGATCGCAGGCTGCCCGGAGACGGCCTGCGCCTTCTCGTCTGCCGCTACCGGCCGCGCGGGGTGCGCAAGTCGGAGGAGACATGGGACGAATGGGACCCGGATCTCGGGCCAAGCCGCGCGCTGCATGCAGACGTGTACGGAAAGCGCGGGCCTCCGATTTCCTGGGACGAGTACCGGGAGCGCTACCTCGCGGAGATCGCGGGACGGCGCGCGCGCATCGACCAGCTCGCCGCGCGGGTGCGCGCAGGTGAGACCATCACGCTGCTCTGCTCCAGCGCCTGCGCAGACGACGCACATTGCCACCGCTCGCTTCTGCGCGCGCTGATCGAAAGCGCTGTCGCTGGTTGAACAGGGTTGCACTCTTTTGGCGAGCGCCGCGCGCCCGCGTGATACGGGAGGAGCATGTTGCGCAGGACGCTGTGGTTCTTCCAGCGCACGGGGCCCGGAGCGATCCGCCGGATCTCCAACCCGTGGATGCAGCGCTTCCTGGCCGGCGAACGCGCGCTGCGCCACGACGGGGATGGTTTCGTCCGCTGCATCGGCATGTCGCTCGAGGTGCACGGCCACAAGCCGGCGCATGTCGCCCGGGTCTGGTTCTCGAAGATCCGCGTGAACGACGAGGGCCTGGTCGATCCGCACCACCGGCACGAGACGGCGAAGCTGGCGCGCTCCGAGACAGCTCACGGCCATTCCCATGCCGGTCCTGCGGTGGTGGTCGCCGCCCACCGGTTCGCGATGCGGCGGCTGTCGCACCTGCGCGAGTGGCGGCCGGAGGAGAGCGACCTCGCGGCGCTTCGCGCGGTCGTCAACACGAAGGCCGGCAAGCAGATGCTCTAGGAATAATCCGTCCCCTCCGCGGTCAACGTGATCGTGGGCGTCCCCAATTCCCTGTCCCGCGTGCGATCGGCACGTTACCCTTGCGCACCGCGCCACCTTGTGCGCGGAGGACGGTCGTGGCGCGAGCGGATTCACGCCCGGGGGCTTGGATGACGGCAATGGCGCGCATCCTCTCGGTCGCGCAGGCCCTGCCGGCGAACTTCGTCGATCAGGACACGCTGCTCGCCGCGTTTCGCGAGCTGTGGGGCCAGAAGCATTTCAACCTGGAGCGCCTGGAGCAACTCCACCGGGCGGTGCGGGTCGGTGGCAGGCATCTGGCCTTGCCGCTCGAACGATATCCGGAGCTGCGGAGCTTCGCCGAGCGCAACGCCGCCTGGACGGAGGCCGCGGTCGATCTGGGGGCCGAGGCCGTCCGCAGCGCCCTGCTCGCGGCCGACCTTTCGCCCGGGCACGTCGACCACCTCTATTTCGTCACCGTCACCGGGATCGCCACGCCCTCGATCGACGCGCGGCTCGTCGACCGCCTCGGCCTTCGCGCCGACGTGAAGCGCGTCCCCATCTTCGGGCTCGGGTGCGTAGCCGGCGCGGCGGGTCTTTCGCGCGTCGCGGACGTCCTTCGCGGCGGCCCGGGCGAGGTGGCCGTGCTGCTGGCCGTCGAGCTCTGCTCGCTCACCCTGCAGCGCGAGGATCTCTCCATTCCGAACAT
>Ga0070697_100003422_pt1 | contig 12205 bp, 9 predicted proteins | sample KBSK1501metaG_FD_65475 | JGI IMG/M metagenome (GOLD analysis project Ga0070697, IMG submission 65475) | Corn, switchgrass and miscanthus rhizosphere microbial communities from Kellogg Biological Station, Michigan, USA - KBS K1-50-1 metaG | ecosystem: Host-associated > Plants > Roots >... | reverse complement strand
GATCGGCCGAGTTTTTTCACAGAAGTCACCTGACTTTCTGGAATGCGGAATTTACAGAAACACAGGATGCATTGCGTTGGATGAAGTCCCAGCCTCGGTTCGGTGCCGGGAAGTTACAGATGCGGTTCCGATGAACTGCGAGGTGGGTGAAATTGTACACTCGCGGAGGGACATAGGCACTTCGGAAAGCTGCAGTCGTAGGACGACAAGGTGTGATTGTAAGTACGCTAGCCTGCAAACTTTCCTATGACTTATCCCATCTGCCCGGTCTGCAACGGAACCCGTGGAACTCTCAACTGCCGTCACCAAAGTTTTGGGGGGGAAGGCTCAGGATCGCGCGATGTCTCCTGGCATTCCAAACGGGGTGTTGGACACTCTTGATATGATCGCTGAGCCGGCTCCAGGGATTCGAACGGAAGCACAAGCCAGAGAGAGGCATAGACGCCATGAATCGCACAGTTCTTATTTTTCTGTTCGCAGTTTGTTCGGCAGCGTGTCTCTTTGCGCAGATGGGGAATATGAATACGCCGACGTTCACGAAAGATGTCGCGCCGATCCTACAGAAAAACTGCCAAAGCTGCCATCGACCGGGCGAGGCTGCTCCCTTCTCGCTGCTCACTTATGAAGAGACGCGCCCCTGGGCGGGAGCCATGAAGCTGGCCGTGCGGCAAAAACTGATGCCACCGTGGTTTGCCGATCCTCAGGTTGGACATTTCTCCAATGATAGGGCGCTCTCTCAAAAAGAGATCGATACCATTGTGGCTTGGGTGACCGCCGGCGCGCCCAAAGGCGACCCCAGGGACATGCCCGCACCTGTGAACTTTGTGGAAGGATGGGGCATTCCAAAACCGGACGTGATTTTTCAGTTGCCCAAAGAATTCTCCGTCCCAGAATCGGGCATGGTCGAGTACCAATATGCCATTGTGCCAACCGGCTTCACGGAAGATAAGTGGGTTCAGGCCGTCGAAGTCCGTCCCACGGAGCGCTCCGTCGTTCACCACATCATCGCTTACGTTCGTGAACCCGGATCCAATTACTTCAAAGACCAAAAGCCGGGAGTCTTCTTCGAAGCTGTCCCCGCCAAACCGGATGAGAACGTTGACACGAGCGCGCTGCCCAGCGATTTTCTGGTTGGCTACGCTCCGGGTCAACCCGCGGAAATCTTGCCGGCCGGAGAGGCGAAACTGGTAAAAGCCGGTTCCGACATCGTATTCGAGGTTCACTACACGCCCAATGGAAAAGCGGTGATGGACCGCACCAAACTCGGCTTGGTTTTCGCAAAAGAGCCGCCGACAAAAAGGGTCCAGACGTTGTCGGCGAGCAATGGCACTTTCAAAATTCCTCCCGGCGATCCCAACTACCGTGTGGATGCGTCCTTTGAAATTCGCAAGGAGGTGATACTGGCCTCGATTCATCCACACATGCACACCAGGGGAAAGGATTTTGAATATCGCGTGGTTTTCCCAAGTGGTGAGACGCGGACGATCCTGCGCGTGCCCCAGTACAACTGGCACTGGCAGCTTTGGTACAACCTTGAGCAGCCTATTGTCCTGCCCCCAGGGGCTCGAATTGAATGCACTGCGCATTTCGACAACTCACCGAACAATCCCGAGAATCCAGACCCCACCAAGACGGTAATTTGGGGTCAGCAGAACTGGGACGAGATGATGGTCGGGTTCTTCAACCTGGTTTACGACCCACGGATATCTCCCAAAGACTTGCTGCCGGAAAAGAAGGTTGTTGCCAAGAGCAAAACCTCAACCGGGGATAATTGACGCCGCAGGCTGAAAGCTAGAACCGCCGACAACTCCAATATGAAGATTGCTCCTCGCGCCCTTATCATCCTCGCTGTGCTCAGTGGATTTTCAACAGCCCAATCTGTCACCCCGCCGAAGAAACACATCCTCGTCATAGGGGAAGAAAAAGGATACCGGCACGAATCGATATCGCACGCCATGGCTACCATCGAACGCCTGGGGACCGAGACTGGTTTGTGGGATTCCACTCTCCGCACCGACAGCGAAGCGTTGACCAAGAAAAAACTCGAGTACAACGCCAAGAATCTGACCAACTTCGATGTCGTGCTTTTTTTTACCGGCGGCGATCTTGAAATGGACGCCCAGCAAAAGTCTGACTTCCTGTCCTTCATCCACGACGACGGAAAGGGTTTCATCGGTATTCATAGCGCCGCCATTACTTTTGTTGACTGGCCAGAGTACGGGGAGATGATCGGCGGCTATTACGATGAGCATCCCTGGGGGACGTTTGACGCACCCATCATCGTGGAAGACCCGGCATTCCCCGGAATGAAGCAATGGCCAAAATCCTTCGTGCTACGGGACGAAATCTATGAGATGAAAAACTATTCGCGGGACAAAGTCCGCGTGCTCATGCGCCTTGACGCCGCCAAGATCGACCTGGGAAATAAGAATAAGACCGTCCATCGTACCGATCGCGACTTCGCCGTCACCTGGGCCAAGATGTACGGCAAAGGACGCGTGTATTACACAACGCTGGGACACGTGCAAAACAACTGGGACAACCGGGAATTCCAAAAGATGCTCATCGAGGCCATCAAGTGGACAACTGGTATCACCACTGCAGACATAACTCCGCGGCCATTGCCTCAAGGTCAATAGACTTGGAACCGGGCAGCACCTACAGGGGGGACGACAGTCAATGATTGCTTCAGAAAACGCCGCGAATAACGGTATGACTCGCAGAACCTTCGGCAAGCTTGCCCTTGGATTGGTCGCGGCGGCGGCGCCGCTTCATCCGTCCAGTAAACTTGACGTAGGCATTGGCACGTACAGCTATCACAACTTAACTCTCGATGACATGATCGCCCAACTCAACGCTCTGGACATAACCGAGATCGAGATGTCCCGGGGCGAATTCATGGTCATGAACCATCCCGGCGATGATCTGTTCCACTCAGCCCGAACCAAGCTGGATCGCGGCGGGATTCGCTGCGTTTCCTATTACAGTGCGACCATCAAAGACAGTCAGGATCTCGAGAATGCGCTGCGCTTCGCGAAGATTCTGGGATCGCAAAATATCAGCGGCGATGCCACCGGTAACATCCTCACCCGCATTGATCAGTGTTGCTCGCAAGAAGGTTTGACCTTCGGTATCCATAATCATTTCTTCAAAGGAGAGAAATTCGCGTACGAGAACCCGGAGGATGTTCTCAGAGCGTTGGCAGGACTCTCGAACACCGTCGGCGCCACCGCGGATGTTGGGCATTTCGCATCCTGCGGCTACGACACCGTCGACGCGATCCGCAAACTAGGTCCCCACCTGAAACTCGTGCATCTTAAAGACGTTGAGGCTTCCGGCGGCGACGTCAATGTTTTGCTGGGAAAAGGGATCTCGAAGATTCCTGAAGTCATGCGGGAACTGCATGGCCAGAATTTCGCTCAGCTGATCGCGATCGAATACGAAAAAGAAGGTGACGTGAACCGCGACATGAAAGCGGATGTGGAATTTGCCCGAAAGTTTGCCTAGGGCGGCACCGAGGCTTATCGCTCAAGCGCGGGGGCGCACTCCATGGGCAATGCCCCATAAGCGCTTCTATGAGAAGAGTCAAGGCCGACGTGGCGGCCGTCCTTAATTATTAATTATTTTTTTTCGAGCTGCATAGGACCTCCGGTGGGTGACTTGGGGAGCTGTCAAGGGCGCCGCCGGAAGGGGGCGTTCACCTTGACCTTGGACAGCTCCCCAAGTCACTTCATCATCGAGCTCGGGACGAAGCGAAACGCAGTTCAGTTGAGCTTCGTTCCTTAGTGGAGTGGGTTCCGCTTTTTCTCGACACCCTGGTCGGCAGCCATAGTCCGCCTCACCGCCTCTGGCATTCTCCACCATCATCTTTTTCGTTTCGGTCCCAGAACATACTGGATCCGCTTCGAACCGAGTCCTCCTGGAAACTCTAGCCGACGCCATCCACCGTTGCCGTGCTTCTATCCGCACTCTGAATGGCCCGCTTCTGGGGCCCGGTGCAAGTTGGGGTTCGATCATAAGCCCAGGTCCATCACGGTCGTGACGAACCTGGGATTGTTGGGTGCTGCTATCTAACTAGCGGTCTTTTGGACCAAGCGCTTACGCGCAGTCACCCGAACAAGGTGGTGGATGTCGTTGTCTGCCAAACTTTCTAGATCGCTCTTGTTTTTCGCGCCATCAACGCATGTCTGCTTTGGGTACCGCATTCTGCAAAAATCACTCCTCTCGGATTCCGTGTTTCCTGGTTCTGCTCGCCTGCCATCAGGCAGCCACTGCCGGCGCTATCGTCGCGGACATGCCCTGGCGCAGCGGCTCATATACTTCTCCACTCACCCAGAGGCAGTGCAGTAAGACGGCCAGCTTCCGCCACCGCTACCCCGCTCTCTTCTTCGCATTCTTCCCCCAGCGCTCGCAGAGCCGCAGCCCATATCGTCGTAAGTCCGTGTCCGGTCCGAACGGCCCCAAGATATAGTGCGCGCTCCCCACCAGCAGCTTGCGCAGCATCGTGTCTCCGGTTTTGCTAATTCCTAATTGCGGCTGGCTGTCCCCGGAGTCCTCTTGCATCGGCACTAATCCCAGATAGGGCCCCACATCTCGACTCGTCGCGAATCGTTCCGGATTCTCCAAGGTCAAGACGTAGGCCAGCGCCGTGATCGGCCCCACCCCTTTCACCTGCCGCAATAACGCCGTATGCCCATACTTCTCGCGGCCCAACTTTTCAATCTTCTCGTCATACCCCTGAATGCAATCACTCAGTGCCGCCGCCATAGGCACCAGCGGCAGCAGGGCTTCGCGTATCTCGGCGGGAACTGCCTCCTCTACCTTTTGTGCAAAGCTCTCGCTCGAACACTTGGGGAGCCGCGTGGAAAGTGCTCGCTCGTTGTTTCCCGCAGGATGGCAGCAAATGGCATGGCAGTCGGGTGCGGTCGAGCGACTGCGTGGGTTTCCATCGCCTGACGTGCTGTTGCGTGTGCTAATGCTGTAGGTGGCGCGGGATCGGCAGCACGGACCCGCGTCATGCTCGGGGCTGGCTCGACACCACCATGGCGCTTCGCACACTGATCCCGTCGTTAAGGATGCGATCAACAAATTGGTGACAAGATTTTGACAGCTTGGTGACAATCGCGCTTTTGGGTTGGCATTATGCTATGCGGCGCTTTGCACTCTTGCCCTTCGGCGTGCGCCAGCACCGAAGAGCCTCTCCCACTTCGCCTGTTTGGAGGTGGTCTTGCGATTCCAGCGTATTAGTGGGCTTATCTTCTGTTATTTGTTCAGTCTCGTCTGCCTCTCCTGTAGTGGTATGTCCGATCCGAAAAGCGGTGATCCTTCCGGGGGCGATGTCTTTGAGACCGGTATCGTTCGTGTCGCCGATCTGGATGCCACCGGACGCGCAGCCTTTGCCAACATCGGGGCGGATACTCTATCCACTGGAAAAGTTGAAGTCGAGAACGAAGAACAGCAAGGGGAGGTGAAAGTTGAGGTGACGGGCGCCGTCCCTATGGCAGCCTACGATGTGCAGTTCTGTTCTTTTGCGACAAGAACTGCAGGCTGTTTCATCGTCGGCTCCCTTATGACCGATAACGGTGGCAATATGGAGGTCAAACTCCAGTTTCCGCAGCACGGTATTTTCGCAGGAGTTTTCGCCTTGACTCGCAACAACCTGAACCAATTTGTGAGCGGTTTTGCCGCGCCCATGAGCAGCAGTGCTCAGGAAGGAGACGATCAGGAGCAGGAAGCAGAATTCGAGGAAAGTCTCCAGTCTGTAGGCGCAGTGAACGGAGGTCTCGGTTCTGGTTTTGGTCCGATGGGCAACGATCCTCTCATGTCAGGGCGCGTTGAGGCAAAGGGTAAAGACGAAGGAGGTGACAATGGAGGTGAAGGATCAGTCGAGGTAACGGTTAACGGTGCCGCTGCCAACGCGACTTACATGCTGGGGTTCTGCCGCTTCGGCGTAGTTGTTGGGGGATGCTTTTCCCTGGGGTCATTCGCAACCGACATGCAGGGCAATGCCACGGCAGAACTGGCGTTCCCCCAGGCGGGCACCTTTGACGGGGTTTTTGTGGTCACCCGCGACGTCAATGGCCAGGCGCAAAACGAATTTGTTACTGCCTTTACGGAGTGATTAGCGAGCGCAGTTAGTCCATCTCCGGGTTCTCCGACTGCACCTGACGATCGCTGTCGCCCCCTGACTTATCTGCGGCCCGCTCTACGATGTCGAAGTTTGTGGTTTTACTTTTATTCTCTAACTCTGTCTTTTCCTTTTCGGCCCTTATGTCCTTGAAATGCCAATCGATAAAAAGGAGGAATACCTTGAACAACCGATTTAGTAAGCCCGCTCCGTTAGTACTATTTCTGCTGCTGGCTACAAGTTTCCCATTGCCGGCGCAGTCAGCCTTCACGAAAGTATCCAATGAGCAGTTGTCTCCCGCCGGGACTACTGTGTTAACTTCTCCCGCCGGAGGCGCGAAGTTTAGCGACGACCTGCGGACCAAAATGTCGGATGACGCGGACGAGATGGAAGAAACGCCCTCGGCGCCGTCTCCGTTGACGTTTCCGACTCCCAGTCCCCAGGCCATCTCGTCGCTCACAAGCGGATTTTTTGGGTTCGCAGGCCTCTCACATTTTGACCAGAGAACTGCGGGAACGGGCAATTTCGCGAACACGCAGTTCAGCGTGGAGCCGCCTGACCAAGGGCTGGCAGCCGGAAACGGATTCATTCTGGAAGCTGTCAATGACGCCCTTGCGGTTTTCTCACAGGCCACGGGACAACGGCTGGTGGGGCCGACACCGCTGAACCAGTTTTTCAACTTGGCGCCCGAGGTCATTCGGGGATCCAGCCCGGTGTTTGGTGATTTTGTAAGCGATCCCAAGTGTTACTTCGATCCGCAGACGCAACGCTGGTTCGTCACTGCGTTACAGATCGACGTGGTCCCGGCGACGGGGGCGCTCGCAAACCGCAGCCATCTCCTGCTCGCAGTCAGCCAAAGCGCAGACCCAACCCAAGGCTTTAATCTGTTCAAGCTCGATACCACGGACGACGGGACTAACGGCACGCAGAGCCACGCCAATTGTCCTTGTTTTGGTGACCAGCCGCTGATCGGTGCGGACGCCCACGGGTTTTTCGTCAGCACCAATGAGTTTGCCATTCATGCTGGCCCGCTGGTTATAAATCGCACCCAGATCTATGCCATGTCGAAGACACAGCTCTCACAGGGTGTGCTACCGACCGTCGTACATCTCAGCGGACTTTCGGTGCCCAATGGGGGACGCGCGTTCAGCGTTCAACCCGCGACATCGCCTGACCTTCAAGAATATGACGGTGACAATGGGGGAACCGAGTTCTTTGTGAGCTCGTTCAATACTCGGGTATTCTTCAACAACCAGGTCACCGTCTGGGCCCTGACCAACACCAGCTCGCTGGACCAGACCGCTCCTAACGTGAACCTGATCAATTTAGCCATTAACAGCGAGACTTATTCCGTTCCGCCTGATGCCACGCAAAAGCCCGGTCCCATTCCTCTCGGCTCGATGGTTGGTAATCCTGAGGAGTTCGTCGCTACCAACGAACACCGGATGCAACAGGTTGTGTTCGCTCACGGTAAACTTTGGTCAGCAGTTACCACTGGAATCCAGCAGGGTCAAAACGTTCTTGCGGGGATTGCGTTTTTCATTGTGCAACCGTCCACCGGCGGTGGCACATTGTCGGCCAAGGTTACAAACCAGGGCTATGTGTCGGTGCAGAACGAAAACGTGTTCTTCCCCTCCATTGGAGTAAGTGACGATGGGAAAGCAGTAATGACTTTCTCGCTATCCGGCCCAGACTTCTTTCCCAGTGTCGGTTTTAGTCAGATTGATGCAGAAAACGGCGCCGGGAACGTCCAGATTGCCGCCCCAGGTGTTGCGCCCGAGGATGGATTCTCAGGTTACCCGGCTTTTGGATTCAGGGGAGTCGCTCGCTGGGGTGACTATTCGGCAGCGGTAGCTGACGGTGACACCATCTGGTTTGCGGCTGAGTTCATACCGGGGGGAACACGCACTGCGTTGGCGGACTGGGGCACATTTATCGGGAGTCTACCGATCGATTAGTAGCTTCCTTCACTTCTTAAGCAAAGTAGAGCGGAGGCAGGACCCAATGGCAAGCGGATAGCATTTTACTCAAACAAGGAAGCCGGTAAACCTTTTCTGGCAGCCCGACGGCAGTGGCATCGGTTGCGGGTAAATCCGCTGAGATTAGGCGCGATCTCTAACCATGCCTCGTGCTATAGGGACCATTACCTATACTCGAACAAACATGCACCCTCCAAGGAAATGCCATCTATGAAGCGAACACTGATCATCAGCGGCTTAATGCTTGCCGTTGTTCTGGTCGTCACACTCGTCGGATTTGCTCCGAGCAATGGCGTGACAACAGATCCGGAAATTAGCGTGATTCTGAGCAACGTGGATTCAAGCCGCATTCTAAACACAGCCCAGACACTCCAGAATTTCAGAACTCGTCAGTCTTGCTCGGACCAACCTCAGCCCGGCCAGGGCGTGACTGCCGCCCGGGACTTTCTCTTCAATCAGTACAGCTCTATTCCGGGCCTTCAAGTACGGCTGGATCCGTTTGTTCATCCCACCTGTCCGAACTCGCCCACCTTCAACGTGATCGCCTGGCTGCCCGGCAAACGTCCCAATCAACTGGTGATCGTCGGTGGGCACTACGACTCGCGCACTTCTAACGTCAATGATGCGACCTCTGACGCGCCCGGCGGTAACGATGCAGGCGCACAAACTGGGGTCGTATTGGAGCTCGCGCGCGTGCTTGCCGGCCATCAATTCAATTCCACTATCGTGTTCATGTCCTTCGCCGGCGAAGAGCAAGGACTCTTCGGCTCTGCCTCAATCGCCGCTAACCTCACCCGTTACTTCGACCAGCCGCAGGTTATAGCGATGCTCAACACGGACATTCCAGGCGGCGACAACACTGCAAACACGGCTGCCGACCTACAGAATTTCCGACTGTATTCGCCTGGAATTCCCCGCGAACGCCGTAGTACCGATCCGGACGGCACCACTGACAACACCTCTCCCTCCCGCGGCGTGATGCGCTACATTGGGACTTGGGGTGGAGCCTATGTCCCCACCATCACCATGCAGCCAAAGTTGCGTGAAGATCGCCCAGGCCGCGCCAGCGACCACGCATCGTTCATCAACAATGCCTTCCCCGCCGTCCGCTTCATGGAGACCTTCGAGTGCTCGCCCTCCCCAGTCGACAACAGTTGCGGCGGACCGCTGCCATGTCCTCCGCCCGCGAACATACCGGCGAGTTGCAAAGACCCGACGTTCACCACGACGCACCAGCATTCGCCCAACGATCTGGTCCAGTTCATCACTCCCAGCTATGCCGCACGCATTGCGCAAGTGATGGCATCTGTCGCAGCCAGCCTGGCGCGCGCTCCCGGATCCCCGAAGAACTTCACGGCAAGCGGCAATTCAGCGCAAGGCGTGCAAGTCAGCTTCAATGGACCCGACGGGGGCAACGTGGACCATTTCATCGTAGCCGCCCGCTCGGTAAGCGAAAACTTCTATCGCCAGCGGGTCGCTGTTTCCAGCGGCGACCAGGTCTCAGCACAAACGCTCGGACTCAATCCTGGCGACAGCTTCTTCATTTCCGTCGCCTCGGTGGACGCACAGGGACACGAATCGCTGTTCGCTTATCCCGAGGTTCGCTGCGACTCCACCAGCTGCGCCATTCCCGCAAACGCTTTCAACGTGACGGCACCACTGCCTCCACCGCCCCCTGCCAAGGACGATGCCGAGACCGACTAGCACGCAAAACGGGAGGAGGCGATCCTTCTCCCGTTCTACTTTCCGTCACTTCGACGCGCCGACGCGGGTGCTTCCTCAATCATGTGGCATTCCGGCAGGAAGTCGCAGCGCAGGCAGTCGGCAATCTTGCCGGCGTCAATGCGATCGTTCTTCTTCTTCGCCACCACGATGGCGCGCAGCATCAGCGGATGCGCCACCTTCACCTGCTGAGCGTGCGGGAGTAGATGATCGTAGATCCAACCCGTGAAAATCGTTGCCTCCATAGCCACTATCCGTGGTTGGGGAAGAGTCTTGATCCAGCCATCCAGTTCGCATCGCCGACCATCCATTTCGGAACAGGCTAATTCGCATCGTGCGTCGAGGTGTGGTGCACAACGCGAAGCAAAAAACCAGTCGGCCAGTTTTGCTCTCCTTTTGACAACGGTCATAGCTGCAAGCACAATGTGATACCCAGAGAGTGCCGAAGCTACCTCGCCATGCGTGCCACTCAGTGTCTTTTTTTGTTCTGCCTTGTCGCTGCTGCGGTGCCAACCGCATTTTTCGGGCGTACAGCAGGGGAGGACATCCTCGAAATCAAGGCGAACGACAACCGTTTACCACACGGCAGTTTAAAAGATGGCGTATTGACAATTAAATTGGAGGCGCGGGAAGGCACCGGGTACCCAGAACAACGTGACGGGCCCGGTCTGCGCGTGCAGGTATTTGCAGAGCCCGGCCGTTCCCCAGAGATTCCTGGGCCGCTCATCCGAGTGCCCGAAGGCACGGAGATTCGGGTTACCGTCCGCAACGCGATCCCTGGTGCCACTCTCGTTATCCACGGCCTCCACACACGACCAGGCAACCCCGATGAAACCATTCAACTGGCGTCAGGAGAACGACGTGAAGTACGCTTCCGAACGGGCAAAGCGGGCACTTATTACTACTGGGCGACAACGACGGGAAAGGCCCTTCCAGATCGCTACGGCGTCGATAGCCAGCTCAACGGGGCGCTGATCGTCGATCCGCAGGGGACGAGAGCAGATGATCGCGTCTTCGTGATTGGGTGGTGGGAAAACCCTGAGTTGAGAGCGGTGATCCGTTCACGAAGGGCCGGAACATCAGCGAGTATTGGGCGCGCATCTTTGGGATATCTGCAAGCGTCCTATGCTTTAAATAAGGGTTATTCGGAGGCCGCCAATCGAATGTGGCGGAATTGGGCATGTAGCGCATCTCCGGCCGCTCAAGTAGGGCATCGATGTCGGCAATCTGAGAATTGATCTGGCGGAAGACAGAGAGCGTGGGCTGCACCCAGATTCCCGCTCGGGCCGTTCTCGCGGCCACATCGCGCACCATCTGATCGATCTCGCCGGGGTCGGTTGGCAAGGCCCGGTGAAACCGAAAATAGGAATCGAGATAGGACTCGGCACGGGTGATCATTACTTGACCACCGTTCAAAGCCGCATCGATACCGAGGTTGTTCGGAACATGCCCGACGACCTGAATCTTCTGCTGGCGCGCCGTCTCAAGCAGGGCGCGGTACGCATCCGCGGGCAGATCCCCATGCACTTTGATAAAGTCATATCCTGCCTGCTTTTCCGCAATGACCTCTTGCCGAACTTCCTCCGGCGTGTTGAAGGTTTTTCGATCTGGCGGCTCTCCTGAGTCATGCATCTGGATGAGGCTCCCGGCGGTGTAGAGCCTGGGCCCGAGCATGCGATCATGAGACACGTCCTCACGGAGGCTCAGGATTGCAGGCGTTCCCTCCATAACGATGGCCGCGGTGATGCCGTTGGCGAGCAGCATGACCAGAATCGACTTTTCGACGCCGATATCGTCGGCGCCAGCCCTCGCATAACCGAAGAAGTGGACGTGGGTATCCATCAGGCCGGGGATGAGATACCGCTTGCGACCGTCAATGACGAAACATCCTCCGGGCAGCTTGACACGACTTGCGGGTTCAATATCGGCAATGCGCTCTCTGCCGATGAGCACTGTTTGGTGCGGCAGGAGCTGCTCTCTATCCATGGGGACGACAGTCGTATCAACAAAGGCCGCGCATGCAGACGGTGTGGCAGATATGGTCGACGACATAACGAACGTGGCCGTCGAAACTAGGAAGAAGAACCTTATGCAAAGCGACCTCATTGATTTTTTCCTCCCGTTGTAGCGTTGATCATCGCGAGCGTTCCTTGGCTGCTTTCGACCAACTTCTGCATAGTTCTTCGTAAAGTTGCGAGCTCCTGCCGTGTTTCAAGGGCGAAAAGCAAATCGTTGATTTGCTGCAACTCCGGGAACAGGGACCGCATAGCGACCCAGCCTTTCTCGGCGATCGACAAACGCGAGACGCGCCGATCCTGGGGATCGGGATTCTTCTTTAGATATCCCTTTTTCGATAACTTGCCTGTCTCCACGGTGA
>Ga0070697_100003421_pt1 | contig 12205 bp, 9 predicted proteins | sample KBSK1501metaG_FD_65475 | JGI IMG/M metagenome (GOLD analysis project Ga0070697, IMG submission 65475) | Corn, switchgrass and miscanthus rhizosphere microbial communities from Kellogg Biological Station, Michigan, USA - KBS K1-50-1 metaG | ecosystem: Host-associated > Plants > Roots >... | reverse complement strand
CCGCGATCCGTTATTGGAGCGCGCAACTTCTCGGCGGTTTTAGTGCGGCTTTGATTTGCCTCGGCCTCTTTGGACGCGACGTGGTTGTAATGGGAACGCCGCAGCTCGCCATTACCTTAGGCGATCGCGAGCGTTTCGATCGGCAAGGGCGCGAGAAATTCTTTCGCTTCGTCGATTTGTAACACCGGCTGGGCCAGGTGCGCCGCTAAAAAGCTGGTGTCAGGCAAAGATGCGATTCCGGATTGGGCGTGAATTTCACATTTCCCGAGTTTCGCAATAACACGTGAGAGTTTCGCGGTCAGATCGCGATTGTCCGTAAATTGAACGGTACAAACCCCGGGTGCGCTTGCTTCGACAAAGGGCGAAAGCATAAACGCGTGCTGCAATAAAATGTCGTCGATCACGTTTTCCTGGGCGCGCTCGCGGGTTCTGATGACCACCTGCAGACAACGGGCCAGGGCCTGACTTGGAGTCATGCCTTTTGCCACACCTGCTTTTTCAGCGAGCTCGTTGAGCTGAATAATCGACACTTTTGATTTTGCCGTATCGATCAATGCCACCGGTTGGGCGCGCAATTTGGGATGGTGCCGCATTGCCGCCTGTAAATAAAAATTTGGCAAATAAATCGTCGCGAACATCAAGAGGTGGAGGGACACGCGCCGTCGTGTCCCAAATATTTACCGCCGACAGCGCGGCGCCCTCCAATCGCTGAGCGTTGGATACGAAATCGCAAATCCGAAATCGCACTCTCTTTTTCCAAAGTTTCGAGCGTCCACGAATTGTCGAGAACGATTGTTAATTGGGCGCTACTGACCACGCTTTGCCGATTGATGATCAGACATGCCGTCGCTGCAGCTTCGACAAGTCGTTGCAAACGGTACCAGCTTGTCTGCGGAATTTTCCGCAGCTCGTCGGCCGAGTTCAGAACAAGATCGACAATCACCAGCGGGAAATTGCCGTCGCGTAGAAGGAGATCGGCCGCTTTGACAGCGTCGAATGCTTTTCGGCAGCGGACCCAAAGCAAATGACGTAATGACGAATTCTCCGACGAACTGGGGTCGAACGAATCTGAGCCGTCAATCAATGCGACGAAGTGGCGATCGCGTTGCGCCGATCGCAGAAGCGCATGAACGAGCGAAGCGCTTCCAGCGCTGCGTCGCGGTGTAATTAGTTCGGTGATCGCATTTTTTGGCAGGCCGCCGCCGGCGGTTTGATCCAGAAAAGACAAACCGGTCTGTAAAACAGATGTCGGTGGAGAAGTTGGGTGGGGGAAACGCTCCGCCAGAAGTTTGCGAAGATCGACAACCTTATTAGTCGCTCCCACGAGCGAATAATGGCACAAGTCCGAATATGTTCAAGAGAACATTACAGAATTTGTCTTTCCTCTTCCTCTCCCTCTTAGTCTGGGTTTTTTGAGTAAGATTAAGCGGAAGACGTAGAGGAAGACGAACCTGACGGCCAATCTAGTGTTTCTTCCGTCGCTCGTGCTTCCGCACCAGCGAGACCATCACGCCCTGAATCTTTAGTTCGCGCGCTGGAATCAAATTAGGATAGCGCGAGTTTTCCGCTTTTAAATAAGGCCGGCCATGATCGACCACGTATCGTTTCAACGTCGTCTCCCCGTCGATCAACGCGGCCACGATGTCACCGTTATGGACCTCTTTGCTTTGTTCCAGAATCACAATGTCGCCATCCAAAATGTGCGCGCCGATCATCGAATCGCCGCGAACTCGCAGCGCGAACGTGCCATGATTTTTTGAAACATTGGCCGAATGCGTGTCGAGCGAAACGTGACCTTCGATGTCTTGCTCCGCCGCGGCGGACATCCCCGCGGGAATTTGGCCGTAAATCGGGACGTCGTGGATTCGCACTTTTTGCACCGGAGTGATCAACGCGCGCGCTTTGCCGGCGTGACGTTGCAGAAATCCTTTTCGCTCGAGCGCGACGAGGTATTGCATCACCGAAGTTTGACTGGCGAAACGGAAATGGTTTTGGATTTCGCGCGTGCTCGGCGTGAGTCCTTTCTCACGCTGCTCGCGTTGGATGAAATCGAGCACGCTTTTCTGCCGCGGAGTCAGCATGCATTCATCATCGGCGCAGTCGCCCGCTGATGCAAGTTCAAATGAACAGATATCGATCTTAGCCGCCCGTTTCCGCGGGATTTCGATTCGGATACGGCGGCGGCGACGGCAGCTGATAGCCTTTGGTCTTCATCTCTTCCTGAATCTCCTGGATTCCACGGTCGAGCTGCTGGTCTTCGCCGCGGAATTCCTTTCCTGGATCGTTGTCCACGACAATATCGGGATCGACGCCATGACCCTCGATGAGCCATTCCTTTCCGTCCTTGGAATAAATCGCAAACTCCGGCTTGAAGAATTGGCCGCCATCGACCAGTGGAAGTGAATCGCGGATGCCGACCACGCCGCCCCAGGTGCGTTTGCCGATCAGTTTGCCGAGTCCGAGCGATTTGAATCGGTACGGAAAAATGTCGCCATCGGACGCGGAGAATTCATTGATCAAGGTCACCATCGGACCTGTGAAGCTCTGCTCCGGATCGGGCTGCGGCATTCCGTTGCGCGCGATCCCGATCATCGAGAAGGCGCGCCGGAGCCGCTCGATCACCAGCGGCGAAACAAAACCGCCGCCGTTGCCGCGAACATCGACAAGCAACGCATGCTTGCGGATTTGGGGGAAGTAAAGCTTGGTGAATTCATTCAACCCCGGTTGTCCCATATCGGGAATGTGCAAGTAACCGACTTCGCCGTTCGTTTTCTTGGTGACGTAATCGATGTTCCTTTGCACCCAATCTAAATAATAAAGGGGCGCTTCGTTGTCGGTCGGCACCACGGTGACGTCGCGTGCGCCGGCGTCGGACGGTTTCGAATTCACTCGCAAGATCACTTGCTTATCGGCGGTGCCGATGAGCGCGTCGTAAAGATTCGGCAACGTGGAAACCGGGGTGCCGTTGATGGCCAAAATGTAATCGCCCGATTTCACGTTCACGCCGACCGCGGTAAGTGGCGAACGCGTCTGCTTGTCCCAATTTTCACCGGGCAAAATGTGGTCGATCCGATAGGCGCGCGTGGCCGAATCGCGCGAGAGTTCGGCGCCGAGGAGGCCGAGTTTGATCCGTGGCGTGTCGGGTCGTTCGCCGCCGGCGACGTAAGCATGCCCGCTATTCAATTCTCCGATCAACTCGCCGAGCAAATAGGTGAGATCGTTGCGATGGTTTACGAACGGAAGCAGCGCCGCGTATTTGTCGCGCATCGCTTTCCAATCGACGCCGTTCATGGTTGGCGAGAAGAAAAAGTCGCGCATGTGCCGCCAGCATTCGAAATAGATTTGATTCCATTCCGCGTGGCGATCGAGCTGCATGTCGAGGCCTTCGATCTTGTGCTCGTGGTCCTTGGTCTCGATCTTGTCCTTTGGCAGATCGATGATGGCGTAATCTTTTTTGATCTTCACCAACATCTTTTTGCCGTCGAACGTGATCTGGTAGTCGTTCACGTCGCCGAGCACGGTCTCCTTGCGGTCTTCGACGCTGTAAGCGCAAAGATGCGATTTCTTGTCTTTCTCTGCGAATAGTTCTTCTTCTTCTTCGCCTGCCTCGTCTCCGACAGTGCGGCGTAGATAGAAAATGCGGTCTTCGACCATCCGGATGTTCCGGTAATTGCCTGGCGTAATTTCAAGGCCAGCGATTCGGTTTTGAATGCCGTCGGTATCGACCTTCACCACGACCGGCTTTTTCGGTTTCGAAATCTCGGGTTTCTTTTCCTCAACTTTCTTTTCGCCGGGTTTCTCCTCCGCTTTCTTCTCTTCGGCTTCCTTGGCCTTTTCTTTTTCGCGTTTTTGTTCCGCCTTGCCTACTTCGTCACTTTTCGGTCCCAATGGATTCTCGGTTTCTTTGGCGAGCGTGACGAGATAGACGCGCTGCATGTCGCGATAAACGTTCGCGAATTCCTCTTCGCCGAAGGTCGGCTTGAAATCCCGCGCGGAGCCGAGCAAAAGATATTTGCCATCGTCGCTGAAGACCGGTTCGCCCGCGCCGTACCAATTGTCGGTTACTGCCGTCTGTTGTTTGTTCGCAACCGAATAAAGATAAACCCGCGGCAAGCCGTTTTCTTCCGGCCGGCCCCACGCGATCCACTGACTGTCCGGCGACCAGTTGAACACTTCGATCTCGCCCCATTTGTCCTGATCGACTTGGGTCACGGTTTTCGTTGCCACATCGACATAACGCAGTCGTTGTAAGCGATCGCTCCAAAGCAGTTTCTTGCTGTCGGGCGACCAGAGCGGTTTGTAATAATAAGTGTCCGCGCCGCCGGTCACCTGGACCGCATCGCCTTTGCCGTCCTGGGCCCGGACGTACAATTCGTTCTCGCCGGTCACGTCTGAGTTATAGGCGATCCATTTTCCGTCCGGCGACCAAACTGCATCGCGCTCATGCGCATTTGAAGTCTTGGTCAGATCGCGCGGCGTTCCATTCTTTGCCGGCACCGAGAAAAGATCGCCTCGAGCGACGACGATCGTGCGTTCGCCATCCGGCGCCAGATTTACCGACTCAACGTGTTTGGCTGCATCAACCAATGCCGACCGGCCAATGGCGAAATCTTCGTTGATGTCGATCGGCACCGGCGTCGCTTTTCCGCTTTTCAAATCGTAGCGCCAGATGTAGCCGGCTTGTTCGAAGACGATCGATTCCTTCCCCATCGATGGAAACTTGATGTCGAAATCTTTGAAGCTCGTGAGCTGCTTCGTTTCCTTCGATGCAAGGTCGACAACGAACAAGTTCATCCGGCCGTCGCGATCGGACGCGAAATAGATTTTGTTGTCCGCTCCCCACATCGGGCAGATGTCCTGCGCCGGATTATTGGTCAGGTTCTCAGTCGCGCCGGTTTTGAAATCGTGGATCCAAATGTCGTCGGCCATTCCGCCGCGATAATGTTTCCAGGTGCGGAACTCGCGGAAGACGCGGTTGAACGCCATTTTCGAATCGTCCGGGGAAAATGACGTGAATCCGCCGCGCGGCACCGGCAATTGCTGCGGCAACTCGGCGTCGAGACCGACGGTGAAGAGCGAGCCGATGAAGTCGTTGAACGATTTCATCCGCGAACGAAACACGACGAGCGGTTTCGTGTTCTCCCAGGCCATCACGATGTTGTTTGGGCCCATTCGGTCGGAGATGTCGTCCCGGCCGAGCGTTGCCGAAATAGTCAGGCGTTTGGGCGTGCCGCCTTCCGCCGGCATCACGTAAACTTCCGTGTTCCCATCGTACTGCGATGTGAACGCGACTTGTTTTCCGTCCGGGGAAAAGCGCGGGAACGAAGTGTAACCCGGACCGCTCGTCAGGCGGCGCGCAATGCCGCCATCTTTGGCCACGGTGTAAAGCTCGCCCGCGTAACAAAAAACAATTTCATGATCGTTCGTGGTCGGGAAACGAAGCAGGCGCGTAGTGTTCGGCAATGACTGGCCTGACGCCGGCAAGATCGATAACAACGAAAAAGCGAAAAGAGAAATCAAGATTCGAGATCGCATGGTGGTAAAAATGAAACCAGAAAGCTGGTTGTCAGTGCACTAAAGTGCAAGACCGAATTCGCTTCCCGAATCCTGGTCTCTTCGAGGTCCGCTCAGAATTTTCCAACGTCTCGAAACCAGTGCAGAGCGCGTTGGACCTCCGTGCTGTTTACCGCGTGGCCACCGAAGAAGTGTTCGAGCCGAACTTGCTGAAACCCGGTGCGCTTTAAAGAATAATATACTGCTTCCTCTGCGCCGGGTCGCGCAATTTGGTCTGCCATGCCGCTGCTGATCCATACGGGTGTGCTAAGAAAATCCGCCGGAGGTTGATAATCGTGATAGGCTGCGCTCAACCGGTCCGAGTTAATTCCAACCAGAAAAAAACCGCAGATTTTGAATCCGCGGTTCGTTGCCAGTATCGTTCCGAGAAATCCACTGCTCTTTGCGCCTCCGGAAAATCCGGCGAACGCTACCGGCCATCGCGCCGATTGCGGCCAATTGTCGCGAATCATTTGCAATCCCGCCGTCAACATCGCCAATCGCCATGAAACCGAATCGACGCGCGGACGAATGGTCGCGTCAGTCGCAAGAACGATCCAGCCCTCCGCCATCGCCGCGTCGCGATACCACGGCGCGTCCATCGGACTGGTCCGGTCGAGATCGCTCGTCGAAGTGACAACCAAAATCGGCCACGGCCGCGAAGGGTCAAAGCCCTTTGGAAACATCAACAGTGCGCGGCCGGTAGTCGGTCGCGAATTGCCACCCTGTGCTGCGGACTCTTGGAAATAGCTGTTGACCGGAAATTGAAGATCGAGCGTTTCTCCGCCTCGAACTTCCTGACCCCGGAGCGTAGCGGCCGGGCATGAGGCGGCGAGCAATTGGCCAACGGCGGGGAGGCCGACGAGGACGGCGCGCCGAACCGATCTGCGCGCGAATTGCATGATCGAAGATCGACAATTCACTCGTTGGACGTTCCCGTTCAAGATGCCGTCGCGCTGGCCGGAATGAAGTCTGCGCCGTCTTCAAATTTTAATTTCATGTTCAGTTCGCGTCGGAGCAGCCAGAGATTGATGCAGGCCTGAAGAAGTTGCGATCCGACTGAGAGATACCAAACAAGTTTGATGTCGAACCCCGGCGTGCGCGACAGCAATAGCGCCGGCAACGCAAAAAGAATCAGACGCGACGCCGAGCTTAATAACGGTGGCACCGTGTTACCCAATCCCTGAAACATGCTCGAGCTGGTAAACACAACTCCGGCAGCGACGAAATTGAACGCGACGATGCGGAGATAATCGCTCCCGAATTGAATCACGGCGGCGTCCTTTGAAAAAAAGCGGATCATCGTTGCCGGCGCAAGCCACGTGATCAAAGCAAGCACCAGCATCATCCCCGCCGCGATGCCGAGGCCGGAGCGAACCGAGTGCCGGACACGATCGGCTTGGCGGCCACCGAAATTTTGTCCGACCACGGGCGACACCGCGAAACTCAGCGCGACCACAGGCAAAAAGAGCGCCTGCATCACACGCGCGCCGACGCCGAAGCCGGCCTGCGCCGCCGGACCGAAATCGCGAATGATCACATAGACGATCATGATGTAGAAGAAAAGCAGGATAAACTCGGCGCCTGCGGGAACGCCGATTCGCAGCATGGAAGCCCAAATCTTCATTTGCGCTCGCCAGAGTGGAAATCGGAAACGCAGGTAATGATATTTTTTCTCGAAATAGAGAATGATCATCACATCGGCGACGAGAATGGAAATAAAGGTCGCGAGCGCCGCGCCGGTGACGCCAAGTTTCGGCCATGGCCCGATTCCGAAAATCAAAAACGGCGCGAGGACCATGTTGAGAACCACGCTGATCACCTGGAAAAACACCGGCGCCTGAACGATTCCGGTCGCGCGCAACGCCGAGCCCATCGAGACGAGCGGGAACTGCAGCAACAACGCCGGAAGAAACCAGCGCAGATAAGCCTTGGCCAATCCCGCAGTCGCGGGATCCGCGCTCAGGGAATTGGCATAAGCGTCGATCGAAAGAAATCCGACAACGCCGAGCGCGAGCGCGATCCAGATCGACATCGCGCACGATTGATTGAACACAAGCTCAGCGTGCGGCTGGTCTTTTCTTCCAGCGGCTTGTGCGATCAGCGCGGTTGTTCCCACGCCCAGCATTTGGGTCAATGCCAGCACAATCATGGTCAGATTTCCGGCCACGCCGACGGCTGCGATTGCTTCTTTGCCGAGGTGTCCGACCCAAAAAAGATCGGCCAGCAAATAAAGCGTCTGCACCACCATGCTCACAGCCATGAAGGCCGACATGTGCAGCAAATGTTTGGTGACTGATCCTTGGGTCAGATCTTTCATGTGATATTTCGGTCCGGCTTCGGAGCTGTGGCTACACTTTTTCCGCCACGATCTCAAGCACGAGCGGCGTGAGCATGAATGAAACCTCTTTCTTCTCGGCCGCGGCCAGATCGGCGCGGACTTTGTCCGCAAACGTCGCATTGATTCGCCCGAGCTCTTGCAATCGCAAAAGATGGACATGAATGAACCGCGCCGGCCATTGCCACATGTAATCGTTTGGCCGAAGACAAAAAATTCGCGGCACTACCGAGCGTACCGCAAATCCGTTCTTCGTTAACCACGACGGCAGCTGCAGGCCAGTGTCCGGCTCGCCCCCGGCTTCGCGCCAGGTCGCGATCACATGGTTTCGGAATTCTTCCAAACTGACGCGCTGCGGAAAAAAACGCCACGTCGTGTACTGGCCGTACTCGTGAAAAATTGCGCGGCCGCCTTCGCGCAAGACATTGGCAAGTTTTTTAACTAAGAGGCCCGGATCGGAGACAAAACAAAGGACCCAGCGGCACCAGGTGAAATCAAACGGCCCTTCGGGCAAACCGTCGTTCATCAAGTCGAGCTCGTGAACATCGACATTCAAAAGCGATTGCGCCTGAATCGCGCTCTTGATCGCGTTGACAAAATTACGCGAACGCTCGACTGCGACGACTCGTCCGTCGGGTCCAGCAATTTCCGCAAGATCGACAGTGGCATAGCCGGGACCGGCGCCAACATCGAGGACTCGGCTTCCGGTAGCCACGCCCGCCTTTTTCCAGCAATCCAAGACCACCGGACGCCAGGCGCCATGTTGTACTCCCAATCGCTCGAGTTCTTCGTCGTGCGTGCCGAGAACGTAATCGCCCGCTTTTGACTGACTCATGGACTTTTCCAAGTCAGCTTACATCGCGACGGGATGTAGCCCACCCGATTCTTGTCGCGATCTGATGTCCGGCTGCTGTCAACAATTAACGGATAACTGATAACCAGAAATAACGCCGGTGCGTCTATTTCTTCACTTCCGCTTTGCCGGTTTTGTCCTGGATCGTGACGCTTAGTTTCTTCGCTTCTTTTTCGGCGTCGCGCCCGAAGTAGGCGACCGACCAGGTGTCGCTGGCTGCATTGTATTCGGCTTTCGGCAATTGATACTCGCCCAGATCGTAACCTTTTGTGCGCGCTTCGATGTCGGCAATGTCCATCGCCTGCACGGCAGTCAGCTTCGGGCGAGTAGTCGTCGGCGGCGGTGAAACGGCTGCGGTTGAAGGCGTCGAAATTTGAGTTGGCGGGTTCGTTTCCGGTGGCGCTTTTAGATGCAGCGACGAGGGCGGCCCGGTCAATGTGCGGATCGAATCGTCCACCGGAGTTTCTTTCGAAGAAGGTTGAGCGTTGAGAGTTGAGGGTTGAGAGGATTCGGCAATTGCGGATTTGGAATTTGGGTTTTGGGGTTCGTTGGCTTCAGCCGAGGCGGGTCCTTCCGCTGGAATATCTTCACTTAACTGTGTGTCCGCTTCGGGTGATTGAGAGGAGGCGGGTTTCGCGATCTTCGACGGTTTTTCTGTTTTTTCCGGCTTCGCGCGTGTGGTTTCCGGCTTTTTGGCAACGGTGCGAGTCGGTCGTTCAATCGCGCGGACCTCGCCCGGCGCGAGCGCCGATTGCCTAGTTACTGGTTCTCGCGGCGTAGCCGATTGATCGGGTTCTTCTGTCGAAGCTTGAGCGATCAGCGGTTGAGAAGCTTTCTGCGCTGTCTCTGATGAAGATTCTTCGGTTAGCGCTTTGGAACTTGGAATTTTCGCGGGCTCGCCACGCCGTAGCTCATCTTGAGCGGAGGCGGGTCCTTCTGCTCGAACATCCGTCGTTGTTTGCTCCGCAACGCGACTTTGCGTCTTTTCTCCCGAAACTTTTTCCGTACTGGGTGCCTCGCTCGCGACCTCTGTCGATGTTGCGGATTCGGCGCGCTCCGGTTTCTCCGCCGGAGATGCGGTCTCGACGCTTTCTCCTTTGGCGACTAACGGCCCCGCAATCCAGCGTCCCTTCTTATGACCATCCTCAAATGTGGCGTGATAAGTTTTTCCATGATCCACGGTCATCACTTCGCCGCTAAATTTTCCGCGCACCATCGTCCCGGAATAACTGCTGATCGGCGTTTGTTTGCGGACGAAGATATTCGAGCCGGTCATGAAGTTTCGATCAATTCGAAACCAGTTGAGTGTGCCGGGTCCTGTCGCGTAACCATCGCTGTCGCGACCGCCTGACCAGGTCGCGGTATCTTCGGGTTTGGGATCGTTATTCCAAACAAGGGTTTTTTTGCGGTCCTCGGTGCGCTGGTAAGCGCCGTCGGCTAGTGCGCCCTTCGCTAAAATCAGGATCAATACGGATGCTCCACAAACAATAAAAGAACCCGCCCTCACAAGGACGCCGAGTGTAGTTCATTTGGTCTCCCGTTCACAACAGGAAAGTCCGCACAGCCAATAAAAACCGCACGATGCTTCCATGGAGGCAGCTGGCCCGGCCGCGCTTACTTCCTGATCTCGACTTTCCTCGTCTTGTCTTCGACGGTGACGGTAAACGGCGCCGCGTTCTCGCTTGTTGTACCGGGCTCCTTCAAACTGTAAAAGAGCGACCACTTTCCTTTCACTTTGGAATGATCGACTTTCGGGCGCTCATAATCGTCGAGACGGTAACCTTGAACGCGCGCTTCGGTCTCCGCGAGACTGATCGCCTCGGCTTCCGTGAGCGGCGCATTTTCACTCGATGATGACTTTGTCTTCGATTTTTCCGAAGACGTTTCAGGGATTGAGGTTGTGCGCAAAGAAGATGGCGGATCCACCAGCGCATCTAACGAAACGTCGCCGGGAGATTCTTTCTTCGCCGGCGCGGGCGGAGATTCACGAACGATCTCCGATGTCCGACCTATAACCTCGGTCTTCTGTTCCGTCGCGGGTTCTTGTGCCACAGGCGGAGTCTCTTGAATTGAGGGTTGAGCGGATTTTGTTACGTGCCTGTCCAATGCCGGGGCGGAACTCTCTGTCGAGCCACGGACTTCTGACTTCTGACTTCTGATCTCTGGTTTTGTCGGAATTGGGGTCGGTTCAAAAGCCGACGCTGCATTTTTTTCCTTCTCGTAAGCGGCCATGCTCTTTTCCTCGGCCTCTGCCGGCGGCGTTGGTTCGGCTGGAGTCGCGCTCGGTTTGCTCGCGACGTGTTCCATTGGGCGCACCTTCTCCGGTTCAGCCTTCGGTTTTTTCGCCGGCTCTGGCGCGGCTGCAGTTAAGTGTTTTTGCGCTGCTACGTTTTCCGCTTCCGCCTTGCGTCTCTCAGCGACTGCTTCTTCCGGCACCGCCATTTTGGATGGCGCTGGTCCGCGCGCCCAGCCGGTCACTCGTCCGCCATCGGCAAAGTAAGCGTGCGCGGTTCGTCCGTTGGTATGGAGATTGACTGGTCCCTCAAATTTTCCGTGGACCATGTTCCCATAATAAAGCGCGTAAACTTTTCCTTTTGCGTTGTACCAGGTGAGATCACCAAAGCCGTTCGCATAATTTTCCTTGTCCCGATTGCCCGACCAACTCAATGTCTCGCCCGGTTTCGGAGTTCCGTTCCAAACCATGGTTTTATTGTCCCTGGTTTGCTGGTACTCGCCCTGGCGGACGTCGATCAATCGGCCGAACGCGCCGCTCGCGAAGACGAGCAATCCGCAGCAAAACAAAATCAATCGAAGCCCCAGAATCATTTTCACAAACGCAGAACGAAACGTAACCGCGCGCTGAATTTCCAGCAAGGCGGCGTTTCGAACGTCGGATGCCTTTGCCCTCCGGAACATTCTACTTCCTACTTTTCAATTTCTAATTCTTACAGATCAATTCCCATCGCGATTGCCCCGTCAAGTTCTTCCCAGCCAGCGCGCTTCCAAAATTCGCGGCCGCGCGGATTATTCTTTGCCACCAGGATATTCGCGCGCTCGAGACCGGCGCGGCGCAAACCGTCCAGGCATTCATCGATCAACCGTTTCCCAATTCCGCACCCCTGATAAGCCGGATCAACCGCCAGATGATAAATGTATCCGCGCCTTCCATCGTGACCGCATAGCGCCGCGCCAACCATGGTCGATCTATCCGTTGCGACTCGACTCAACCCGCCATTTTGTCTGAGAAATCGACGAAGACTTTCCCGATCGTCTCCTTCCGCAATGTCGAGACCCTCGACCCGTTTCCACAACTCGACCGCCGCCTCATAGTCATCGATCAAAAATTCCCTCGTTTGAATGTCGATCTTGCGGCTCATTATTCGCGCGAAAATCTAACACGAATTCCGATGTCCCTTGTCCGGTCTTCTGCTTCCTAACTTTTACTTTCTAATTCTTTTTTT
>Ga0070697_100003420_pt1 | contig 12206 bp, 12 predicted proteins | sample KBSK1501metaG_FD_65475 | JGI IMG/M metagenome (GOLD analysis project Ga0070697, IMG submission 65475) | Corn, switchgrass and miscanthus rhizosphere microbial communities from Kellogg Biological Station, Michigan, USA - KBS K1-50-1 metaG | ecosystem: Host-associated > Plants > Roots >... | reverse complement strand
GGGATGAGCCTCGGGTGGCTCAACGCCTTCACGACGAGGGCAACGCTGGAGATGCTCAGGCGTCGCGCCTACGCACCCACCCAGTTCGAGCGCCTCGCCTTGCAGAGTCCGTTCGGGAAATGTGACGTGAGGACCGAAGGGATCGGCCTCGAGGTGCGGCTCACCAAGGAGGAGGGGAGGTGACCAACGTTCGCAATCATCCGATGGCCGCGTTGGGGGTGCTCGTGCTCGGCCTATTCATGACGCTGCTCGATCTCACCATCGTCAACGTCGCCATACCGTCGATCCTCGACGGCCTTCATGCAAGCCTCGACCAGGTGCTGTGGGTGCTCAACGCCTACAGCCTGCTGTACGCGGTGCTCTTGATCACGTCGGCGAGGCTCGGCGACATCTACGGCCCGCGCAAGCTGTTTGCGGCCGGCGTCGTGATCTTCACGGTCGCGTCCGCGTTCAGCGGGCTGGCCCAGGATCCGACGCAGCTGATCCTGGCGCGCGCCCTGCAGGGCCTCGGCTCCGCCGTGCTCGCTCCGCAAGGGCTGCCGTTGATGATGTCGCTCTTCCCGGTGGAGCGGCGCGGAGGCGTCTTCGCCATCTACGGCGTGATAGCCGGCCTCGCGGTCATCGCCGGCCCGACGGTCGGCGGCTTCCTCGTCACCCATCTCGGCTGGCGCTCGATCTTCACCGTGAACATCCCGATCGGGGTGATCACGTTCGCGCTCGCCCTGCTGCTGATCCCTGACCTCCGGCCTGGGCGCCAGCACCGGCTCGACCTCCTTGGCGTCGCGCTCGCAACCGCGGGCTTGCTCGGCGTGATCTACGGCCTGATCGAAGGGCAGCGCTACGACTGGGGTACCGTCACCGGTTTCGTCACGATCCCCGAGATCATCGGCGCGGGCGTCGCCCTGCTGGCCGGGTTCATCTACCACCAGGCCCGCCGGAACAGTCAAAAGGGCACCGAGCCACTCCTGCCGTTCGCAGTCTTCAAGGACCGCAACTTCACCGCGATGACGCTGGTGATGGCGGCGATGGGTTTTGCGATCCTCGGTATCTACCTGCCCCTGACCATCTACATGCAGTCCGTGCTGGGGCTGAGCGCGATCGATGCCGGCCTCACCCTGGCGATCCAGCCGCTGGCGATGTTCTTCTCGTCAGGTCTCGCCGGCGGCCTCGTCCAGAAGGTGAACGGCAAGTACCTGCTCATCCCGGGCCTGCTCGCCCTGGCGGCGGGCACCGCCTACATCGATCTGACGGCCCAGGCAAACTCCGGCCGTTGGGACTTCACCCCAGGTCTGATCCTCAGCGGCCTCGGCATGGGCTGCATCTGGACCCCCGTGTTCACAATCGCCACCCGCGACCTGCCGGCGCACCTCGGGGGCGTCGCCTCCGGCGTTATCAACACGATCCAGGAGTTGGGGGGAGTCCTCGCCAGCGCGGTGGTTGGGGCGTTCCTCCAGAACCGCCTCGCCCTCGCGCTTCACGAACGCGCGGTGGCGGCCTCCAGCCAGCTGCCGGCCCAATACCAGCAATCCTTCGTCGACGGTTTCAGCAACGCCGCGCACACTGGATTGGAAGTCGGAGCCGGACAGACCGGCACGGCGCTGCAGCTGCCCGCGCAGGCGCAGGCGATCGCCCATCTTGTCTTCACCAACGCCTTCGTCGACGCGATGCACCCGACGATGATCCTGCCGATCGTCGTGCTCCTGCTCGCAGCTTCGGCCGCGGTTTTCGTCCGCGGCCGCAAGCCGGCCGCGCTGACCATTCACGAAGAGGAAGCGGCCGTGGCCTAACCTTCTTGGTGATGGCCAAGAAGCTCACCGAATACGAGGCCAAACGCGATTTCAAAAGGACACCCGAACCCGGCGCCAAGGTCCCGCGCACACAGACCAGGGCGCCGCGGTTTGTGGTCCAGGAGCACCACGCCCGGCGGCTGCACTGGGACTTCCGGCTCGAGAAGGACGGCGTCGGTGTTTCGTGGGCGGTGCCCAAAGGCATCCCGCCGGACCCCAAGAAGAACCATCTGGCGGTCCACGTCGAGGACCACCCGCTTGAATACTTCAAGTTCGCCGGCGAGATACCGAAGGGCGAGTACGGCGGGGGCCAGGTGTTGATCTGGGACGAAGGGACCTACGAGCCCGTCAAGTGGTCTGATCGCGAGGTGATGGTCATCCTTCACGGGAAGCGACTGCAAGGCCGCTACGTCCTCTTTCAGACCCGCGGCAACGACTGGATGATCCACCGCATGGACCCGCCCCAGGATCCAGGCCGCCAGGCGATGCCCGACAAGATCGTCCCGATGATGGCCAGGCTCGAGGAGAAGGTGCCGCGGCCCGACGACTCATGGGGGTTCGAGTTCAAGTGGGACGGCATCCGCTCCCTCGCGTATGTCGAAGGGGGCCGCGTGCGCCTGCAGAGCCGCACCGGCGAAGACATCACGCCGCGCTATCCGGAGATCCATCCGATGGGCCGCGCCCTGGGCTCGGCCGAGGTCATCCTGGACGGCGAGATCGTGGCCCTCGACGACAAGGGCCGGCCGAGCTTTGAGGAGATCCAGCAGCGCATGGGGCTGACCGCCGAGTCGGACATCCGGCGAAAGATGAAGGAGGTTCCGGTCACCTACATGCTGTTCGATCTGCTGTGGCAGGACGGGCACTCGCAGATGGACCAGCGTTACACCGAGCGCCGTCAGTCGCTCGCGAAGCTCAAGCTCGCGGGCGCTTCGTGGCAAACACCTCCCTACGAGAAGGGAGGCGGCCAGACGATGCTCGATGCGAGCGCCAAGGCAGGGCTCGAAGGCGTCGTGGGCAAGCGTCTCGACTCGAAGTACGAGCCTGGGCGGCGCAGCGGCGCGTGGATCAAGGTCAAGAACCGAAACCGGCAGGAGCTGGTCATCGCGGGCTGGCTCGACGGTGAAGGCAAGCGCAAGGGCTATCCCGGGGCGCTGCTGGTCGGCTATTACAACAAGGACGGCAAGCTCGTCTACGCCGGGAAGGTCGGCACCGGCTTCACCGACAAGACGCTGGATGAGCTGAACGCGAAGCTGAAGCCGCTCGCCACCGACAAGAGTCCTTTCGAGGCAGGCGCGTCTCCGCCCCGAGCGGCGCATTTCGTCAAGCCGAAGGTGGTGGCCGAGTTCGAGTTTGTCGAGTGGACTCGCGGAGGACAGCTCCGGGCTCCCGCGTTCAAAGGATTCCGACTCGACAAGCCTGCGCAAGAGGTGGTTCGCGAGGGTGGCTAAGGAAACATCGGTCGAGGTCAAGATCGACGGTCGCACGCTGAAGCTCACCAACCTCGAGAAGGTGCTGTACCCCGAGGTCGGCTTCACCAAGGCGCAGGTGATCGACTACTACACGCGCATCGCGCCGGTCCTCCTTCCCCATACGCACGACCATCCGCTCACGCTCAAGCGGTATCCGAACGGCGTCGACGGGGAGTTCTTCTACGAGAAGAATTGCCCCAAGCACCGGCCGGAGTGGGTGCAGACCGCGACCGTGTGGAGCGGCGGCAACAACCGCGACATGTACTACTGCCTCGCGCAGGACCTGCCGACCATGGTGTGGCTCGCCAACCTCGCCACGCTCGAGCTGCACACCTCTCTCTCGCTCTGCAGCAACCTCCCCGAGCCTCGCACGCTCGTCTTCGACCTCGACCCAGGACCGCCGGCGACGATCGTGGAATGCTGCCGCATCGGCCTGATGCTGCGCGACGTGTTCGCCGAGCACGGGCTCGACTGCTGCGCCAAGACCTCCGGGTCGAAGGGACTCCAGCTTTATGTTCCGCTCAACACGAAAGTCACCTACGTGGAGACGAAGGTCGTCTCGAAAGGTCTCGCGCAGTATTTCGAGGAGAAGCATCCCGACCTTGCGGTGCACAAGCAGCTGAAGGAGCTGCGCACCGGGCGCGTGCTCATCGATTGGAGCCAGAACGACGAGTACAAGACGACAGTCAACGTCTACTCGCTGCGCGCTCGCTCCAGGCCGACGGTTTCGACCCCCGTCTCGTGGGACGAGGTCGAGAAGTGCTTGAAGGCCAAGGACCCGAGCGTGCTTGTTTTCGATTCCGCCCAGGTGCTGAAGCGAGTAGAGAAGCTCGGCGACCTGTTCGAGCCCGTGATCAAGAAGAAGCAGAAGCTGCCGACCTCCCTGATCAAGGCGATGGGCGGCGCCGACGCGCTCGAGAAGATGGCCAACCGGAGACATGGCGGGGGACGGCGCTACCCGCCGCAGAAGGGCCAACGCAACCCGCCGCAATGAGCGGCGTCTTCTAGATGCGGCCCCGCGTCGTGATCGCCGGCGCGGGGTTCGGCGGGCTCACCTGCGCTCGGGCTCTCAAGCACGCGCCGGTCGACGTGCTGCTCGTCGATCGGAACAACTATCACCTCTTCACGCCGCTGCTGTACCAGGTGGCGTCGGCGCTGCTCGACCCAGGTGAGATCGCGCGCCCCGTCCGGCAACTCATCCGGCCGCTGCGCAACGCTGACTTTCTGCAGGCCTCCATCACGGGAGTGGACTTGGGGGGCCGCCGCCTGCTGACCGACCATGGACCCCTCGCCTACGACTACCTGGTGCTCAGCACCGGCGCCCAGAGCGACTACTTCGGCAACGCCTCCCTCGCCGAGCACACGATGGGGCTCAAGGACCTGGACGAGGGGCTTGCGATCCGCAACCAGATCCTCTCCCAGTTCGAGGCCTCGCGCTGGACCGAGGATGCCGAGCACCGCCGCCGACTCCTGACGTTCGCGGTCGTGGGAGGGGGACCCACCGGGGTCGAGATGGCCGGGGCCATCTCCGAGCTGATCCGCCTCGTCCTCCGTAAGGACTACCGCAAGCTCGACACAAATGAGGTCCGCGTGGTGCTTATAGAGGCAGCGCCCTATGTGCTTGGAGCATTTGTGCCGTCGCTGCGCGAAGCTGCCCGTCGCTCGCTCGAGCGAAAAGGGATCGACGTGATGCTCAACGCGAAGGTCGACACGGTCACCGACCACGGCGTCAACCTCGCCGGCGGCCTGGAGATCGAGACCGGGACCGTGATCTGGACCGCGGGCGTCAGCGCTTCCGACGTTGGGAGAGGCCTTGGTGTTCAGCTCACGCGACAATCGCGGATCAAAGTCGACGACACGCTGCAGGTTCCGTCACATCCGCTGGTGTTCGTGATCGGCGACCTCGCCGGAGCGCAGGATGGCGGGGCCCTTCTACCGATGCTGATCCCTGTTGCCATGCAAGCGGGGAAGCACGCCGGCGAGTGCATCGCCGACATGGTCAACCACGGCGGCGCGAAATCCTTCCGCTACAAGGATCCCGGGATCATGGCCACCATCGGACGCAACTCGGCCGTCGCGCAGCTCGGGTGGCTGCATCTCTCGGGATTTCCGGGCTGGCTCTTCTGGCTCGGGGTCCACCTGGTCAACGTGATCAGCTTTCGCAGCCGGCTCGTGGTCCTTGTCAACTGGGCGTGGGAATATCTCTTCTACGACCGGCCCATCCGGCTCATCGTGCGGGCTCGCCGATGATGCGGGCCATCGCGTGCGTGGCGGCTGCTCTCCTCGTCGCTTGCAGCGGATCGGCCAACGTCGACGCGGCCAAGACGCTGCGGGACGCGGGGACGGCGATGGGGCAGCTGAAGACCGTCTCCGCGACGTTGAAGCTGACCAAGGGAACAATCTCCATCCAGGGCTTCACGCTCGTCACCGCCAAGACGTCCGTGAGGTTGCCTACGGACAGCGACACCATCTACACCGTCAAGCAGCAGGATGTGTCGATAGGCCTCGAGGTGGTCATCACCTCTGGCCACGTTTACCTGCACGTCCCGTTCTCCACCTTTCAGGAGGTGACAGGCGACCAGGCGACCGCCTTCCCGAACATGTCCAACCTCTTCGACCCCGCGACGGGTCTGCCCGCCGTGATCCCGCAGGGCACCGAGCCGAGGTACGTGACCACCGAGCAGGTCGGCGGCACGGACTCCTATCAAATCGCCACTTCGTACACGGCCGACCAGGTGAGGGGCTTGCTCAGCGAGCTCAACGCGTCCGGTCCTGTGACAGCGCACGTCTGGATCGGCACCTCCGATCATCTGATTCGCAAAGCAACCCTGGACGGACGTTTCGGCGATGGCGGTACAGAAGCGGCGGTCGAGGTGGTGATCAGCAATTTCAACGGCGCGGTGAGCATCACCTCTCCGACCCCTTGAGCCGCCGCCCTCTCCTCCTGGGCCTGGCCGCTGCTGGGCTCTTCGTCGCCGCGCTCGACGCCTATGTAGTCGTCACCCTGCTGCCCGCGATGGTGGGCGATGTCGGGCTCACCATCGAACGGTTCGAGCAGGCGACGCCGATCGTCACGGGGTTCCTCGCGGGCTACGTGGTGGCCATGCCCCTGCTCGGCGCCTACTCAGACGCTCGCGGCCGAATCCCCGTGTTCGTGGCGTGCCTGGCCGCTTTCGCTCTCGGTTCGGTCATCACCGCCACTTCCGGAGCCTGGAGTTTCGCCGGCCTTCCATGGTTGGTCGCCGGCCGCTTCATCCAGGGCCTCGGAGGGGGCGGACTGGTCCCGCTCTCGCTCGCTCTGGCGGCGGACCTTTATCGCGACCGCTCCCGGACGCTCGCTCTTGGATCTGTGGCCGCCCTGCAGGAGGCGGGGAGCGTCCTCGGTCCGCTCTATGGAGCCACCGTCTCCGCGGCGGCGACGAGTGTCGGAGGTTGGCGCTTTGTGTTCTGGCTCAACGTTCCGCTGGCCGCGCTCTGCGCCGCGGGCATGTTCGTGGCCGGGCGGCGCGACGTCCGGGCGCCGGGCGGGCAATCCGCGATCGACTGGCCCGGCGCACTGCTTCTCGGAGCTGGTCTTGGTGCGTTGGTGCTCGCCCTCTATCCGGACGACCCTGAGCATCGCGCCCTCAACGGTTTGTTCGTACCGTCCGGCCTCCTCGCGCTGATTTTTCTTGGAGGCTACGGATGGCGTCAGGTGCGCCGGCTCGAGCCCTTGATCCCGCGCGAGCTGCTGCGGAGCCGCGCCTTCGCGGGCGCGACGGGAGCCAACCTTCTCATCGGCGTCGCGCTGATGGTGGCGCTTGTCGACGTCCCGATCCTCGGCCGCCTGGTCTTCAACCTCGAGGCGCTGGACTCGGGCCTGCTTCTGACGCAGTTCCTTATCGGAGTCCCCGTGGGCGCTGTGGTCGGCGGGTTTCTTGCCGGACGGATTGGCAACCGCGTCACGGCGGCGGCGGGCACCCTGGTCTCAGCGGCCGCGTTCCTCCAGATGTCGAGCTGGAGCTCCAACGAGCTCACCTTTCATTTCGGGCCGATCCGGCAGGCCGACATCGCGCTGGCCGCATGCGGTCTCGGATTCGGGCTGGTCATCGCGCCGCTGACCGCCGGTGTGCTCGCCCTGACTCGCGGTGAAAGCCATGGCCTCGCGACCAGCCTCGTCGTGGTCGCACGCACCATGGGCATGCTCGTCGGCCTGTCCGCGCTGACCGCCTACGGCCTCTACCGCTTTCACCAGATCCTGGGCACACCGGTGCTGACCGACGCTGACATCCGTGAGCGAGTCAAGCACCTGGAGCGGCTCGTCGGCGCGGCCTTTCTTCAGGAGTACCGCGAGATCTTCGTGATCGCGGCGGCGCTTTGCGCGATCGCCGCCCTGGTTATCGCTTGGTCGCTACCGCCAGGACGTAGGAGTGGTGGTACCTGAACGCGTCGTCTGGGTCGCCGAGGCTGGCCATCGCCGCGTCGACCTCGGCCTCGAGCTCGTTGCGGTAACGGGGACCGAGGGAGCGGATCAGCGTGTATGGCAGGGGCCCGGCACCCGCCATCAGCTCCGTCCACTCGCGGGCGTCGTTGGTCCGCCCGCCGGTGACCATCTCGGTCACCCGCGCCACGTCGAAGCCGGCGTCGCCGAGGACCTGGGGAAGCACATCGGGCTCGCCGAAGCGCGAGCGGTCTGAGCTGTATCGGGGCAGGCTGAGGTAGTGCCGGCGGGCGAGCGGAGCCAGCCCCTGGAAGAAGAGGTCCTGGGCTCGGGTGCTCAGGCTGCGGCGCTGGCCCGACACCGCCAGCCGCCCTCCGGGCCGCAGCACGCGGTTGGCCTCGGCGAGCGCCGTCGTCGGGTCCGCCAGGTAGGCCAGCGTCTCCCCCATCGTGACCAGGTCGAACGTCTCGGGTCGGAAGACCAGGTGCTCGGCGGCCATGCCCATGAACTGCAGGTTCTTCGCCTTACGCGCCCGCGCGATCGACAGCATGTTTGCCGAAAGGTCGATCCCGATCACGAGGCCGGGGCTGACCAGGGGCGCGACAAGGTGGGCGACAAGGCCGGTCCCGGTGCCGACGTCGAGAACGTGCTCCTTTTTGGCCGGCGCCGCCAGGTCGACCAGCCGGGCGGCGACCCTGGCGTGCTGGCCGCCGGCCCAGGTGTCGTAAACGGGTGCGATGCGATCGAAAAAGTCGACCAGATGGTCGACCATCTCGTCAGAAGAATCGGGATTCATCAAGGCCACGGTGCTGATGCCTAACCTTCGTCGACGTCTATGGGCACGGCTGTTACGATGCTAGCTCCCTTAAATCCGGGCTCCCCTCATTTGGGGATCACAGTATGGAAAATGCGATGGAGGAATCCATGACTCAAGCTGAAAAATCCGCGGTTCAGGCGGCGAGCGCGCAGAACGGCGGCAACAATGTGGTCAGCCTCGGCCCACGCGACGTGCTGCAGGGCAGGCTCGAGATCCAGGGCGAGCTCCGGATCGCGGGCAACGTCGAGGGCGATCTGAAAGCCACAGGCGACGTGACGATCGACCCTGGGGCGACCATCCAGGCCTCGATCGAGGGCTCCAACGTCAACGTCCGGGGCCAGGTCACCGGCAACGTGACGGCCAAGCGCCGCCTGACCCTGGGCGGGTCGGGCAAGCTGCACGGCGACGTCAGGGTGGGCCGCCTCACAGTCGAGGACGGCGCAACCCTGAACGGCAACGTCACGATGGCGCCGGAGAAAGGCTAACCGGGCTCTAGCTCTTCTCGGCGCGCCGGACCGCCGGCAGAACGACGGTCTCGACGTACCGCTTCATCGCCTCCATCGCCCCGTGGACAAGGCGCCACTCGAGCTGAGCCAGAACGACCTGCTCGCGATTGAGCTGGGCCAGTCGGGCCCGCCAGAAGGCGCTGCTCAGGTTGAGGCCAGGGACCGGGCCGCCTGGCTCCGGCTTCACGCCCGGCACGTCCGGCAGCTCCGACGCGTCGGCGGACGAGCTGTCCGGCAGTGCGATCGAAGGCGAGAGAGCCGGCGGCCGGGAGGCGTTGGCGACCACGCTCCAGGCGAAAACGACGAGCAGAGCAACGACGAGGAGCTCGGTGGCGACCATCCATGTGAGCGGAGAGCGGATCAACTTGCGCATGACGCCACGGTAGGCGCGCCATGCGGAGTCCGAAACCCTGGCTGTTAAGGGCGCATCGCCCGGAGCGCCGCCAGGCCGCGCTCGATGGTGTCCAGCTTTTTCGGAAAGCTGAACCGGATGTGGCCACGCCCCAGTGAAGGGTCGTGATAGAAGCTCGACGCCGGCACGGTGGCGACGGCCGCGTCCTCGATCAGTCGCCGCGCGAACGCGACGTCGTCGCTCGCGCCGAACGCCTCGATCCCGGCCATGACGTAGTACGCGCCGTCCGGTTCCGACGCGGTGAACCCGCACTCGCGCAGGCCGGCGACGATCGAGTCCCTGCGCTCCTGGTAGTCACCGAGCAGCTCCACATAGAAGGAGGGGGGAAACTCGAGGGCCTCCGCGACCGCGATCTGCAGCGGGTGAGCCGCGCCGACGGTCAGGAAGTCGTGCACCTTGCGAATGGCGGAGGTGAGCAACGGCGGAGCGATGAGCCAGCCGACTCGCCAGCCGGTCACCGAGTACGTCTTGCTCGCCCCGCTGATCGTGATCGTGCGGTCCGCCATACCCGGGAGCGTCGCGATGCTGATGTGCCGGCCGCGATACACGAGGCGCTCATAGATCTCATCGGTGATCGCGATCACGTCGTGTTCCTGGCACAGCTGCGCGATGAGCTCGAGCTCAGCCGGCGAGTAGACCTTGCCGGTCGGGTTGTGAGGAGTGTTGATGACGATCGCCCGCGTCCGCTCATTGAAGGCGCTGCGCAGCTCGTCCGGGTCGAACGCCCAATCCGGCGGCCGCAATGCCACGTAACGCGGCACCGCTCCGCTGATGACGCAGTCGGGACCGTAGTTCTCGTAGAACGGCTCGAAAACGACGACCTCGTCCCCCGGGTCGACCGCAGCGAGCATCGCGGCGATCATCGCCTCGGTCGCGCCACACGACACCGTTATCTCCGTCTCAGGGTCGACGTTCCGTCCCCACGCCGCCGACTGCCTACGCGCGATCGCCTGGCGCAGCTTCGGAGCACCCCAGGTGGTTGCGTACTGGTTGAACCCGTCGCGCAAGGCCTGCGCCGCGGCGTCGAGGATTCGCGGGTCGGGGTCGAAGTCGGGGAATCCCTGGGCGAAATTGACGGCTTTCTGCGGGCCGTGAAGCGCGAGGTTCAGCCGCGTCATCTCGCGAATGACCGACTCGGTAAAGCTCTGCGCCTTCAGCGAGACGCCGATGGCGGGGCCCTCAGTGTCCGGGATCGGCACGCTCCAGGCGGAGGTCGGTGCTGGAGCACGAGTAGCACCGCGGTGGACGTTCCAGGTTGCGCTCCCACCAGCCGCAGACCTTGCACGTCCATCGGGTCTTGGCGAAGAAGTCGAGGACATCGGAGCGGCTCAGCAGACCCACCATCTTGCCGCCGCGGATCACCGGGACGCGGCGGATTCGCTCCCCGATCAAAAGGCGCGCGGCCTCGTCGATGCCGGTCTCCTCGGTGACGGAGATGACGCGGGGGCTCATGATGTCGCGCGCGATCTTGCCTTTCTTGGAGAACACGTCCGTCTCGGAGACGATGCCGACCACGTGGCCGCCTTCATTCGCGACGACGGGCGCGCCTGTGATGCGTTTCGACAAGAGCGTGCTCGCGATCTCGTCGATGGGCGTGTCTTCGCGGAATGTGATCACGTTTCGCGTCATCACTTCCTTGACGGGAATCATTTCGTTTCGAGGAGTGTAGCCACCGTTTGCAGATTGGCGTTTCCGCCGCTGAGCACCAGCCCCGTCCGGCCCGCAGGCAGCTTGGCCGAAAGATATGCCGCCAGCGGCAGCGCCCCGGTGGGTTCGAGCGCGAGGTGAAGCCGCGACCAGGCAACCTGGACGGCGTCTGCGATCTCCTCTTCGCTCACCTTCACGATCTCATCGACCAGCCCGTTCCCGAACATCACCTCGAAGTTACGCTCCCCGATTGCGGTGGTGCGGACTCCGTCGGCGAGGGTCGTGGGCGACGCGGCCAGCTTCTGGATCGACCCGCTCTTCCAGGTCCGATAGGCATCGTCGGCGGCGGCCGGCTCGACGCCGACGACCTTGATGGCCTGGCGATGGCTCTTCGCCGATATCGCCGAGCCCGAGAGAAGACCACCGCCGCCTACCGGCGCCGCGACCGCGTCGAGCTCGGGCTCGTCCGCCACCAGCTCGCGGACCGCCGTGCCCTGGCCGTGGATGACGTCCCAGTCGTCGAAGGGATGGACGAGGACGAACCCTCGCTCCGCCATCACCTCCCGCAATCTCTGCTCGCGATTGGCGAAGGTGATCCCTTCCTGGATCACCTCGGCGCCCAGCGCGCGCGTGGCCGCCACCTTGGCCGGGTTTGCATCCTCAGGTATCAGGATCAGGGCCTGGATGCCCACGGTGGACGCCGCCAGCGCGACAGCCTGCGCGTGGTTGCCCGAGCTCACCGCGATCACGCCGCGCGGCTTGCTGCCGCGAGCGACCAGGGAGAGCACTGCGTTAAAGGCCCCGCGAGGCTTGAACGAACCGGTGACCTGGAAGCATTCCGGTTTGAGCCGGAGCTGGGGGTCGAGGTCGGTCGTGAGGGTGGGCGTGCGGCGCACCCGGCCGTGGATCCGCTCCGCAGCGAGCCGGACCTGCTCGGCGTGCTCCTCGATGAACCTGCTCAAGCGGCGGCTGAATCGGGCTCGACCGCGGATTCCCGACGGGGGGTCCGGCGCAGGTTCACGAGCAGGATGCCCGCGAGGATCACGATCATGCCGGCGATGACCGATGGGCTGACGGATTCGTGGAGAAGCAAAGCGCCCCAGAAGACGGCCGTGACGGGGACCAGGTAGGTGACTCCGGCGGCGCGC
>Ga0070697_100003419_pt1 | contig 12206 bp, 12 predicted proteins | sample KBSK1501metaG_FD_65475 | JGI IMG/M metagenome (GOLD analysis project Ga0070697, IMG submission 65475) | Corn, switchgrass and miscanthus rhizosphere microbial communities from Kellogg Biological Station, Michigan, USA - KBS K1-50-1 metaG | ecosystem: Host-associated > Plants > Roots >... | reverse complement strand
GCCTGGTTGCGACGCTGCAGGCAGGCGAGCCGGTCTTGCTGGATCGAACGTCAGCGCCACTCCCCATCTGGCACGGTCCCTCTCCAGCGCGCATGTCTCTGCTGGTGCCGATGCAGATAGGCGAGACCCTGGTCGGTATGCTCAGGCTGGATGGTGGAGCGCAGGAGCAAGCGTCTCTCTCCCCGAACAAGGTGGCAGTCACCAGGGGCGTCGCCCGGCTGGGAGCGCTGGTGCTGGAACACGAGCGACTGCTGCGCGAACGCGCCCAGGCGCAGGCCAATGAACTGGCACTGCGTGAGGCCCAGGCGCAGATGGATACCTTCCTGGCCATAGCCAGCCACGAACTGAAAACGCCGCTCACATACATCAAGCTCAGCCTTCAATTGACGCGGCGGCGCCTGGAGAAACTGATACGCAAAGATTCCGGAATGCCTGAGGAACTCTGTAAAAAGGCCTCGCTCTTGCTCCAGGAATTTGCGCACACTGACCATCAGGTAGTCCAGTTGGAGCGGCTGGTGAACGATGTGCTGGATGTGTCACGCGTGCGGGCCGGCAGGCTGGACCTCCACCCGGAGTCCACCGATCTGGGGACGATTGTCCGCGAGGCCGTCGGGGAGCAGCGCCAGGCCGCACCGACCCGCACGCTCCTCCTCCAGCTTCCGGCGGCACAGCCGGTGCCTGTGTATGCCGATGCCGGCCGCCTTGGGCAGGTCGTGACCAACTACCTGACCAACGCGCTCAAATACTCGCCCGCTGAGCAGCCCGTTGTGGTGGGGCTCGACGTGGCGGGCCATCAGGCGCGGGTCTGGGTGCGCGATCAGGGGCCAGGGCTCCTGCCGGAAGAACAGGCGGGGATCTGGGAACGCTTCCACCGGGTCAAGGGGATCAAGGTCCAGAGCGGCACCGGGGTCGGACTGGGATTGGGGTTGTACATTTGTCGAATCATTATTGAGCGCCATCAGGGGCAAGTCGGCGTCGAGAGCACCCCTGGTCAGGGCTCCACCTTCTGGTTTACCCTGCCCCTGGCCCCCCACCAGGCAGGCGTAAGCTGCCAGAGCCAGGCGCAGACCTCCGCTGTGTAGCCCCCACCCCCTATTCAGTTTTATGCTTTCGCCAGTATATGTATCGCTTTCCCCAAAGCGTCCTCTGACCCTTCCAGAAGAGCCTCGCTCAAGCTCGGATGAGCATAGAGAATCTCCGAAAGATCGGTGAGGGTCGCGCCCATCTCAATCGCCAGCGCAGCCTGCTCGATCAGATCACCGGCGCGGGGGCCTACCAGGGTTGCGCCTAGCAGCACACCATCGTCTGCGTTTGCCACAAGCAGGGCGACGCCGTTATCTGTTCCCAGGGTCAAGGCACGCCCGTTAGCGGCTAAAGGAAATCTGCCGGTTACGATGTTATAACCTGCGCTAGTGGCTTCCTCCGCTGAGTATCCGGCAGTTGCCAGTTCGGGGGTCGTATGAACAACGCGAGGGGTCACGAGGGGAGCAAATTGTACTCGCTGCCCTGAGATTGCTTCGGCAGCCACTTTGGCCTGTTTGATAGCGATACCTGCCAACGCGCTTCCACCGGTGCAATCGCCCACTGCATAGATATGCGGCACTTTGCTTTGCTGCATGGAATTAACCAGAATGCTGCCATTGGCAGACACTTCAATGCCTACAGCGTCCAGGTGCAGGCCGGATGTATAGGGACAGACGCCCTGCGAGATTACCAGAGGCCGCTCGGTTACGTCGTTTAACGTGGTTTTGGTTGCCGTTTGCACACCCAGCTTGCGCAAACCGGCCTGTACGAGACGCAGCGCCGCGGGATCGACTCCGGCCAGCAATTGCTCTCCCGGTGAAAAGAGTTTGATCTTGACACCAAGGCGCGCAAAGAGTGTAGCCAGTTCCAAAGCGATGTAGTCGTCGCCTATAATGCTCAATGCAGCGGGCAGTTCGGGCAACAGTAATGCCTGTTCAGGTGTCAATACTTGCCTGCCATCGTAGGGTAGGCCAGGGGCTGGAGCGGCGTTAGCTCCGGTGGCAATTATACAGTGCTCAAATTTGAAGCGGTGGGAGCCGTGTTCACCTTCTACCCGCGCCTCCTGGGCATTCATGAACCAGCCTGTACCGGGTACGTATTCGATGCGATTGCCCGCTACCAGGCGGCGTACCCCGTCAGTGAGACGGTCTACGACGCTCTGCTTCCATGCCTGCATTTCCGTCCAATCAAATGAGACGGATTCGGCATGGATGCCCATTGCGGCAAGTTCTTCCTGGCGCGTTTGCTGCAAACGTTCGGTCGCGGAAAGCAGAGCTTTGAGCGGAATACACCCCCGCAGGAGACAGATACCTCCTGGGGGTCCCGGGTCAACCAGGGTTACATGCCGCCCCAGTTGTGCTGCACGGATCGCGGCGACATAGCCACCTGGACCAGCGCCGAGTACGAGTACGTCAACTGCCGTAGTTACATCTCCAACTACCATAAAAATCCTTTCTGGGTACCCTCATGCCTTTAGGCTCAGGGAGGAAAGAAAGGCACCCGCAGGCGTAAATTGCTGCGAGTACCCGTAGCCGTCGGCTCGTTGGAGCCTGCGGCAATACTTCTTTCCAACATCGGTAATTTTGCCTTTTGCGGTTGTGATGGTAAAACCTCCTTTTGCCTTTGCTGACAGTCTTCCCACGTGACTTCCTGCATTGTTCAGGTAATCTGGAACACGAGCGCGTACGATGTCACCTGTGCGAAATCCATGCGTAAATTGCTTCTGTTTGGGCTTGGTTCGTGGGAAGCCTGTGCCATCCATCAAGCACACCTGGCGGCAGCCGTGGCCGTTGGCCGTGATGAGCAAGGGCATGATCCCCTTCAGCTGCAATATCTCAGGTGTGCTCTTTCCCACACATGCAGCGTCTAGCCAGTGCGTCTTCGGTAAGTTGCGGGTGCTGCGATTGAACTTTGTCAAGCCCCCGCTCCCGCACTCAACAGGTAGCCCTATGTCCTTTAATCGCTCGTAGAGGGCCCACCTCGTAGCATTAACAGCCGCTGCATCTTTGAGTGGGGCTTTGGCCTGGGCAAGAATGCGCTTGAGTACATCAGGTTTCTGCTTGAGGAACACAGCAATATCCTGGGTGCCTTTGGCACGATTGCACCTCTCACAGGCCAGGGTTAAGTTGCTCACCCTGTCTGTACCCCCCTTTGCACGTGGGATGATATGCTCTATCTGCAAGGGAATGTTCTGCTTCGAGCAATAGGCGCAGGTGCGCGCCCACTTGTCGAGCAGATACTCGCGCAACTCATAGCCTGCCAGGGTGCCCTGCTGATACTGGCATCCCTCAATAGCTGGATTCTCCATGGCCTGTAGATCGAAGCGAACAAGCTCCATGCTGATCGCTGAAATCGGGCACAGTCTCCTGAGCCGGTTCACCCAGGTTAGGGTGTTATACACACGACTCAGGAGTGAAGGGGCTAGCCAGCCCTTTGGCCTGCGGCGATTGTCAAATTTGGGCTTGCGGTATCTCGTATGGCGTGCTCTGCGATGGTGACGCACGGCTCTGCGGGTATCGAGGGCCTTCTTTATCTCCTGCCCTCGATGTGCGAGTTCAGCGGCAAACAGCACCTGGCCGCTGTGATCATCCACAATGGCGATGCCGGTGGTGTGGGAACCGGGGTCTAGCTTGATGCGTAAGGGCTGCACCTGTGGCGACTCTGCCGCACTCCTAAGGATGATGGTGAATGGATAGCGCTTGAACACTGCGGCTTTGCTTTTCTTGAGCAACCATCGTGCTCGGCCAGGATGGACCGGGTTTAATGGGTGCTTATGTGTATCAAGGACAAAAACGTGTGACATGCATTGCTCCTGCGAGCCTCCGCTTGCGCGGGTAATGTTCGCCTTGACAAGGTTACTGAACGGTTTAGCGTAACAAGCACTGAGTTAACCCTTGTTCCACTCTTCCCAGTGCAATATTCTGTGACAATTCGCACAAAGAACTTCACACTTGGCGAGTTCCTGCAAGATGCGATCTTTGCTCCATGCTCCCTTTACCATGTGTTCTATAGAACCTTCTTTAGTACTACTATCAATATGATGAAAATCTAAGACACGGATATCAGCATTCCCACACCGCATACAAAACAAGCCTACTTTTTGTTGTCGGATAAACTCCTTTATTTCTCGTTCCCTTTTACGGGCATGTTCTTTGAAGTAGTCAGAGTTGTTCTGATAATATTGCTTGAAGTACTCTCGCCTATCTCTTTGCACCATTATCCTCATCTCCTGATTTCTCCACTTGCTTAGGTGTGGCTTTTGCTATTTCAATGAGCTTGAGGCGTATGTAAGCTTCCAGCGTCAAGCCTATTACTTTGGCTTGTTCCTTGAGTACTTCAATGACATCATCAGGAATGTTCCGAATAAGTTTGTTCATTGCTACCTCCATTCAGTTGATATCTTTATTATATCATATTGATATCAAGAGTCAAGAGGTATCTGTTTAACCTGCTACCGTAGCGGTTGGAACTGGCGACGCATCCCAACGTACCTATTTCGCTCGTAACGTAGCTCTTTCGAGCTGAGTCTGGTCAGGTGAGCTTGTTCACACAAGCCCATCCCCTAAAAGGGGATTGGGTTCCTGACCGTAATGCTTCTTTCTGCTACACTATATCCAGCATCAATTGCTGTGGATTCTCCACCAGTTCTTTGAAGCGGGCCAGGAAGGCACCCGCCATAGCGCCATCAATTACGCGGTGATCGAATGAGAGCGCCAGGGGCATGATTGGGCGCACAATTACCGCTCCATGTTGTACGACCGCTTTATCTTGCAGCTTGCCGACAGCGAGAATGGCCACTTCAGGATGATTGATAATCGGTGTGCCACTACTGCCACCAAAGCTGCCGATGTTGTTCAAGGTAAAGGTACTGCCGCTCAGTTCGGGCAGTGAGAGGGTGCGCTTCCGGGCACCCTCCACCAGGCGTTCAAGATTGCTTGCGATTTCCAACAGGGTGAGGCGATCCGCATTGCGCAAAACCGGCACGAGCAGCCCCTCCGGTGAGGCCGTTGCGACTCCGATATGGTACGAGCGCTTATAGACGATTTCGCGCCGCTCGTCATCCAGGCTGGCATTGAAGATAGGAAACTCTCTGAGCAGCGGGATCAAGAGCTTGATTAGCAGTGGAATATAGGTAAGGCGTACGCCCCGTTTCTCGGCTACGGGCTTGAGTGCTTCACGCAAGGCCGCCAGCGCTTCGCCATCGACCTCGTCAAAGGCCGTCGCGTGGGGGATGATGCGCCAGGAACGCTCCATGTGCTCTGCGATGCGCTTGCGCAAACCGGTCAAGGGCTGGCGTTCATCCTGGGCAAGAGGAACAGGTTGTTCCGGCTTTTGTGCGATGGCTAACCCGGATTGGGGCACAGACTGTTCGGCTTCTTCCGCTGCTGCTCCAGCAGCAGGGTGTGTAGCTGCAGCTTTAGCTTTTTCGGCGTAAGCTCGCACATCCTCGATGGTGACTCGACCGTTTGGCTGAGAGGATGTTACTTGCTCCAGGTCAACCCCAAGTTCAAAGGCGAGTTTGCGCACGGCAGGGGCGGCCAGGACACGCTGTTTTGCCGGCGGGTTTTGTACTGCTGGAGAAGGCGTATGTACTGGTTCGGTCGTGACAACCGCGGAGCCGGAGTTTTTAGCGGGCGTTGAACCGCCTCCGTTCGCGGCGTCGGGTGTCTCAAAGATGACCAGTACTTCGCCAACTTTGGCTACCTGTCCATCCTGCACACGTATCTCGGTGACGCGCCCGGCAACGGGTGAGGGTATTTCGACAATGGCCTTGTCTGTTTCTACCTGGACCATTGTTTGATCGAGCTTGATTGTATCGCCCGGCTTGATGAGCCATTGGACGACTTCGGCTTCGTGCATACCTTCGCCGAGGTCTGGCAATTTAAATTCCTGCATACGTTCTATCCTCCCAAAGCGGCCTGTATGGCCTGCATAAAATCCGTATTCAAGGTTCCATTACCTGTCTCAATGCTGTCAATACCTTGGCTGGCGTGGGCAAGTAATAGTCCTCGAGGCCAGGGACGGGATAGGGAGCGTCATAGCCGGTTACACGCTCGACGGGCTTCAGCAGCGAGTAGAGGCAGTGCTCATTGATAATGGACGTTACCTCGGCTCCGATGCCTCCTGCACGGGGCGCTTCGTGCACCACGATGGCGCGGCCTGTTTTTTCGACAGAGCTGGCGATCGCCTCTTCGTCAAGCGGCCAGACGGTGCGTAAGTCGATGACCTCAACACTTGTGCCCGCCTCTTGCTGCGCCTGCTTTGCCGCTTCCAGCGCAACATTGACCATTGCGCCATAGGCAAAGATGCTTGCGTCTGTACCTTCTTGCACGGTCTTCGCTTCGCCAAGTGGTATAGAGTAGTACTCCTCCGGTGTTTCCTGGCGGAATGAGCGATACAGTTTGATGTTCTCCAGGAAGAGCACCGGGTCTGGATCATCGACGGCGGAGGCCAGCAAACCCTTGGCATCGTAAGGATTGGAAGGGATGACCACTTTGAGGCCCGGGGTCTGTAAAAATACGCCTTCGAGGCTGTCCGGGTGCATTTCGGGTGTACGCACGCCGCCGCCATAGGGTGCGCGGACCACCAGCGGGCAGGTATAGGCCCCTGCGCTGCGTAAACGGATGCGCGCCGCCTGTGAGACTAACTGGTTCATGCAGACGAAGAGGAAGCCTGCGAATTGGATCTCGGCAATTGGCCGCAAACCGTAGATGGCCATGCCTATCGAGCTACCAATGATGGCCGATTCCGAGAGAGGTGTGTCAAAGACGCGTTCTTCTCCAAATTTGCGCTGCAGGTGCTCGGTGACGCGGAAGACGCCTCCGTTGGGTCCGATGTCCTGGCCAAGTAGCACGATTCTTTGGTCTCGTTCTAATTCAAGTGCGAGCGCTGAGTTCAGCGCTTCGATCATGGTCATTTGCATTTCAGCTTGCTCCAATTAGCTTTTGCGATCTACATAGCGTAGGAGATCAGCGCGTTGCGCTTGCAGGCGTGGAGTGAGGCTGGCAGTGGTATAGTCAAAGAAGCTGTCCGGGGCCATGGAGGGCATAGCTTCGGCTATGCGCACCGCTTCGTTGACTTCTTCCTCAACCTCTGCGACGATTTGTTGTGCATGCTCTTCCGTAAGCAGATTACGCCTGGTGAGAAATTTTTGGAATCGGGCAATCGGGTCTTTTGCACGCCAGGCCTCGACCTCGGCCGGGTCACGATAGCGCGTGGGGTCATCGGCGGTGGTATGCGCCCCGATACGATAGGTGAGTGTTTCTACCAGTGTCGGCCCCTGCCCTGAGCGCGCACGCTCAACCGCTTTGTGCATGATGTCGTAGACTGCCAGGATGTCATTGCCGTCTACTAACTCGGATGGTACGCCGAAGCCTGCTCCGCGAGTGGCAAAGGTCTGGCCAGCACTCTGTTTGTGGCGTGGAACGCTGATGGCCCAGCCGTTGTTCTGCACAACCAGCACCGCGGGAGCCTGGTAGACGCCCGCGAAATTTAAGGCTTCGTTGAAATCGCCTTCGGAGGTCGCGCCATCGCCACAGACACCGACGGCAACGACGGGGTCGCCAGCAATTTTGGCGGCCATGGCCAGGCCAACGGCGTGCAGCATCTGCGTAGCAATCACAATCTGGACCGGCAGGCAATGCGTTTCGCTGGGCCAGTTTTCAGGCGTGAAGCCGCGAAACGAGTAGGCTACGGTGGGTACGGGAACGCCTTTGACGAATAACGAGGCTATTTCCCGGTACGAGGTTGTTAACCAGTCCTGTGGCTGTAATGGAGCCGCCACCCCGACAGCCGTTGCTTCCTGCCCGGCTAACGAACCGAAGGTGGTAGCACGACCTTGCCGCTGCAGGGCAATGATCTTGTTGGAAAAGGCTCGCCCCAGTTGCATAAAGCGGTAGAGCGAGAGCATACGCTCAGGGCTCAGGTCGGGCAGTTCTCCCACCAGGTTTCCCTCGATATCGAGGACCTGGTAGGGAACGAGGCCGGGTTCTACTTGTTGAATGGTCATGTGGCGCTCCTTTGAGAGAATACCCAGGGAGCTTCCTGTTTGCGTCGCTGCTCATAAGCGGCGATTTCGTCGCTATGGCTCAATGTCCAGCCGATGTTATCCAAACCCTGGAGCAGGGCATTTTTGCGAAACGGGTCGATCTCAAAGTGCAGCACGCGTCCACTGGGAGTAGTTACTGTTTGTGCCGCCAGGTCAACATGCAGGGTATATCCCTCGTTTGCCTCAACTTCCGCGAAGAGTTCCCGAATGACAGGACGCTCAAACGTTATGGGCAGCATGCCGTTGTTGAAGCAGTTGTTATAGAAGATGTCGGCGAAGCTGGGTGCGATGAGGCAGCGGAAGCCATAATCGTGAATAGCCCAGGGGGCATGTTCACGCGAGGAGCCGCAGCCAAAGTTGTCCTCTGCGAGTAAAATGGTTGCGCCCTGGTAACGCGGCTGGTTGAGCACAAAGTCGGGGTTGGGTGTTTGGGCTTTGTTGTCAAGATAGCGCCAGTTTGCAAAAAGAGCAGCTTCAAAACCGCTGCGCCTGATTGATTTGAGAAAGCGGGCGGGTGTGATTTCATCTGTGTTTACATTCACGCGATCCACTGGGGCAACCAGGCCCGTGAGTGTAGTAAATGGTTCCAAAGTACTTGACCTCCTTGTCGTTGTTATGCCTTTACAGCTCTCTGATATCCACGAAGTGTCCGGCAATCGCTGCCGCGGCAGCCATAGCGGGGCTGACCAGGTGGGTGCGTCCACCACGGCCCTGGCGTCCTTCAAAGTTGCGGTTGCTGGTTGAGGCGCAGCGTTCACCCTCAGAGAGTTGATCGCCGTTCATAGCAATGCACATGCTGCATCCTGATTCGCGCCACTGAAAGCCTGCCTCGCGGAAGATGTCGGCTAACCCCTCTTCTTCGGCCATGCGCCGCACCTGCATTGAACCCGGTACGACCATTGCCCGGATGTTGGGCGCAACGCGTTTGCCCTTGACATAGCTGGCCGCCATACGCAGATCTTCGAGGCGAGAATTGGTGCAGGAACCGATGAAAACCGTGTTGAGAGGAATATCGATGATTTTCTGTCCCGGTTTGAGGTCCATATATTTCAGAGCACGCTCATAGGCATTGCGCTTTTCGGCGTCTGTTTGGGCAGCGGGGTCGGGTACGGCACCATTAACATCGAGCACCATACCAGGATTGGTACCCCATGTGACTTGAGGTCCCAGGCCATCAATGTTGATCTCATACACGGCATCAAAGTGAGCGCCGGGGTCGCTAGGAAGTTGACGCCATGCCGCCACTGCCTGCTCAAAAAGCTCGCCTTGTGGGGCGTAGGGGCGTCCTTTGATATAGGCAAACGTGGTTTCATCGGGAGCTACCATGCCAGCGCGCGCTCCGGCTTCAATCGCCATGTTGCAGAGGGTCATACGTCCCTCCATCGAGAGGCCGCGAATAGCTGAGCCGCTGAACTCGATGACGTGTCCAGTGCCTACGCCTGTGCCCAGTTTGCCGATGACTGCAAGCGCAAGGTCTTTGGCGGTCACGCCAGGGGCGAGAGTGCCCTCTACACGAATGTTCATGGTCTTGGGTCGCTGCTGCAACAGGCACTGGGTCGCCAGAACATGCTCGACCTCGCTGGTGCCAATACCAAAGGCCAGTGCTCCGACCGCGCCATGCGTCGAGGTATGCGAGTCACCGCACACAAGAGTCATACCTGGGAGCGTGATGCCCTGCTCCGGCCCGATAATATGCACAATGCCCTGGCGTGCGTCGGCCATATCGTAAAGCGTAAGGCCAAATTCGCGTGCATTGCCTTCCATCGCGGTCAGGCAATCCAGGCTGTCCTGGTCCACCACATCGAGCATACGCCTCCCTGGAACGGTAGGGACATTATGATCGAGTACGGCGATGTTGGCATCGGGCCGGCGAACGGGGCGGCCAGCCCCGCGCAAGCCCGCAAAAGCCTGCGGGGAAGTGGCCTCGTGTACAAGGTGACGATCGATATACAGGATGGTGGATTCTCCGGGAACTTCACGCACAGCGTGCGCTTCCCAGATTTTCTCAAACATTGTTTTTGGTTCTGGTTGCTTCTGCTCCATTTTCAACTTCCTTCAAGGTGACTGTAAGACTCCACCATTGAGCCTTTTGCTCTTAATTATCTCACATTTTTATCAAACCGCGCTGTAAAACCCTGGGCTTCCAGCCCCAGGGATAGAAGGCGCGTTCCTTGTTTGGGGCTTGGGAAGTGGGGTAAGTAGGACTATTGACAGTATTTGGCTTGATGCTGTATACCATCTGTATGAACAAGATAGCGTACAAGTCCAATCGGAACGTCTACTATTCCTGCAAGTATCATATCGTGTGGTGCCCCAAGTACCGACGTAAGGTGCTGATAGAGGCAGAAGTGTTGAGCCTGGATATCCAGTCCGATCATGTGCATCTGCTGGTGGAGTGTGATCCGCACTTTGGTATTCATCGGCTGGTGAGACTCATCAAAGGGCGTTCCTCACGGTTCTTGCGTCAAGAGTTTCCGGTTTTGAAACGGAAACTTCCCACGCTGTGGACGAATAGCTATTTTGTCAGTACCGTTGGAGGTGCCCCGTTAAGCGTCATGAAGCAGTACATCGAGAAGCAGAAGCATGTCTAAGCAAGCCTACACGTTCAGATTGTATCCTACTCGCAAGCAGTTTGCTCGCTTGCAAGAGACGCTTGATGCCTGCCGCACCCTCTATAATGCGGCAGTGACTGAGCGGCGTGATGCCTATACCTTTCATGTGAGACAGCATCACAACTACTATGACGAGCCAACCCGATTAGCGCGGAGCCGTGAGATAGGGATCAACTACTACAGCCAGGCTACCCAACTGCCTGAGATCAAAGACCTCCGCGAAGAATATCACGAGATCCACTCTCAGGTGTTGCAAGATGTACTCAGGCGGGTACAAAAAGCGTTCGATGCCTTTTTCCGGCGGTGCAAGAACGGTGAGGAACCTGGCTATCCGCGCTTTCAAGGCAAGGGCCGCTATGACAGCTTCACCTATCCGCAAAGTGGCTTTGCCCTTACCCACGATCACCGTGTTCGTCTTGCCAAGATCGGCTCGATCAAAGTCAAGCTGCATCGTGAGATCAAGGGCACCATCAAAACGTGTACCATCAAACGTGAAGGTGATGCCTGGTACGTCGTGCTGGTAAGTGAAGTTGAGCATGAGCACCTGGAAGAAAGCCAGGAAGCGGTAGGCATTGATCTTGGCTTGCTGCACTTTGCTACGTTGTCAACGGGCGAGACGATTGAGAACCCACGCTACTACCGCAAGGCAGAGAAGCGATTAGCACGTTTGCAGCAAGCTCTCTCAGGCAAGAAACGCGGTTCCCATCGCCGAAGGAAAGCGATCAAACAGGTAGCTAAGCTCCATCGGAAGGTGAGCAACCAACGCCGTGATTTCCTGCACAAGCAAAGCAGGATGGGAATGGGAAGTACCTCCCGAACGGAGCGGCTGCCAAAGGCGGATTAAACAAGAGTCTTGTCGATGCTGGTTGGGGCATGTTCCAACAGTTCTGTACCTACAAAGCTGCAAACGCTGGGAGGCAAGTGCTGTTCGTGAACCCCAAGTATACCAGCCAGGTCTGTAGCGGCTGTGGCGCGGTCGTCAAGAAAGAGCTAAGCGAACGCTGGCACTCGTGCGCGTGTGGGACTGAGTTGGACAGAGACCACAACGCTGCATTAAACATCCTTCGGCTCGGACGGAGCCATCAGGGAAACCTGAGAAGCCCCGCGCTTTAGCGTTGGGGAGTCGTCACTTTGATGTCGCTTTCCGTGTGCGAAAGCATTGGCTCCGTTGCTACAGTGACATTTGCAAGCTCTGCGTGATATACTTGCTCCCAGGGGTAGTGATAGGGAGGCTTATCCAGGGGGTGCAGAAGTGCTGCGGCATTTTAAATAGGCACGAGATAGCCCACAGATATACAAGAGCACGCACCGCTAACGATCTTCTCACTGCTCTGGGAAACGTGGTATCTAGAAATGACCGCCTGCGCCGCCACCGCTACTACCTCAACCGAAGCCGCCACCTGCGCCACCGCCATAGTTTCCACTCGGTTAGCTTAAGCATTATCAAGCTCTACGACGCTAGTAGTATTTACCGCCGCCTCAGCGATATAGCGCATGTCCATCTCTTCCAACACCTTCTTCTT
>Ga0070697_100003417_pt1 | contig 12206 bp, 13 predicted proteins | sample KBSK1501metaG_FD_65475 | JGI IMG/M metagenome (GOLD analysis project Ga0070697, IMG submission 65475) | Corn, switchgrass and miscanthus rhizosphere microbial communities from Kellogg Biological Station, Michigan, USA - KBS K1-50-1 metaG | ecosystem: Host-associated > Plants > Roots >... | reverse complement strand
CGACATCGGTCCGGACCTGAACAAGATGACCCCGCCCGTCGAGTACTGGCTCGCACCCTCCGCGCGCACGTCCGCGGCCGGGATCTACGGCGAGTACCACCCCGCGAAGGCGAAGGTCGCGAAGATGGGCTCTTTCACCTACGTGTTGCCGAACGTCAGCACCTGGGCGGAGATCGACCAGAAGTACCTGCGTCCGGCGCGCGACGCGGCCCTCGAGGGCAAGAAGACCGCGAAGCAGGCACTGGACGAAGTGGCGCCGAACGCGCAGAAGCTGTTGGACGAAGCGAACAAATAACGTGGGCGCCGCGCTGCGGCGTCACGGTTGGTCGTATCTCTTCGTCCTGCCGACCTTCGCGTTGTTCGTTGTCTTCACGCTCCTGCCGGTGCTGCAAGCGTTCGCGCTGTCGCTACAGAGTGCGCGCATTGCGAGCAGCGAATGGGTCGGGCTGGCGAACTTCGTCACCCTCGCGGAAGATCCGGTCTTCCGCCAGGCGCTCGGCAACACGATTCTCTACTCGCTCGTCGTCGTCGCCGCGCAGCTGACGCTCGCGCTCGTTGTCGCGAGCTTCATCCAGCCGCTCGGCCAGAAGAGCCAGACCCTTTACCGCGCGCTGTTCTATCTGCCGCTCGTGAACTCCGCGATCCTCGTCGCGATGGTGTGGCGCTGGATCTTCAATCCGAATCCATACGGCCTCGCGAACACCGTCCTCGGAGTCCTCGGGTTCGAGCCCCTCCGCTGGATCGGCAGCTCGGACCAAGCGCTGGCCGCGGTGATCCTGAGCGGGGTGCTCACGATCCCGGGCGGCGGCGTGGTCCTCTACTCCGCGGCGATGAGCTCGCTCCCGAGAGAGCTCTACGAGGCGGCCGAGGTCGAAGGCGCCGGCCCGTTCACGAAGTGGTGGTACATCACGGTGCCGCTGCTCAAGCCCACAACGCTGTACCTGCTGGTCGTCTACACGATCCTCGCGTTCCAGGTCTTCGAGCGCGTCTATGTGATGACCAACGGAGGCGGGCCGAACAACGCGACGATCACGATCGTCCAGCTCATCTACAGCACCGCGTTCCAGTTCGGCCGCTACGGCCTCGCGAGCGCGATGGCCGTCGTCCTCTTCATCATGGCCGTCGCCGTCGCCGTCGTGCAGTTCCGCTCGCTACGGTCCGATGTCGAGTATTAGGACCAGGCTCCCGGTCCACGTCGTCCTGCTGGCGGCGGGGCTGCTCTCGTTGTTCCCGCTCTACTGGCTCTTCCTCACGTCGCTCAGCCCCGCGCAGTACGTCGTGAAGGTCCCGCCCGAGATCGTGCCGCGCGAGCTCACCCTGAGCAATTACCAGCGCCTCTTCGAGACGACGCCGATCGTCCGCTGGCTCGTGAACACCGTCGTCATCGCGGGCGTCATCACGGCCTTCCACCTGCTGTTCGACAGCATGGCGGGCTACGCGTTCGCGAAGCGGCGCTTTCCCGGAAAGAACCTCATGTTCTGGCTCGTCGTGAGCACGCTCACGGTGCCCGCGCAGGTGACGCTCATTCCGGTGTTCTTCATCCTGCGGACGATCGGACTGCTCGACACGTATCCGGGCGTCATCGTTCCCGGACTCGCCGACGTCTTCGGTGTGTTCCTCATGAAGCAGTTCATCCAGACGCTGCCGAGCGATCTCGAGCAGGCCGCCCGCCTCGACGGCGCGTCCGAGTGGCAGGTCTACACGCGCATCATCCTGCCGCTGTCGAAGCCCGCGCTCGCCGTGCTCGCGATCTTCACGTTCAACCGCTACTGGAACGCGTTCATCTTCCCGCTCGTGATCCTGCGCGATCCGGCGAAGTACCCAGTGCAGGTCGGGCTCGCAACGCTGCAGGGAGAGTTCAACACCGACTTCGGCATGCTCATGACCGGCGCGGCCGTCGCCGCGATCCCGATGATCGTCGTGTTCTTCGCGTTCCAGCGCTACTTCATCGAAGGGATCCGTGTCGGGGGCGTGAAGGGCTAGGGCATCGTCAGCGTGAGCGCGATGCGGAGAGCCGCGCCGCGACCGCGGTCGTGCGCAGCTTTGGGAACCTCACACGGAGATCGGTCGCGTGGACCTGGAACAACGCTTCGGGTTCCGGCAGGCCCGCGAGCGCGTAGCGGCCGAGGGTCCGGAGGACGATGCCGGCCGCCTGACTCCCCTCGAGTGCGTCGCGGGACGCAGAGGAAAGGAGGATCTGTCCACCGTGGCCGGCGGAGCAGACACGGGCGGCGGTATGGACCGCGATGCCGACGTATCCAGTGTCACTGAGCGTTGTGCGACCGGTATGGACACCGATGCGGACGCAGACCTCGACATCATCGGGCCACTTTTGCTTCGGCAACGACCGCTGGATGTCCACCGCGGCGTCGACCGCGCGCGCAGGCTGACGAAAGACGGCGAAGAACTCATCCGCGCGCGCGTCGACCTCGTGTCCACCGGCGTTGCGCACGCTCCTCCGTATCAGCGTTCGCACGTCACGCAGTAGCGTCGTATACCCATCACCGAGCTGGCGAAGCAACGCCGTCGATCCCTCGATATCGGTGAGCAGGAATGTCACCGTCCCGCGGGGCAAGCTGGCGATATCTCGAGCGCGCGCCTTGATCTCGGTCTGCTGCCGCTCCTTGCGGAGCTGTCCGTCGAAGAAGCCGATCGGGACGATGCCGTACTTCTTCGCGGCCCTGAGCAGCCGCTGCCGAGCGCGCTCGCGGGCGAGATCGTCCTCGAACGCGGTCTGGTCGAATCGCGCGAGGGCGTTACGCACGTGCGACTCGTCGTGGATCGGCAGGCGCCGGCGCTTCTTCGAGTCGACATACGCGAACGCGCTGTCGGGAAGGCGGGCGCGCACGCTGGCAGCGAGTTCCGGCACCGCTTTCGACTTTACGACATCCGCTCGATCCGGCGGATGCGGTCCTCGGAACGCGCTGCTGCGCCGGGGTCAGCTCGCCGTGCGGTGCAGTCTCTGCGCGCTGTTTCTCTGGGCGCTGTCATGGGCACGAGATGCGACGACCACGCGTTTGCGGGCGGCGTGCTCAAGGGTCCACGATCGCCGACGAACGCTGTCGAAGCCGCGGTTGAAGGACCCGATCGCGCAGAAGCCCGTGACGATCGTCCCCAGCGCGAGACCGAGCACGAACGAAAGATCGATCATGCGTCCCCCTTCGGCGCGAGCTCTTCGGAGATCTGCGCCTGGATCCGTTCACGGTTCGCCCCGCCGTGGTTCTTCGCGACCTTTTCCCTGAGACGCGCGATCGTCTCCGCAGGCGTCGTCGTCGCGGGCTGGCCGAGCTGGTTGCGCGGTGCGGCCGTCTTCACGCGTTCCATCACGCGGTGGTCCCGGTGCGTTTGCCGGTGACGGCGCGAACGATGGCAACGATCAGCGCCGCGACCAGAACGAAGAAGATGATCGAGAGGAGCGTGGCGATCTCGATGACCGGCGTGCCGGCGGGCTGCGCGAAGATCCCTCGGAACGGCGCCACGAGCGGCTCGGTGATCCCGTAGATCGCTGAGACGAGCGCCTGCTCAGCGTTCGCCCCGAGGAGCTTGAGCGTGAATCGAATGAGAAGCAGCACCTCAAGGACGGTGAAGATGAGAACGATCACGCGGGTCGCAGTCCAGATCGAACGGTCGGCGGGCTCGGCTGAGACATTGACGTTCGTCGAGCTACGACTCGCTGATGCGGCCGCGGTGTCTCGTGATGTGGGTGGTGTGGTTGTCATTCTTCGATCGTGGGCCACAGAGGCCGGATGGTCATGACCGGAACGTCATGCCTGACCGCCGGGCCAAGTCTCGTTGAACTTGGCCCGGCTGTCGTGCGGCAAGGCTCGCTAGAAGTGCCGGATCGGTCTGCGAAGCAGCAGTAAGACCCCGAGACCGGCGAGCGCGAGGGCAAGGATGAGAAGTGGACTGAGCTGGCCATCCGTGCTCGTTGACGGCAGGCTTTGCAGTCCGGCGATGACGGGCGCGGGTGTGAAGGCGACGACCGGAGTGGGTGTCGAGCCGGTCGGAGTAGCGCTTGCGACGGTTGGGGTGGCCGTTGCCGCCGCGGCGGCCGAGGGAGCGACTGTTGCTGCCGACGGCGCCGGCGCTGTTGTCGACGCGACGGTCGGGGGCAGACGCGTGCCAGCGCACGGAGCGTTCGGAAGGTTCGCCATGAACTGGCACGGCGGTAGCGCTGAAACTGAAGGTGCAGAGCACGACGAGGTAATGAACCTGTCGTTGATCAACGTGACCTCGCCATTGCGCGCGAGCGCTCTGCCTTCGACAGTTACACCGTTGTCCAAGGTGATCGAGGTCATGGCCATGATCGTCCCAACGATGGACGAACTTGACCCCAAGCTCGCTGAGCTCGTTACCTGCCAGAAGACATTGCACGGGCTCGCCCCATTGATGAGGCTGACGACACTCGACGAAGCCGTAACAAGGTCGGATGTTGCCTGGAAGATCCAGACCGAACTCGGGTTATTCTGGCCGTCAAGCGTCAGCGTCCCCGTCAGACCGAGTGTTACGCCACCGGCGTTGTAGACACCATCGACGAGCGTCAGCCCGCCGAGGGCGCCACCTGCAACAACACTGCCCGTTCGGCCTGCCGCGTTGTTGTACGCGAGGATCAGGTCGCTCTTGGCCTGAAGCGCGATCGCGTCGCCCGCGTGTGTTGCTCCGCCAACGATTCCCGGCGGGAATCCAGTAACTGAGGCGGCAGGATGGATACCGATGTCTCGATCGATGGTTGTTGCACCAGTGTTCGTAATCGCGGGCGTTCCGGCGAGGATTGAGAAGGTCGCGGCCGTTCCAAGCCCGACCGTCGTAGTCGCCGCATTTGCGCGCCCCGCCATGGCGCCGATCGTGATGATCAATGCGACCCCGAACATCGCGGCGACGATCTTTGAGTTCTTCATGACGGAGGGCTCCCTTACGCGCATGCGCGCGCGCGTTGCGTCTATCTCCGTCGGATGATGGTCGTGGTTCTCGCGCGTGTCATGACCATCTCGTCACGGGTCGCGCGACGAACCTCAAGGTGTAACGAAGTCGTTAGTTAGCGGCGATCAGCGCCCGCAGCGGGTAGTCGTCGACCATGAAGGCAAGAAAGGCAGCGAGGAGCGCGAGTCCGACGAGTGTCCACAGCCACCCCACACGGCCAGAGCGTGCTTCGTCAATGGTCGAGGGCCGTGGTTCGGACCAGTCTTCGTTTTTGACCTCGGATGCGAGCAAGGTGGCCATCGAGCTCTCCTCCAGGTGCCGGCATCGATCGTCCGCCGCCGGCCTGCGCGAGGCATGACGAAACCGTCATCCGAAGGGGTGCGCTTCGCGCAGCGCGTGACACAGAAACGGTTTTGATAACGACTGGAGGACGGAGGGGCCCGAAGACCCCTCCGTCTCGTTCAAGCGCGCGCGGCGCTACTTGCCGTTGCCCCCCTTGCGTCCGGGGTTCCCGGGCGTGCCGCCGTTCTCGTCATTCGAGCGGCTCGGGTCGCCCTGGTTCGAGTTGCCTGGATCGCAACCCTCGGGCCCGTTGCCCACGCCTTGATTGCATTTCGCCTTGTCCTTACCGCCGCCGCCGCCACCAAGGCTTCCGCCCGTGCAACCGGTAAGCGTGCCGCCCGTGATCGTGACCGCGGCCTTGGCGAGAGCCCGCCCGTGGAAGCTTCCGACGCCGCCACTGGTCACCGTGATTGCCGCTCCAGCGAGGATCGTCCCGATGAACTGCGATGTGGTCATCGTCGCGCCGGCGCGGACCCACCACGTCACATCACACGCGTCCCCGCCAGCGGTCATGACCACCTTGAAATCGGTCCCCGTAAGGGCGCCGCTACCGGCGGTACCCGTCCCGACCTTGAAAAGCCAGGGCCCATTGCCGCTGAGCGTCAACGTGGTGTTCGTGAACGTCACCTCGTTGGGGAAACAGATGACACCGGGATTTACCGAGAACGCCATCGTCGGGCCGGTGAAGGCCTCGGTAAGGATGGTCTGCGTGCACGGCACGCCCCCGACTGTGGCGTACGCATTATCGAAGGCAGCTACGACCCCAGCGGAGACCGGCGCGATCTGCGATCCCGTGATGGTGCACGCGCCTTGCGTGATCACGCCGGAGGACCCCACGTTTCCGATGATGGTCGTGACGGGTGTGGGCGGTGTGTTGACGCAGGTCACCGCCCCGCCTCCTCCATTGGCTGCACTCAGGATGGCGAAGTTGTCAGCCGCGCCAAGTGATGGACCTTGAGCCGCGTTTGCGGTCGATCCTGCCATTGGGAACATGCCGATCGCGAGCACGAGCGCGATCGCAGAAGTAAGCAGAAGTCTCGGGCCCCGAACCCCAGGACTCGCGCAACGAACATGAGCTGTCATCGAGAGGAACCTTCTTTCGCGTCTTCTTCGCTTTTGGCGTGATCGATCAGAGCGAAATGCGAGTGGCACCCAACATCTCGCCAGCGGCGAATCATGAGAACGCGAGGCCGGCAGGTCATGACGTTTCGGTCACACCGATGGATCACCGTGCGAGCATGTCGCGCGTGGCGCGATCGGAAGCCGGCGGCAGATCCAGGCCCAGATCGACCAGCACGCCGTGGGTGACCCAGCTGGGCGCGGACCACCGCGTGCTGACTCAACACGCCACGGCGCGCGCGCCACGCAGGACGCTCATGGAGGCCACTGCACGACTTGCGGATTCGCGTCATGCCGAAGAGCTCGATCAATTTTTCGCAAGGGTCGCCGAAGATCCGAGCGATGCGGAGACAGCGCTGGCGCGCGGCCGTAGAGCTCTCGTCCACAACCGTTCCGACGACGCCGTGCGCTTATTGGTGCAGGCGCAGTCACTCGCGAGCGGCAAAGCACCCCTGGTGGTCGCGCGGATCGCGTTCCTGCTCGGCAGCACATATGTCTCGCGCAATGAGCTCGTGGCCGCCGATTCGATCCTCGCGTGGGCCGAGGGGATGCTGGGGCGCCGTTCTTTGACCAGCGCGGACGTCCTGCATCTGCGTGCTCTGCTCGCGGAGGCGCGTGGCGAGCGCGACGAGTCGATGGCTCTGTACCGGGATGTGTTGAGGCGCGCGAACGTCGCGCTCACGCCGATCAGCAGGGTGATCGCGATGCGCAACCTCGCTGAGGCGCTCGCTCACTCCGAACCGCACGAGAGCTCAGCGCTTTATGGCCTCGCATTGGCTGTCCTTGACGCAGATGAGCTGGACACCGCGATGCGCTGCACGATCGACAACGGCATGGGCTACGCGCTTCTCTGTGGCGGCGACATCGAGGGCGCCAGGCTCAAGCTCGGGCAGGCACTGACCGAAGCACGACGCGTGAACAGCGCCCGCGTGCAGCTCTATGCGAGGTTCAACCTGTCGATTGTCGACGAGGTGAGCGGCAATCTTGCCCAGTCACAAGCGGGGCTGCGCGATGTCGAAGCCGACGCGGAGCGTTATGGAGTCGAAGGTCTCGCTCCCTGGGTGCGCATCCGACTGGCGTGGTTACAACTGCGATCGGGTGCGAAGGCGGCCGCGCGGACGGCGTTGCGAGAGGCGTTCCCCTCTTCACCGGGTATCGGCTATCGGGACGCCGTCGCCGCGCTCAGCGCGATCTTGGATCTGGACGAACGGCGTTCATCGTCGCGCGCCAAGCTGTCCGCACTCGCTGCCGCCTACCGCGAACGCGGCGATGCGCTAACGGAGTTCACGCTCACGCTCTGGGTCGCACATGCGGACGCTCTTGGTGGCCGCATCGCGGCCTGCCGCAAGAACGTGACGCGCGCATGCACCCTCGGCGCGGCACGAGGCTTCCGCCTGAGCACGAACTGGTGGGCGTCAGAGCTCGTGACCGTGGCGCGCGAGCATGCGCCAGCGGAGTTCGGTGCGTTCGTCGATCGACTGATCGCTCCGCCGTCGACGCCGTCGCAGTCGCCCAGTCGCGCGGTCGTCGTGTCTCGCGATGGCAGCATCACGATCGACGGACGGACGCTCGACGAATCGAGCTGGCGTTCGGGTCGCAGCGGAAGTGGCGTCCTCAGGCGCTACTTTCGCGCACTGCTTTCGGCCTATCCGGCCGCGCTCGGCCGCGACGAACTCGCCGACCTCCTATGGCCGGAGAGCGAGGGCGACAAGGCAGTCCGCAATCTCTACGGAGCAACGAAAGACCTGCGAAGCGTGCTGGCTGCCGTACCCGGCATGCGTTTACAGGTGTCGGAAGGCACCTACAGCCTGACATTCGCGAGCGAGATCGCGCTCCGTTAGGGGGTCCCGGGCGCCCCCCACCGCTCCCCCAAGGGAGCACAACACGCTTCCCGCATGCCAGCACCAAGCTTCCGGCCTGACCTCGAAGGACTGCGCGGGATCGCTGTTGCGCTCGTCGTGCTGTTCCACGCGCACCTCCTCGGCGCGGTCGGAGGTTTCATCGGTGTCGACGCGTTCTACGTCCTGTCGGGTTTTCTGATCACCGGACTGCTCCTGCGCGAGCTTGCGACAAAGGGCCGTCTCGATCTCCTCGCCTTCTACGGGCGGCGCGCGCGGCGGATCCTTCCCGCGGCGACCGTCGCGATCGTCGTCATCCTCGTCGCCGCGGCATTCATCGTCGCGCCGCTCGATCTCCCATCAGTCGCGGCGGACGCCACGGCATCAGGACTCTTCGTCGGCAACGTGCTCTTCGCGTTCCGCGCGACCGACTACTTCGCTTCGTCAACGCCCTCCCCGTTCCTCCACTACTGGTCGCTCGGTGTGGAGGAGCAGTTCTATCTGGTGTGGCCAGTCCTTCTAATGCTCGCGTTCCGCGCGCGCCGGCAGAGCCTCGTCGTCTTCGCGGTGTGCGTCCTCTCGTTCGCGCTGTCGATCGTGCTCACATCGGTGCAGGCGCCGTGGGCGTTCTATGGACTGCCGACGCGAGCCTGGCAGCTCGCTCTCGGTGCACTCTTGGCGCTGCACGGTCCGGCACTAGCGCGGCTCCCATCGACGCCGATCGCGATCGGCGGCTGGCTGGGCATCGGACTCCTCGGCGTCGCGGCAGCGATGCTCGATCCCACGACGGGATACCCGGGATTCGCCGCGCTCCTGCCGACGACCGCAGTCGCGCTGGTGATCCTCGCCGGTGGTCGACGTGGTGGACCCGGCCGTCTCCTGAGTGTCGCGCCGCTCCGGATCCTTGGCCGCATCAGCTTCTCGCTCTACCTCTATCACTGGCCGGTGCTCGTGCTCGCATCCGTGGTCCTCGGAGAGCTGTCGCCGGATCTGCGCTGGACGCTGGTGGGTCTCTCCATCGCCGCGGCCGCGGTGAGTTGGAGGCTTGTCGAAGAACCGTTCCGTCGGGCGCGTCTGCTGCGTCCGCGACGGTCCTTCGTGTTCGGGTCGAGCGCGATCTGCGTCGTGCTCGTCGCCGCGCAGCTCATGGGCGTGCTCGGCGCCTCATCCGTCGCGGCGAGCAACATCGTCCGCACCGATCCTGACGAGACTCGAGCGCCGGACGTCATCGCCGCGTCGCAGGTCTCGGCCGTTCCGAACGACGCGACCGCAGCACCGACGACCGCTACCGCAACGGCCACGCCAACGCCTTCGCCGATGGTCGTACCGACGCCGCGCGAGCTACGCCCACGCCTCAGTGATGCCCGCCGCGACGTCGATGGGCTGAACGAACGCGGCTGCGGCCTCTCACTCGCCGGGAGCCAACCACCGCTCTGCACGCTCGGCGTCGCGGACGGCGCGATCACCGTCGCGCTCGTCGGCGACTCGCACGCGGCACAGTGGTTCCCGGCGCTGGACGCCATCGCGCAACAGCGCGGCTGGAAGATCCTGCCGTTCACGAAGGACTCGTGCATCTTCCTCGACATGCGCATCGTCTCGCTGCACCTCGAGCGCGAGTACACCGAGTGCGCGCGCTGGCGCGATCAGGTCGTCATCGCGCTGCAGCGAGCACAGCCCGACCTCGTCGTCGTCTCGTCGAGCCGCTGGGTGCATCCGGTCGATCCCGGCGATGCAGATCCACAGCGTCAGTCCGACGCGATGGTCCGGCTACTGAAGGCGCTCCCCGGCCGCGTCGCGATCATCGCCGACACACCGCTGAGCGCCGTCGATGTACCCGCGTGTCTCTCGCGGCTAGATCACACCGCGGCGGACTGCGCGACCGCGCGCGGCTACGCGCTCACCGCGCACCTGGCACGGGATGGGCGTGCCGCCGCCGCGCTCGGCGTGACGCTGATCGATCCCACGCAGTGGCTCTGCGGGCCCGAGGTCTGCCCCGCCGTGATCGATTGGACCATCGTGTACCGCGACGACCATCACCTCACCGCGACGATGGCACGCCGGTTCGCCCCGCTACTGGAATCAGGACTCATGGAGGCGCTGTCCAGCGTTCGTTGACCGTTAGAGCCCAAGCATCTTGGTCGCGAAGAGCCCGACGACACCGCCCACGCCGCCTCCGAGCGCGTACCCGACTGCGAGCGAGGCGCTCCGTCCCGCGACCATCTGGCGGACCGCGAGGTACGACACGCCCGCGAGCATGACGTTCGCGGTGAAGCTCGGCCCGTAGGCGACCATCACCGCCGCGCGTTCCTGCGCGACGACGAGCACGTTGAGCACCACCTGGAACGTGAACAGCGAAAGGAAGCCGCGCACGGTCGGGTTCAGCAGAAGCCAGCTCGGCCGCGCCATCCGGGGGAGTGCCCGGCCCCTGGTCATTTCGATCACCGCCATCGCCCGACCTCCTTTTGGTTCTCGGTGCTTAGACGCGATCGGGCCGCAAAACTCATCGCGTCTCGTCAAGAGGAGGTAAACCGCGCGACCGGACTAGCATCCGAGCGTGCGGGACAGCGTTCCAGCAGCGGCTCAGCAGCGGGCAGCGACCAGTGAGCGACGCCCGCTCACGATCCTGTTCGCCGACCTCGCCGGTTCCACCGCCATCGCTGAGAAGCTCGATCCCGAGGACTGGACCGTCATCGTCGGCAAGGCATTCGCGCGTCTGAATGCGGTCGCCGCACGCTACGACGGGACGGTCGCGCGGCTTATGGGCGACGGGGTGCTCGTCTTCTTCGGCGCGCCGATCGCGCACGAGGACGACCCCGAGCGCGCGGTGCGCTGCGGGCTCGACATGGTCCGCGAGATCGCCGGCTCAGCCGGCGAGGATCACGCGCATCACAGCGTCCCCCTGATGGTCCGGGTCGGCATCAACACAGGACCCGTCGTCGTCGGGATGGTCGGGACCGATGTCGCACGGGAGTACACGGCGATGGGTGACGCGGTGAACGTCGCCGCGCGGATGCAAGCTGCCGCACCGCCCGGTGGCGTCATGATCACCGCGGCGACATACAAGTTCGTCGCGCCGCTGGTCGACGCGACCGACGCAGGCCCACTCGAGCTCAAGGGCAAGGCCGAACCCGTCCATGCGTATCGGGTCGATGGCCTGCGTGCCGGGGCGGTGAGCGCTCGCGGGCTCGGGACCGAGGTGCACTCGACGATGATCGGGCGCGACGGGCAGCTCAAGCGCCTGCGTGACGCGTTCGCGATCGTGCGAGCGCGACAGGGCCGCGTCGCGTCGATCCTCGGTGAGCCCGGCATCGGAAAGAGTCGGCTCCTCGCCGAGCTGCGCGCGCACGTCGCGGCGTCCGACCCGTCCGCGCGCTGGATCGAGGCGCGCTGCCTCTCATACGGACGCACGCTCCCCTATCACCTCGTCCTCGATCTCGTGCGCTCGTGCATCGGCGTCGCGGTGACCGCGGACGAGCCCGAGGTGCGCGCCGCGCTCGAACGGCAGACGAAGGCTCTGTTCGGAGACGCGTGGTCGGACCCCTACACCTATCTCGGCCACCTGCTCTCGATCCAGCTCGACCCTGAGGTGCGCGCTCGAGTGTCGGCGCTCGAGTTCGAGACGGTGAAGCGCTACGTCTCATCCGTCATCGGAATGGTCCGCGCGCTCGCGGCGAAAGGCCCGGTGATCCTCGCATGTGAGGACCTGCACTGGGCCGACGCAGCGTCGGTCGATGTGATCCAGCAGCTCCTGCCCCTCGCGAACGAGCTACCGCTGTTCATCGTCGCGACCTCGCGCCTCGACCGCGAGAGCGAAGGCTGGCGGCTCGTCTCCGCGGTGCGCGACGTCTTCGGCGACGCCTTGATCGAGCTGCGCCTCGAGCCCTTGTCGGGAGACGACACCCGCACGCTCGTCGCGAATCTGTTGCCGGTCGAATCGCTGCCGCAGCAGACGCGCGATCACATCCTCGAAAAGTCAGAGGGCAATCC
>Ga0070697_100003415_pt1 | contig 12210 bp, 12 predicted proteins | sample KBSK1501metaG_FD_65475 | JGI IMG/M metagenome (GOLD analysis project Ga0070697, IMG submission 65475) | Corn, switchgrass and miscanthus rhizosphere microbial communities from Kellogg Biological Station, Michigan, USA - KBS K1-50-1 metaG | ecosystem: Host-associated > Plants > Roots >... | reverse complement strand
CACTTTCCGCGTGCGTGGCGACGTGCTCGACGTGTTTCCCGCGGAACACTCGGAGACGGCGCTGCGGATCACGCTGCTCGATGATGAAGTGGAGAGCCTGATGCTCTTCGACCCGCTCACGGGGCACGCGCACCAGAGGGTGCCTCGCTTCACGGTCTATCCGTCGAGCCACTACGTCACGCCGCGGGAGACCACGCTGCGCGCGGTCGAAGCCATCAAGGCGGAGCTGCGCAGCCGCATCGAGTTTTTCCAGAAGGCCGGCCGGCTGGTCGAGGCGCAGCGCATCGAGCAGCGCACGCGCTTCGACCTCGAGATGCTGGCCGAGCTGGGCTTCTGCAAGGGCATCGAGAACTATTCGCGGCACCTGTCGGGCCGGCAGGAGGGCGAGCCGCCGCCGACGCTGATCGACTATCTTCCGCAGGACGCGCTGATGATCATCGACGAGAGCCACGTCACCATCCCGCAGCTCGGCGGCATGTACAAGGGCGACCGCTCGCGCAAGGAAAACCTGGTCGAATACGGCTTTCGCCTGCCCTCGGCGCTCGACAACCGGCCGCTGCGCTTCGACGAGTTCGAGAAAGTCGTGCGCCAGACGGTCTTCGTCTCGGCCACGCCGGCCGACTACGAGCGGGAGAAATCGGGACAGGTCGTGGAGCAGGTCGTGCGTCCCACCGGGCTGGTCGATCCGCAGGTAGTGGTAAGGCCCGCGTCCACCCAGGTCGACGACCTGCTGGCTGAAATAAGCTTGCGGGTCAAGAAGCAGGAACGGGTGCTGGTCACGACCCTGACCAAGCGCATGGCCGAAGAGCTCACCGACTATCTGGCCGAGCACGGCGTGAAGGTGCGCTACCTGCACTCCGAGGTCGAGACCGTCGAGCGCGTGGAGATCATCCGCGACCTGCGGCTCGGCGAGTTCGACGTCCTGGTCGGCATCAACCTGCTGCGCGAGGGCCTCGACCTGCCCGAAGTCTCCCTGGTCGCCATCCTGGACGCCGACAAGGAGGGATTCCTGCGCTCCGAGCGCTCCCTGATCCAGACCATGGGCCGCGCCGCCCGCCACATCAACGGCACGGCGATCCTGTACGCCGACGTCATGACCGATTCGATCAAGCGCGCGATCGCCGAAACCGACCGCCGGCGGCGCAAGCAGGTTACTTACAACGAGCGCCACAGCATCACGCCGAAGGGCGTCATGAAGCGCATCAAGGACCTGATCGACGGCGTCTACGACGCTTCAGAGATGAAAGTTGCGCAGGAAGAGGCGCGTTACGAAGCGATGTCCGAGAAGCAGATCGCGCGCGAGATCAAGGCTCTGGAGAAGAAGATGCTCGAGCACGCGAAGAACCTCGAGTTCGAGGAGGCGGCGAAGGCGCGCGACCAGCTCGGCGAGCTCAAGAAGCGCGTGTTCGGGGTGGCGCTCGCCTCCGAATGAGGGGGTTGTCGCCGCCGCCCGACTGACGTGGTCCTAGAAGAACTTACAGAGTCCGAACGCGATCGCTAATCAGCAGTGCCTTTTGGATCATGGCTCGCGCGAACCGAGCCACAAATCGCGCAATGCCGTGGTTCTAGCCTGCAGCCGGTCGCTATGGCTGAAAAGCTGCCGCCGCCGGTTGCCAGGTGCGCCCGATGCGGGCATTTGCGGCGAGATATCGGGAGCATCGACGGACGTTGCGTGCGGCGCCCCGACGGAAAGCGCTGCGTGGGCTTCTATCACGGCGCAATCAGCACATCCGACTGGCAGGAGTGTTCGACATGCCATGCCACCGGATATGAAAACACGGCCCGTTGCAGCGAGTGCACGGGCGATGGCTGGATCTACGTGCGCCGCCCGTAAATGATCGACGGGAGCTTCGCGGCTCCCGTCGAGCGCTCCAGCGCGGGTTTTCAGTCGTCGTCCCGGTCAGTCGGGGCGAGGATGGCCACGCCATTCGCATTCGGCACGCCGAGGTTGATCGCCGCGCCGCTGGGGGCAAGCTCGCCGAACGCGTTATGGGTCAGCAACGACAAATGGGACTGTCCGGCGCCGTGGTCAATCACGCCCAGGACGCCCTTGTCCGCGTCGATATCGGTTGGTCCGCCGCCGGGGATTTGCGCGGCCACCGGGGCGTCGACGAAGATATTGCTCCCCGTACTAACCAAACGGCTGATGGTCTTGCTCGCCGCGTTCACGCTGAAGACGTATTTGCCGACTCTTGTCGTCCAGCACGGAGCGCTCTGGCCTGCGGCAGTCACCGCCGTGAACGCGCCGTCCCGGAATAGTCCGTTCTGATTGCTATGCGCCAAGGTGATGAGCGCCGTGCCATCAGGGTAGACGGAAAATCCGAACGGCGTGAGCGTTCCCGCGGGTGCCGACACGGCAGTGGGAGTTGCGCCGGTTACAGCACCGTCCCGCAGCGGCACGATATCGACTGTTCCCGGCAGCGGATCGGTTTTCAACGTCACCAGCAGACTGTTCTTGTCGAGCACACCCACTTGTGCCGTGCTGCCAACGGCAGGCGTAGCGCCTCCCGCGAGCTCCAGCGCGGCGGACCCGTCCCTCCCCACGACATTGTCGTGCTGCACTTCGAACGAATCGATGGTCGTCGACCCCGCCACATACATGTGATCGTTGCCAAAATCTATGCTCACCGGAGCGCTCGTCGTGGTCACGGTCCTGTCGAAACTCAGCCGGTCGCCATGGCGTTTGAACAACGCTACCGAATTCGATCCGTTATTCACGACGGCAACGAGCTCGCCGTTGAGCTGCTTGACGCCTCTCGCATTACCGCCGACGCCGCCCGCCCCTTGGGTGGAGAGAGTCTGGAGCAAGGCCTGGGTGCGGGTGTCGTAGACCTTGATCTGGTTCGCCTGCGGATCATTCGTCATCACCACGGCCAACGTGGTGCCGCGCTGATCGGCGTGAACGCTCGCCATACTTGCTGCTAGCATCAGCAGAGCCGCCGTATTTCTCGGAATTACCGACCTGAACATGGTTCTTTCCCTTCAAGAGGTGTATCGATTGGAGTGGAAGTGACGCGAGCCTTGGTCGAGGCGCCTCGTTCATCCTTACAGGTGCTTTTCGTCTGCACCGGCAATATCTGCCGGTCCCCGACGGCGGAAGGGGTGCTAAGAGAGCTGGCTCGGAAAGACGGAGTGCCCCTGCAGGTCGAGTCGCGAGGTACGCACGACTATCATGTCGGCCAGCCGCCGGACGAGCGCGCCCAGCACCATGCCAGGCGCCGCGGCTATGACCTCGGCGCGCTGCGGGCGAGGAAGCTCACCGGGCGCGACTTCCAGGAGTTCGATCTGATCCTGGCCATGGACCGGGGACACCTGCGCGTGCTGCGGCGCATGTGTCCCGCCGAACATGTCTCGAAAGTAAGGCTGTTCATGCCGGGACGCGATGTGCCGGACCCCTACTACGGCGGCCCCGAGGGCTTCGAGCAGGTCCTCGATCTGGTGGAGGCCGGGTGCCGCGAGCTCCTGGCCGAGCTCAAAGGCTAGCTCAGGCAGGAAGCCGCATGATTTCGAGGTCGGCGGGCGAAAACCGCTTGAGCACGCGGCTCGCGAACTCGAGGTCGCTTGCGCGGCGCGCGAAAATGACGTTGCCGAGGTAGGCGCCGAGCTTGAGCTCCTCCATCACCGGCGCAGCCGGCCGCAGCCCCTCGCGCGACAGCCGCAGCTGGTCCGGATTGACCTGCCAGCCGCTGCTCAACAGCCACTCGACCGCGCCGCGCGTCCCCGGCAGGCTCGGGTCGCATTCCAGCAGCACGCTGCGGACCCCGCCGCGTTCGAGCAGCCGCCGCATGCCGCCGATGACCTTGTGCTCGTGGCCATCGACGTCGATCTTCACGTGGTCGGGAGCCGGCAGCGCGCCGCTCTCGACCAGGTGATCGAGCGAAAAGGCCACGCTGCCCTGCCTGAAACGGGTTTCGGCGGCGTAGTTCCTGCTCGGCTCGCCGAAGTCGTGAAACGAGTGGCCGGTGGCGAAATCGCGCAGCAGCAGGCTCGACACCTGGACCGGATGGTCGCTGATCGCGGCGCAGTAAGCCGTGATGCTGCGCTGAGCCTCGTTCAGGAAGATGTTGCGGTAGAGCTCGGCATAGTTCTGCGATTCGGGCTCGAAAGCGTACACCTCGGCGCCCGCGGCGACCCCGGCGTAGAGGCTGTAGATGCCGATGTTCGCCCCGACGTCGACGAACACTTCGCCGGGCGCGAAAGACTCGATCCAATCGATCGTGCCGGGCTCCTTCGTGAACAGCGTCTGCACGCGCCATTGGCATGCCGGCGTGCCGATCCCGTAGCGCAGCGTGCGTCCATCGAGGTTCAGCTCGGCGAACGCGAAAGGCCGCTCCGCATCGGTGAGCTTTTTCGCGACCGCCACCTTGCCGATGTCATAGAGCGGCGGGGTGAGCCAGGGTTTTTTTTCTACTGCCAGCGCGCTACTTCCTGGTCTCGATCTGGACGAGCTCGTCGTCCTGCTGCGGCAGCGGCTTCGGGCGTTCCCGGCGCGGCCTGCCCAGGTGCTCGGCCTGCTCCTCGGCTTGCGGCTGCGCCGGTGCCTTGGCGCGGTCGGTCTCGATCATCACCAGACCGGCGCTTTCGAGATACTCCTTCGGATCGATGCTCGGCGCCTCGACGCGGGGCGCCGGCTCGGATTCCACCGGCCTGGGTTGTTCCACTTGCGGTTCCTCGCGCCGTGGTGGCTCCTCGTATCGCGGTTCTTCACGCACCACCGGTGCAGCAGGCGGAACGGGCTGCTGCGTCTCGACCGGGGCCGCCGCTACCGGCGCTTGCTCGTCGCGGCGCTCGCGGTGCCGGTCGCGCCGATGCCTGCGTCCGCCGCGGCGTTGCTCATCGCCTTCGCGCTCCGGCGCGCGCTGCTGCTGCGGCTGCGGGGGTTGTGGCGGACGCGGCGGACGTTGCTGCTCCGGCCTGCGATCGCCGCGCGGCGCCTGCCCATTGCGGCGCTGCTCGAGGCGGCCCTGCTGCTGGCGATCGCCTCCGCCGCGGCCCTCGCGGCGCTGCTGCTTGTCAGGTCGCGAATCGCGCCGCTGTTGAAAATCGCGTCGCGGCTCGCGAGGGGGCGTCGGCTGCGAAACGCTCTTAACGAGAGGCGGCGCCGGCGCCACCGGCTCGGCCTTGAACCAGCCGAAGAGGCGATGGATGATCCCGCCGCTCGCTTCGCGAGGAGCCGTCGGCAGCGGGGCGGGCTGAACCTGCGGCGCCCGGACCGCCGGCTGCGGGCGCGCCTGGGGCATCGGCGCCGGCTGCTCCGGCGTGATGCCCTTGACGACCGCGACCTGGCGTTCGCGCTTCGGCTCGGCTTCTTCGCCGGGAGCCTTGGGCTCCTCGGGCCGCTCGACCAGCTCGTAGCTCGAAGGCACGTGCTCCATCTCGTTCAGCTCGTCGTGCCGCAGCCTCTGCACCTTGTAATGCGGCGTCTCGAGGTGGGGGTTCGGCACCAGCACGATGTTGACCTTGAGCCGCGCCTCGAGCTTCTGGATCTCGGCGCGCTTCTCGTTGAGCAGGAACGAGGACACATCCACCGGCACCTGCGCGTGTACCGCGCCGGTGTTCTCCTTCATCGCCTCTTCCTGCAGGATCCTGAGCACGTGCAGCGCGGTCGACTCGGTGCCGCGGATGAAACCGGTGCCGCTGCAGCGCGGGCAGCTGATGTGCGCGGTTTCCTCCAGCGAGGGCTGCAGCCGCTGGCGCGACAGCTCCATCAGGCCGAAGCGCGAGATCTTGCCGATCTGCACGCGGGCGCGGTCGAACTTCAGCGCGTCGCGCAGGCGGTTCTCGACGTCGCGCTGGTTGCGCTGCGATTCCATGTCGATGAAATCGATCACGATCAGGCCGCCGAGGTCGCGCAGGCGCAGCTGGCGCGCGACCTCTTCGGCCGCCTCCAGGTTGGTGCGCAGCGCGGTCTCCTCGATGTCGCCGCCGCGCGTGGCGCGCGCCGAGTTGACGTCGATGGCGACCAGCGCCTCGGTGTGGTCGATGACGATCGCGCCGCCGGAGGGCAGGGCGACCTGGCGCGAATAGGCGCTCTCGATCTGGTGCTCGATCTGGAAGCGCGAAAACAGCGGCACGTCGTCGCGGTAGAGCTTGACCTTGCCGACGTTGTCCGGCATCACGGTCTGCATGAAGGCGCGCGCCTGCTCGTAGATCTCCTCGGTGTCGATCAGGATCTCGCCGATGTCGGGCTGGAAGTAGTCGCGGATCGCCCGGATGACGAGGCTCGACTCGAGGTAGATCAGGAATGGCTTCTTCGCCGGGTCCGCCGAGGCGCTCTCGACCGCGCGCCACAGCTGCATCAGGTAGTTCAGGTCCCAGTTCAGCTCTTCCGGCGTGCGGCCGATCGCCGCGGTGCGCGCGATGACGCTCATGCCGTCGGGCAATTGCAGCTGGTCGAGCGTGTCGCGCAGCTCGTTGCGGTCTTCGCCCTCGACGCGGCGCGAGACGCCGCCGCCGCGCGGGTTGTTCGGCATCAGGACCAGGTAGCGCCCCGCCAGGCTGATGAAGGTGGTCAACGCCGCTCCCTTCGTGCCGCGCTCGTCCTTCTCGACCTGGACGATCAGCTCCTGGCCTTCGCGCAGCGCATCCTGGATGCGGGCGCGGCCGACGTCGATGTCCGGCTTGAAATAGCTGCGGGAGACTTCCTTGAACGGGAGGAACCCGTGCCGCTCCTCGCCGTAGTCGACGAACGCGGCTTCGAGGCTGGGCTCGATGCGGGTGATGATGCCTTTGTAGATGTTGCTCTTGCGCTGCTCCCTTGAGGCTGATTCGATGTCGAGGTCGACTAGCTTCTGCCCTTCTACGATCGCGACGCGCAGCTCTTCTTGCTGGGTCGCGTTAAACAGCATGCGCTTCACTTTTTGTTCTCCTGCGCGCGCAGGAGACTTCTGCTCAGTCGGTCCGGGCTCTCCTGATGTGGGAAAGGGAAACGATGGTTAGAGGAAAAACTGGCTTGCGCGCGCTTCTAGTGGTATCGCTACTTCCGGTGAGCGAAATTAACCAGCGCTTCAGGCCCGGCTGTGGCCGGACAGGAGACGGGTTGCAGGCCCTCGCCTGTGTCTCGCAACTCGAAGCGACTCGGAGATAATAAAGAAAATGAATGACTTAAGCAAGGCGCGGGCAACCTGGCTCGAGGTCGGCGAGGAAAGCGCCGCGCAGCGCATCGACAATTTTCTGTTGCGGCGGCTGAAAGGCGTGCCGAAGAGTCATGTGTACCGCGTGCTGCGCAGCGGCGAGGTCAGGGTCAATAGCGGCCGCGTTCGCCCCGAGTACAGGCTGCAGGTGGGCGACCGGATACGGCTTCCCCCGATAAGGATTGCCTCCCGGCCCGCGCTGGCCAGACCGTCCCGGTTTCCAATCGTCTTCGAGGACGCCGCCCTGCTGGTGATCGACAAGCCGGCCGGCGTTGCCGTGCACGGCGGCAGCGGCGTCAGCTACGGCGTGATCGAGTCCCTGCGCGCCGCCCGGCCGCAGGCGAAGCTGCTGGAGCTCGCGCACCGGCTCGACCGCGATACCTCGGGCCTGCTGATCGTCGCCAAGAAACGCGACGCCCTGGTGGAGCTGCATCGCCTGCTGCGCGAAGCTGCGGTGGAGAAGGTCTACGTTGCGGTGGTAAAAGGCGTTTTGAAGAAGCCGCTGGAGATTCGCGAGCCGCTGCACAAGTACGTCGGCGCGACCGGGGAGCGGCGGGTGAGCGTCGGGGCGGGCGGAAGGGAAGCCCTGACCCGCGTCAAGCCATTGAAAGCGAGCGACCATTACAGCGTCCTGGAGGTCCGTTTGCTCACCGGCCGCACGCATCAGATCCGGGTTCACCTGGCGCACGCCGGGCACCCGGTCCTGGGCGATGACAAGTACGGCGACTTCGCGCTGAACCGCGCAGTCGCAAAGCTGGGCGTGCGGCGCCTGCTTCTCCATGCGCGCCGGCTTGGGTTTGCTCATCCGGTCACGGGTGAGCGGATCAGCTTGGAATCGAAGCTGCCCGACGACATGCGGGAATTCATCGACCAGCGCTTGGCATGAGTTACTCGCTGATTGTCTTCGACTGGGATGGCACGCTGATCGATTCCGCCGGCACCATCGTCGAGTGCATCCAGCAGGCGAGCGCCGACCTCGGTCTCGAAGTGCCGGACCGCGGGCGCGCGAGCCACGTCATCGGCCTCGGGCTGCACGATTCCCTGCGGCTCGCGGTCCCCGGCCTGCCCGCGGAGCGCTACGCCGAGTTCGTAGAACGGTACCGCAAGCATTTCCTGGCGCGTGAAGAGGCGATGCGGTTGTTTCCCGGCATAGAAGGTTTGCTGAAAAACCTGTCGCAGACCCGTCTGCTGGCGATCGCGACCGGCAAGAGCCGGCGCGGGCTCGAGCGCGCCCTGCGGGCGAGCGGTCTTGGAAGCTATTTTTCCGCCTCGCGGTGCGCTGACGAGACGACGCCCAAGCCCGCCCCCGCGATGCTGCAGGAAATCATGGAAGAACTGGGCACGCCGGTGGAACGCGCGCTGATGATCGGCGATACCTCGCACGACATGGAGATGGCGCGCGGCGCCGGCGTCGACGCGCTGGCGGTGACCTATGGGGCGCATGCCGAGCCGGCGCTACGCGCCTGCGGGCCGCGGGGCTGCGTGTCGAGCGTAACGGCGCTGCGCGAATGGCTGGAACGGAACGCCTGATCTGTGCCTCGAGCGCGCTGATCGACGCGGGACAAGGCGTGCGCTTCGAGGTCGAGTACTTCGGGCAGAACGCGCCCGCGTTCGCGGTACGCTACGGCGGCCAGGTGCACGCCTATCTCAACCGCTGCGCGCACGTGGCGATGGAACTCGACTGGCAGGAAGGAATATTCTTCGATCTGGCAGGGCGCGATTTGCTATGCTCGACGCACGGGGCGACCTACGACGCCCGCAGCGGTCGCTGCCTCGGCGGGCCGTGCCGCGGGACCCCCCTGGTAAAGCTCACGCTCGAGGAGCGCAACGGCATGGTTTTCTTCACGGGGTTTGCAGATGACTGAAAACAGCGGTCAGTGGGAACGCGAGCTGGTGACCAAGCTTGCCACGGCGGCGGCGCGCGAGCAGCGGCGCGCGCGCCTGTGGGGCATCTTCTTCAAGCTGCTCGCTTTCGCTTACATCACGCTCGTATTGCTGCTCGCGGTCGACTGGAAGGGAGGCGCCGACGTCGTCCGCGGCAAGAAGCATACCGCCATGGTCGACCTGAGCGGCATCATCGCGCCCGGCACCGACGCGAGCGCCGACAAGATGACCACCGCGCTGCAGGCGGCATTCAAGGACAAGAACACCCAGGGGGTCGTGCTGCGCATCAACAGCCCGGGCGGCAGCCCGGTGCAGTCGCAGACGATCTACGACGAGATGCGCCGGCTGCGCAAGAAATACCCCGATATCCCGCTCTACGCGGTGGTGGAGGACATCTGCGCCTCGGGCGGCTATTTCGTCGCCGCCGGTGCCGATCGCATCTACGTCAGCAAGTCGAGCATCGTCGGCTCGATCGGCGTGCTGATGAACGGCTTCGGCTTCACGGGGCTGATGGACAAGCTCGGCGTCGAGCGGCGCCTGATCACCGCCGGCGAGCGCAAGGGCATGCTGGATCCCTTTTCGCCCCTCGACGACAAGGACCGGCAATACGCCAAGCAGCTGATGGAGGAAATCCACCGCCAGTTCATCGGCGTGGTGCGCGAGGGACGGGGCAAGCGGCTGAAGGAAACGCCCGACATGTTCAGCGGCCTGATCTGGAGCGGGGAAAAGAGCGTCGAGCTCGGCCTGGCCGACGGCTTCGGCAGCCTTGACTCGGTGGCGCGCGAGGTGATCAAGGCCGAGGACATCGTCGACTACACGCAAAAGGAAGGCATCGCGGAAAAATTCGCCAGGCGCTTCGGCGCCAGCGCTGCCAGCGCGCTCGCCGAGTTCGCGCTGCGCGCTTCACCGGCGATCCGCTAGCAGCAGGAACACCGCCGGGCGCCGGCCGATCGGTTTTTTCCCGGCGCGCCAGCGCGCGATTGAATCGGTGATGATGGCTTCGGTCGGCAGCGTGAGGTCTGCCGCCACACAGAGCGCCGTGCCGGGTGAGCAGGTCTCGAGCAGTGAATCGAGCAGCGCTTCGCTGCGGTACGGGGTCTCGATGAAGATCTCGGTCTCGCGCTCGCTGCGCGAGCGTTTTTCCAATGCCCGGATGCGCTGGTCCCGGTCCGGCTTTTCTCGAGGCAAATAGCCACAGAACGCAAAGCGCTGGCCTTCGAGGCCGGAAGCCATCAGCGCTAGGGTGATGGAGGAGGGGCCGACGAGCGGCACCACGCGGAAGCCCGCATGATGCGCCGCCTCGACGAGCGCGGCGCCGGGGTCGGCGATCGCCGGGCAGCCGGCTTCCGACAACAGGCCCAGAGGGCGACCTTCCCGAAGCGGCTTGAGCAGAGAAGCGACCTCCTGCTCCAGCGGGGCGATATTCAATTCGCGGATCGCGCAGGGCATTCCCACGGCGGCAAGGAAAGCGCGCGCACTCTTCGCGTTCTCGACGGCGAAGTCGCGCAGCGACTGGACGGTGCGCAGCGCAGGCGCGGGCAACGCGTCGGCCGGCGCGCCTCCCAGCGGGGTCGGAATGGCGTAGAGGATCAACCGAGCACGGGCAGGCCGGCCCGTTCCAGCATTTCCGTGAGCGCGATCAAGGGCAGGCCGATGAGCGAGGTCGGGTCCTCGGTCTCCATGCGCGCGATGAGCGCGATGCCCAGCCCTTCCGCTTTGGCGCTGCCGGCGCAGTCGTAGGGTTGCTCGCGCCGCAGGTACGCTCCGATGCGCTGCTCGTCGAGCTTGCGGAAAACCACGCGGCAAAGCACCACGCGCGATTGGGCTTCATCGTTCCTGGAATCCAGCAATGACACTGCGGTATGAAAGTCTGCGGACTTGCCGCTCAGGCTGCGCAACTGCTCCGTCGCTCTTTCATGATTGCCCGGCTTGCCCAGCGGCCGGCCCTCGCTCGACGCCACCTGATCGGAACCGATGATCAACGCATCGGCGAAGCGCGGCGCGACCGAGCGCGCTTTGAGCAGCGACAGGCGCAACGCGGTTTCGGGCGGCGCCTCCCCGGGCCGCGCACTCTCATCGCAGTCCGGGCCGGCGGTTTTGAAGCGCAGGCCGAGGCGCTCCAGCAGCTCGCGGCGATACCTCGAGGTGGAAGCCAGCACAAGCCGCCGGGGTTGATCCATCACGTTGTTTTGACGGGAATTTTCCAAGGATGATATCATTCAACGTTTATGTCGCACCAGCCGGTGATCGACGGCTTCGAGTTCGCGTCGGCCGGCGCGGCGCAGCAAGGGGTCTGGCCGCTGAGCGGCTTTGCGCGCCTGCGCGAGCTGCTCGCGTCGGACGCCGGTGAGGTCGGGTACGCGCTGCAGGGGACGCGCGACGCGCGCGGGCGGCCCAGTCTGCGGGTCAGCGTGCGCGGCACGTTGCAGCTGCGCTGTCAGCGCTGCCTCGAGCCGATGCCGTTCAAGGTGCAAGCGGAAGAGCTGCTGGTGCTGGCGGCGACGCAGGCCGAGATCGACGCCGAGCCGGCCGAGGCGAGCGCGCCGGATCGGGTCGTTGGCGGCAAGGAGATGGCGGTGCGCGAGCTGATCGAGGACCAGTTGATCCTCGAGCTGCCGTATGCGCCGCGGCACGAATTCTGTAACGGCCCGCAAACCGAGGCGGATGCGGGTGGCTCGCCTTTCGCCGGCTTGCGCGGCCTGATTCAACGCAAGCAGTAATCTTTTAGAGGAGTCGACCATGGCAGTCCAGCAGAACAAGAAATCGGCGTCGCGGCGCGGCACGCATCGCGCGCACGATCACCTCACCGGCCCGACGCTCGCGGTCGAGCCGACCACCGGCGAGACGCACCTGCGCCACCACGTCAGCCCGACCGGCTTCTACCGCGGCAAGAAGGTCACCAAAACCAAAGGCGAGTAGCTCCGCTGATCACCGTAGCCGTCGATTGCATGGGGGGCGATCACGGCCCTCACGTGACGGTGCCGGCCGCGCTCGAGTTCCAGGCGCGGCTGGCTGACGTCGACATCGTGCTGGTCGGCCTGCGCGACGCGCTCGAAGCCGAACTTGCCGCGCGCCGCGCCGCGGCAGGTCCGCGCCTGCGCGTGCGTCACGCGAGCGAGGTCGTGGCGATGGACGAGCCGCCGGTGCAGGCGCTGCGCTTCAAGAAGGACTCCTCGATGCGCGTCGCCATCAA
>Ga0070697_100003412_pt1 | contig 12213 bp, 6 predicted proteins | sample KBSK1501metaG_FD_65475 | JGI IMG/M metagenome (GOLD analysis project Ga0070697, IMG submission 65475) | Corn, switchgrass and miscanthus rhizosphere microbial communities from Kellogg Biological Station, Michigan, USA - KBS K1-50-1 metaG | ecosystem: Host-associated > Plants > Roots >... | reverse complement strand
CGCGAGTAACCAGCGCCGCCACTACTCCGCGCTTGACTCGAAATGCAGTCGTTGGTATTGCCAAGCCTAATTTAGTAACGGACACAGGTGGCAATATACCGGCTGATGCCAGATTAGCAGTGAATTTCAACGGTCAGAGTCGAACATGGTTCGTGTTAGAATACCGTTTGGTGGATAACGAGCTCCACCGCATTGCCTTGGTGGTCGTGGACGATGACACAGGAAACGTGATAAAGTCTGTTAAAGAGAGTACAAGTTAATAGAGAGAAAGTCGAGGTTCATCCATGGACGAAAGCATTCAGCTTATTATCCAGCGTATGAACGAGCTCTCCGAGCGGATAAAGTCTTTGCAGGAAGCAGGAAAGAAATTTCAAGAGGAGATTGCGGTATCGACAGTGCCAGTAGATACAGGTAAAAAATTTGCAGAAAATCTGGAAGGTGTGCTGAATACCTGCAGCAACAGTATAGAAGAAATCCTGAAACTATTGCAGGGCTTAGGACCGAAGCCGCAGCCTATCAAGACCGAAGACCTGGCCCAACACTTCCGCTCGGTGGTGGATAGCATTCAGCAATCCAGGCCACCTCAGCAGGGAGAAGTGGCGACCATCCTTAAAAACCTGGACGTAGAGATAAAGGGTCTCATCGTCGTACAAGATAATGAAGCGCGGATCGCCACACCTACTCCAGACCAAGGAATCGATGCGGGTCAACTCTCGACGCTCCGTATGTCTTTTAATGCCATTCCAGTACTGCGACAGCCGAGCCAGAAACCACCAGCAGAACCACAACCATCAGCAGAACCAACACCGGAACAAAAGGAAGAGAAAACGGAATAAAAGCGAACTTCTAGAAAGAGCCGAAAAGAAGAACCGAAATAACAAGGACGTCCTTTATGAACGTTGACATCAACTTTGAAGGCGATGATGAACTGAAGCTTCTACGCGATCAGATAGCTAAACTTCTCACTCGCAACCTGGAACTACAGCAGCGGATAGCGGAACTTGAGCGAGAGAAAGTACAAGTCCCTGTCGAGACAATGATGGCCGCAATAGTCCGATCAGTTCAAACGGCAGAGCAGGCTATAACTGCTGAAACCCCCTCACAGCCTTATGTTGTCTCACAACTACAGGCTACTTTACGTGGACTGGTAAATGTCCAGGGCGAAAATTTGGTGCTGAGCCTACCTCAAGCCGAGCAGCTTGTAGATCCGAATCTGCTAACTAGCATGCAGATCTCAGTATCTCAAATTCCATTTAGCTCTGCTCCTGATAGCGTTCACTTACTACAAGAAGCTCTAGAAGGTGCACAGGCCGCTTTCAGCACATGGAACCAAGGGCCTGGAGTTGTTGTGGCGCAAGACATCACCGCTCAACTGACTCACCTGCTGGCTACTCGTCAGCAGTGGAAAGGAGATGACTTTCTCCGGTCAGTACAAACTCTCGCGGATGCTCTGACCAAATTTGCGGATGCTCTACCTCAACAGATTCCTCCTGAGCTATTAACAGTTTATCGAAATAAGGCCCAGGAAACCCTGGACATAGTACAGCCAATGGTCCAGGCTCATTATGTCACCGCTGATAATCTGGCACAACTAGCCAGCGCCCTGAAACAGCTCACGCAAAGCTATACGGCAATCTCTCAAAGCAACCCAGCAGGTTAGTTCGTAGCGAGTCCTGGTAAAGGGAACAGTATGAACAGAGTTTCAGGCCTGTAAGATGACGTTATCGGACCATAGAAAGCTAGAGAGCGGGGCAGATCTCATAATTGTTTTGAATACAATTGCATATAACAGACAAGCGGAGTTAACAAATCGTCCGCACGAAAGGTTATTTGTTAGGTATGACCATTCCATCCTATCTGATGGGTGACCGGGCTACCCTCGAGGCAGTCTCACGGCAGCACTGGCAAGCCTTGCACCTGGGCGGCAAGACTATCCTCTGCCGCATTCTGGGCAAATATATCGTATATGTTGATGCCGAGGATGTCGGCATCACACCGCATCTTTGCCTTAACGGGTACTGGGAGTCGTGGATCACTGTGGCGATAGCCCGCATACTGAAACCTGGATGGTACTGTGTGGACATCGGAGCTAACCATGGCTACTACACAGCAATTATGGCGGATGCTGTTGGGCCGACAGGGCATGTTCTGGCTATCGAGCCAAATCCTCAGCTTCTTGAACTGCTGAAACTCACTCTGGAAGTGAACGGATTCCAGCGTCACACAGCGACCTTGCAAAAGGCTGCCTCCAACACCGACAGGCAAAGTGTTTATCTCACGATTCCACGAAATCGGACTGCGGCTGCTTCCTTATATCTCGAGGCTACAGCTTCAGATGAGAGAGTTGAAGTTGAGACTATCACGCTCGACAATGTGACGAGAGAGTGGCCGCACGTAGACTTGGTCAAGATCGATGCGGAGGGAGCGGAGGAAATGATCTGGCATGGCATGCGCCAGACGTTGGAACGCAATCCGAACATTTGCGTCATCATGGAGATAGATTGTGCCCGGTACGCCGAACCAAGGGCGTTTTTGTGCGATATTCAGGAAGCAGGGTTTACATTGCAATACATTGACTATAATTCTACAATCAAAAATGTGACAGAAAATCAGCTCCTGAATGATCTAGCTGGTGAGGTTTTGATGCTGTTTTTGCATAGAATGAGGTAAGAAAAGATCCCTGTAAAAATCTATCACAAAGCAAGATGGTACAAATGAGAAGAACAGGGACCAGGATCACTCGAGCTGTCCCCCTATCTCTCAGCAGAAGAACTCAAAACGCGCTTGAAACTGGATCCGCGTCCGTGGTGTCGACAGCGCTGGTTGACCCCCGAGAAGCGACGGACATTGCCAAACATACCGGCACCACGGTCACGAAGTACTCATACTGGGGTTTGCTCAATAGCTTCCGGAATCGTTCTTCAACGTGGCTCACGTCTTCATCCAAACATCTAATGGGAACAGGCATCGGGCCCTCAGTAGTCTCAAGGGTTTCTATTTTACTCCTTGATTCCACAAAGCGTCCTTTTCAGCTACTTCCCTTTCAAAAACTGTAAACATCGAGAGTTATTACTTACATGTATATAAATTGGTCAGCGCTACTGGTAGCCGAGGTGCCATTGGGCGTTGTGACAGTCACATCGACGGCGCCACTAAGGTTGGCCTCAGGGCTGGTGGCCGTAATTTGCGTGTCGCTATCGACCGTAAAGCTGCTGGCTGCCGTCGAGCCAAAGGAGACATCAGTAGCCCCGGTGAAACCACTGCCTGTGATGGTCACGCTGTCGCCTCCTGCCGCTTGTCCGCTTGTCGGGTTGATGCCCGTAACTATTGGGGCAGTTGAGGCGGCGATATATGTAAACTGGTCAGCGATGCTGGTAGCTGAAGTTCCGTTCGGAGTCACAACGGTCACATCAACACTACCGGTGCCTGGTGGGCTGACGGCAGTGAGCTGCGTGTCGGAGTCCAATGTAACCGAAGTCGAACCTGTTGGGCCGAAACCCACTCCAGTGAAGCCGGTGAAACCACTGCCTGTGATGGTCACACTGGTAGCTCCGACTTCTGGCCCGCTTGTCGGGTTGATGCCTGTTACTGTTGGGGCGGCAGCGGTAATGTAAGTGAACTGGTCAGCGCTACTGGTAGCCGAGGTGCCATTGGGCGTCGTCACCGTCACATCCACGGCTCCACTAAGGTTGGCGGCTGGGCTGACAGCAGTGACCTGGGTGTCGCTATCAACTGTAAAGTTGCTCGCCGCTATCGAGCCAAAGGAGACCCCTGTGGCCCCTGTGAGCCCTGCGCCGGTAATAATGATGCTGGTCCCACCATCCGCAGGTCCACTCACCGGGTTCATAGCTGTCACAGTGGGAGCGGCACCAGTAGTGATATAGGTGAACTGATCGGCGCTGCTGGCAGCCGAAGGTCCATTAGGAGTGGTAACAGTCACATCGACAGCGCCACTGAGATTGGCCTCAGGGCTAGTGGCGGTAATCTGGGTGTCGCTATCGACGTTGAAACTGCTGGCGGCCGTGGAGCCGAAGTTGACGGTGGTCGCTCCGGTGAAGCCGCTGCCGGCAATGATGACAGTATCACCCCCGGCAGCCGAGCCACTCGTCGGGTTGATACCCGTCACGGTGGGAGCGGCACCAGTGATATAGGTGAACTGATCGGCGCTGCTGGTAGCCGAAGCCCCATTCGGCGTGGTGACCGTTACATCGACAGCACCACTGAGATTAGCGGCTGGACTGGTAGCAGTGATCTGGGTATCGCTATCGACCATGAAATTGGCTGCCGCTGTTGAGCCGAAGGAGACGCCGGTCGCTCCATTAAAGCCCGTGCCCATGATGGTGACGCTGGTGCCGCCATCGGCTGGCCCACTAGGGGGATTAATGCTCGTCACGGTGGGAGCGGCGGCCGTAATGTAGGTGAACTGATCGGCGCTGCTGGTAGCCGAAGTCCCATTGGGTGTGGTGACCGTCACATCCACGGCTCCGCTGAGATTGGCTACCGGGCTGACAGCCGTGATCTGCGTGTCACTATCAACCGTAAAGTTGCTAGCCGCCGTGGAGCCGAAGGAGACGCCGGTCGCTCCGGTGAAGCCAGAGCCGACAATGGTGACGCTGGTCCCCCCAGCTGCCGGGCCACTCGTCGGATTGATACTTGTCACGGTGGGAGCGGCACCTGTAGTAATATAGGTGAACTGATCAGCGCCGCTGGTAGCTGAAGTGCCGCCAGAGGTCGTAACGGTCACATCCACGGCACCACTCAGGTTAGCGGCCGGGCTGACAGCCGTGATCTGCGTATCGCTATCAACCGTGAAATTGGTTGCAGCTGCTGAGCCGAAAGAAACACCAGTGGCTCCGCTGAAGCCCGTGCCCGTGATAGTGACGCTGGTACCACCGGCAGCCGAGCCACTCGTCGGATTGATACCCGTCACGGTTGGGGCGGTACCCGGTGATGCGCCGCTAGCTGGCAACTGTTGCGTTGGCGTAATGGGATCATCGCTATTGATCTGGAAGGTTGCCTTCTGGATACCGCCACTGCTGGGCTGGAAACTGATCGAGAAGTCGAGCTCGCTGCCAGGCGACACTGTGACCGGAAAGGATGGAGGAGAGACGATCTGGAAATCTGCGCTTCCAGCAGTGAGCTGAAAGCTGGAGATAGTGAGGTCGGCGGAACCAACATTGAAGGTCTGGACGGTATGAGTCGCATTGCTGCCTGGTGCAACTGTTCCGAACCCCAGGTTAGAAATGACTGCCAGCCTTGGTCCGGTTGGCCGTGTTAGTTCAAAGATGCTTCGACCGTAGGTCCCTACGCGCAGCAGTGATGGGGTAACATTGGAGTCGAGCGCGAGCGACGTACAGTCCACAGTTGGTAGACCCACGCCTAGAACCTGCCAGGAGGCACCGTTGTCAACTGTTCGCATAACGGCAGCATCGCTGCCTACAATGATCGACTGCGGCGTCGTGCTAGAATCGATCCCCACCGAGTGGAGTGGTAAATCTGGCAGGTTCTGATCGGGGTCACCGCCATCTGTCCCACCAATGTCAGTCCAGTTGGCTCCACTATCCGTTGTGCGGAAGGCGTGCTTGGTGAGCGTGGGTGGCGTGATCCCTGTGAAGCCGGAATAGACGACTACGACGGTATTGGTATCAGATGGGTCTATCGCAATCCCCTCGACGGGGTGGCTACCGGCGGGAATACCGGGTTGGTTGGACGGAGGGTTCCAATTCGACGGAACTGCCAGCGCATTGGAGGTCAGGTGGACCGTTCCATCATCGAGACCCACCCATAGTATATTCGAGTTGCTCTTCGTGGTTGCTAATGAGTGGACATTCGCTGGAAAGGTGTTGACAGCGTTGAACGTCACCCCGGCGTCCATGCTCTGGAAGAGCTGATTACCGGAAGCTGCATACACCACGTTACTGTCGTTGGGATCCACGGCAAGCGGAGTGGCGCAAGAAGCTGATGAGAAAGGAGGTGGACATGCCGGAAGTCTTGTTGTTCCAGGTGGGGGAGAGGTCCACGTGTTGCCACCATCGGTAGTTACTATAAATTCGCCATCGTCAAAACTGAAAACCTTTCTAGGATTGTTGGGATCAACGACGACGCGTCCCCCGTCGCCGTCAATGCCCAGGTGCCACTCGTTGCTAGAATGTTCGGGACGGTGTTCGCTAGTACCCGTGTCCTGTGAACCCCCATAAGTGTAGCCATTGTTCGTGGCGTTTCCCCTACCGATGTCGATTCCTAGAAAAAGCGTCGTGGCGATTCCTGCGTTCAAGTTACTCCAGGAGGCCCCGTTAGCCAGTGTGGCGATCCCACCGTCTGTCCCGATGTATAATCGAGTTGGCGGGCTCCCCCAGTGCGTACGGGGGCTGAACACCAACGCATGGTGATCCCAGTGGACCTGGTTATGCGAAATTGCTGGCGTGCCGAAGTTTGTGCCGCCGTCAGTTGAAACATACAGCTCCTGGAAGCCGAGGTAGACGCGGTTTGCATCTTGAGGATCAACAGCCAGTGTCTGGTCGTAGGCAAATTGGCCCCCACCGTTCTCGGCAGCCCTGTTCGCCGCGTCAGGCATTAGTGTCCAAGTTCCGCCTCCATCGGTAGACTTGTATAGCCCCGCATATACCTTGGGGTTTGCTGATGGGTTGCCCTCGATGCTTGCGAACATTGTCTGGTTATCCGGCATGGTGGACAGTGCGAAGGCAACGAACCCATAGGTGCCCAATGTGGTATTAAGCGTGGCGAACAGATTGGTTGGGAACGTAGCGCCTCCATCGGTGGACTTGAAGATGCCGAGTCCCTCAATGGCTACGTAGACCGTGGAGGACGAGGCAGTATCTAGATGGAGGTCAGTACAGTTGCCAGAGGTGATCGCTGCCTTGTCATCGAAAGCTGGCGCATTGGCCCCAAAGTTTTGACCTCCATCGACCGAGCGAAATAGGCCATTATCTGTTGCCACCAGGAGCACGTTGGTGGTAGGAAGTGCGATGCGATTGATCCCTTTGCCCTGGAAGACAGAATCTCCGACGATTGACCAGGTTTCACCTGCATCAATGGACTTGTAGATGCCAATGCCCTTGGTAAAGACCCTGCCACCATCAAACAGGTTGCCCGTGCCCGCGTAGACGATGGACGAATTGCTAGGATCAAGAGCTACCGTCCCCATAGAGAGGGACTTCATAAAGTCCGTTTTCGGTGTCCAGGTTGTACCGCCATCGAGAGACTTCCAGACCCCACCGTCGTTTGTGGCAATGTAAATCGTCTGGTCGGTCGAGCCTTGTGGGTCGATCGCTATGTCTATCACTTCACCAGAGTCGGGACCTATACCCTGAAACTGCTGCTGTGCATCAATGGTTAGCGGCGCAGGACCAATTTGCGTCCACAGTGCGCCTACAAAACCGATGGCAGCCGGGGCTAATTCTCCCTCTGCCACCCTTGTGGCACGAGGAACGCCAGCTGCGATTTGCATCCGTTTGACATGTTCGATGCCTTTCTGCCACAGATCTGAACGTGCTCGGCCAGTTGTATCAGTGAGTTTACGCAGGAATGTGCGTTGCCGGTACTTTTGACGCTCTGCTGCATTTTTCATGATGTACCCTCGTTTCTCCTTCTCCGTATGAGGAGCATTCATCTTTGTTGCAGTTGTCAATGGGTCTTGAATGCGATTATTCCCTACTGGTGGAAATCTTCCAAATATAACCGTAATTTTTCCAACAAATTCTAGATACAGAGCAACCAGATCAGAGAACTAATACGGGCTACAAACGTGTTACCAAGGAAAACGAAGCAAAAAGAGACGGGACCGAAGTTGCTACAAAATATGGCTTGAAGAATTTCCTGCGCCGTGTTGTTGACCCCATAAAGTATAGCCAATTCCTCTAAAATTTTCAAGTATTAGCAGTGCAAAATGTGGGTTCTCCTGTTGCAATTTTGATATTTATTGAGTAAACTAAACAATGAAAGACTTTCGTATTGGTTCCTCTGATGATATATCCTGGCTAAAGCTAAAGCTACACCTTGAACTACTTCCTAGGATTCTTAGCATGCTAGTATTTGGATTATGTTCTCGGTAGGAATCCCGCTCTACAGCCAAAAGAAGGGAGGTACATTAACAGAAGCCGTCGGCTTTTCATGGTATTCGTGAGATGACCGAGCGAATAGGCACAATGAAGCTGCCGGAAAAGGATTTCGCACCTTTGCACACCCATCGTTTCTTCCGTCGGCAGGAACGTCGTTGTATATTTGAATGTCCTCGCTTTTTCCGGCACAGCTAGGCCTTCTATGTGCCCCATCTTCTAAGGCTCATATGAGCGCTTCCTTTCCATGGGGGATTTTCCTGTGCCGCTCTTTGCTTACGACGAAGCATGATCAGCTAGCAGGACGTTTTTCAGTCAGAAGGCACAGGAGAGACCTTCACCCATCTCGAAGCTGTTGCAAAAGAAGTCGAGAAGAGCCGATTACGAAACCCGTAGAAAGGCTGGGGCTTAAAACTTGAGAACAATACTTGCTACTTAGTGCTGCGTTTCTCAATAGCATGAATAAAACGCTGAATCAAGGATTGGAGCCAAAGGAGGTATGTTATACCCACTAGTTTCTCATGCGGGAATGATAGCGCCAATGAGGAATGCAGCACTAGTCGTACGCGGACTCAGCAAGTGGCTCTGGACGGCAGTGATCGTCGCCGCACTGGTGAGTGGAGCCATTGCCTGGGCTTTCACCCCCTGGCAAACCGATTTTTCCAAGTATCCCGTTGGTTCAGTCTTCACCTGGCTGCAGGACCATCTCTCTGCCGTCCTGGTTGCGGGAGCCTGCCTGCTTGCCCTCCTGGTACTGCTAACCATCCTTCGTCGCCGCGCAGGCCATGCCCTGGAACGCCCCCAAGCCATTCCATTGACGAGCGAGGATCGACGCCTGCTCACGCGACTGCATAGCCTCTACCAAGCTGCAGTTGAGCAGTCCTTATGGGGTGTGGCCCGCATGGACTTGGGCCTGGAGCGCACCTTCGAGGCGACAGCTCATCCTGTGCTGTCCGTCTCCTACCTGCCTGCTGGCGCACGCGAGGCAATTGCATCCGGCACTCCGATCCTGGACGTGTACAAAGAGGCAGGGGACGGGCTTCTGATCCTGGGGGAGCCTGGGGCGGGCAAATCCACGCTCCTCTTTGACCTCGCCCTGGCTATGGTTGAGCGAGCAGAGCTCGATGCGGTGCTGCCGCTTCCTGTCCAAGTTGCCCTCTCCTCTTGGGCCGTGAAGCGGCTGCCTCTGGAGCAGTGGCTCGTCGAAGAACTCTTCGTCTGGTATCAGATCCCGCATCCTCTGAGTGCTGCCTGGCTCCAAGCAGACCAACTGCTGCCACTGCTCGATGGATTAGACGAAATGACAGAAGATGCCCGTTCCGCCTGCGTTGAGGCCATCAATGCGTACCGGCAGAAACATCCCTTGCCATTCGTGGTTTGTAGTCGTAGTGCAGAATATTTCTCCCAGGAACACAGGTTGTCCCTGCAAAGTACCTTCGAGGTGCAGTCGCTGACAGACACACAGGTCCAGCACTATCTGAAGGCGGGGAAGCGATCCCTGGCAGCGGTGCGGGCGATGCTGCGCCAGAACGTGGTCTTACATGAGCTGTTGACCACGCCCCTCATGTTGAGTGTGATCATCCTTGCTTATCGAGACAAAGCCGTCAAAGACCTCCCCCAGTCTGGAACAGCAGAGGATCAACAACGGCAAATCTTCGAGTGCTACGTCCAGCGCATGCTGGAACGACCGATAGCTCGAAGACAATTTACTTCTGAGCAAACACGGCACTGGCTCATCTGGTTAGGGCAGCAAATGAAGCGGCATTCCCTTACGGACTTCTATCTGGAACGAATGCAACCTACTTGGCTTGCGACGAAACGAACGCGGATAATCTTTTTTCTACTCGACGAGCTGCTCTATGGACTGCTCCTCGGGCTGGCATTTGGACTAGCCTTCGGGCTGGCATTTGGCCCAGACCTTGGGCTGTTCGTCGGGCTATTGGTCGGGATAGGTTTCGCAGAGGTCAACATGTTCATCGAGTGGCAACGCGCAAGGAATGATCTTTGGGAAAGGCCGAGCATACAACCTGCCGACGTTCTGATGTGGACTTGGTCATGGCGCGACTTTTGGCTAGCTGGATTGATCTGCGCGTTTGCCCTCGGATTGCTCGGCGTCCGACGTGGGCTACTCTACGTTCTCCCTCTCGGAGTGTTCGGAGGTTTTTGTGGACTACTTTTCGGACTGCTCCGTGGGCTACTTACTGGATTTTCGACTCAGCTCAACGAATATTTACGTACCAAACCTAATCAAGGGATACAAAACTCGGGCTGGCATGCTTTTCGCATCGAACTTATAAGTATGTTCGCCTTTGGGCTGGTCGGTACACTGCTCATTGGCGGGTTGATCGACAGGCTAGCCGGTGGACTGATCGGCGCTCTGATCGTTGGACTGCGCATCGGGCTAGGCACTGGGCTCGTTATCGGGCTGTTTTTTGGGCTGGCCAATGGTGGAGAAGCGTATCTTGAGCACTTCCTGCTCAGGTTCTTCCTCTGGCAAAGCAACGCCATGCCCTGGCACGCTGTCCACTTTTTGAACGAGGCCACCGATCGAATACTGCTGCAAAGAGTCGGGGGCAGCTACCACTTCATTCACCCACTCTTCCAGGAGTACTTCGCCTCTGGCGCGGCGACAGCTTCTCCTGTTGTTGCACCATCACCTCTACCATAACCCCTGTTCTCTGTTACAGGAATGGAATGAGCGGGAGCAAAGGCACTTCGAGCTAAAAATAGCCCAAAATTGCGGGAATCGTTGTCTCACTCCAAATTCCCTCAGATTGCTTTTCCTCGCCATCTCCTCCAGCGTTTCGCCATTCATCACAGACATTGCGGACTGGCCAGAGCTCAAGAGAGGGTAAGCCTCTTGCGCAAGGGTATCGCTTCACGATTGTGGAAACGGCGGACCCTGAAAATCGTGCACAGCCAATGATGCCAGGCGCTCACCGCTAGCCAGGTGACGCAGCAGGTTCTCCGTCGGACTTTCGACCTTCCCGCATTTTCCATGATCGGAGTCTGGCAGATACCGTGTTCTTTCTGCAAGTCTACTCCATGGTGCTCTTGCAGTCTAGTTACGTCCTCCTCCTTATTCCTTCGAAAATTCCCCCTACTGCTGCGTTCCTCATTGGGACCGAAGAAAAGGATTTGGCTTGTAGAGTCGTGCTTACTTGCTTTGAGCTTCACTTTTATAGTAGCGCCACTGAGGAACGCAGCACTAGGTCATAGATCCGGATCCACCAGCGGCGTTCCCTTGCATCGTTCGACGAATCTGCCATCCACAGTTCCTCTTAAAGCTATCAATGGATTGTTCTGTACTGATAGTATAAGGGGTATGGCACCGATGTGTGTAGTTTGTCAAGAGGGCAAAAACCTGCCATTTTTTTGACCATCAATCAGGCTTGAAGACCAAAAATCGCGCAAGCTGACCCGGGTCAAGGCTGCGGAGCCAAGCGGGCACCCGCGAGGCTTGACCTCGAGAGCCGCAGGCTCATCAAGCATCCCTGGGAGCTTGAGGCTCAGTCGGGGTACTCAAACGACCGCTCATGCCAGGGGCGCGGAGCAAGCGATGCCGAGAGATTCGACCCTTGATAGGGGTGGGTAGACTCGCAGAGCGAGAGCGACCTGCCTGCGGGTGCGCTCATCAATGCAGGACCAGGTCGCTCTCGGCGCGAAGCGCTCACCCACTCCTGTCAAGGGCGGCATCGCCCGCGCCCCTGGCTCGACGCAACGCTGGGGACGGACAGGCCACCCGCTGCAAAGATGGTGGAGCCATGCGCTTCCTCTTGATGAGCTGAGCAGGACGTAACGCTCTTGTTGGCTTGCTTCTCCCGTTCCAAGGTGTCACATGAGGAAGCGACATGGTCGCCTCATGGCCGCCTGAGAGCGCGTCTTAGGAACTCTGCCTCTTCTGCGCTTGTCGAAGCAGCTGCTGCCTCACTGACAAGCGATACGTTGTGCCGTAGTAGTCAATCTCCTCGAGTTCCTCGCTTAAGCCCAGCTCGTCAAGATGTTGATACAGCAGGAGCAGGCGATCACGATGCTGGCCAGGGATCACGCCATGATGGGTAATCCAGTTCATCAGCTTACGTGCGACCGCTTGGGCCTGTGCATTGGTATCGGCTTCCTGCTCGGTCAGGACATGCCA
>Ga0070697_100003409_pt1 | contig 12217 bp, 10 predicted proteins | sample KBSK1501metaG_FD_65475 | JGI IMG/M metagenome (GOLD analysis project Ga0070697, IMG submission 65475) | Corn, switchgrass and miscanthus rhizosphere microbial communities from Kellogg Biological Station, Michigan, USA - KBS K1-50-1 metaG | ecosystem: Host-associated > Plants > Roots >... | reverse complement strand
CTTCCCGCGCATCGTCGGGGTCGTGCGCCGGGAATTCGATCGTCACGATCGTCCGTCGGGACAATCGATCCTGCATGGCCGCGACCATCTGTTCGAAACTGTGGGCGGGGACCGCCTGAAGGTCCCCGCCTGGGCCTTCTTCCAACCGAACGCCGCGGCGGCGGAGGCTCTTCGTGAGGTGGTCGTCCGAACAGTCGCCCCGGCCGCCGGGGACGCAGTCCTGGAGCTGTACTGTGGTGTCGGCCTCTTCACCCTTCCGCTCGCGAGAGTGGCGCGACAGGTCGCAGCGGTCGACGTGTCGCGGGAGGCGGTCTCCGCCGCCAGGGAGAACGCGGCGGGCGCGGGCCTCGCGAACGCACGCTTCCTCTGCCAGGACGCGGCCCAGGCGCTTCCTCGTCTCCTGCAGGAGCGGACCTGGGACGCCGTCCTCATCGACCCCCCGCGTACCGGGCTGGCGCCGGCGGTGCTTGAGGCGATCAGGGCGGCATCGATCGGGAGGTTGATCTACGTGTCGTGCGATCCGGCGACCCTGGCGCGCGATCTGCGTCGGCTCATGCGCGACGACGGCATGCGTCTGAGTTCCGTGTGCTCCCTCGACCTGTTCCCGCAGACTCATCACGTCGAGTGTGTCGCGCTCCTCGAGCGTCGGCCGATCGAGCGCGGGCCGAAGGTGCCCGTCAGCGCGCCGCGCGGCGAGCTGGCGCCTGACGGCTACGCACCCTCAGGACACCCGCGGAGACAAGATTGAAGAGGAGCGAGGAGCATTCGAACTCGCCCTGACGGGACAGGTTGGATATCTCGCCGATCGTTCGCGAGCCGTCCACGAGCGCCACGATCTTCTTGTCCTCGGTCCCCAGATCGGGTCGCGCGGCGACCTCGGGCGGTCCCAGGAGCGGTTCGAGCACCACCGAGTCGTCGGGGAACAGCGTGCGGATCTTCGCCCACTCGTCCAGACGGTGAATCCCTTCCATGATGATCTTGGTGGTCGACATCGAGAGAGTGATCTTCTCCTTGGCGTCCGATTCGCCTTCCAGGAATTCAAAGAGCCCGCTGCGCCAGTGGAACAGGGAATAGACGATCTCGAGAACCTGCTGCTTCACCGCCCAGAGCAATTGGTCGGCGGTGATGAACCCCATGCGCACGAGCACCTTCCCATGACGGGTGTTCTCGTCGATCTTGGAGGCCGACACGGCGTTCTGCTCGGAGGTGATGATCCCCTTGCGGACCAGGAAGTTGCCCAGACTGTCGCGGACGGAGTTGGAGCGCGCGAAGACGATCTCCCCCAGCTCCCAATGCAGGGATCGCGACTCGGCGCCGCGCGCCAGCTTCAGAACGCCTCCCTTCTTGGACATACCGAGAAGGCTGAAGATGTCCGCCAGATTGATCGCGCTCAGATCGCCGCTCAGGATGGCCTTTCCGGGCATCAGGATCTCCCCGCGGCGGCCCGGCCGGCCACCCTCGAAGGACGTCGCCCTCGCGGCCCGGATACAATGCTGTATTCGCGCCGCAAGGCGGCCGAAATGACCTTGACAGCCCCTGGGCCTCCCCGTACACTTAGCCCGCGTGCGAGGTGGGCGATCGCTCCAAGTGACTGATTCTCAGTGGGTCTGGGACGACGACGGGCCGGAATGCCGGCGCCTCCTGAGGCGTTATTCACCAGACTCGGCAGTGCTTGATCCAGGTCATCCCGACACCGTTGGCAGGATCGAGTGCGGGCCGCGGCGATATCGCGGCCGAGGTGATGAACGCGCCGGAGGTCGTGAACGGATGACATCGAAGCAGATCGTCTCAGCGCTCATACCCCTCGCGCTGCTCGCCACGCTCGCCTGCAGCAAGACTGAGGACACCGCCCCCGAGCGGAGGATTTTCGGTAATCCCCCGTCGATCGAGACCGTGGATCCCAACTTCTACTTCCCCCAGGCACCGGTGGATTGCGATTTCACGGACATCATCCAGGCCTTTTTTTGCGGCTTCGGGATCCTGGACGTGATACCCCAGACCGGTACGGGCTGGACGGTGTCGCACGACGCCCAGGGGAACCGCATCATCGTTCACAGCACCGATCCGACGACCACCCCCGGCGTGTTCATCGAGGGCACATACACCGAGCTGGTCTTCGCCTCGAGAGTCACCGATCAGGAGTCGACACCCCAGCAGTCCAATATCCTCCTGGTGAGCGCCAGCTACAAGCTCCCCAGCAGCGCGACCGAGGTCTCGCTCGTCCTGTTCGACGACGGATCCACCGTCGACTTTCCTTTCGAGCAGAAGTCGCTCGTCGGCGAAGACTGCACCGTAGACATCCCCAACCAAACCTGTTCCTGCGGCGGCGCCATCTACAAGATTCATTCGGGCGATGCCACGAAGGGGGATGGTCTCTACACGCGCAAATTCGCCCTCGCCAATTCGAATGCTTCGAACTTTCTCCTCGATTGCATCATGCGCCAGAAGAAGGAAATCCCACAGACGGCCAACTCGGGTGTGACACTCCAGTTCAAGATCGAAGCCGTCGACCGCCAGGGGAACGTCTCGACCTGGCCGACAAAGCTCAGCGCCGTCGTCGGATCCGGAAGCTTCGAGTGCAACGGCGACAGTTGCGGCTGTTGCCTGCTGCACGCCAATTCGCAGCAGGCGGACATCAACGAGTGTCACGGCGAGGAAGGAATGATCTCCCCGTCCCAGGCCCCGGATGGCGTCTGCAAGGACCTGATCTAGCCGCCGAGAAGCTGGCGCCCGCATCCTGCGCTCCTGTCACGCTCTCCCCGGAGTCGTCTTCCGACGGACCGGTTTCCTCCGAGGCTCCGCATTTCCCGAATGTAATTTCCAGGACCTGCCAGATCAAGGAATGGCCCCCAGCAGTCTCACCATGCGCGCCGCGACGTCGGCCGTGATCGTCCCGGCGTCCAGGGCCAGACCGGTCGAGCGGAGGGCGAGGATTCGATGCACCCGGCGGACATCCGCCGGCAGCGTGCGGAGCGCCTCGGAATGCAGCCGGAGGGTGGCGATGTCCCCGCGCGAGACCGGCCCTGTCAAGGCCTTGACGGGACCGAGATTCGATACGTTGTCCACGGTGCCACGAATGAGCGGAAGATAGAGACGCGCGGCCTGTCGCGGCCCGATCCCCAGCCCCTTGGCGCCCGCGAACCCGCAGGCCAGAAAGGCCACCAGGTCGTTGGAGAGCAGGCACGCGATCAGGTGATAGAGGGCCTTCGCCTCGCGGGGGATCGTGAACGGATGCCCGCCGATGTCGCCTACCAGCCGGCGCAGGACGCGCACCGCGCGCGGGGCTCCCTCGATGGCGAATGGAGTTCCGCGAAGCGCGACGTCCTTGCGCGCCGCCGCGACGCTGGCGAGGGGATGCACGGAGGCGACCAGGGCCCCCCGGCTCTTCAAGGGATCGAGCGCCGAGGACGAAAGGGCGCCGCTCGTGTGGGCGACGATCCGTCCGGTCCATGGCAATCGCCCGCGCGCCAGTTCCCGAGCCACCGGAACGATCTCGCTGTCCGGCGTGGCGATGAGCACGAGCGGGACGCGCGCGGCCGCCTGGAGATTCGAGGTGGTCGGTGTGCCGCCGCCGATGAACCTGCAGGCCTGGCGCGCCGAACGCAGTGTGCGACACGACAGGCCGGCCGGAAGGTAGTCCCGTCGGGCCAGAAGGCGGCCGAGCGTCCTTCCGAGCCGTCCGGCCCCCAGGATGGAAAACTCTCTCTTCATCTTCGTGTCGGCCGGGTCCCCGGGTTCTCCGCGCGCGGCAGGGCATCGAGTCGGGCGAGCAGCCGGTCCAGCTGGGAGGGCCGTGGCGCCTCGAATTCACGCCATTCACCCGTCCGCGGGTGCGCGAAGGCCAGTCGGCGGGCGTGCAGGGCCATTCCGCCGTAGGACGCCAGCGCCTCCTGCATCCCGGGATCGGCCGCAGGGGCCGGCCGCCGGCCGCCGTACAGCCGGTCGCCGACAACGGGATGCCCCATGCTGCTGAGATGGACCCGGATCTGGTGCGTGCGACCGGTCTCGGGGCGCAGCTCGAGCAACGAGACGATACCCCAGGTGGCCACGACGCGGTAGGCGGTCACCGCCCGCCGGCCCGACGGAACCACCGCCATCTTGACGCGGGTCGCGGGATGCCTGGCGATGGCGGCGTCGATCACGTCGCGCGCGTTCCGCGGCCGCCCCCAGACCAGCGCCTCGTAGATCTTCCGGACGGTCCGAGACTTGAACTGGGAGGCCAGCGAGCGGTGCGCCTGGTCGTTCTTGGCGACGACCAGGACTCCCGAGGTCTCCTTGTCGAGGCGGTGCACGATTCCCGGTCTCTCCACCCCTCCGATACCCGAGAGATCGCCACAGTGATGCAGGAGGGCGTTCACCAGGGTTCCGGTGCGGGCCCCCGCTCCCGGGTGGACCGGGAGTCCCGCCGGCTTGTCGAGGACCAGGATGTCGGCGTCCTCGTGGACGATCGCCAGCGGCAGGTTCTCGGGCGTCAGCGACGACGGCGAGGGGGGCGGGAGATCGATATCGACGCGCTCGCCACCGCGAACCGCAGCGGAGGGACGCGCGACACGTCCGTCGAGACGCACCCAGCCCTGGCGCATCAGGCGTTGCAGGGCGGCGCGGCTCTGACCCGGCACCAGACGGGCGAGGACGCGATCGAGACGCTCCCCGCGTACCTGCGACGGCACGTCGATGCTCAGGCTGCGCCCGGTCGCGCCGGACCGGCCGCGCGCCGTCATGGTCTTACGAGCTGTCCCGCGCGGTGTTCGAGCGACCGAGGCGGACAAGCATCAGGACGGCGACCATCGCCGCTGGAACGGCGATGATCTGGGAGGTCGACAGTCGCCCCGAGAAGAACAGACCCCGAGCCACATCGCCGCGGTAGATCTCCACCACGAAGCGGAGGACGGCATAGGCCAGGACATAGATCCAGAAGACCTGCCCCGGGACGCGCCGGCGCCTCAGGGCCAGGAGGGTGATGCCGAGGATCAGAAAATCCGCCAGGGCATGATAGATCTGCGTCGGATGGAGGGGCACGCCCAACGGGACTCCGGTCAGCTGGAACGCGGCCGGATCGCTGAACGTGACGGCCCAGGGCAGATCGCAGCTCCGGCCGTAGCAGCAACCGGCCGCGAAGCATCCGAGGCGACCGATCGCCTGGCCCAGCGCCAGCGGCGGCGCGGTCACGTCGGCGACCCGGGCCATCGGCAGCCGATAACGCCTCACGTAGACCACGCCCGCCGCCGCGGCCAGCGCGAACCCGCCATAGAAGACACCCGCCGAACGAAGATTTCTGAGGATTTCCATCGGGTGCTCGTAGTAGTAGCGTGCATCGATCAGATAGAGGGTGGCCTTGGCTCCGACGAAACCGGCCAGGAGGGCGACGATCCCCAGGTCGATGAGCCGCGCGCTATCGATCCCCTCGCGGCGGGCGAGCCCCACCGCCAATCGGAGCGCCACCAGAAACCCGAAGGCGTAGAACAGACCGTACGTTCCGATCGTGAACTTCCCGAACCGCCCGATGTCGAGAGTGAACAGGACGGGATACACGTCATGCCTCCGGTGGCAGCGCCGGCTGGCGGTGCCCGCTGCGCGCGAGAAGATCGAGGATCAGGAAGGCCACGCCGACGCAGATGCACGAGTCGGCCACGTTGAAGGCCGGCCAGTGGTGATCGCCCACGAACAGATCCAGGAAATCGACGACGTACCCCAGGCGCAGCCGGTCGACGAGGTTCCCGATTGCGCCCCCGAGGATCAGGGCCAGACCGGACTGCGTGATCACATCGTGAATGGTCGTGCGGTACTGAAAGACCAGCATCAGGACGATCGCCAGCACCGGCACGATGGTGAACAGGGCACCCCGGTAAGGGTCGGAAAGGGAGTGCAGCCAGCCGAACAGCGCGCCCCGGTTGGTCACGAGGGTGATGTGGAACAGACCCGGGATGACCGGCACGGAGGCGTACAGCGCCACGCGCGAGACCACCAGCGCCTTGGTCGTCTGGTCCAGGAGCAGAGCCGAGAGGGCCAGCAGGGCGTACGACAACCGGAGAAGCGTCCCCCGGCTCACACTCCCGCCCCCCGGGTCCTCAGGATCGAATGCACGGCCGCCGTGCAACGCGCGCACAGGGTCTTGAACTCCGGGTCCAGGCCGACGTCGATGGTGGTATGCCAGCAGCGCGCGCACTTGGCGCCGGGCGCGCGCTCGATGCGGACGCCAGGCGACCCCTGCTCTCCGTCAGGAGTCGGCGCGGCGCGCAGGCTGACCTCCGAGACGATGAACAGGTCGTTCAGGAAATCCCGGTAGCGCTGCAGCAGCGACAGGCGTTCACCCGAGGCCTCGAGGATCACACGGGCTTCGAGTGCGTTCCCGATGAGCCCCTCGGCGCGGGCCGTCTCCAGGCTCTTCAGGACCTGCTCGCGGACCTCCAGGAGCTGCTGCCAGCGTGCCTCCAACCCCGCGTCGGCCGGCCGGGAGGCCGGTGCAGGGAACTCCAGGGTATGCACCGACTCATCGAGCGCCGCGCCGGCGTCACGGCGGTGCATCGCCTGCCACACCTCCTCCGCGGTGAACGAGAGGATCGGCGCCATGAGGCGCGTCATGGCGTCGAGGACGATCCGCATCGCGGTCTGGGCGGAACGGCGTACCCGGGCATCGGGGGGGCTCGTGTACAGACGATCCTTCAGGATATCCAGGTACAGGGCGCTCAGCGTCACCGTGCTGAAACGGTGGATCGCCTGGCTGGCGAGGTGGAATTCGTAGCGCTCGTAAGCGGAGCGCACACGGGTCGTCACCTGGTCGAGCTGGAAAAGCACCCAGCGGTCGATCTCCTCGAGATCGGGGAGCGGCAGGGCGTCCCGCGCCGGGTCGAAATCGTACAGGTTGCCGAGGAGATAGCGGCAGGTGTTCCGGATCTTCCGGTACGCCTCGGCGTTGCGGTCCAGGATCTCCTGCGACAGACGCATGTCCTCGAGGAAGTCGACCGTCGCGACCCACAGACGGAGCACATCCGCGCCGTGCCGCTGGATCACGTCCTGCGGCGGTATGACGTTGCCCAGCGATTTCGACATCTTGCGTCCCTGGCCGTCGAGCGTGAAGCCGTGAGTCAGAACGGCGTGGTAGGGCGCCCCGTCGCGATCGTTCACCGCGACGAGCAGGGACGAGTGGAACCAGCCACGGTGCTGGTCGCTGCCCTCCAGGTACAGGTCGCTCGGCCACGGGTACTCGGTCCTGGATCGGAGGAGCGCCAGGTACGACACCCCCGATTCGAACCACACGTCCACGATTTCGTCGCGCGTCCGGAGATCCCCGCCGCCGCAGTGCGGGCACACGGTTCCCTCGGCCAGGCGACCGAACTCGCCCGGGTCGAACCAGGTGTCGCTGCCTCGGGAGCGGAACAAGGCTGCGGTCTTGCGGACGAACTCGAGATCGACGACTTCGCGACCGCAGGAGGCGCAGAACGGAAAGGGCAGCGGCACGCCCCAGACGCGCTGACGGGAAATACACCAGTCGGGCCGGCCGGCGATCATGCCGCCGATGCGCAGCGACCCCGACTCCGGGATCCATCGGACCTTGCCGATGGCGTCGAGGCAGCGGCGCCGGAGATCGCCATGATCCAGGGCGATCCACCACTGCTCCGTGGCGCGAAAGATGATCGGCTGCTTGCAGCGCCAGCAATGGGGATAGCTGTGGGTGATGGTCGCGGCATGGAACAGCAGACCGCGCGCGGCAAGGTCCTTGATGATCGCGCCATTCGCATCGAACACGTTCTGTCCGGCGAACGGGACGATCTCCTTGGTGAACCGGCCGTGGTCGTCCACCGGGGAGACGATCGGAAGACCGTATTTCCGTCCGGTCAAAAAATCATCCAGGCCGTGACCCGGAGCGGTGTGAACGGCTCCGGTCCCGGTGTCGCGGGTGACGTACTCGCCGAGCACCAGCCGGGACGCGCCCTGGGCTGCGAACGGGTACGGCGAGCGGGCGGTGGCGGCGTTCTCCAGCTCTCGTCCCTTGACGGAGGCCACGACGCCGCGTGCGTTCAGGCCCTTCGTCGCGAGAACCTGAGGCACGAGGTCCGACGCGATCATCAGGACCTCCTGGCCCAGATCGACGAACTGATACGTGTAGTCCGGATGCAATGCGATGGCCACGTTGGCGGGCAGCGTCCACGGCGTCGTGGTCCAGATCAGGATGGAGACGTTCCTCCCCGCGAGCACCGGGAAACGCTTCAGCAGGGGACCCGTATCGAGCGGAAAGCGCACGTAGATCGACGGAGAAGCGTGGTCCTCGTATTCGACCTCCGCCTCCGCCAGCGCGGTGGCGTCGCGCGGGCACCAGTGGACCGAGCGTTTGTCGCGATAGACGTTCCCGTTCTCGACGAAACGGCCGATCTGCTCGACGATCGTCCCCTCGTATTCCGGCTCCATGGTGAGGTAGGGCGCGCGCCATTCTCCGAAGACACCCAGCCGCCGGAACTCCTCGCGCTGGAGGGCGAGATATTTTTCGGCGTAGGCGCGGCAGGATGCGCGGACCTGCTGTGACGTCATGGCCGCCTTCTTCGCCCCGAGGTCCTTGTCGATCTGGTGCTCGATCGGCAGACCATGGCAGTCCCATCCGGGGACGTAAGGAGCGTCGAAGCCCAGCATGGTGCGCGACTTCACCACGACGTCCTTGAGAATCTTGTTGAGCGACTGGCCAAGATGGATATGACCGTTGGCGTAGGGCGGCCCGTCGTGCAGGACGAATCGAGGGCGGCCGGCCCGGGCGCGGCGCACCGCGGCGTAGACATCCAGGCGGTCCCACCGCTCGAGCAGGAGGGGCTCCCGGCGCGGGAGGTCCGCCTTCATCGGGAAATCGGTTCGCGGCAGGTTGAGAGTGTCCTTCAGATCGAGCGGTTCCATGGCTCCCGGGATCGTCGTATATCGTTGGCCGCCAGCGGGTTGGCCGGAGCGCGGAAGGACGCAATCTAGCACACTGGCGAATATTGTCAAGGATGGCGGCCTTGTGCTACGTTGCGACGATGTCCCGTATTTATCTCGATCACAACGCCTCGAGTCCGCTGCGTCCGGTCGCGCTCGACGCGATGCTGCGCGTCCTCCGGTCGCCCGCAGGCAATGCGTCCAGCCCGCATGCGTACGGCCGGTCGGCGCGCAGGACGGTCGAGACCGCGCGCGACCAGGTGGCCCGCCTGCTGGGGGCCACCGGCGAGGAGATCGTCCTGACGGCTGGCGGGACGGAATCGAACAATCTGTCCATCTTCGGCGCGGCGCGGTCGGGAACCGGGAACGACCGTCGTATCGTGACGTCGTCGTTCGAGCACCCGTCCGTGCTGGGTCCGATGGAGGTTCTCGAGCGCGACGGCTTCGAGGTCGTGCGCGTGCCACCGACCACGTCGGGCGTGGTGGAGGCCGACGCTCTGCTCGGCGCGGTCTCGGCCGGCACCGTTCTCGTCTCCCTGATGCTCGCCAACAACGAGGTGGGTACTTTGCAGCCGATTGCTGCGATCGGCCGGGAATTGCACCACCGCGGCGTCCTGTTCCATTGTGACGCGGCCCAGGGAGTCGGCAAGGTGCCGATCGACGTCCGCGAACTGAACGTGGATCTGCTGTCGATCGCGGGACACAAGTTCGGCGCCCCGCAGGGCTGCGGCGCCCTCTTCGTGCGCCGTGGTCTCGTCATCCATCCGCATCTGCGCGGCGGGGGCCAGGAGATGAGACGCCGTCCGGGAACGGAAGACGTGGCTGCGATCGCCGGTCTCGGAGAGGCCGCCGCGGCCTGCGCGGAGGGAAGCTGCAATGAGCACAGGCAGATGGCGGAGCTGCGGGATCACCTCGAGCGCGCGGTCCTGGAGCGTTGTCCGGGCGCGCGCGTCAACGGGTCCTCCGTCGCGCGCGTGCCCAACACCTCCAGTCTGGCGTTCGCAGGAGCGAACGCGGAAACCCTGGTGATCGCCCTCGACCTGGAGGGCGTCGCGGTGTCGTCCGGATCGGCCTGCTCCGCGGGCACGTTCAGGAGATCGCATGTCCTCGAGGCGATGGGACTGCACGAGGAGGCCGCGTGCTCGATCCGCGTCAGCCTGGGGCCGGCGACGACGCGGGAGGAGATCGAGCATTTCCTGCGGACGCTGGAGCGTGTCCTCGATCGGGTCCGAACGGCGGCGGGGAGGGTCTTCGCCGGGGAGCCGGTGTGATCGTCAGCTGCGCAGGCTGCTCCAGGCGGTACAACTTCGACGTCGCGAAACTGGCAGGACGTCCGTCCGCCCGTCTGCGCTGCCCGCACTGCTCCGCGACGATCACCGTGACCGCGGCCGATCCGGGCGACCAGACGACGCGCCTGGACCAGGACGCGAACCTGTTGTCCAAGAGCGCCAAGGTGCCGCAGGGCGACCTGTCGATGCCCTCGGAACGACGTCTGTCGCTGGCGGTGCTGCAGGGAAAGGACAGCGGCCGCATCTTCCTGATCGACCGGCCGAGGATGATTCTGGGTCGCGGCGAGGCGGACATCGTGCTGAACGACACGGAGGTCTCGCGCCAGCATGCCTGCATCGAAGTTCACGGCTCGCGGGTCGTGCTGAAGGACCTCGGCAGCACCAACGGGACCTTCGTCAACGACGTCAAAGTGTCGCAAAGCGAGATCGAAAACCGCACCGAATTCCGGGTCGGGGGCACGCGCATGATGCTCATTCTCACCGAGGCCAAGGGCGACCTGGAGACGCTGGAATGACGGCGCCGGCCATCCCGGGTCACCGGCGCACCGTCGTCGCGATGAGCGGCGGGGTCGATTCATCGGTCGCGGCGCTCCTCCTGAAGGAGGCGGGGGAGGATCTGATCGGGCTGTCCATGCAGCTCTACGACCGGACCCGCGACGGACGATCGGTCTACGGTCGATGCTGCTCGCCGCGCGACGTGCAGGACGCCCGAACCGTCGCCGACCGGCTCGGCATCCCGTTCTACGTCCTCAATCTCGAAGAGGAATTCCAGCGCGAAGTCATCGGAGATTTTCTGTCCGAATACCGCGCCGGCCGGACGCCCGTGCCGTGCGTGCAGTGCAACAGCGGCCCGAAATTCCGGCATCTCGCGGGGCGGGCGCTCATGCTGGGGGCCGGCTCGGTGGCGACCGGCCACTACGCGCGCGTCCGCCGCCATCCGGCGACCGGACGTCTTCAGCTCCTGCGTGCGAGAGACCTCTCGAGGGACCAGTCGTATTTCCTGTTCGATTTGAGCCAGGATCAGCTGGGTCGGGCCGTTTTTCCCCTCGGTGAGATGCACAAGGTCGACGTCCGGCGTCTCGCCGCGCGGCGCGATCTGCCGAATGCCGACAAGCCGGACAGCCAGGACATCTGCTTCGTCCCGGACGGGGATTATCGTGGGTTCGTGCGTCGGGAGACGGGCGATACCGGGGCCGCCGGGGAGATCGTCGATACCGCCGGCACGGTACGCGGGCGGCACGACGGCGTCGCGAGCTACACGATCGGGCAGCGGCGGGGACTCGGTCTGACGGCGGAGCGACCTCTCTACGTCGTCGCGCTCGATGCGCGATCCAGCCGCGTCGTCGTCGGTGAGGATCGCGAGCTGTATCGGGACGTTCTGGTTGCGGATCGCGTGAACTGGGTCTCGATCGGGCGGCCGAGCGGCGCGTTCGAGGCCGTTGCCCGCATCCGATCCACTCACCGGGGCGCTCCCGCCACCGTCGAGCCCCTGCCGAACGACAGGATACGCGTCGTCTTTCACGAGCCGCAGCGCGCCATCACCCCCGGACAGGCGGTCGTCCTTTATGAAGACGATCGGGTGCTGGCGGGCGGCTTCATCCGCGAGACCCCGCCGCTGACGGTTTGACAGGCGGCGACGCCCGATGCTAGATTCCAGGCGCCAGGGGCGGGCATAGCTCAGCTGGTAGAGTACGAGCTTCCCAAGCTCGGTGTCGCGGGTTCGACTCCCGTTGCCCGCTCCACAATCTCTTCTCGTGCGCGGCCGATCGGCCGAGTCAGGGAATTTCGGATGCTCTTCCGCAAGCGAACCCGGGCCGAGGTGCGGCACGAGGTACCACCCGCCCCCCTCGACACGCCGGGCTCTTCGGGCGGCGGCCGGACGATCATCGGTTCGCACACCCGCGTCATCGGGAGGCTCCTGGGTGACGGTCCGGTGGTGGTGCTGGGCGCCGTCCAGGGCACGATCGCGATCCGGAGCGGTCTCAGCATCCGCGCCGGAGGACGCGTCGAGGCGGACATCCAGGCCCACA
>Ga0070697_100003408_pt1 | contig 12218 bp, 11 predicted proteins | sample KBSK1501metaG_FD_65475 | JGI IMG/M metagenome (GOLD analysis project Ga0070697, IMG submission 65475) | Corn, switchgrass and miscanthus rhizosphere microbial communities from Kellogg Biological Station, Michigan, USA - KBS K1-50-1 metaG | ecosystem: Host-associated > Plants > Roots >... | reverse complement strand
GAATCTCTGACCGCGTGATCTTCATGGGCAAGCAGGATGAAATCCACGAAAAACTTGCGATGACCGACCTAATGCTCTTGCCCAGCGAACTGGAGAGCTTTGGGCTGGCGGCGCTGGAGGCTATGGCCTGCGAGGTGCCCTCTATTGCCACGCGCGTGGGTGGGGTTCCGGAGGTCATCGAACACGGCCACAGCGGCTACCTTGCCGACGTAGGCGATGTGGAGACTATGGCCAAGTACGCAATTGAATTGCTGAGTGACGATGCCCGCTTGCGCACCATGGCACAAACCGCTCGCTTTGAAGCGCAGGCGCGATTCTGCGCCTCTAAGATCATTCCGCAATACGAGCAGTTTTATCGCGAAGTGCTGGAGCGCGCTTCCTGAGCGATGGCGAAGGGCTCCGCCGCGGAATCGACCAGGGGCAATTCAATGGTGACCAGGGTTCCATTGCCATCGCGGCTACCCACGCTCATGTGCGCTGAATTTCCATACAGAACTTTGAGACGTTCGGCGACATTGCTCATGCCGATACCGCTCCCGTTGCCGCTGGATGCGGAAGCGAAGCTCATGCCGACGCCGTCATCTTCCACCTGAATGGTCAGGCGCTCAGCCGACAGGCGGCTGCGCAGGATGATGGTGCCCCCTTCAATTTTCGGCCCCAGTCCGTGCTTGATGGAATTCTCCACCAGCGGCTGCAACAGCATGCTGGGCACGAATTGATCGAGCGTGTCCGGATCCAGATCCTTGATCACCTTCAGCTTCTCCGGGCCGAAGCGCACCACTTCGATTGCCAGAAAGTCATCCACAAACTCCAGCTCTTCGCGCAGCGGCAGGAAAGCCTCGGTCTTGCGCAGCAGCCGGCGTAGGATGTTGGCGAGCTTCACGATCAGCACGCGAGCGGTGTCGGGATCAAAACGCACCAGCGACGAAACCGAATTCAGCGTATTAAAGAGGAAATGCGGGTTGATTTGGTTTTGCAGCGCCTCCATGCGCGCCTGCAGCAGCATGCGTTCCTGCTCCTCGAGTTTCAGCTCGATGCGCGTGCTGTTCCACACTTTGATGGGCACCGCCACGGTAGCCAGGGTGGAAGCGAAAATGACCAATCGCATGGGCCAACTCGGCCAATCCAGATAGAACAAATCCCCGGGCAGACGCTGCCCCATCAAAATGCGGGCCACATGAAAAGCCAACACCACCAGGGTGAATGACATTTGCCAGTCAATCTGCGGATGCCGGAGCATCTTTCTCGCCCAGCGATAGACGCTGAGATCAAAGAACGGCGAAAACGACCAGATCTCCTCGTAGGCAGTAGCGCGGCGCATCACTCCCGCGACAAACGCGGCGGCAACATTGAGTGGCAGATTGATAAATTCGCCGCTGAGCGCCGCAGGCAACGAAACCAGGGTGGCGCCCAGAACCCCACCGGCACGGCCAATCATCACGCCCATAAGAATGGAGCTCTCGAAGCCTAAATCGGCGGCCAGGAAGTTGCGCACGTTCAGGCGGACCAGCACACCCAGGCCGAATGGCACGGCCATAAACATGACCAGGTAAATCTGCTCGCGAAGAGTGCGCTCCTCCTTGAAGAGCAATCCCTTGAAGTATCGCGAGCGCACCACTGCGCCCGCAACGGCAGCAGCTACACCCAGCTTCACCAGCAGAGTGATGAGTACGAGCCGCTGATCAATAAAAGGGGGCATTGAGGGATACTCTAGCACTGAACCGGCAAGCGGCAGGGAGGCCACTATAATTGTCTCAGCTCACAATGCCACAGCAAATTAAGAAGATTGCAGAGGCCGAATTCCCTACTCGCTGGGGACACTTCCGCATTATGGGGTTCGAGGGCGCGGCCATAGACGGAAAGCCTGCGGAAACCGCAGTTGCACTCATCATGGGTGAGGTCACCTCAACACCTCCGCTGGTACGTATCCACTCACAGTGTCTGACCGGAGACGTATTTGGCTCGCTGCGCTGCGACTGCCGGCAGCAACTCGAGCTGGCGCTCTCCATGATCGCATCGGCTGGTTCGGGGGTGTTGGTTTACGAACAGCAGGAAGGACGCGGTATTGGACTGATGGCGAAGCTGCAGGCCTACGAGCTTCAGGACCGTGGTCTTGACACCGTGGAGGCCAACGAGCGGCTGGGCTTCAAAGCCGACCATCGTGAGTTCGCACTGCCGGCTGCCGTGCTGCGGGCTTTGGGGATCTCCGCGGTACGCCTGCTATCCAATAATCCTGACAAAGTCGCGGCCCTCGAAAAGGCCGGCATTCGCGTGGTGGAGCGCGTGCCCTGCGAGGTGGAATCCCACGCCCACTCGGAACACTACTTGAAGACCAAAAAGGAAAAACTGGGACATCTGTTCACCAGCCGCTGAGACCAGCAAAAAATACCGATCGATCATTCAGCAAGCAGCCGCACGATTGCGGCCCGGTTCTTCACTGGTAGCATCTCGGCCGCGGCACGCGCCAGCGCGATATAGGCTTCACGCGCGCCCGGAACCTTGCGCAGATCAGCCAGATGTTTCTTCACGGTTTCGAGGTCGCCGCGATTGATGGGCCCACTGAATGCCGCAGGTGCGCCGTTGGTGAGGTAGTTTTCAAAGGTCTTACGCAGAATTGGCCGCATGGCCGCTGGAATTTTTGCGCGCGGAATGCCGGCCTCGGCTGCAACCCGCTCCGCGAGCGCAAGAACGGCCACCAGTAAAGGTGACGAAAAAGAGCCCATGGCGTGATAGAGCACCTTGCTCTCACGGCCGATGCGAAAAGGCATACCGCCAAGATCCAAGGCGATGCGGCGGCCCACTCTCACGGCCTTGTCAACACCTTCCAGCGCGAAGGCCACGCCCTTCATGTTCGGGGCCGAATTGCGGACGAAGGTCATCATGGGGTGTATGGAAGCAATCGCTGCGCCTTGCGCCTGAAGCGAATCCAATTCCGCGCTGGACAAGGCCCCGCTCGAGTGCAGCGCAATCTTGCCGTGCCAGTCGGCGTGAGCCGCCATCGCGCGCGCTGATCCGGCAATCGCGTCATCTGTCACACAAAACCAGATGACGTCGGCAGTCATGCGCATGTTCGTAATGGTCACGGCCCGGGAGCGTACCCGCTTCGCCAGGGCCTGTGCGCGTCGGCGCGACTCGGCGCCTTCGCGGCTCACAATTTCAGCGATTGGATATCCCGCTCGCAACAAGGCCGGCGCGAGCGCCTGTGCCAGGTTTCCGGCACCGATGATGGCGATGCTTGGCTTGCGCGGCACGCAGGCAGCATAGCAAATGCGGTCCCCTCACAAGCTGCACTGGGAGTGTCATTTATATTGGCGCTATGGCGAAATCGAAGCGCAGCCGCGCGCAGGTGGTGTCCTCGAAGCTGAGGTTTCGCGGACCGCTATTCACGTTAATCACGGAAATGGTTCGCGAGCCCGGTGGAGCTCTGGTGCGGCGCGATATCGTGCGCCATCCTGGATCCGTGGTGGTGTTGGCGGTGGACAACAGTCGCCGAGAGCCACGCTTGCTGCTTGAGCGCCAATATCGCCATGCTGCTGGAACCTACCTGTGGGAGCTGCCCGCCGGACACAAGGATCCCAAGGAAAACGAACTGGCGGCCGGCAAACGGGAACTCTGGGAAGAAACAGGATTCACCGCGACAAAGTGGAAGCGCATCCTTGGCTTCTACGTCAGCCCGGGATTTCTCGACGAACGCATGACCCTCTTCCTGGCAACGGGGCTGCGCCCGGGTGAAGCCCAACCGGAGCCCGACGAAAAAATCGCGCTGCGGTTTTTCCCGTTTCGTGCCGCCGTAAGAATGGTGATGACTGGACGCATCCAAGACGCCAAAACCATTGCCGGCATTCTCTGGCTGGCGGCCGCCAAGAAACTCTCCTGATATCCCTCAACTCCGCTTCCTGAGCGCCTCCTGGCCGTGTTTACTAACTTGACAACATGGCGAAAGTAGCGCGAAAATGAAATCACTCAACCAGGTTCCCCGGTCCCGGCCCACCTCAGCGGCCACTGCGGTTCTTGCGCCAGAGCTGCGGCTCTTCCGACCTGAATTGAGAATTGAAAGTGTTCGGTAAAGCACGGGCTTTTTCCGCACTAAGGCACGGAGGAAAGAGAAGTGTTGAAAGGTAAGGTGAAGTGGTTTAACAACGCTAAAGGCTTCGGTTTCATTGGCCGCGACGATGGTCCTGATGTTTTTGTCCACTACAGTGCTATCGCAGCGGATGGCTACAAAACCCTGCAGGAAGGCGATGATGTTGAGTTTGACATTGTCCAAGGCCAGAAGGGACCACAAGCCGATCAAGTCCGCAAAGTGAACTCGAACTCGCACGCCTAAAGCTAGAACTAGAACTCTTGACCCAGCCGCCAGCCGGCTGGGTTTTTGTTTTTGGTGTGCAACTGGCGGAACGTCCATGAACTTTGGAGAGGGTCTCCCGCTCGCAACTCAGCATAAAATCAAGGCGAAATGCGCTCAGAGCTGGAACTCGCGCAGCTCGGCCAGGCTGCATCCGCGCCCCGGCGGCCCGTTCGTCAACAAAAGGGGCCTCCGCTGTGGTGGCTGGTGGCGGCGGTGGCTGTCGTCCTGCTGCTGGCGATCGCGTATTTCCTTTTTTCTTCCAGTGAACCGAAGCAAGTCGTCGCAGCCGGCGCCTCTTCCCGCTCCATAGCCATTTCACAGGACGGAACACGGCTGGCTGTGGGGCTGCTTGATGGTTCGCTCCGCATTCTCAATGCCCAGAACGGTAAAACTGTTGCCATCAACCGAAGCGATGATCCTAAGCAACCGCTCGCAGCGGTAAGCGCGATTGCATTTGGACCGGGCGATTCGGTTTTGGTGCTGCGAGCTAATCAATCGCGGCTTCACATATTCTCTTCTGACCTGAAATCGCACACAGAGCGCGCCCTGCACCCCAATCCGCATGATTTGGTGTGGTCGCGAACGCTGGATGCAGCCTTGGTGCTGGCCGGAGGGCCAGACGATCTGCAAGCGAGGATTGAAGTCTTCCCGGCGCATCCGATGGGAATTCAACGCTCCACCTCGCAATTGCTGAACCTGATTACCTGGAGCAAGCCAAAGTGCATCGCTGTGAGCCAAGACGGCTCGCGCATCGCAATTTCGTATGCCAGCAAGCGCAAGCTGAACTTGCTGGTCTACGATCCGAGAGCACGCAGGACTGCCGCAGCTTTGCTCACTGCCGGGGAGCCGGAGGGATTAGTGCTTGCCTCGGATGGCATGCACCTCTGGGCCGCATCGCCGACGGCTGAGGTGGTGACCCAGGCGGCGCCTTTCAGCCTGAGTGCGATCCAGCTTCCAAAACTCGCCTCTACTTCGCCGCCAAAGATGATTGCCGTGAATGAAGCCTTGCGCCGCGCCTATACGAGCGGCTCACTTACATTTCCCGAAATCAGTCTGGACCAGCGCCGCATCACTCGCACCGTCGAACTGCCCGAGCGTTCTGCCGGCCTTGTGCTCTCCCCTGACCGCTCCACCGCATACCTCACCTTCGAAAAGCTCGACATTGTGGGCATCGTAGACCTGAAGGCGATGCGCTGGGTGGGCGAGATACAATTCCGCTAGGCATTCGCCTGGCGCATGGACAACCGCACTATCGCGACCATCCTGTATGAAACCGCCGACCTGATGGAGATCAGGGGCGACGATCCCTTCCGCATACGTTCCTACCGTCGGGCGGCTGAAGCTATTGAGTCCCTATCCGAGCCGGTTTCCGGGATGATCAACGAACCGAAAAAGCTGCTGGAGATTCCGGGCATCGGTAAGGCCATGGCCGCGCACCTGCAGCAACTCTTGAACGAAGGCAAGCTGGGGCTACACTCCGAACTGCTGGAAAAGTATCGTCCATCGATGCTGGAATTGCTGAAGATCCAGGGGCTAGGGCCCAAAACCATCGCGCTCATCTGGGACGCCTTCCAGGTCTGCGATATCGCCGGTGTGGAAAAACTGGCGCGCGAGGGCAAGATTCGCGAGCTGCCTCGCATGGGCGAGAAGCAGGAGCAGAAGATCCTAAAAGGCATCGAGGACTACCGCCGCATTTCTGGCCGCTACTATCTCGACCAGGCGGAGACCACGGCGGAAAAAATCGTCGAGTTTCTGAAGGACGAACCCGGCGTGGAGAAGATCACGCCCGCCGGATCTCTGCGGCGCGGCCGCGAAACCGTAGGCGATCTCGACATTCTGGTAACCGGGCCGGCTTGCGGCAACGACAAGAAACGCGAGGCCCTCATCAACAAGGTTGTAACGGTCCCGGGCATTCTCGAGGTAATTGCGAAGGGCGATAACAAAGTGAGCTTCAAGCTGCGCAATGGCATGCAGGTTGACGTCCGCCTTTTGCCGCCCGAGTCGTTCGGTGCTGCCTTGCAGTACTTCACCGGCTCAAAGTCGCACAACGTCGCGCTAAGACAGCGTGCCCTGAAGATGGGGTTCACTTTAAGTGAGTACGGCTTGCTGACGGTCGAAGGCAATAAGAACGTCGCTAGCAAGACCGAAGCCGAGATTTACGCGAAGCTGGGGCTCGACTATATCCCGCCCGAACTGCGCGAGAACTGTGGTGAGATCGAGGCCGCAGCCGCGCACGCGCTCCCTAAGCTCGTTGAGGAGGCCGATATCCAGGGCGATGTGCACATGCACACCATCGAGACCGATGGCCGCAACACCATCGAGGAACTGGCTAACTTCGCCAAAGCGCGAGGACACAAATACATCGCGATTACCGATCATTCCAAGAACCTGGCCTTCGCCAACGGGCTCGACGATCAGCGCGCGGAGCAGCATATTAAGCGGATCCAAAAGGCTGACCAGGAAATCGGCGGGATTAGAATTTTTGCCGGAATCGAAGTTGACATATTGGCAGATGGAGAACTCGATCTCTCTGACGGGGTGCTGGAACAGATGGATGTGGTGATTGCCAGCGTTCACTCCCACTTCCAGCTGGAGCCGCAGCAGATGACCGACAGGTTGTTGCGCGCGATTAGCAACAAGAACGTCTCGATCATCGGCCACCCCACTGGCCGCCTGCTGCTGCGTCGCGATGCCTACAACTACGACATGGACGCAGTGCTGAATGCCGCGGCAAAAAACAAGGTGGCCATGGAGCATAATGCCTATCCGGACCGCCTGGATTTGTCGGATCGCCATCTGCGCATGGCGCGCGAACGCGGAGTCAAGACGGTCATCAATACCGACACTCATCACACCAGCCATATGGAAAAGCTCCGTTTTGGTGTGCTCCAGGCCAGGCGCGCATGGTTGACGAAGAACGATGTACTGAACACGCTGCCGGCGGAAGAGTTTGCGCAGGCCATGAAGAAAAGATGGCCAGTGGCGGCGTAGTGCGGTTTTTGTTTTGTCATCCTGAGGAACAGCCGAAGATCCCTGCCCTCACGTGAATGGGCGATTGTAGGGGGTTCCTCGCTTCGCTCGGAATGTATTCGGTGAGAGCGACCTAAAACACGATTGCCTGCATCCTAACCACCCAGGAACTCGCAATGCCTGATCCTGCCCCCAGACCGAAAACTCCTGAAACTGACGCCGGCCACGTTCCCATGACTGAGGAGCTCGACCGCCCGAAATGGACGCTGCCGCCGATGATGCCGGTGGTGATTGCCGGCGCCGTCATCGCTATCATCGTCGGCATCTTCGCATTCACCATGCGATGGAAGCCCACCACCAGCAGCAAAATCGTGGATGTGAATACGGTTGAGCAGGCTGATCAGGCCCATGTGCTGGTTGCTATCAACCTTGACGTCGCCAACGTGAGCCAGAAGCCTCTATGGCTTAATACTGCCAAGGTGACGGTGGAGAGCGACAAGCCAGAGCCGCTCGAAGACGAGGCCGCATCGCCGGTCGATTTTGAGCGCTACTTCCAGGGCTATCCTGACCTGCGGAAGAATGCCCTCGAGCCGCTACGGCCAGACACAAAGATCGACCCCAACGGCCACGTTCAGCGCACCATCATCGTTGGTTTCCCAGTGAGCAAGGCTGAATTTGACCGGCGCAAATCGCTGGTCGTAACCATCGCCGTCGCCGATCAGCGACCTATCGTGATCAAGCAATAGCACTGCCAGGCCACCCTCGCGGGCTGTGCTAGCATCTTGCACTCATGCCCGCCGGTAAGCTCCATATCGTTCCGCTCGGAGGCCTCGGCGAGTTCGGCATGAACTGCATGGCGGTGCGCTGGGGTGACGACATCTTCGTCATTGATGCCGGCCTGATGTTTCCCGAATCGGAGCTGCTGGGGGTCGACATTGTCGTTCCCGACATCACCTACCTGCTTGAAAACCGCGCCCACGTTCGCGGCATTGTGCTCACCCACGGGCACGAGGACCACATTGGCGGCCTGCCCTGGATACTCTCCGAACTGAATGTCCCGGTCTACGGGACTGAATTTACACTGGCGTATGTGGAGGAAAAGCTGGAAGAGCACGGTTTGCTCGACCAGGCACAACTCCATGAAATTCACCCTAACGAGCGCTTTAAAATCGGGCCGTTCAGCATTCACCCCATACAAGTCACTCACAGTTTGGTGGATTGCGTGGCGCTGGCGATCCACACGCCGCTTGGAGTCGTGGTCCACACCGGCGACTTCAAGGTTGATCCCACGCCGACAGATAACCGCCTGTTTGACCTGCACAGCTTCGCCGAGTACGGCAAAGATGGCGTGCTGGCTCTTATGCAGGATTCCACCAACGTGGAACGTCCCGGCTACACGCCCAGTGAGCGCGCGGTGCGCCGCAAATTTGACGAGGTGTTCGCGCGCACTCCGCGGCGGCTTTTCATCTCGTGCTTCTCGTCTTCCATCCATCGCATAAAGCTGGCGCTGGAACTAGCGCAAGAATACGGACGGAAAGTATCCATTGTTGGGCGATCCATGCTTAGCTCAGCAGAGATCGCCGAAGACCTTGGCTATATTGACGTCCCTGACGGCCTGCTGATCCATCCTGGCGACATCAAGAACCATGCTCCCGAGCGCGTGTGCGTGCTCATCAGTGGCACTCAGGGCGAACCCATGTCCGCGCTCTCGCGCGCCGCTGTGGATAACCACAAACATGCGCGCATCGAGCCCGGCGATACTGTTGTGCTTTCCTCGCGCATCATCCCCGGCAACGAAAAAGCCATCTACCGGATGATCGACCATATGTTTCGCCGCGAGGCGCATGTTATTTACGAGGATGGCTCTTCGCCGCCGGTACACGTGAGCGGCCATGCCAGCCAGGAAGAGCTGAAGCTCATCATCAACCTGGTAAAGCCGCGCTACTTTATCCCGATTCATGGTGAATATCGTCAGCTTCGCCGCCACGGTGAACTGGCTGCCTCTATGCACGGAGCGGTCGGCCAGGTGTTGCACCTCGAAAGTGGCGATGTGCTGGAATTCGACGAACTGGGCGCACGCAAGGCAGGCCGGGTAACGGTGGGCCGGGTGTGCATTGATTCCGGCTCTATCACAGACGTGGTCGAGGACCTGGTAATTCGCGACCGCCGCCACCTGAGCGAAGATGGAATCGTGTTGCCGATTATCGCCATCAATAAGCTCTCCGGCCGCGTGGAACGCACGCCGGAAATCGTCACCCGTGGATTTGCGGCGGGCACGGCAGAAGATGGCTTCGTTGATCAGGCCCGCGACATCGTGCTGAAGACGCTGGAAGAATCGAGCGCGGAAGAAAAAGCCGATTACGGCGTGATCAAAGAAAAAATCCGCCAGGACCTGAAGCGCTACATCAACAAACAAACTTCGCGGCGTCCCCTGATCATGCCTGTAATCCTCGAGATCTGACCGCAAGTTCGCCAGCGCTCTGGATAACGCCCGTTCGCCTAAATCAACCCAGCCAAGTTATATTGAACTCAGGAGCCACCGCATCGTCACACTCGAAGCCATCCTGGAGGCCCAACGGCGAATCCGCGGAGTTGCGGTGCGGACGCCCTTGCTCGCAGCTCTGAATCACGAGAGAGAGCTGTACTTTAAGCCTGAAAGTCTGCAGCCGGTGGGCTCGTTCAAACTTCGCGGCGCGTACAACAAGCTCGCTGCTCTGGCGCCTGAATCGCGCAAGCAAGGCGTGATTGCCTATTCCAGCGGCAACCACGCACAAGCTGTGGCGTACGCGGCCCGGGCGCTCGGCACAAAAGCAGTCATTGTGATGCCCGCCATCGCTCCCGAGGTGAAGCGCCGTGGCACTGCCGCCCTAGGGGCGGAAATTGTTCTTGTCGGCCCCGGAAGTGACGAGCGCCGGACCCGCGCTGAGGCGCTTGCGGCTGAACGTGGATATAGCATTATTCCGCCATTTAACGACGAGCAGATCATCGCCGGCCAGGGCACCATCGGGCTCGAAATTTTGGAAGACTTGCCGGATGCCGGCGTGGTGCTAGTTCCGATCAGCGGCGGCGGGCTGATCAGTGGCATCGCAGCCGCCATCAAGCTGCGCAACCCCAGAATCAAGGTCATCGGAGTCGAGCCGGAGCTTGCCGCGGATGCGCGCGCTAGCCTGCGCAGCGGAAAGCGAGTATCGCTGGCGGCTGAGCAGACTACGCGCACCATCGCCGATGGCTTGCGTTCGCAAAGCGTGGGGGAAATCCCCTTTGCGCACATTAGCAGGTACGTAGACGACATCGTGACCGTTTCCGAGGACGAGATTCGCGACGCAATTCGCCGGCTATTGGGAATGCGGCTGGTAATCGAGCCCAGCGGCGCCGTGCCTTACGCCGCATTTTTGTTCCGCAGCCGTGAGCTGCCGCTGGCGGGGAAAACTGTCGCCGTGCTCAGCGGCGGCAACATCGACCCCGCACTTCTCCGTGAGATTCTGTCGTCTAATGAGGCTTCGGAGGTGAATGTAGAACCGGAAGCTTTGCGCCGATGAATTCTCGTGACCTGTTGCGGTTGCTGCTTTTCACGCTGTTGGCGGCCACATTCGCTGTCAGCGCCGAGCCTGACCGAGCGATTATGGTCCGCGAAGGCGTGTTGCGCGTCGCCCCCGATGCTGCTGCCGCCAAGCTGGGCACTGCCGGTCGCGGTCGCGAAGTGGTAGTCATGGATAAGAGTCGCGATTGGGTCAAAGTGTTCGCCAACGTTGATACCGAGCGAAACATTACCGGATGGATGCTGGAAAAAGGCATCGTCCGTACCTCCACCCCTGACGGCGATCAGATTCTTTACGGCGAAGCCGTAGATTCCGAAGATCAGGCTTCCCGACGCCGTGGACGTAAAGGCGCAGCTCAGGATGCCATGCGGCTCTACGCTCGCCTCGCCGAATACTTCCCGAATTCTCCCCTGGCGGGTGAGGCTCTATATCGCGCTGCCGACATTCGCTGGCAGATCGAGTCCGAAGATGTCTGGACCCGTCCTTCCGCCAAAGAAGAGGACCCGGGCGCGCGACCAAAGATCAATGAACAGTACATGCGCGATGTGATGAAGAAGCTTCCGCGCAGCAAGTGGTCGCAGCTGGCCGCTTACCACCTGATCGACAACAAAATTTGCGGCGACTGGCAAGCTCGCTCGAAATGTCCCGAGCGCGAGACCGAAATCTACGAGGAGTATGCGAAGGAATATCCGCAATCGCCCAAGGCTCCGGAAGCTGTCTATAACGCTGCTTGGCGGCAGTCTGCTCTGATCGAGATTTACAAAACCGAAGAACAGCCCGCGAAGAGCACAGCGGCAAAAGGCAAGGCGGTCGCATTAGCGCAAAAGCTGGTTTCGCAATATCCCCAAAGCGACTGGGCGCCCCGCGCCAAGCGGTTGCTATTCCTAATGGAACAAAACGTTCCCACCTACGGCAATGCGGTGGATTGAGCCTGGCGCTTGAACGAATACCTACTCTCCCTCCTATTTGGCGTAATTGAAGGACTGACCGAGTTTCTGCCGGTCAGCTCCACCGCGCACATACGCATTGCAGAAGCCATGCTCGGAATCGATCTCACCAATGGTTACTGGAAAATGTATGCCATCGTGATTCAGTTGGGCGCCATCCTCTGCCTGCCCATCTACTTTCGCCAGCGCATTCGGGATTTTCTGGTCACGTTCCCTAAGGGAAAGCACGGTGACAAAACCTGGCTCACCCATCCCCTCACTCTGGTGCTGATTGCGTTCGCCTTCACCGCCGTTCCCTCCTTGCTGCTGACCAAGATCATCGGCAAGCACCTGGAAAATCTTTCCCTGATGGCTGGAGCGCTCATTGCCGGTGGCGTAGTCATGTGGGCGGTGGACGCGATATACGGCTCTTCT
>Ga0070697_100003407_pt1 | contig 12221 bp, 12 predicted proteins | sample KBSK1501metaG_FD_65475 | JGI IMG/M metagenome (GOLD analysis project Ga0070697, IMG submission 65475) | Corn, switchgrass and miscanthus rhizosphere microbial communities from Kellogg Biological Station, Michigan, USA - KBS K1-50-1 metaG | ecosystem: Host-associated > Plants > Roots >... | reverse complement strand
GGCGCAGTCTGGTAGCGCACCAGTCTGGGGGACTGGTGGTCGTCGGTTCAAATCCGGCCGCCCCGACCAAATTTCGCGTACAAGGACCGGCCCTTCGGGCCGGTTTGCGTTTTTTCGCGTTGTGGTTCGATCCGTGGCATCGTCGTCCTACAGGCCTGATCCCCTCACGCCGACCTTGACGCCGCCCGCAGCAGGATGTACGCGCTCACAAAGAACGGCATCCCAAGAGCCACAACGAGAGCCGAGGACGATATACCTGCCACGACCATGAGGGCGCCGAAGACGACGCCGACAACACCCACGGCCAAACGAGTTCTACGCCCGCCGTAGGCTGCCAACGCCCCCAGGGCAATAAGAATGGCGGCCAGCACGAGCAGAACCTGCCCGCCGAGGACCTTGAGCCCGTTCAGCTCGGCATGCTCTGGACCTGGCGGAAAGTCGGGGCCACTAAAAATCTGCCACAAGCCACGGAGCGCGGCGATCGTCCCCAGGGCGACGAGGATCAGGCCGCCGATCAACGCATCCCGCCCCGGTTGCGCCGTCCTAGACCGCTGGCGCCTCTTCTCGTCAGGGACCACCCACCCGACCAGCGGGCGGACACTCTCCGGCGCAGCGGGTTCGTTCTGCTCGTCGATTCCGGGTCTCACCTGGGTCGGCCTCAACCCATCATGGGAGCACAGTCAACAAGCGCCGGTGACACGCCGTCCTGGTCCGGCGTTGTCCGTCGGCAATGCGACAGGCTAGCGGGCGACTCGGAGTGGCAGAGCCCCAATCGGCGCGGCGGAGGCGGCAACTCGCGGGCGGGCCGGCGCCGAAACACGAGTGCGACGGGCGCGGGACAGCCGCCGCCCGGCGCGGACGGCCACGCGCGGACTCGAGCGGAGCGCTTCGATCACCACGAGAGGCAGCGGCCGATCCACTTCGGTCGCCCAGTGGAGACCCATGGCCCGACCGTAGGGCGCCCAGTCATACGTTGCGAACGGTCAACGGCCGCCTCGGCGTTGCGGCGACATTCCAGCTCGCCACCTCCGAACCGCCGCCGGGACACTACGATGACGCGCGACAGCCCGAGGGGAGGCCGAGATAGAGCAGGGGACGCCCGGCCCAGGCACCGGGACACCGAGCGAACAGGCCTCGCCTGGGGGAGCGCCGCCGAGCGGGCCGATCGTCAACTGGGCACCGCCGCCCAGGTTGCGTGAGATCCCCGGTGCGCCGGGCCTCTCGATCGCGGACACCGCGACGCGTCTCGTGGCGTATATCGTCGACATCCTCATACTTGGAATCGCTGCCTTGATCGTCGGCGCGGTCCTCGGGCAGGCCCAAGCTCGGCTGGGGTCCTTTGGAGCGACCGGGTTCTCCCTGACTACGTCCAACGTTTTGGGTTGGGTGCTCCTCACGATGCTCGACGCCGTCTACTTCATCGGTTTCTGGACCGGAGGACGACGAGCTACCATCGGCCAGCGCCTGTTCCACCTTCAGGTTGGCAACGCATTCGACGGACGTTCCCTGTCGGCGGCGCAGGCCGTTCGCCGATGGATCGCGCTCGGCGGGGTCGCCGCCGTGCTGGGATTGATCCGACCCATCCAGGGCGCCGGGTCCGCACTCGAGACATTGTGGTTCCTCGTCTTGCTGATATCGACCGCGATGAGCCCCACGAAGCAAGGCCTCCATGATCGGCTCGCGAATTCGGCCGTCGTCATGCCGAGCGGCGTGGGCAGGAGCGGCCTGGCGACGGCATTGCTGCTCGTCCTGGGCATAATCGCGATCCTTGTCTTCACCTGGGTGGCGATCGGCCTCCGGGGATTGGGGGGGTCGCGCTGACTTCTCGCACTCCGCGGCGCCCGGACCGCGCGTCGGGTAGCCGCCTCGATCGCGCCCAGACCGACGGCCTGACCGACATGGACCCGGAGGCGTTTCGCGCTGCCGGCCGCGAGGTCGTCGACGCGATTGCCGACTACCTCGCCTCGATCGAGGAGCGGCCGGTCTTCCCGCCGGTCGAGCCGGGCTCACTTCGTCCGCTGTTCGCGGCGGCGCCCCCCGAAGCCCCCGAGCCCATCGAGGCGATCCTCGACGACTACCGGCGCCTCGTCGAGCCGAACGTGACTCACTGGCAACACCCCGGGTTCTTCGCCTACTTCGCTACTACGGCGTCCGGTCCGGGGATCCTGGGCGAGGTGCTGACCGCCGGCCTGGGCTCGAACGCGATGCTCTGGCGGACATCGCCGGTGGCGACCGAGCTCGAAGAGGTCGTCGTCGACTGGCTCCGCCAGGCGCTGGGCCTGCCAGAAGGCTTCGACGGCTTGCTCACCGACACGGCGTCGACGTCGACGCTGCTGGGACTGGCCGCAGCGCGCCAGGCAACCGGTCTCCATGCCTCGCAGCGCGGGCTGGCCGGCGCGCCCGGTGGCATGCCTCGCGTCTACGCCAGCTCGCAGGCCCATAGTTCGGTGGAGAAGGCGTGCATGACGCTCGGCATCGGCCGCGACGGGTTCGCCGCCATCGAGGCGAACGAGCGGTACGAGATGATCCCGGACCGGCTTGCGACGGCGATCGCCGCCGACCGCGAGGCCGGCCACACCCCAATCGCCGTGGTCGCCACGGTGGGCACGACATCGTCGACCTCGGTCGACCCGGTGGAGGCGATCGGCGAGATCGCCCAACGAGAAGGCCTCTGGCTCCACGTCGATGCCGCCTATGCGGGCGCCGTCGCGATCATCCCGGAGCGACGCGCCCCGTTCGCCGGCTGGGAGCGCGCCGACTCCCTCGTCGTCAACCCGCACAAGTGGCTGTTCACACCGCTCGACGCGTCGTTGTTCCTGACTCGCCGGATGGCCACGCTGCGTGACGCCTTCAGCCTCGCCCCGGAGTACCTGCGGACACTCGACCGGGAAACCCCCGTTCGCGACTACAACGAGTACACGCCGCAGCTCGGTCGGCGGTTCCGGGCGCTCAAGCTCTGGATGCTGCTGCGCTGGTTCGGCCTTGACGGGCTCCGCCGCCGGATCGAGCGCCATATCGAGCTGGCCCAGGCGTTCGCGGCGCGCGTCGAGGAGAATCCTGACTGGGAGCTGCTCGCGCCGGTGCCGTTCTCGACCGTCTGTTTCCGCTACCGGCCCAAGTCGCTCGCCAACCCGGGCGGCGATCCACGCATCGCGGCCCACCTCGACGAGCTCAACAGCCGACTGATGGACGCCGTCAACCGAACCGGCGACGTGTTCCTGTCCCACACTCGCCTGGCCGATCGGTTCACGATCCGCCTGGCCGTCGGCAATCTCCGTACGGAGGAGCGCCACGTCGACCTGGCCTGGGAGCTGCTGCAGCGGGAGGCCGCGCGGATCGATGCCTGATATGAGCGAAGCCGTCACGGTCCTGTACTTCTACAAGACGCGCTGGGGCTCTCACGACGAGTTCGTCGAGCTCTTCGAGCGCAACCACCTGCCGATCCTCGAGGCCCAGGTCGAGAGTGGCCGGCTGCTCGAGGTCCGCCGCTTCGTCGCCCGCTTCCACGGTGACGGCAGGGCGGACTGGGACGTCCTCGTGACGATCACCTACCGGGACTGGGCGGCACTCGAGGGCAGCTCGGACGAGGAGATCGCGAAGCGGCTCTTCCCGGATCAGGTGAAGTACCGCAAGGAGGAGCGACGCCGGTTCGAGTTGCTCGAGGCCCACTGGGACGTGCCACTGGACGAGCGCCCGGACCGACGCCCGGCGGCTCGCCGCTAGACTCGCCGCGGAGGAGGCAGGATGGCCGTCAACGTCGCGACCGATCTCGGGATGTTCATCGACGGGGCCGCCACGGACTCCGCTTCCGGCGACTGGCTGGAGGTCCGCTGCCCGGCGAGCGGCGAGCTCGTTGGTCGCGTCCCGGCCGGCAGCGCCGCGGACGTTGATCGCGCCGTTGCCGCGGCGCGGGCCGCATTCCGCGACGGCCGCTGGGCGCGGATGCTGCTCCCGGGGCGCGTCGCCGTCCTCAATCGCCTGGCGGACCTCGCCGACGAGCACGCGGACGAGCTGGCCCGGGTCGAGACGCTCCAGACCGGCACGACCTGGAAGCTGCGGCGCGACAGCGACTTTGCCTTTGCCTCGGACAACCTGCGCTTCTTCGCATCGCAGATTCGCCATCTCGAGGGCAAGGCGGCGTACGAGTACACCGGCACCCACACGAGCTTCGTCCGAAGGGAGCCGATCGGGGTCGTCGGCCAGGTAGCGCCCTGGAACTACCCGTTCTGGATGGCGATCTGGAAGGTGGGCCCGGCGCTCGCCGCGGGCAACAGCGTCGTCATCAAGCCGGCGAGCGCGACGCCACTGACGACGATCCGCCTGGCGCAGCTGGCCAAGGAGGCCGGGCTCCCGGATGGTGTGCTGAACGTCGTCACCGGCCGGGGCGACGTCGTGGGAGCGGCGCTCGCCGCGCATATGGACGTCGACATGATCTCGCTGACCGGCGACACGGAGACCGGCAAGCGGATCCAGGCGCTCGCCGCGTCCAACCTCAAGCGGGTCCACCTCGAGCTGGGCGGCAAGGCGCCGTTCATCGTCCATGCCGACGCCGACATCGAAGCCTCCGCCCGCGGGGCCACGGCCGGCGCGCTCATCAACGGCGGCCAGGACTGCACCGCGGCGACCCGTGCCTACGTCCATCGCTCGATCCACGACCGCTGGCTGGCGCGAACGAAGGCGCTGTTCGAGTCGGTTCGGGTGGGCGACCCGTTCGACCCGTCGGTCGACATGGGCAGCCTCATCTCGGCGGCCCAGGTGGAGCGGGTCGATGGCTTCGTCGAGCGGGCGCGCCAGGCGGGTGGCCGCGTCGTGACCGGTGGGATTCGGCCGTCCGTGCGCGGGTTCGAGGGCGGCGCCTTCTACGCCCCGACGATCGTGGCCGACGTCGAGCAGGACTCGGAGATCGTGCAGCACGAGGTCTTCGGGCCGGTCCTCGCGGTGCTCCCGTTCGATACGGACGAAGAGGCGCTGACGAAGGCCAACGACACGCGCTACGGGCTGGCGGCGTCGGTCTGGACCCGTGACGTGTTCAAGGCGATGGAAGCCGCGCGGACCCTGAACTTCGGTCACGTGCAGGTCAACGACCACCTGATGGTGACGTCGGAGATGCCACATGGCGGGTTCAAGCAATCCGGTTTCGGCAAGGACATGTCGAGCTACTCGTTCGAGGAGTACACCCGGGTCAAGCACGTCATGATCGAGCTGACCGGCGAGCCCGAGAAGGGCTGGCACTACACGATCTTCGGGGACAAGCCCGCCTGAAAATCACCGCCGCGGCCGAGCTCTTTGGCGTCAGCCGCCGCCGGATCATCGGCCGTCGGGCCGGGTCATTTACGCGTGACGAGGCGAATGAGGAGGTTGGCCGGCGGCTGTTCGCAACGCTCGCCGAGTCCGGTGCACTCCACTCGACGGCAGTCGTGACGCGGCCCGACGGTGAGAAGTGGTCGGTCGAATTCCACGTGCGACCAACGCCCGCGGCCAATGGCTACGTCGTCGTGATGCGCCGGATCCAGGAGGCGCGCCCCCGGGTCCACTGCTCGCACGCCGCAGACCTCCTAGCGATCGCCCCCGAGGTCAAGCCGCCGCCTGGCGGCGGGCATCCCGTCCCGACGGTAGGCGGCCCGCTCGCGAAGCAGTGCTTCCAGCTGGCCCCCGGCGATCCGCATCGCCGCCGCGTCGCCGTGATCCGCGGCCCGAACGGCGCGGTCCTCGGCTCGGTCGCTCGCCCGCCGCCGGCGCTGGAACCCGATTTGGTCGCCGCTCAGCTCAGTCACGTCCAGGTACTCCCGTCCCGCTCCGGAAACTAGTACTTTCAGCCTATGCCCGGGCCCGCCCGCCGCCAAGCGTCCGAGGCGGTTTCCGGTGGGGGCGCGCACCGGACGCTGCCCCCCGCGCGGCGTGGGCGGGCGCCGGCTCGACCGTGGCATGATCGGCCGGACGAAGAGGAGGTCCCCGGCCTGCCGTGCCGCCCATCACCGAGCTGACCCGGATCGAGCCCGTCCACCTCGAGCGCCTCGAGGCCCAGGGGGTCTTCACGACGGGGCTGCTGCTCGAGGTCTCCGAGACCCCCACCCGCCGCCAGTACCTGTCCGATCAGGTCGACGCGACGCCAAATGACGTCCTGGCCTGGCGCGACGAGGCCCTGATGCTCAACCTGGCGGGATTCCGGGAGGACGAGCACCAGCTGATGCTCCAGGCGGGCGTCGAGGGCCTCCGCGACATCCTCGCCCTGGACCTGCCTGAGTTCCGGGCTCGCCTCGACCGTGCCGCCCGGGAGCTGAACGTGCCGCCGCCGCCCGATCTCGTCGTCGAGGGCTGGTGGGAGCAGGCGCGAACCCTCGAGGAGGAGTAGCGGGACGCCCGCGCCGAGCGGCTACCATCTACAGGTGATCGAACGCCTGGGCCGTCCCGCGTCGTCCGTCCTGGTCGGGATCGCCACAGGGATCGTCATCGTCGCCGTGGCGATCGTCCCGTTCGTCACTCCCGCCTGGGTCTCGTTCGAGCAGGGCCGGGCGGGCGCCGAGGCGTGGACGGGCTACTCGCCGGCCCAGCTGCGGCAGGCTACCGACGCGATCCTCTCGGATCTGGTCATCGGGCCACGGAACTTCGACGTCGCCGTTGCCGGTCAGCCGGTGCTGAACGCGCGCGAGCGGGCCCACATGACTGACGTCCGTCGCGTCTTCAGCGGCCTCGCCGCGCTTGCCGTCGCCTCGCTCATCCTCCTCGTGGTGGGGCATCGGATTGCCCATGGGTCGGGGCCCTTCTGGCGGGCGCTCCGTGGCGGTGCGGCGGTGCTTGCGCTCGGGGTCATCGTCGTCGGCGTCATCGGCACGTTCGCCTTCGACGCCACGTTCGACGTCTTCCATCGGCTCTTCTTCGCCGGCGGCAGCTACACCTTCGACCCCCGAACGGACCGCCTTGTCCAGCTCTTCCCCGACCAGTTCTGGTTCGAGAGCTCACTCGCGCTGGGTGCGCTCATCCTGCTGCTTTGCCTCGTCGCCTGGCGTGTCGCGACGGAGCGCGTCGCGGCGGGTGTGTCGCGCCGGCCGGCCGGCGCGCCGGTGCTGGAGCCCTCCCGGTGAACGGGATCCCGATCGCCCGCCTGTTCGGCTTCGAGATTCGCCTCCACCCGTCGTGGGTCGTCATCGTCGCCATCGTCACCGTGCTCGTGGTGGGCCAGATGGAGGCGACGGCGGCCGGCGTGCCCGTCGCGCTGCGCTGGCTCACGGGTGGCGTCGTCGCGGCGGCCTTCCTCCTGTCGGTCCTCGCCCACGAGCTGGGTCACGGCGTCGCGGGTCGGCGGCGCGGCATCGACGTCGGCCCCATCACCCTGTACTTCTTCGGTGGCAACCCCTCCTTCGAGGCCGAGGCTGAGCGGCCCCGCGATGAGGTCGTCGTGGCCCTCGCCGGGCCGGCGGTCAGCCTCGTCATCGGGTCCGTCCTGGCGATCGTCGGCATCGTGGCCTCGGAGTCGCGGCTGCCGCTGCTCGACGTCGTGGCCGGGATTGCCCTCGTCCTGTCGGTCCTCAACCTGGTCCTGGCCGCGGCCAATCTCGTCCCGGCGTACCCGCTCGATGGTGGCCGCGTCGTGCGGGCGGTCGTCTGGGCCCGGACCGGGGACGAGCGCCGAGGCTCGATGGCCGCGGCGACCAGCGGCCGCGTCGTCTCGTGGATCATCGTCGCGGTCGGCGTATACGTAACCCTCGCCGGGGACATGGTCGACGGCCTGATGGTCGCGCTGACGGGCTGGTTCCTGGGCACGGCGTCGCGCGCGATCGAGCGCCGGCTGGCCGTTCAGGATCTGCTCAAGGACGTCCATGTCGGCGATGTCATGGAGCGGACGGTCAACTCGATCACGCCGAACCTGACCGTCGATACGTTCGGTGATCGGCTGCTCGACGCCGACGCCCCCTCCGCACTGCCGGTGCTCCGCGACGACGCGATCGTCGGCCTCGTCACGGCGTCCCAGGTCCGCAAGCTGCGTCGCCGATCGTGGCCTACGACCCGCGCCGAGGATCTGATGCTGGCCCCACCCGCCCTGCCGCTCCTGCGCGTCGGCGACACGTTGTGGTCGGCGCTCGACGGGCTGCGCCGAACCGGGCTCGACGGCTTGCCGGTCGTCGAGGGCGCCGGGCTCCTTGGCGTGATCACCCGCCGCGCGATCCTCGCCACGATCCAGCAGCAGGCCGGCATCCAGGGCGTGTCGCTGCGGTGACGATGACCTCAGCGTCCCCACCGTCCGCGCCGCGCCTGATGAGCGTCGACGAGGCGCGCGACCGCGTCCTCGCCGCGGTGGCGCGGCCGCTCCGCGCCGAGGCGGTGTCGCCCGTCGCTGCAGTCTCGCGCGTCATCGCCGAAGCAGTCCTCGCGATGACCTCGCTGCCGCCCTGGGACAACGCCGCGATGGACGGCTACGCGGTTCGCTCCGCGGACGTCTCCGGCGCCTCGGAGGAGCGGCCGGTCCGGCTGATGGTCATCGGCGAGATCCGGGCGGGAGCTGCCCCGGACGTCGAGGTGAGGTCGGGCTGCGCCGTCCGGATCGCGACCGGCGCGCCGCTGCCGCCCGGCGCCGATGCCGTGGTGCCCGTCGAGGAGACGACACCGCTCGATTCGGTCGGCCAGCCGATCGGCGCGCGCGGCCGCGACGCCACGGGGCCGCTGCCCGCCTCCTGCCTGGTCCACGTCGCGACGGCGCCGGGCGCTTCCGTGCGGCGTGCCGGGAGCGACCTCGTGGGCGGGTCGACCATCCTGGACCGCGGTGCCGTCGTGACGCCGTCGGCCGTGGCGCTGATCGCCGGGGCCGGCGTCCGCCAGGTGCGCGTCCATCGCCGCCCGCGGGTCGGCGTCCTGGCCACTGGCGACGAGGTCCGCGCGCCGGGCGAGCCGCTTGGCCCCGCCGGGATCCCCGATGCAAACCGCCCGGCGCTCCTCGCCCACGTCGCCGCCGCCGGCGGCGAGCCCGTCGACCTGGGGATCGCCGCGGACCGGCTCGACGACGTCCTGGCGCGCCTCCGGGACGGAATCGCCCGCACGGACGCGCTCATCGTCTCCGGCGGCGTGTCGGTGGGTCCCTACGACGTCGTCAAGGCGGCGTTCGAGGCGATCGGCCGGATCGACCTGTGGCGGGTCGCAGTCCAGCCCGGCAAGCCGTTCGCATTCGGAACGGCCGACCGCCCGGACGCGCCGCAGCCCATCCTGCTATTCGGCCTGCCCGGGAACCCCGTGTCGAGCATCGTGACGTTCGAGCTGTTCGTCCGCCCGGCGCTTCGCCGGCTCGCCGGCCACCCCCACCCATTCCGGCCGCTGGATCGGGCGGTGCTCACCCAGCCCGTCTCGAAGAGCCACCGCCGTCGCGCCTTCCTGCGGGTTGTCGCCGACCGCGACGACCGGGGGATCGCCCGACGCGACGGGCGCGGCCGTGTCTACATCAGGCTCGCGGGTGGGCAGGGGAGCCACGTGCTGTCGGCGCTCGGGGTGGCGGACGCCCTGGCGGTGATTCCGGAGGCGACCGACGAGCTGCCGGAAGGTGCGGAGGTCGAGCTGTGGTGGCTCGACACGGCCTGACGGGCGGAGGAGACATGGACCGAACGCCCGGGCCGCGAGCCGAGCGCCGCCGCCTGACCCACGTCGATCGCACCGGGCGGCCGCGGATGGTCGACGTGTCGGACAAGCCCGCGACCGCCAGGCGGGCCGTGGCCGAGGGGCTCGTGACCATGTCCGCGGAGACGCTCAGCCTCGTGATCGACGGCCGCAACGTGAAGGGCGACGTCCTGGGCGTCGCTGAGCTCGCCGGCGTCATGGGCGGCAAGCGAACGAGCGACCTGATTCCCCTGTGTCATCCGCTGCCGCTCACCGACCTGGTCGTGTCGGTAACGCCGGATCGCGCGGCCGGGGGCCTGCGCATCCGGGCGGAGGCCGCCACGACCGGGCCGACCGGTGTCGAGATGGAGGCGCTGACCGCGGTCTCGGTCGCCGCGCTGACCGTCTACGACATGGTCAAGGGCGTCGAACGCGACGTCGAAATCCGGGCGATCCACCTCGTCTCCAAGAGCGGTGGCAAGAGCGGCGACTGGGGTCGTCCGCCATCCGCCGATGGTCGCGAGGGCGAGGCGGCGCCGCGTCGCGTTGGCGCGAGGGGCGCGGGGAGGATCGTCGGGCGAAGGAAGGGCGGGAGGTGAGCGGCGACGCTGCCCCGCTCCGGGGACGCACGGCGATCGTCATCACCGCCAGCGATCGGTCCGCCGCCGGCGAGCGCGAGGATCTGACTGGCGCCCAGGTCGCGGCCAGGCTGCAAGTGCTCGGTCTGAGCGTCGAGCGGCGCGTCGTGCCGGACGACCAGGCGACGATCGAAGCCGCCCTGATCGACGGGACCGCCCGGCACCCCCTGACCGTGACGACCGGCGGCACCGGGCTGACGCCGCGCGATGTCACGCCCCAGGCGACGCGCGCGGTCATCGATTACGAGGTGCCGGGGCTCGCCGAGGCGATGCGGGCCGAGGGGCGCCGCCACACGCCCATGGCGTCGCTCAGCCGGGGCGTCGTCGGTGTCCGCGGCCGAAGCCTGGTCATCAACCTGCCGGGCAGTCCGCGCGGGGCGCTCGAGTCGCTCGAGGCCGTCGAGGCGGTGCTCGAACACGCGCTCGAGACGCTCGCGGGCCCGTTCGACCACGCGGCGGCGGAGCACGCCGCGGAAACACGCTCGACACGTTGATGTTTGCGGTCTTCGGTGACGTGCCGGCGTACCCGCTCGTGTTCCCTGTGTTCTACGGCGCGTTGGCGATCTTCCTGCTGGTGATGGCGCGCCACCTCCGCATCTTTGCTGTGGCGCGGCCGTCCAACCCGATTCCCAACGTGCCGGCCAGGTTCGCCGGACTCGTCGAGTACGCGGTCATCCAGACCCGCATGTTCCGCGACCTGCGGGCCGGCGTCATGCACGCCGGCATCTTCTGGGGCTTCGTCCTGCTGACGATCGGCACGGCCAACATCGCCACCGGCGGCCTCATCCAGACCGTGCTCCAGGCGCCGCTCGACGGGCTGATCTGGGCGGCTGTTTCGGCGATGCAGAACGTCGTCGCGGTCATCGTCCTGGGCGCCATCGCCTGGGCGTTCGAGCGCAGGCTCATCTCGAAGCCGGCCCGGCTCACGCTGAACCGCGATGCGCTCCTGATCCTGGGGATGATCGGGACGCTCGTCGCCGCCGAGCTGTTCGCCCAGGTCTTCGAGTTCGCCCGCTACGGCGACCAGCCGGGCGCGTTCGTTTCGGCTGCCCTCGCGGCGCCGCTGCGGGCGCTATCCCCGGCGGTGCTCGAGGCAGGCTTCGGTGCCTTGTGGTGGCTGCACATCCTCGTCGTCGCCGCGTTCCTCGTGTACCTGCCGTTCAGCAAGCATCTCCACATCGCGACGGCGTTTCCCAACATCTGGCTGCGGAAGCTCGCCCCGCGCGGCGAGCTCCCGGCGATGGACCTCGAGAGCGAGGACGCCACATTCGGCGTGAAGACGCTAGCCGACCTCGGCTGGAAGGACCTGCTCGACGGCTTCACCTGCACCGAATGCGGCCGCTGCCAGGCCGCCTGCCCGGCGTGGAACACGGGCAAGCCACTCAATCCCAAGACGTTCATCATGGGCATCCGGGATATGAGCGTCGAAGCCGAGCACGGGCTCGACCTGATCCCGAATTCGCCGATCGTTCGCGAGACCTACGGCCTGGACGGCGGCGTGACGGCGGAGCGGCTGGGCAAGCCCATCGTCGACGACGCCATTCCGTACGAGGCGGTCTGGGATTGCGTCACCTGCGGCGCCTGCGTCGAGGCCTGCCCGGTGCTCATCGAGCATGTCGACAAGATCGTCGGGCTGCGCCGGAATCTCGTCCTCGAGGAGTCACGCTTCCCGCAGGAGCTGACCGGCGCCTTCCGCGGCATGGAGGGCCAGGGCAATCCCTGGGGCCAGCCCGCATCCACCCGGCTCGACTGGACGAGGGGGCTGCCATTCGAGGTGCGGACCGTGGCGGACGTCGCCGCAGCCGGTGAGCTCGGCGAGCTCGAGGTCCTTTACTGGGTGGGTTGCGCCGCCGCGTTCGACGAGCGCAACCGGCGCGTCGCGCGCGCGTTCGCCACGTGCCTGAACGCCGCCGGCGTGTCGTTCGCCATCCTGGGCCAGGAGGAGTCGTGCACCGGCGACCCGGCCCGCCGGATGGGCAACGACTACGTCTACCAGGTGCTCGC
>Ga0070697_100003406_pt1 | contig 12223 bp, 12 predicted proteins | sample KBSK1501metaG_FD_65475 | JGI IMG/M metagenome (GOLD analysis project Ga0070697, IMG submission 65475) | Corn, switchgrass and miscanthus rhizosphere microbial communities from Kellogg Biological Station, Michigan, USA - KBS K1-50-1 metaG | ecosystem: Host-associated > Plants > Roots >... | reverse complement strand
GCTTGAACTGAACACTCCCCACCTCGACGACTTCACGCTTCTGCGCTACGTCGCGGAGGACCTGGACGAGACGGAAACGAGCCAGGTATTGGACCATCTCGGGTCCTGCGAAACTTGTCAGAAGACGATCGGCGAGATTCTGGAGTTGGACCAGCAGTTAAAGGCAGTCGCGGCTAACCCGGAAACCCGAACTGACTTCGAGCTTGAAGAACTTCCTGACGGCGACCCCTTCCGGCGACGGCCCAGCCCAAGCGCACCAACCAGAGCTGTCGGTGTTTCGCCCACCGCCGCGGCGGATGCGGTTATCGGTTCTGAGCAAGGACTGGCTCTTGTTCCCGCGATACTGGAAGCGCCAAAAACGTCTCCGGCGGAGTTAGAAGCCTTGCTCGCCCGACTCTTCCCGGACGACCTCGCGCATAGATTCGGGCTTCTCTACGCACTTCAAGAAGCAGGCACCCTGATCGCCGAGGCCCCGTCCCGTTTCTTGTCCTTTGCCGAGCGAAGTCTCGCGCGACTGCGAGAGTGGGCCCAAGTCGACAGCGGAACAATGGAGGAACTGGAGCGCTTGGTTCCGCTTGCGATGCTCTTTGGACAGGCCCATCAACTCGTCGGCCAAGCGTCCTTATGGACTGCTCAATACGAGAATGCAGAGTCTCATTTCGTCCTCGCCTATCGCTCCTTCGCTAAGGGGCTGGCGGACGAGTCGAGTCTTGCGATCGTAGAGCAGCTCGAAGCCCAACGACGGTCTTTTGTCGGTAAGGGAAGCGAGGCGCGCATTCTCGCTCGGCGGGCAGCCGTGACTTTTCAGGTCCTTGGCATGGAGGATGCTTTCGCGCGAGCAAAGGCGGCCGAGGGACTTGCGTTGGCCAAGTCGAACGCGCGCGAGGCGGCCTTGGCATCGTATCTCGTGGCAATTCCTATTTTTGAGCGAATGGGCCTGTGGACCAACTACGTTGTCACCGTCAACAGCTTGGGAGTTTCTCTTGGAAAGTTGGGACGTTTGGACGAGGCACGGCGCGAGTTCGCTAGGGCCCTTCGACGAGTCTCACGAGAAAAGGATGGAGCGCTCGTCGCTTCGCTTCGCCACAGCTTGGCGGAGGTCTTATTTTCGGCCGGCCGGTTTCGTGAAGCGGGCGTATCTGTGGCGCGAGCGATACAGCTTTATGAGGATGCCGGTCTGCCGGTGAACGCCCTCCGAGCGACGCTCTTCGAGGTCGAGGCGTGGGCCAGGGCCGGGGACAGAACCCGGGCACTCCACCGATTGGGACTTTTCCGAGCCGCTTTGGGTCGACACCGCTACCTGGACCCGTCGGTCGTGCGCGAGATGGAGGATGCCCTCTCCGGAACGGATCCGGACTACGAGGCCCTTGCGAGTCTTCGACAACGCGCGGACGGTTTGTTGGCGCAGCGGTTCCTGAATCTGTCGGCCTAACAAGCTTCGCCCCCGAACCCGGCCTTCCCCTAGTCTCGGCAGCCTCGGCACGCAGTCCGCTTCGCCCCGAACCCGGCTTTCCCTAGTCTAGACAGCTCCTGCAAGCAGTCCGCTTCGCCGCCCTCTTTTCCCGCCAAAAAAATATTCAATTTTCCCTGTCCAAATTTGACTGGGTTTTCGCCACTTCATTCCTGAAGAAGCGGCAACAGAGCGCTCGAGGCCTAGCTTCTTGGGCTTTCCACAACCAAGTCAGGAGGGACGTATGCCGGACACTCCGATTCCGACCGTAGGCTAAGACCACGTTCGCCGGCCCAGCGCGCGCACTGGGCCGGCCATTCTATCCAGTCGAGTCGTGTGCGCGGATCGCTGGGCATGAATTGCCTCACGAGCGTTCAAATGGCGTGTTATAGGATCCGCCGGCCGCGGCGGATTTCCTCGGGCACGAACTCTTCTGCCCCGCTCACGCTGGAAACAGTGCCTCTCTCTATCGTTCTTCTTTCGCTCCGTCCGCTGAGCGAGACGGCGCATGTCCTCTGGATAAGATCAGCTCCCCACTTGCTCCTGGACGGCTTCCAATTACCGGTCGAGCCACTATTCGGCTAAGTAAATAAGGGCCACTTTCTGACAGGCTTCCGCCACAGTCGGGTGTATTCGGCTTTGGCAGGTTCGCCGTCGCGTACCTTCCCGATCTGTGTACGTCAGAATCGCTTTCAACTAATGCAGCAGTCAGCCGCCCAACTAATCGCCCCGCCGCCGACGCACGTTCAGTCGCTCGCTCCTTGCCTTGTACTGCTTCTTATGACACTGTCTCGGTCCGCCATTCAATGGCTAAAGGAGGCTGACAATTGAGACGACGCAGACGTAAGACGGGATTGAACCTTTCCGCGGATGACGCGCGGCGGGCACTGGCATTCATGGTTTCGGAGGGGAAGGTCGCGGCTCGGGACGTGGTCAACGCACTCGAGCGGCGGCAGAAGATCATCCGCGAGATTACCGATCGCTTGGCGGCCCTGGGCGAGTCCGCCAGTGGTTTCGTCTCGAGGGCGGCCCGGGACGTGAGGCCCAGACTGGCCAGAACAGGCCGGCGGGCGGCGAAGGCCGGCCGTAAGCGAGCGAAGCGCGCGATCTCCGCGGCCACGCGCGCGAAGTATCAGGCGCAGGGACGCTACATGGCGGCGGTCCGCCAGCTTCCCAAGACCACCCGCGCGAAGATCAAGAAGATCCGGGAGAAGTCGGGTGTCGATGCGGCGGTGAAAGCGGCTCTGGCGATGGCTCGCAAGCCCATGCGCCATGGCCGGGAAGGTCGCTGATCGCTGATCGCTGATCGCTGATCGGTAGCCGATCCATCACTCGGGCAAGGCCACGCGACAGGAAAGCACGGGAAACGCGCGCGTCGACCCGCGGAGCGAGGAAGGGCCGTCCTTAGAGACTCTCTCCGGGACCCTCTTCGCTCCGCTGGCGCGGCGCGCGACCTGGCGGCACCGCCTCTCCAAGTCGGACGCGACGGATGTCGTGAAGGAGGCATTTCTCCTCGCCCTCCAGAAAGCCTTTCCCGAAGCCCACGCCGGAGCGTGGCTGACGAGGGTCGTCGACTATCTGGCGATCAACTTCAAGCGCAAGGCCGCGCGGCGGGGACGCCTGCTTCGCGAACATGCCACCGACGCAGGCACGACCGGGACGTCGAACGAGGTTTCCGACGACCGCGATTTCCGAGAGGAAGGCTTGTGACCGGGCCCGGTTGGAAAGAGTCGATCCGCCGCTGGCTCGACGTCAACCGTAAGATCGCCCCGCCGGGGCTTCCCGTGGAAGAGGCGCGCGCAAGGGCGGAGGAGCTGGCCGGTCTGATTCGGCAGGGCCGCGACTTTCCGGCGTCCTTCACCCTGGATGATTCGGGCAAAGACGTTCTCTACGCGCTGGTTGAGCTGCTCGACGACCAGCCATTCCCGCTGGAGGATCGGGCCGAGCTGGCAGGGCGGGTCGCGCAGCTGCTGCGCGGACTCGCCTGGCCCGGCGACGCCCTGAGAGAGCGGGAGCAATTGATCCGCGCCTGCGATTCCGTTGCGCAATCCGCGGTCCCGCCCGGCACCTATCCGATGCCGCAATCGCAGGCTTATATGATTGCCGACGCGCCCATGAGCGACCCCGAACCCTCCGCTCACCTCGACGACGCGGCCATGTCGCGCTTCGTGAACAAGGAAATGACGCCGGAGGAGAGAGAAGAGGCCGTTTGCCATCTGGACTCCTGCGAAGTCTGTTCGGCGAGCGTGGCCGCGATCGCAGCCTTCGGTTTCCACCCGGAGGATCCGGCCGAACCCCGCCGCTGAGCGCGAGTCTCCGGGGCGACGGCTAGCGGCTGCCGCGCGCGCTCGCGACGCTGGAAAGCTTGCCGGCCGGCGTCACGGCGAAGACGCTCGGATTGCCGACCACGCCGGCGAGAAAGCCCGGCGTGGGAATGCGAAGGTTCGCGACCACGTAGAGCGTCTCGCCCGACAGACCGAGGCCGGTCGGGGACCAGAAGAAGGGAAGGCGTCCGACCGTCGTTGTGCTCCCATCTTTTGCCACGCGCTTAACGGTTCGGTCGTGGTTTTCCGCCACATAGACATTTCCGCCCGTGTCCACGGCGAGGCCGACGGCCCGATCGAACCGCGCCTCGCCGGGTTGGGGGTCAGCGAAGAGCGTCACCGGCGTTCCGCCGAGCGTGGTCACGATCCCCTCGGGCGCCACGCGCCGCACGCTCCTCGCGTCGGAGAAATAGAGCGTGGCGTCGGGGCCCCACGCGAGCGAGCCATGCAAATGCCCATAGCGAAGCGTATCGCTCTTCCAGACGTCGCCGCTGCACCGCCGCCCGGCCCAACTCTCCAGGCGTCCGTCCGCGGTGAGCTTCGCGATCTGGCAGTCGCGCAGAAAGAGGAGCGACCCGCTGCGATCGACCGTGAATACGGTGCCGCGATAGTTTGCGGATTGTCCCTTACGCTTCGCGCGAAAGAGATCGCTCACGTGTCCGTCCGGGCTTGCCGCCCAGATCCCCTGCGCGACGCCGCGGGGCGTGATCTCTTCGCCGTAGAGGGCGCCGTTTTGGTCGAGCACGAGATGATGCGTGTGCTTGCCGCGAACCCAGACCGAGGGCGGTCCTCCCGGGGCCAACTTCCAGACACGATTGCGGATGTAGTCGGAGAAATAGACGTTTCCGGCGCGGTCCACGACGACGGTGGCGATCCCGTTGGCGGACAGAGACAACGGGAAGACCGACACCACGGCCAGGAGGATGAGAGCTCCGGGAAGCTTCCTTTTCACGAGTGAGCAACAGCTTACGCTCTTTCTCGGTTCACGGCAGAACCATTGCCCTCACCCCGGTCCTCTCCCGGAGGGAGAGGGAGCAAAACGCGCATAAGATCCGCCTCACCGATGAAAGGGTTTGTCGGCTACGTCGCCCGGCACGGACTGCCGCTCGTCTTTGGGACCGTTCTCGGGGAACAGCTGGGGCTCCCAATCCCGGCGATGCCGACGCTGATCGTTGCCGGCGCGCTCGCGGTCGAAAGGAACTTCCGCGCCTCGCACGCCCTCTTGCTCGCCGTCCTGGCTTCCGTCATCGCCGATATGGTCTGGTTCCTTCTCGGGCGCCGGTACGGATTTCGCGTCCTGAGGACCCTCTGCCGGATCTCTCTGTCTCCCGACTCCTGCGTTCGCCAGACCACGTCCTTCTTCGAGAAGTGGGGAATGCCGTCCCTTCTGGTGGCCAAGTTCGTCCCCGGTTTCTCGACGGTCGCGCCCCCGCTCGCGGGCGCCATCGGGGCCTCCGTCTTCTCCTTCGTCCTGTTCGACACGGGAGGCGCTTTGATCTGGGCAGGGGCGGGAATCGGAGCGGGCATGCTGTTCCATCGGGCAATCGACCGTGTCTTCGACTTCCTGTCCGCGATGGGAGGTTGGGCGATTGTCATTGTGGCTCTCGCCCTGGCGCTCTTCATCGCCTGGAAGTGGTGGCAGCGCCGCCGTTTCTACGCCCTGTTGCGGATGGCCCGCATCTCCGTCGACGATCTTGCCCGCCTGATCGATTCCGGCGAAGGCCCGCTCGTGCTCGACGTGAGGACGCCCGGCGCGCGCCGCGCGGACCCTCGACGGATTCCCGGCGCCCGCGTCCTGACCTTCGACGAAATTCCCGAGCACTCCGGAGAGCTGCCGTTGGACCGCGACCTCATCCTGTACTGTACGTGACCCAACGAGGCTTCGGCGGCCCGTGTGGCCCGCGCGCTGATCGACAAAGGGTTCACGAGAGTGCGCCCGCTCGCGGGCGGGCTGGAAGCCTGGGTCGAAGCCGGGCGACCCGTCGAGGGGGACGAGGAAGCCCTTCGCAGCTCGGCTTTCACCGCGTAGTCGAGAAGCCGTTCCTGCCGCGCCGGAGCACGCGCATCGCATCCCAAGGCCTCGTTCTCGGCTAATCTCAAAACGCCGCCGTCAGCCCGACGCTGTCGGAGGAAAGCGGCGGTCAGGCGATTGCCGCTCGAGTCCTCAGTCCTCGGTCCTCAGTCCTCAGTCGTGATCAGCCTCGGACCACTTTCCAAATCTCCAGCACGGAACGAATCAGCGCCGGCACGATCGCGACGTCGAGCTGAGTCGAGGCGTCGGAAAGGGCGCGGTCGGGGTGGTCGTGCACCTCCAGAAAGAAGCCGTCGACGTCCCCCGTCGCCGCCGCCGCGCGCGCCAGGATGGGGGCATACTGCTTGAGCCCTCCTGTTTCCTTCCCGCCTCCGGGCAGCTGCATCGAATGCGTGACGTCGTAGACGATCGGGCAGCCGAGGCCGCGCATCATCGCGAATGAACGCATGTCGACGACGAGGTTGTGATACCCGAAGGAGGTTCCTCGCTCGCAGAGAATCACGTCTCGGTTTCCGGCGGCGAAGATCTTGTCGACAACCTGACCCATGTCGTCCGGCGCCAGGAACTGTCCCTTCTTGACGTTGACCGGCTTGCCGGTCTTCGCGGCGGCGACGAGCAGATCCGTTTGACGAGAGAGAAATGCCGGGATCTGAAGGACGTCCAGAACGCGCGCCGCGACCTCGGCTTGAGCAGGCTCGTGGATATCCGAGAGGAGCGGCAGGCCCGTCGTTGCCTTCACGTCCGAAAGAATGTCGAGTCCTTCCTCGAGCCCCGGCCCCCGAAACGAGTCCTTCGAGGAGCGGTTCGCCTTGTCGAAGGAAGACTTGTAAACGATCCGCGCGCCTGTCTCCTCGCCGATTTCTTTCAGCCGCCGGCCCATCGCGATCGCGTGCTCGCGAGACTCGATCACACAGGGCCCCCCGAAAAAGAGGGGAGGCGCGTCGCCGCCGATCACGTAGCCCGGAGCGATCGTGACGGCGCGGACCATAAGAGGACGTAGGACTTAGGTGGTAGGTGGTAGGGGAGTGAACCTACGTCCTACGTCCTACGTCCTACCTTCCGTCACGTCCTACCACCTACGTCCTCTTTAGGGGCGAGCGCCTCTTCCAGCTCCTTCTGCCGCGCGGCCCGGTGCGCCTTGGCGGCGCGGATGAAGTCCCGAAACAGTGGGTGACACGCGAAGGGCTTCGACTTGAGCTCGGGGTGAAACTGGCAGCCGAGAAACCAGGGGTGATCCTCGTGCAGCTCGATAATCTCGACGAACTTTCGATCCGGAGACATTCCAGTGAAGGAGAGGCCGGCCTCCTTCAGAACGGGAAGGTACTCTTGGTTGACCTCATAGCGGTGCCGGTGCCGCTCGGAGATCGACGCCTCGCCGTAAGCCCGCTGCGCGATCGACCCGGAAGCCAGATCGCACGGGTACTTGCCCAGGCGCATCGTTCCGCCCAGGGCCTCGACACCGATCAGGTCCCGGAGCTTGAAGATGACTTTGTGGCGCGGCTCCTCGTCGAACTCCGTCGAGTTGGCTTCCTCCAGCCCCGCGACGTGGCGCGCGTATTCGATGACCGCCGTCTGAAGGCCGAGGCAGATCCCGAAGAACGGAACCTTCTTTTCGCGGGCGTACTGAATGGCTTTCATCATCCCTTCCACACCCCGCCGCCCGAATCCTCCCGGAACGAGAATCGCGTCCGCCCGCGCCAAAACGTCGGGATACTGGTCGTTCTCGAGCGTCTCCGCATCCACGTAGTGCAGCTTCACTCGGAGGTTGTTGGCGATTCCTCCGTGGGCGAGCGCCTCGTTCAAGGACTTGTAGGAGTCGCCGTATTCCACGTACTTGCCGACGACGGCGATATCCACCTCGCCCGACGGGTTCTTGATGCGATTGACCAGGCTCTCCCACTTGGAGAGGTCCCGGTCGTAGTGGGGTAGATTGAGCAGATCGAGAAGGATCTCGTCGAGCCCTTCCGCCGCGAACTGGAGCGGCACCTCGTAGATCGACGGAACGTCCTTGGCGGTGATGACGGCCTCGACCGGCACGTTGCAGAACAGGGAGATCTTCTTTTTCACCTCCGGAGGCAAGGCGCGGTCCGTGCGGCAGAGCAGCACATCGGGCTGAATCCCGATCGAAAGAAGATCCTTGACGGAGTGCTGCGTCGGCTTCGTCTTCAGCTCGTCCGAAGCCTTGATGTACGGGACGAGCGTCAGATGCACGTTGACGGCGTTGCCGCGTCCCGCCTCCTGGCGGATCTGACGGATGGCTTCCAGGAAGGGGAGCGACTCGATGTCTCCGACTGTCCCGCCGATCTCGATGAGCACGACGTCGGCGTCGTGGCTGACGCGATGGACGTGCTCCTTGATCTCGTCGGTGACGTGCGGGACGACCTGCACCGTCTTGCCCAGATAGTCGCCGCGGCGCTCGCGCTCGATCACCGAGAGATAGATGCGGCCGGCGGTCGTGTTGTTCGTGCGGGTCGAGGTCATGGTGGTGAAACGCTCGTAGTGCCCGAGGTCGAGGTCGGTTTCGGCGCCGTCGTCGGTGACGTAGACCTCTCCGTGCTGGAAGGGGGACATCGTGCCCGGGTCCACGTTGATGTAAGGATCGAACTTGGCCAGGGCGACTGAAAAGCCGCGCGCCTCGAGCAGGGCGCCGATCGAGGAGGCCGCGATCCCTTTTCCGAGCGACGAGACGACGCCGCCGGTGACGAAAACATATTTGCCGCTCATGAGACGGCCTCCTTTCTGAATAAGAGTTCCGCTTTTCGGAGATCCTCGGGTGTGTCGACCCCGATCGAATCATCGGTCGCTTCCCCGACCCATATCGTATAGCCCGCCTCGAGCCACCGAAGCTGCTCGAGAGATTCCATTCGTTCGAGAGGAGAGGCAGAAAGCGCCGCCAGGCGCTGGAGCGTGGCCGCCCGGTAACCATAAATTCCCAGATGCTTGCGGTAAGCCGGCTGTCCATGGCGCGCGTAGGGGATCGGCGCGCGCGAGAAGTAGAGCGCGCGGCCGTCCGCGGCGACCGCCGCCTTGACGACATTGGGGTCGGCCGCGTCGGAAGCCGGGATCGGCAGCGCCAGGGTCGCGATCTCCCTTCGGGGATCGGACACGAGCGTCTCCACGGCTACATCGATGTTCGACGGCGACATGAGCGGCTCATCCCCCTGTACGTTGACGTAGATGTCGGCCGGGATCTGGCGTGCCGCTTCGGCCAGTCGGTCGGTCCCGCTCGCCGCGTCGGGAGAAGTCAGAACGGCTTCCCCTCCGGCCTCCCGCACCACCTTCGCGATCCTCTCGTCGTCGGTGGCGACCACGACCCGATCGATCCGCCCCGCGCTTCTCGCGGCTTCCCACACGCGAACCACCATCGGCTTTCCGGCCAGTGAGGCGAGAGGTTTCCCGGGGAATCGGACGGAGGCGTAGCGGGCGGGGATGACTCCGACAATCTTCATGTTGTCGGGGATAAAAGTATATTCTGAGCGGCGCCTTGCGTCAAACGCCGCCTCTGCTCGCGCGCCCCGTTCCGGCGTTTCTCTTCGTGCTGACCCTCGCCGTCGCCGGGAGCGCTCTGGCCTGGAGCGTCGCGCGCCGGCATCAGAATCGACTCCATCGGGCGACGGGTCCCGCGAGTTGGATCTGGCTGGCAGATGAAGTGGGCGAAGAGCCCGCCCCGCTGCGATTCTTTGCGGCCCGGGAATTCGACTGGCAGGGCTCGGGCAGCGGGCCCACACAGGCTCTCCTCTTCGTCGATCGCCGATACGCCCTTTTTTTTAATGGTGGACTCGTTGGGCAAGGCCAGCAGAGACCGGGAGATCCGCTCGACGCCTACGATCTCTCCGGTCTGCTTCGGCGCGGCCTCAATCGCATCGTGATTGGCGCCGAGAGTCCCGACGGAGCGGGGGGGATTCTTTTCCTGCTCACCCTGTCCGACGGCACGCAGGTGCCGTCGGACGGCCGGTGGCGAGTGGCGAAAACGGAAAAGGAGCTGGAATCAGGTGGGCGGCGGGCCGCTGTTTGGGGGAGTCCCCCGATGTACCCGTGGGGTTATCCGAAGCTTCGCGGCGGAATTTGAGATTCCAGAATTGAGATTCGGGAGTCGCTCAAGACTGAGGTGTCGTCACCATCGAATCCGGCACCCCGATTCGCAAATCTTGAATCCGGTTCACCAGCGCGTCGATGGCGGCGCGGGCCGCCGCACAGTAAGGGTTGTCTGACTCGTATCCGGCCAGGGCGATGACCTTGCGGTAGCCGTTGACCGCGGCATCCACGTTTCGAAGCCCGCGGTCATGGATCTGCGCGATCAGGAGCCGCGTCGCCAGGTGAGCGGGCTCGAGCTCCAGAGCCTTGCCGCTGAAGATCAACGCGACGTCGTAACGCTCTTCCGCGGCCGCCAGACAGGCCCGGCGGTAATAGAGCTGGGCCTCCTCGGCCGTCGACTCTCTCGGAGGGAAGAAAGACGAGATGTGCTTGATGGTCTGAGAGATACCGGTCCAGGGGTTCAACCGTTCGGGCATGCCTTTCTTTTATTATAGAGAGGATCTCATCTTTTTCAATAAAAACTTCGGGCTTGTGATGAATTCTCCTTCTTTTTTATGGTAAGGCTCGATTGCTGAAACGCCTTATTAAATTCGGAATACTGCTTCATTTCCCGAATTTGCTTTAGTCCCGGTTCGCGGCGCGCGTAGTCTCCCGAAGTAACCAAGGGAGGCGGCGGCCGTAGCCGCGTCGCTTGGGCAGCGCGGAGCGACGGTTACGAGACCCGGTCGATGACAGACTCGGTCGCCAGCAAAAGCCCCTCTTTCGCGGGCGAATCGGGAAACGACGTGAGGGCAACGCGCGCCGCGCCGGCGTAGTCGCGTGCAAGAGCCCGGGTTTGCGCGACAGCCTCGGCTCTCTGGACCAATCGCAGGATCTCGCCGGGCTCGACGCTCTTGAAATCCCGTTCCGACAGCACCGCCGCCACCGCGAGGCGCTCGGCCTCCGTCGCGGAGGGCAGCGCCAGCAGAAGAGGGACCGTGAGCTTGCCTTCCCGCAGATCGTTTAAGACGGGCTTTCCGACGGCCTCTTCGCTCGAGGTGTAGTCGAGAAGGTCGTCGATCAGCTGGAACGCCACTCCCAGGCATCGCCCATACTGGGCCAGACGCTCGGCGGCGAAGAGGTCCCCTCGGGGAGCGAAGTGCGCCGGCAGCCGGCAGGCGGCGGAGAAGAGGTCGGCGGTCTTGCGCCGGATGATCTCGAGGGCATCTTCCCGCGTCGTGTGAATGTCTCCCGTCTTCTCGATCGCGATGATCTCTCCCTCGATCATGGAGAGAGTCGTGTCCGACAGCACCTTCAGGATGGTGAGGTCTCCTTCGTCGAGCGCGATGCCCATCGACTTGGTGTAGAGGTAGTCGCCGAAGAGCACCGTCAGGTTGTTTCCCCACCGCGCGTTGGCCGATGTGCGTCCCCGCCGCAGGCGCGCCTCATCGATGATGTCGTCGTGGACGAGCGTCGCAGTGTGGATGAACTCGACGACCGTGGCGTAGCGAACGTCCTTTTCCCCCTCCTCGTAGTCGAGCATCCGGGCGGACAGCAGAAGGAGGGCCGGGCGAATCCGTTTGCCCCCTCCGGAGGCGAGATACGTTCCGATCCGGTCGATCGTAGGAATCGGGGAGCGGAAATGGAGCAGCAATTCCTCCTCGACGCGCGCCAGCTTGTCGGCGATCAGCTCGTAGGCGCGGGCGAAGCGGGGATTGCCGAGCCGAGGAGGAAAGGCCATGGCATCGGTCATCGGCGGCGTCAACGATAGTTCGTAAACTGGAGCGGAACGCCGAAGTCTCCCGCTCTCAGCAATGCCATGACCGCCTGCAGGTCGTCCTTATTGCGGCCGGTGACCCGGACCTGGTCCGCCTGAATGGAAGCCTGGACCTTGAACTTCCGCTCCTTGATGGCCTTGACGATCTCTTTGGCTTTCTCCGAGGGGATCCCCTGCTGAACCTTGACTTCCTGACGCACCGTTGCCCCCGCGGCGTCCTCGACCTTGCCGAAGTCGAGCGCCTTGATGGCGATGCCGCGCTTGACGAGCCGGCCCTCCAGGATGTCGACGACCGACTTCAACTTGTGGGCGTCGTCGGAAACGAGCGTCAATGTCAGCTCCTTCTCGTTCCAGTCGATCTTCGACGCGCTGCCGCGGAAGTCGAACCGCGTCGCGATCTCCTTGGTCGCCTGCTGGACGGCGTTGGATACCTCCTGCAGGTCCACCTTGCTGACGGCGTCGAAGGAGAATTCTTGAGCCATTGGGGGGATTCTATCTTCAGGGGGGAAGTTGTCAGTTGTCAGTGTTCAGTTGTCAGTTTGGAAGAGGCGTCTGACATCCCAGCGGAAAACTGAAAACTGATAACTGAGAACTGACAACTAATTTTCCAGCACCCTCGTTCCCGG
>Ga0070697_100003405_pt1 | contig 12224 bp, 11 predicted proteins | sample KBSK1501metaG_FD_65475 | JGI IMG/M metagenome (GOLD analysis project Ga0070697, IMG submission 65475) | Corn, switchgrass and miscanthus rhizosphere microbial communities from Kellogg Biological Station, Michigan, USA - KBS K1-50-1 metaG | ecosystem: Host-associated > Plants > Roots >... | reverse complement strand
ACCGGGTGGGCGATTAAGAAACGAGTCGGTTGACTCATGCGAAGCCGCCGATGTCGCGGTGACCATGTTCTGCATGAGCGACAAACCGAACGTTGTACTGGTCCACGGCGCCTGGGCGGATGGTTCGAGCTGGAGCGATGTGATCGAGTCGTTGCAGGCTGGAGGGTTCACGGTCACCGCGCCGCAATTCCCGCTGACGTCTCTCGCCGCCGACGTCGCCCGCCTGCGCCAGGTCCTCAGACGACAGAAGGGCCCGACGATCGTTGCCGGCCACTCCTATGGAGGGCAGGTCATGAGCGCGCTGGGCACAGACGCGCCGAATGTCGTGGCGCTCGTCTACGTCGCCGCATTCGGCCTCGAAAAGGGGGAATCACTTGGCGGACTGCTGAGTGGAGGCCCTCCGACGCCGTCCCTGGCGCATCTGCTCGTCGATGAGCAGGCCTTCGCCTGGATACCCGAGGAGGACTTCGTCGTCCACTTCGCTTCTGGCGTCGAGAAGACGCGCGCGAAGGTCATGTATGCGGTTCAGCAGGGCCTGTCGATGAGCACTTTTGAGGACGTGATGGGGGTGCCGGCGTGGAAGTCGCTCCCCTCCTGGTATCTCGTCGCAACCAAAGACGAGGCGATCCCGCCCGATGTCGAGCGCATGTTCGCCAAGCGGATGGGGGCAAACACGGTCGAGGTGGGCGCCGGCCACCTGGCGATGGCGTCCCATCCGGCTGATGTGGTGCGATTGATCGAGGCCGCGGCGAACGCGCCTGCGACGGTCAAGTAGGAACCGGAGAAGAACCCATGCCGATGATCGATGTCTATGCCACGGCCGGCACGTTTGCGAATCCAAAAGCTCTCGCGCGCGACCTCGCCTCGAGGCTGATGAAGATCGAACAGGTACCGGACATCCCGATGTTCCGCAAGAACACCGCGGCGTTCATCCACGACCTGCCGGCCAGCGCCCTCTCCAACGTCGAGGGAGACGGCAACTACGTCCGAGTCCAGGTGCTCACCAACGCGGGGGCCCTCAACCGTGACAAGCAGCTCGCCGTGGTCCGCCAGTTCACCGACCTGGTCGCAGCTGCCGCCGGCGATCCTTCGCTCGAGGGGCGGACCTGGGTGCTCCTGACTGAGGCAGTCGAAGGCGGGTGGGGGCTTGCTGGCCACGCCAACACCAATTCCGAGCTGGTCGCCGCTGCTCGCGCCCAGATCGCAGAGCTTCAGCGCGCGAAGAGCCCGGGGGGATAAGCCGCGACCCCGACGAAATAGCCGCATAGGCGGTGGCATCATGCTCTCCAGTTGTCTGAAACCCGATCAACGGAGTGCGCATGAGCGAATGAACGGGCCCCAGAGCGGGATCTTTGCGCTTGGAAACCCTTCCCACGCCTACCTCGAGTTCGACCTTCAGCCAAATCGACATGCCCGTGAGCTAGTGACCGCGCTTGCCGACCTGCGCGAGCCGCGCACGACGATGGGCGGCGTCAACCTGGTGTCCGGATTCCGGCCCGAGCTTTGGCGCGAGCTCGTGCCGGGCGGTCTCCCGGATGATCTCGCCGGCTTTAACGAAGATCTTGTCGGCGCCGATGCATACGTGATGCCGGCGACACAGCACGATGCAGTGCTCTGGCTCTCTGGCGGCTCGTACGACGTGATCTTTGACGAGGCGCGCCAGGCGATCAACGCCCTGGCACACATCGCCGCAGTCGCGGATGAAACGTCGAGCTGGGCTTACAGGCGCTATCGCGATCTGACCGGCTTCGAGGATGGAACCAAGAATCCGAGTCTTCTCGCCGCGCCTGGCCTGGTCCTCATTCCGGAAAGCGAGGCGGGAGCGGGCGGCACGATCCTCCTGCTTCAGCAGTGGGTGCACGACGCGACGGCATGGGAGTCGCTGCCGCAGGCAACGCAGGAGCGGGTCATCGGCCGGACGAAGCCAGACAGCACCGAGCTTGATCCCCAGCCGGTCGACTCGCATGTCGCCCGCACCGACCAGGAGAAGTTCGGAAACATCTTTCGCCGCAACATGCCTTACGGCACCGTGACCTCGCACGGCACGATGTTCGTCGGCTTCAGCGCCAGTCAGCGTCCGCTGCAGCAGATGCTCGAGAGCATGGCCGGTGTCGGCGATGGCGTGCGCGACGCATTGACGCGGTACACGAAACCCCTCAGCGGCGCGTACTACTTCGTACCCTCAACCGACGCGATTCTTCAGTTCGCGACGGTGGGCTCAGCCGGTTGAGGTCACGAGCGGTGCCGCCGGTAGTGCAGCCCGACGGTCCCGCTGCTCCACGCGGTGCTGGAGACCAGTTCGAGCTGGTAGGACTTGGGGTCGCCGTCGAAAAGCCGCGTGCCCTCGCCCGCCACGTAAGGAAACAGGTCCAGGTAGAACTCGTCGATCAGGTCGAGCCGCATGAGTGAGCGCCAGAAGCTGACGCCGCCCCAGACGACGATGTGGCCGTCGCCGCCTCGCCTGAGCCTGTCGATCTCCTCCCTTGTGTCACCAGCGGCGATGGTGGTGTTGGCCCAGTCGGCGGTCTTCAGCGTGCGGGAGAAGACGACCTTGGGGGCGGGGTTCAGAATCTTGGCGACGGGGTGGTCGGTGGCCGGCTGGAGCGCGGCGGCCATGGCCTCGTAGGCGACGCGGCCCATGATGTGCAAGTCCGCGCTCCGGAAGCGATCGAGTTCTTGCTCCTGGTCCGCCGGGTCCTCGGGCAGGCCGAAGCAGAACCGCCAGAACTCGGTGCCCTCATCCGCCAGGAGGCCGTCGAGCGAGTAATTGAACACGCACGCAATCAGCTTCCGCATGATCAGAGCTCCTTCGACTCGGGTCGGCGCACTGCAGGAGTTGTCATAGGGATGAAGGCAGGCTCGAGCCGTCCCACCCAAGATACTTCGACCTCTGAACAGATCGACGCCAAGATCAATGCCCTGGGTGATTGGCGAGGCAAGCGGCTGTCCCAGCTACGCGCCTTGATCAAGAGAGCGGATTCCGGGATTGTCGAAGAAGTGAAGTGGAAAAAACCCAGCAACCCGGCGGGCGTGCCCGTCTGGTCTCATGACGGAATTGTCTGTATCGGGGAGGCTCTCAAGAACGCGGTGAGGCTGACCTTTCCCAAGGGCGCTTCGATAAAGGATTCGAAGAAGCTCTTCAACGCGAGACTGGACAGCAACTCGGTTCGCGCCATCGACTTCCACGAAGCTGACGCTGTCGATGAGGCTGCGTTGAAGACGCTCGTTCTCGAAGCTGTACGGCTGAACGCGTTGAAGGCGCGCAAGCGATAGGCGACTCGAGGAACCCGAAGAGCCGCCTAGGATTTGCGGCGATGGATCGTGGTCTGCGCGGACCGAGCCGCACCGCCGTGATGACTGCAGTCCTGCGCGCGCACCATCGGGAACAGCCTCCGCCACGAGTTCTGGACGACTGGCTGGCATTGGACCTGGCGGGCGAGCAGGGTCGGGTCCTACTGGCGAACATGCAGAAGACGTGGGGACCCGATGGCATGGCGTTGGGTGCGCGGTGGATAGCGGTTCGCACGAGGTTCGTCGAGGATACGGTCGACGAGGCGGTTGCTGATCGCTTCCGCCAGTATGTCCTCCTGGGCGCCGGGCTTGATTCCTTTGTCTTCCGGCGCGCGGACCTCCACGACAAGCTGCGAGTCTTCGAGGTGGACCATCCGGAAACTCAGGAGTGGAAGCGCCGGCGGCTGGCGGAGCTCGGCATCGACACACCGGCCAACCTGGTGTTCACGCCTGTGAACTTCGAGACCGACACACTCGGCGATGGGCTTGCGTCAGCGAACTTCGACTTCGATTCGCCGGCGATCTTTTCGTGGATCGGCGTGACCATGTACCTGACGCGCGACGCCATCGACGAGACTCTCACGACGATCGCCGGCTCGAGTTCTGGCACCCGGCTGGTGCTCACCTATGACATACCGCGCCACTCCCTCGGCCCCACCGCGCAGGCGCACTATGACCGCGTCAGCACCTCCGCCGCTGCGCTGGGCGAGCCGTTTGTCAGTCTGTTTGAGCCGGCGGAGATCGAGCAGGTTTTGCACCGGTTCGGCTTCCAGGTCACCAGTCACTTCGGTCCTGCCGAAGCGGTCGCAAGGTACTTCGGCGGGAACACCATCGCCGTGGACGGCTTCCAAAGATTGGCTGTAGCGTCGGTCGGAAAGGTGAACGCGTAAGTCAGCTCGCCGCTTTCTTGACAAGCTTGCCGATCTTTTCCTCGACGGCGGGGGTCAACTTCATCAGCGCAAAGGAGGTTGGCCAGATGTCACCCTCGTCGAGGTTTGCACCCTGGTTGAAACCGAACGTCGCATACCTCGACTTGAACTTTTGCGCGCTCTGGAAGAAGCAGAGAACGTTGCCTTCCTTGGCGTAAGCAGGCATCCCGTACCAGGTTCTCGGAGCCAGATTCGGCGCGCTGGTCTTGACGATGGCATGGAGCCGCTCCGCCATGACGCGATCCGATTTCGGCATCTCGGCGATCTTCGCCAGTACGTCGCTTTCCCCGTCCCCCTCACCCGAGCGAGCGCGCCTCCGCTCGTTGAGGGTCTCCTTCATCGCCGCTCGTTCCTCCGCCGACAACAGCTGGGACCCCCTGCCGGTGCGGCGGACCGACGTCTTCGCGGCCTTCTTTGGGATCATGTTGTCCCTCCTCAAGGTTGAATTATTGGATCTGGGCGCGCACCTCGCCTGTCGTACCCTCTGCGCGTGTCAAAGGCACAGACGTACGTGTCTTACCTCGCGCTCGACCAGGTGCTGTCCGCGCAGCAGCCCCGCTCCGAGGAGCACGACGAGATGCTCTTCATCATCGTTCATCAGGTTTACGAGCTCTGGTTCAAGGAGCTCCTCCACGAGCTCACGTTCCTGCAGCGGAGCCTCGAAGCCGGTCACACGGCCCATGCCCTGGGGACCCTGAAACGCATCCTGACGATCCTCAAGACCGTCGTCGCGCAGGTCGATGTTCTGGAGACGCTGACACCGACTCAGTTCCTGGCGTTTCGGAGCCGGCTCGAGTCCGCAAGCGGCTTCGAGTCGGCTCAGTTCCGAGCCCTTGAGGCGGCCCTCGGAGTGCATGGCAAATCTAAGCAGGGCGGCCAGACCGTCTTCGACTCCTACCTGCGCTACCTGTCCAGGGTCGGCTATCCGGTTCCAGAGGAACAATCTGCGGCGGCCACCCAGGACCTCCTCGTGTCCGTCTACCGCGACGATGGTGAGGCCGCCCAGGTGGCGGAGCGCCTTGTCGATCTTGACGAGGGCTTTCAGGAGTGGCGGTACCGGCACGTGAAGATGGTCGAGCGGACCATCGGTGACAAGCCAGGCACAGGCGGCTCGTCGGGCGCGGAGTACCTGCGGCGAACTCTCTTCCAGCCCGCGTTCCCCGACCTCTGGGCCATTCGCAGCCGCCTCTGAGCTTGAGACCGAGCAGCCGGGAAGAATTCCTGCGGCTCGACGCGGAAGATCCGCTGGCTCCCATCAGAGAGCAATTCGATCTGCCCGCACAACTGATCTACCTCGACGGGAACTCACTTGGCGCCATGCCGCGGCAGGCGCGAAATCAGCTCGCAGAGGCGATTAGCCAGTGGTCCAACGGCCTCATCTCGAGCTGGAACGACGCCGGTTGGGCCGAGGCTCCGACCCGAGTCGGCGACAAGATCGGCCGCCTACTCGGCGCGCACCCATCGGAGGTGGTGATGGGCGACACGACGTCCGTCAACCTCTACAAGGCCCTGAGCGCCGCGCTGAGTCTGCAGCGTGGACCGATTCTTACCGATGAGCAGAATTTCCCCACCGACCTGTACATCGCCGGGGCGGTCGCAAAGAAATACGGCGTAGAGCTTCGCCGCGTCCCCCGCAACCGACTCGGCGCAGCCATCCAGCGTGGTGTGGCCGTGGTCACGGCCACGCATGTGGACTACCGGACCGGACACATGCTTGACATGCGCGAGCTCACAAAGGCCGCCCACGACGTTGGCGCACTGTTCGTGTGGGATCTCTGCCACAGCGCCGGCGCGGTGCCGCTTGATCTCAACGGCGCCGAGGTGGACCTGGCGGTCGGATGCACCTACAAGTTCCTGAACGGCGGTCCGGGCGCACCGGCCTACACGTTCGCCGCTCGCCGGTTGCATGGCGACCTGGACAATCCGATCCCGGGCTGGTTCGGTCACGACCAACCATTTGACTTCGATAGCGGCTACACGCCGGCGCCGGACGCGCGGCGATTCCTGACCGGAACTCCAGCAATCCTCTCGATGGCCGCGCTCGAAGCGGCAATCGACTTGTGGCTGACCATCGACATCGCCCTGGTGCGATCAAAGTCCGTCGCCCTCGCCGACCTGCTTATTCAAAAGTGCCAAGGGTTTGGTCTGGAACTGGCATCGCCAGCGGAGCCGTCCATGCGCGGCTCTCAAGTGTCGTTCAGGCACCCCAACGCGTACGGTCTCGTGCGAGCTCTGGCCGAGGTCGGCGTGGTCGGCGATCATCGACCCCCAGACATCGCCAGGTTCGGACTGACGCCGCTGTACACGCGCTATGTCGACATGTGGGACGCCGCAGAAAAGTTGAGCGAGGTGCTCAGGCAGCGGACCTACCTCGCACCTCGCTTTGCCGCCAGGGTCGGCGTGCCCTGATCTACTAAGTCATCGCCGGGACTTTAGGCAGCTCCTCGATGGCGGCGTCGATCCTCGACTGGGAAAGCTCGACGTCCTCCAGCTTGCCGGCGAAGTACGCGTCGTATGCCGACATGTCGAAGTGACCGTGCCCTGAAAGACCGAAGAGGATCACCCTCTTTTCGCCCGCCTCTCTAGCGGCGGCCGCCTCCTCTGCCACCGCCCGCAAGGCATGGGCCGCCTCCGGCGCCGGCAGAAACCCCTCGCAGCGCGCGAACCGCACTGCTTCCGCGAAGCACTCGTTCTGCTTGTAGGCCCGTGCCTCCACCACGCCCTTGTCAACGAGCATGCACAGCGATGGGGCATCCCCGTGGTAGCGGAGCCCGCCTGCGTGAATGCGATCGGGAATGAAGCTGTGGCCCAGCGTGAACATCTTCGCCACAGGGCCCATGCCGACTGCGTCCCCAAAGTCGTAGGCGTAGACACCGCGCGTCAAACTGGGGCAGGCTGCCGGCTCCGCGGCCAGGAAACGCGTCTTGGGCTGCTTCCCCGTCAGCTTGTCGCCGATGAACGGGTAGGTCAGGCCGGCGAAATTGGAGCCGCCGCCGACGCACCCGATCACCACGTCCGGGTACGCGCCCGCCATCTCCATCTGCTTCTTGGCTTCGAGGCCGATCACGGTCTGGTGGAGGAGGACGTGATTGACGACCGAACCGAGCGAGTACTTTGCGTCGTCGTGGGTGGCGGCGTCCTCGACGGCTTCGGAGATCGCGATCCCGAGGCTGCCAGGCGAGTCCGGGTCGTCCTTTAAGATGCCGCGCCCGGCGTTGGTCAGGTTGGTCGGGGAGGCGTAGACCGTCGCCCCCCAGGTCTCCATCATCGCCCGCCGATAGGGCTTCTGCTCGTAGGAGACCTTGACCATGTAGACCGTGACCTCGAGCCCGAACAGCGCTCCGGCAAATGACAGCGCCGATCCCCACTGACCGGCTCCGGTCTCGGTCGTCAGGCGCTTTACGCCTTCCTTCGCGTTGTAGTAAGCCTGCGGCACCGCCGTGTTCGGCTTGTGCGAACCGGCGGGGGAGACTCCCTCGTACTTGAAATAGATATGCGCGGGAGTGTCCAGCGCCTTCTCCAGACGGTCGGCTCTGTACAGGGGTGTTGGCCGCCAGATCTTGTAGACCTCGCGCACCTCTTCGGGGATCTCGATCCAGGGCTCGGCCGAGACCTCCTGGGCGATGATCGCCTGCGGGAATATGGGCGCCAGGTCAGCCGGCCCCATCGGCTGAAGGGTTGCCGGGTGGAGGTACGGCGCCGGCGGCGCCGGCATGTGCGGGAGGATGTTGTACCAGCGCTCAGGGATGTCGTCCTCGTTGAGCAGGATCTTTTTCGCCACGACTCGCAGCCTCCTGTGTGACGGGCGTCAGGACGGGTTACGCCCAGCGTACATCGCCCAACCGCTCTATTTCGTCGAGGCCGGGCGCCAGCGCTCATGACGGTTCCGGGTCGATCCGCCCCGGATCAGGTCGAGCCGCGGGCGCGGGCCGTCAGTGCGACCGGTAGGCGGCTTTCTGCTGCCGCGCCGGAATTCCGTCGGCCATTCGACCGGGAAATCCTGATCGGCCGCGGCATGGAGCGTCCAGGCGGGGTCGTAGAGGTGGGCCCGGCCGAGCGCGCACATGTCAGCGCGGCCCGCCAGGATGATGCTGTTCACGTCGTCGTATCCGCTGATCGCGCCGACAGCGATCGTGGGCACGCCCGCCACGTTCCGGATGCGGTCGGCGAACGGCGTCTGGTAGCTGCGCCCAACGATGGGGGCTTCGAGCGCGACGGTCTGGCCGGTGGACACGTCCACGGCGTCGACCCCGTGGGCCGCAAAGCTGCGCGCCACCTCCACGGACTCATCGACTGTCAGTCCGCCCTCGTACCAGTCCACCGCCGACGTTCGCACGGTCATCGGCTTGCCGGCGGGCCACTCGCGGCGAACCGCGTCGAAAACCTCGAGTGGGTAGCGCAGGCGGTTCTCCAGGCTGCCACCGAACTCGTCGCTTCGCAGGTTCGTGAGCGGCGAGATGAAGCTGGCGAGGAGGTAGCCATGCGCGCAGTGCAGCTCGAGCAGGTCGAAATCAGCGCGCGCGGCCATCCGCGCAGCGGCGACGAACTGGTCACGTACGAGGTCCATGTCGGCCCGAGTCATCTCGCGAGGGATCTGACTGACCGGGAGGTAGGGAAGAGGTGAGGGCGCCATCAACTCCCAGTTGCCGCTCTCGAGGGGCTCATCCATGCCCTCCCACATGAGCTTGGTCGAACCCTTGCGACCGGAGTGCCCGAGCTGGATCCCGATCTTGGCGGTGGTGTGTTTGTGCGCGAAATCGACCAACCGAGTGAACGCGGCTTCGTGCTCGGGCTTGTACATGCCGGCGCAGCCCGGCGTGATCCGTCCTTCACGTGACACGCAAACCATCTCGGTCATCACCAGCGCCGCACCGCCGAGCGCTTTGCTGCCGAGGTGGACCAGGTGGAAGTCACCGATGCATCCGTCATCTGCCGCGTACATGTCCATCGGCGAGACGATCACGCGGTTGGCCAGCTCGAGGTCGCGCAGCCTGATCGGAACGAACATCGGGGGGATCCCTGGGCGGCCTCCGCTGAACCACTGTTCGACCTCGGACACAAACTCTGGATCGCGCACTTTCAGGTTCGAATAGGTGACTCGGCGGCTCCGGGTGAGGAGGTTGAACGCGAATTGGCGCGGTTCCTGCCGGGTGTACTGGGAGATGTTCTCGAACCACTCGAGGCTCGCCTGGGCGGCGCGCTGGACGCTCTCCACCACTGGCCGGCGCTCGGCCTCATAAGCGAGCAGCGCCGCATCGACGCTGGGGTTCTCATGCAGGCACGCGGCGAGCGCAAGCGCATCCTCCATCGCGAGCTTCGTTCCTGAACCGATCGAGAAGTGGGCGGTGTGGGCGGCGTCCCCGATCAGCAGCACGTTGCCGTCCCGCCAGGTGCGGGTGCGAACAGTGACAAAACGAATCCAGCGGCTGTTGTTGCCGAGCAAAGGCTCTCCCTGCAGCGCGTCGGCGAACACCTCGGCGCAGAAGGCCATCCCGACCTCGTCGCTTTCGCCTGGTTTCCAGGTGCGCTGCGAAGAGTCCGCCTGGCCGCTTCGCTTCCAGCTCGGCTCTTCGAGCTCGACGATGAACGTGCTCATCGAGTCGCTGTAGGGGTAGGCGTGCGCCTGCACGGGGCCTATGTCCGTTTCGGCGATGAAGAACTTGAACGCGTCGAAGACGAGCGGCGTCCCGAGCCACATGTAGCGCGCATGCCTGGGATCGAGCTGCTGATGGAAGGCCTGTGCACGCGCCTGTCGAGTGAGGCTGTTGACGCCATCGGCGCCGACCACAAGGTCATATGACGACCGCAGAAGGTCGAGATCGGGAGCCTGCTCGCGGTAGTGGATCGTGATTCCAAACTCCTCGCACCTGGCGCGGAGGATCGCCAGCAGCCGCTGGCGGCTGATGGCGGCGAACCCATGCCCGCCAGACGTGAGCACCTGGCCCCGAAAGTGCACATCGATGTCATCCCAGACTGCGAAGTCCTGGGACAGTCGCTTGTAGAAGGCGGCATCGGCGTTCTCGAGACCGACGAGCGTCTCGTCCGAGAACACGACACCAAACCCAAACGTGTCGTCCGCCGCGTTTCTCTCCCAGACCTCGATCCGGTGGTCGGGGTTGAGCAGCTTTGCGAGCGTCGCCAGGTACAGGCCCGCCGGTCCCGCACCGATGATCGCGATCTGAAGGGCCGGCTTCGAGGGTCTCAGCTCCCTTCCCGAAGCCGGAACCGCTGCAGCTTGCCGGTGGCCGTCCGAGGCAGCGCCTCCGCGAACTCGATCGCGCGTGGGTACTTATAGGGAGCGATCTCGCCCTTGACGAAGTCCTGCAGGGCCTTCGCGGGATCTGGGCCCAGCTCGGCGCCTGGACGGAGCACGACCACGGCCTTGACGATCATGCCTCGGTCTTCATCGGGCACGCCAACGACGGCGGCCTCGGCCACGGCATCGTGTCGAAGCAGCGCTTCCTCCACCTCGGGACCGGCGATGTTGTACCCAGCCGAGATGATCATGTCGTCGGCGCGCGCCTGGTAGTGGAAGTAGCCGTCCGAGTCGCGCACGTAGACGTCGCCCGTGATGTTCCAGCCGTCCTGGACATAGGTTGCCTGGCGGTCGCCTCGCAGGTACCGGCAGCCGGTCGGCCCCTTCACGGCCAACCTCCCCAGCTCCCCGTCCGGCACCGGCCTGCCATCCGGGTCCTGGACTTCGGCAAGGTAGCCGGGAACCGCCCGCCCCGTGCTGCCAGGCCGCATCTCGTCCTCGCCGGCAGAGATAAAGATGTGCAGCATCTCCGTCGATCCGATTCCGTCGATGATCCTGATGCCGCAGGCATCATGGACCGCGTCCCACGTCGCCTTCGGCAGCGTCTCGCCGGCGGACACACACGCCCGCAAAGAGCTGACCCGCGCCGCCTTCAGGTCGGGGACCATCGCGCGATAGGCGGTGGGGGCAGTCGCGAGCACCGTGATCCCATGGCGTTCGACGGCCTCCAGCATGCGGGTGGGGGAAGGTTGCTCGATCAGAAACGTCGCCGCTCCCGCTCGAAGGGGGAACACGACACTCTGGCCGAGCCCGAACGTGAACGCCAGGGGCGGGCTCGCGGTGAAGAGGTCGTCTGGCGTCGGTCGCAGTACATGGCGTGAGAACGTGTCGGCGATCGCGAGGACGTCGCGATGAAAATGCATAGTGGCCTTCGGCCTGCCTGTCGTGCCGGAGGTGAACGCGAGCATGCAGACGTCGTCGCCGGCCGTGGCGACGTTCTTGAACTTCGTCTTCTTCCTGGCCGCCACACGGTCGAGCTCGTTTTCCTCGTCAGTCCCGTACGTGAAGGTCTGGAAGCCGTCCGGCGCGGCGTCGTTCAGGTCCTGGCGGAAGCGGTGGTCGCAGATCGCCATAGTCACCTCCGCGATCTCGATCACCGTCTCCAGCTCGCCCTTGCGGAGCAGCGGCATCGTGGTCACGGCCACCCCGCCCGCCTTGACCACGCCCAACCAGCCGGCCACGAGCCATGGGTTGTTGGGCCCGCGGAGCAGAACTCGGTTGCCGGGCACGAGGCCCATCTCGTCGACCAGGGCGTGGGCGACCTGGTTGGACCTGGCCAGGAGGTCTGCGTATGTATGCGTCTCGGTGTCGGTGACGAGGCAGCGCCGAGAGCCGGAGCCTGCCCGTACGTGCCGGTCGAGCAGCTCGCTCGCGCAGTTGATCAGGGCCGGGTACTGAAGCTCTGGGAGACTGAACCGGAACTCAGGCCAGGTCGACCGCAGCGGGAGATTTTCCCGTGTGAAGGTGTCGACATGGGCCGAGTACGGGCTCTGCGTCAAAGACATACTAATTGTCATGCGACCGGTCGACAGGCCTCACAACATCAACCCGAAGGAGCTCGCCCCCGCCTCGGGTTTCTCGCATGCAACGGTAGCCGGAGACATGGTCTGGCTCGGCGGCCAGATTGGGTCCGACCCTACCGGCAAGGTCGAGGAGCCGGGCAACATCGTGGCCCAATTCGCGCGTGC
>Ga0070697_100003402_pt1 | contig 12229 bp, 12 predicted proteins | sample KBSK1501metaG_FD_65475 | JGI IMG/M metagenome (GOLD analysis project Ga0070697, IMG submission 65475) | Corn, switchgrass and miscanthus rhizosphere microbial communities from Kellogg Biological Station, Michigan, USA - KBS K1-50-1 metaG | ecosystem: Host-associated > Plants > Roots >... | reverse complement strand
GAACCAACTGCCCGCCATCGCGGAGAACCCGCGCTGTCTCGCGTAGTGCCTGTTCAGGAGAATGCAACCATGGCAGAACACCGAGTGCGACTACCACATCGAAGCTGCGATCCGGATAAGGCAGTTCGTGACCATCGCACATTTTGGTTGTGATGCGATCGCTTACGCCTTCTGTCGCTGCGAGATCGCTAGTGAGCCGTGTCATGACCTCGAGTCTGTCGGTTGCTTCCACTCGGTACCCACGGCGCGCGAGCGCAGCGGCCAACAAGCCAGCGCCACATCCTATTTCCAGAATGCGCGCCTCCGAGGAGCCAAGCTGCTCAATGATTGCAAGCGCACGGTCACGACGAAGCCTGTAAATCTCTGCGATAACTCCCGGCTCTTTGTAAATATCGCTCCATACGGAAGCCTCGTTGTGGAAGCGTCTATCGACCACTCGCTGCAGCTCGGCGTGGGTATTCGCAGTCGTCATTTCGAAAAAGTGCGGAAAGCAGGAAAAATCGTGCGTGCCTGGTTTGTACCGGACCATGCCTTTTCCTTCTGCTCAGTGACCCGGCCCCTACAAATCCCGCGCGCGCCTCTGCGGAAGAAGCTAGGATAAGTGGACCAGAACAAGGCCGAAACCGGCACAAAACTGACGTCAATGATCCGGTAAGCGGCACCATAAACGCCGCTAGCTTCGAGAGCGCTGAGCCGCCGAGTCATGGTTTTGTCGAATGCCGTTGTAGACAGTCTGCGCAGCTCGGCTCGCTGTGCATCCGAAATAGATATTGCCCCACTGCAGGGCGAAGGGTGGCGGTAGAATAGGGACTCTTATAAGCATCTGAGTGAAAAATCCAAGGGTGAATTTTTGTTGAGCGCTATGATGCTTCATCCGTGAAGGAGTTCGTGGGCCGGCGATTGTCCTTCGGTCGGAAATCGAGAGAGCTTTAACGCTTGCAACGCAATCAGGAACAGGTACGCGGGATTCAGCAACACGTAGCGGCGCCACAGCCGCTTGGGTTCCGCCCCCAAACGGAAGAGCCACTCCAAGCCGACATTCTGCATCCAGCTGGGAGCCTGCGGAATTACACCTGCGAGAAAGGGAAACGCAGCACCCACTGCGAGCAGCGGCATTGGCAAAAGCTCGCGAAACTCATAGACAAACGCTTCCTGACGCGGACAACCAAGGCCAACAAACGTCATGGCCGCTCCGGAGGAGCGAAGTCGCTCCGCGAGCTGCTCTCGTTCGGCCGACGACAAACGCCGAAACTTGGATGGTTCCATGCCGGCAATCCTCAAGCCGGGAAACCGAACTGCAAGCGAGCGTCGTAAGGCGGCCAGCGCTTCCAGGGTGCTTCCATAAAAATAGACTGGTAGACCTTCGGCTGCGGCTCGAGTACACAACCTGAGCGTCAGATGCGGTCCGTAAACGCGATCTTTAAGACGTTCATGGTGCAACCAGTTGATCGCCCAACGCACGGGTTGGCCGTCCGGAACGAGCAGGCTGAATTGGTTCAGCCTGAATTTTTGTTCGCGGTCGAGAACGCCAGTCATCAAGCCGTGAACGGCCAGCGCCGAAACTGTCATCGATTGTTTCAGCAGTGCTGCGCGAATGATGGCATCCTCAGCACCCTGGTAATCGACGGCGTCAACCAGAATTCCTAGGATGTTTCTCTTGCTTAAACCAAGCATGTGTCCCTCCAGCGTTCCACATTGAGTTCGTAGATTTCCTCCAGAATCTCCGGCACTGCGTACGTGATTTTCCATTCCAGAAAATGCTCCTGAAATTTTGACAAATCGCTGATCCACCAGATGTGGTCTCCGCGCCGGTTTTCGTCGAAATATTCCCAACGAAAGTGATTGCAGGTAACTCGTTCGCACTGCGCGATGGCTTCCAGCATCGAACAGTTGCTGCGGCGGCCGCCGTCAATGTTGTAAACCTGGCCGGAGCGGGGCTTCTTGAAGAGTTCGTGAAAGGCCCTGATGAGATCGGCGCTGTGAATGTTGTCGCGCGCCTGCTTTCCTTTGTATCCGAAGACTTGTAGGGCATTCCGGTGACGGCGCATTTCATCAGGTAAGCCAGAAAGCCATGTAGTTGGGCTCCGGAGTGATTTGGACCGGTGAGGCAGCCGCCACGAAAGCACGCAGTCTTCATCCCGAAATAGCACCCGTACTCCTGGACCAAAACGTCGGTGGCGAGTTTGGATACGCCGAACAGGCTGTGCATGGTGTGGCCGATCGACATGGTTTCGGGGATACCTTGCGCCGATTACGGGTGCGCCACATCCAGTTCCCAACGGGTGTCCAACTCAACGAGAGGCAACTCATTGGGACGATCCCCATACACTTTGTTTGTGGACATGTAGATGAACACTGCCTCTGGAGCGCAGCGCCGCGTCGCCTCGAGCAGCACTAAAGTTCCGTTGGCGTTGACCGTGAAGTCCACCGGGGGATTGCTGGCCGCCCATCGTGGGATGGTTGCGCGGCTGTGTGGATGACCAAGACGATCTTCCGGCCATACCGAGAAAAGAGGGTCGCGATCGCGCATTCGTCGCGAATGTCGATTTCGTAATGGCGGTAACCCGGTACGTCGCCTACGAGGCGGTTGCGTACCCAGTTTGTGGATGCTTCCGGGCCGAAAAAATTCGGCGCGCATCCCGTTATCAATGCCAACCACGTCCAGCCCTAGGGATGCGAAGAAAGCAACCGCCTCAGAACCCACGAGTCCTGCAGAACCAGTGATGATTGCGACGCTCATGAATCATTTCTCCCGGACGTAAAGTGTGCATCTGGGCCGGTACTTCGAACCGGTCGCGCCCATAAACGCGGCGCTTAAGGTGAAATCCTTGCCGGCGACCGAGCCAGACAAGTGGCATTCCGTCGGGTACGACAAGACTCGCCGCATTCAGAATTTGCTTGAAGGAAGGTTCGTGTTGAGCCTCTGTGACGCCGTGCATGCCAGTCACCGCAATAAAGTGACATGCGTTTCGCCCGGAGATCCAGAGCTCCATTTTCGCGACCACCTCGGGAATCTGGATCGCATTCACTCGAACGCCGAGTACCGTGAAAACGGCGTCGGCTTGATCCTGCCGTTGAGGTGTCGATTGATGTTTAAGAACCTGCTCACCCACTTCTCATGCTCCACGGATCTACTATGTTTTTCGAATGGTTCGTTATTTCAGAATTGAATTGACCTTGGCCGTCTCCGGTCGGAAACGATTCTATGGACATGCGCGAATGCTTTCGCTGTGCGTATCAAGAGTTCACGTTAATCGGAGGAGTCTGGGTGCCGCGCCTCAGCCAAGGGCGGAACTTGCAGGTCCGCTTGGTGCTGATCAACAAGCCCGCGGTGTTGGATCCCGACGGAAGATGCTCTGCGCTGATACTTGAGGGCGCGGTATTTGCGCAGAAAGGGCAACGGTGCAAAGCAATAACCCAGGACCACCAGAAAATCGAAGGCTCGAAGGGCATGATAAACGACTTGGTCAACGACTCGTCCCGCCAGGCTTGGTCTACCGCACTCAGAATCTTTTGAGGCGAGTGATACTGGCCAGATGCCGCCGCTCTGCTCCTGCCATAACCGCAGGTACTGGTTGATTTTTCTTCCCAGCTTCACGGGAAGAATTTCTCGCCTCTCCGTCCGGGAGGCGATGCGCTCTCCTTTCACCAACGAATGGTGTCGATCCTCGTAAATTGCCGATCTGTCAGCACCGCTCAAAGAAGCTACATCGGCAATGAACGGGACATCCAGGAACCGGCAGACGCCCTTCATCACATCGGCAGGATTAGCCACCAGGACCTCGTACTGTATTTGGTAAACGCAAGTTCCACGTCTCACCAGCCGATCACATTCGCGCTTCAGGGTCTTGTATCCGAACAAGGCTCGGTGGGTCATTCCTCTGCGGCTAAACCAAGAGGGTTCTTGGGCGGCATGCACAACGCTCCGGCATATCGCTCCCAGATCGCGCCAAATGATGATGAAACGGGCTTCCGGAAAAGTTCGAGCGAGACGGGTCAGGCAATCGTAATAAGTCGGAGATTTCTCGCCCCAGATGCTGGCACTTTTCTGGTACATGTATTCCTGGTAGGCGCTCTTCATTGCCGTGCGGAGAGATGACGTTCTGGGCTGAATTCGTTCAACGGTTAGCCCATGGCGCCTGAGCGGATCATTCCAAAACTCCCACCTCGCTACCCACCTGGACTCGGCACCCGGAATCCAGAACAAGGGCCTCAGAACAAACAAGTCTGCCTCGTACATCAGAGCAATCTGCGGATGCTTGTTTAGCAAGGCATATAGCAGGGAAGTTCCCGATCGCCATGGTCCAACAACAAACAGCGGCCCCGACCATTCGGTCACAGAGCAATTTTCCGGCGAACCCGGAAACTGCGTACTTATTCGCGAGTGAGTCACAGGGTAAGTCGTTGGCCGCTTGGAGTAACGGCCCTATACTTCGTTAACAATGGGCTTGCGCGCATTCGGCCAAGGTCAGAAATTTGGGCGGCATTCTGGGGTGTCCCGAGCGCCGGAAACCGGCTTGCACATTTGTGCCTGACAAGCACAACTCTGTGCTGCATTCTCGCCCGAAGCCCTGCGGTAAATTTCCATTAGAATCGGATAATTTTTCTCGGCCGTGTACTTCTCCTCGTACACCTGACGCCCCTCTTTAGCCATCAATCGAAGGCGGGAAGGATTGCTCCAAGCCCAGTCCACCTTTTCGGCCAAATCTTGAGGGTTCCCCGGTTCAAAATGGAGGCCCGTGCGGCCGTCCGCAATGATTTCACGCATGGCTCCCAGCCGGGAGCAGATGATCGGCACGCCAGAGGCGAATGCTTCCAGAATGCCCATCGGCAGATTTTCGTAGCATCCGCTTGGGAAGATCAGCAGGCGTGCATCGCGCATGATCGCGAGGGCATCCTCATGTGACACCTGTCCCCGGAACTGGACGCTGGTAAGGTTGTTTCGAACCGATTGCGATTCCAAATCCTGGCGTTCGGGACCGTCGCCGACGATCACGAGCGGAATTCGGTTGCGCAGGAGGGTCCAGGCGCTAAGCACGGTATTAAGTTGCTTTTCGCGCGAGAGTCGCCCTACAAACACGGCGTAGTCCCCACTATTGGTGCCATTCCGGAATCCGGGGTCAGGATGAAGAAAATTGGGTTTGACGGAGATCTTTTCGGCAGGTAGACCCGCTTGAACAAACTTGCTACGGGCAAACTCAGTGAGCGCGATGTAGCGCGTCACACCGCGAGTCCAAGTCTGACGCGCCCGGTGAACCGCCAACATTAGTGCCACAGCAGCCGTGGCACGCCGGGAATCCCGATAACAGCCGTAGCGGACGCTCTGCCAGAGGCTCTTCTCCAGGCATTTTTCACAGACACTGCCGTTCCTAAAGAGATTTGCGGCAGGGCATAACAGCCTGTAATTATGCAAAGTTTGTACCACAGGAACTTCCGCTTCGCGGCAGACCCCGTAGATGGAGGGCGAAATCACGAAGAAGGTGTTATGAACGTGTACGATATCTGGTCTCTCGGTAGATAACACCTCAGCAAACTCTCGCCGCGAGTTCTCAGCCCAGACCATGTTTGATGCGAGCGCTAACTGCTTGATTGGGGAATCGGAATTAGCTGCCCAGTTGCTTCGGCGAAATACCACCACCTCGTGTCCAGCGGTCACCAGGAGTTGGCATTCCTGAGAGAAAACGATGTCTTCTCCCCCGTGTTCTCGGTACGAGTTATGTGCAAGGACTATCTTCACAAGGCCTTCTCATTTCCGGGAAATTGTGTGTTCGAGCGGACCGAGAAGCAGCTCGCCATTGGGCAGGTAGGTGACTCCCGGCCGATTGGACACGTAATCCAGAAGTTCCCCGAGTTCCTCCCATAACCCAAATTCGTCAATCTCCCAGGAATGTCCCCAGAGATGCCAGATGCCGCCGTTTTGAAGCACGGAATCAAAGAGCCTCTGGCCGAGTTGAATCCAATTGCCAAGCCATCTCCTGTTGGTAAGACACACCTGTAAGCTTTCGATTTTTCGGGCTCTGATGATATTTTTGATGTAGCTAAATTTCGTGTGTGGGAAAACCTGTACTGTCGTGGGAATTTCGAAAGGGCTGAAGTCCCATCTTGTTGCTAAGAGACGAACTGTGCGCGCGCCGCAATAGCCTGCTTTCTTGACGGCTTGTATAACATTCGAGTCGTACCGCCCCCTTGGATAACAAAACATCCGGACTCTTGTTCCAATGATGTCCTCGAGTGCGGACTTACAAGGATTGACTTCTCTGGCCAATTCTTGAGCGGGCAGCCTCCAGAGCAGCTTGTGCGAAAATCCGTGAGCGCCGATTTCAAGGCCGTTTGACGATAACGACCGCAACTCGGTATGGCTCAATGCAGGCCGTCCTCTATAAGGAGTGATGGGAACGTAAAACGTACCGCTGAGATTTCTGGAGCGCAGAAGCTCGGCGACCCTGAGATCCCTTCGATCGCCGTCATCCCAACTCGTAGTTACGACGGTCGTCTTCGCCATGCCGTTTAGACCACTGGAAACCACGCTAGGTTGCCCTTAGCACGCTCCAACGGATGAATCCGAGCGCGAAACCGGTGCAAAAATAAAAGGGGACGGAGCCGGTCGGAAATTCGAACCCGGGTTGAACGCTCGCCACAATCATCAAGATCGTGTAGAAGAGAAAAAACCACAAAGCGATTTGATAGGCATTCGCGTCACGATACTCCCGCTTACGCAATATGTGAACAAATCTCTTCAGAATAAAGAAATGAAACAGCAGCCAGATACCTAGCCCTACCGCACCTAGCCTCGCCAACACGCTTATATGAGAGTTATGAGGCTGCCGTATAATCGTACCGTTCTGGTAGCTAATCTCGCTCGTTAATGGTTTCCCGAATCCTTCTCCAAGCAACACATGGGACCGTATTCGATCAGCCACTTCTCGATACCAGTCGACCCGAGCTTGGACATTGCTCCCTGGCGTTCCCGAAGCTCCCGAAAGACTGCGGATATGCTCTTGAAAGAACCCGGCGTTCACGTCACCGAATCGACCGGGTATCTTAATGTCCAGAGTTGTTATCAACAGCACTACCAAAAGGGCTGAGGCGAGCGTGGTCAAAAGTATGGCCGATTTCCGCATCTCACCCAAAAACGTTAGAAGGATGAGAATCACGGCGATAGATACGTAGGTTGATCGGTATTCGTGAATTCCCAGTCCGAACAGTTGAGCGACGGTCAGCAACACCATACTCCACCGCGGCCACCGCGCAACATAACTACCGACCACAAGGCAAAACATGGCGCCCGCTAACAAACTCACATAAGTCGAGTGGTATTGCCCGACGACAGGCACGCGAACAAACACCCCGGATGCCGGAGACCAGTTCTGAATCCGTTCGTTCCATGGATACGTAAAGGCGTAGATGAGATTCAAGAGGAAAATTACAAAGAGCCCCTTCAGAAGAGGGATCGTGCTGCTTTTCTTGCTCGCCCACAGTAATCCCAGCAGGAAGAAGATGCCGTCGAGGAACAGCGAAGCGTCACGCAACGCCCAAATCCCGTAAGAAGGAATATCGAAAACCAGGTGAAAGGAAGTCAGGACCACCAAGGCCGTCAGGCAAAATACGGCCGGTTCCTTCAGCGCGGCTATGATGAAATGGCGACGGGAAAAAACTCCCAGCGCCAAAGCAGCATACATCAGTCCGTAACCGATGATTAACGGGAAGCTACCGACGTGGACCGTCAGATTCTCGAATCCGTAATTCAATACGATGTAGCCCGCCAGGGCGCTTAACGTGAGTATTTGCCAGACTTCCAGGCCAGCGCGCCGCACATAGGCGATGGTCAGCCGGGCGAGGCCCAGGGTGCCAACAGCCCCGACGGAAGCGAGCGTGAAGGCCGGATAAAGGACTGCCAAGCTGCCGAGCACGAGAAACACCGCGAACCAGACAAGGTCGAGCCGCCCAACGGCAACCGACCGACCGGCGTCCTCACACCCAGCGTGCCTGGTCGTTCCTACTATGTGCATGTGATTCCCATCTTCGCAATGTGTCCAAATGCGATTCCTGAGTCTTCACTCGGCCGAAGCAGCGCGGAAGGTAGGCAACTGCGTCGAAGTATGCGAAAGCGAGCCTAAGCCGAATGAAACCTCGCGCAGTTTTGCGCGGAGCTGGAACGCAATTACAAGCACGGCCACTGCCTCTGAAACCGCGATAGACCATACTGCCCCTCGGACGCCTAGGGCCCAGGTGAGGGGAACCCCCACCGTAATGCAGAATAAGCTCGAAACAAATCGGGCGTAGAAAATCGACTTCGGCGTCTCCATGGCTCGCAAGGTAATCGCCGGGCCGAAGAACGCGCTGCCAATGATGGATCCCAGCCCCACTATGGCCACCAACGGGACTACTTCGAGATATTTACCGGAGTAGAGGAGGCGGAACACGGTCTGCGGACGTAAAAGGCCGATAATAACGATCCAGTAAACAATGCCGCCGCTCACGCAGAGTAAAGTAATTTTCCAGGTCAGAGCGCCAATGCTCCCCCCCTGGTGTCGCACACGCGCGGCGTAGGGAAGCAAGACTAACGAAAGTGCGAGCTGAGTTTGCTGTACAGGCGCAGCAAAATTCATCAAGGCCCTCAGCTCTCCGGCTTTCTCCAGGGCGGAAAAGCTGCTGACGAGAAGATAGTAGATGTTAGAAGGAACCCACATCGCGGCCGCACTCGCGAGCGCCCACCGCCCGTAGTGCCAATGTCCTTTCCAAACATCGCGTAAGTGCAGCGCCGTCGTGGTTGCTCCAAGCCGCCGCCGCAAACACATGAGCAGCAGAGCGCCGCTTAAGAATCCTCCGACTCCCATCAGCAGGAAAGCCGTAAAGGGCGAGAGTAATCCGCTCCTGTGCGCCAGAACCAGCCCTCCGGCGAAAAGGGCGCAATAAAGAAGAGCTCCCGCGACAGCAAACGCGGATGACAACTGGAGATAAAAGATTCGCCGGGCTAGCCAAAGGAACAGGATGCAAGGTGACGCCAGAGCGGCGCCGGCCAGTGCGCCGGGCAGGCCGCTTCCGTGCCCAAACACACGCGCCACTGCGGCCGAGACACCCAGCGCCATCAGAATGCTCAGGGCCACGACCATGTGCATCCGAAGTAGCGCTCGTAGGTACGACCGTAGGTGTTCGTGGTAAACCGACCCTCCGAAAACTGTCATGGGTTCCAGCACGAGAGCTTGATAAAGCACCGTCAGCAAGAGAAAAATCGCGAAACCAAGCGCAAAGGATCCGTACTGCTCGCGCGATAAGAAACGCGCCAGGAAAACTCCAAGCGCGAAGTGGGACCCGGTGATCAATCCCTGGTCTACGATGGCCAGCCCACCCTTCATTGCCCATGCAACAACCTTCTTTGTGAATAGCATTATTCGCGAACGCGCTAGAGTCCCCTGATTTCGGTCCGGTCAGGCGGCGCCTGAACCTTTGAGAACAGCCGGGACGGTTCTAAGCAGGATTTGAAAATCCAGCCACAGAGACCATTTGTCGATGTATTGCAGATCCAACTCCATCCATGTTTCGAATGGAATGGAACTTCGCCCCTGCACCTGCCACAAGCAGGTTATTCCCGGCTTCACGCTAAACCGACGACACTGCCAATCTGCGTTGAAGCCTTGATAGTCGCGGACCGGCAGTGGCCGCGGGCCTACAAGGCTCATGTTACCGATCAGCACGTTCAAGAGCTGAGGCAATTCGTCTATGCTGGTTTTCCGGAGGAACCTGCCCAGTGGCGTGATTCGCGGGTCATTCCTGATCTTAAAGACTGGGCCACTGACCTCATTCAGGTGCTCGATCTCCCCGATCCTTTTTTCCGCATCCACCACCATGGTTCGAAACTTGTATACGTTGAAGTGCCGCTTATTGAGACCAAGCCTCTTTTGAACAAATAAAACCGGACCGGGTGACGTGACTTTGATGAGAATGGCCACAGCCAGCAGGAGTGGGGAAAGCAAGACAACGGCAATGGCGGAGACACTAAAGTCCAGTATGCGCTTGGCGAGGATTGGTCCCCCTTCCGTCCAACTCCTGGAATGTGTGATTACCGCGTCGTCTTCCATTGCTTCTGCAAAGGAACGAACACGTTTCAAGTTGAAGAGATTCGCGAACACCCGGACCGTGATGCCTTGGTCCTCGCATAACGCCACAATCCGCGATGCCTGCTCGTGCATCGAGCGGAACGGCAGGGCAAGCACGATTTCGTCCACCACATTATTCCGCAGGAATTGCGGGAAGCTGCTGAAATCAGATACGATCGCGTAGCCACTCCGGCGAAATTCCTCTGTTCCCCCCCAGTCGTGATCCACAAACCCGCTGATTCGGTAACCAAGGTGGGGACGGGAAGCTATCTGGTGGGCAAACTCCAACGCTCGGGTGTTTGTTCCCACAATCACGATATGCCGCAGGTTACGCCCGTACCAACGCACGCATGCCAGAACCACCCGGAGGCTGAGTCGACTGGAAACAGTCATAGCTGTGCTGATAACCCAGAACACTCCCAGGAAAAGCACCGTTATCAAGGGAATGTGGAATGCGATCGCTCCAAGCAGGACCACAAACGTTCCGGTTGAGGTTGCCTTGACGACATCAATTACCTCACCGCGGCGGCTGGAAAGCCTATAAGAAGTGTAAAGTCCCAAAAAACCGAAGATCAGGTGCCAGACAATAACGAACAGCGAGAAAATTGCGAACGTCTGAATCGTGATGCGCATGGAAAAAAATTCGTTCACCGCCATGCCGCCATGGCGAAGCGCAACCAGAACGCTTGCCACGAACGCACATATCATCAGCCCCGCGTCGAAGAGCTTGAAAACAGTTACGAGCATCCTGCGTCGTGCGTTCATTGTTCTGGTAGCGGTGATAATTCAGAATGGACGAGTAGTGGTTATGCCGGAATTTCTGCAAGCAGTGGTGCGGCAATCATCGAATTCCAAAAAAGAACATGTCGTAAAGGCTACGTTTCAATTGATCAGGTTAAAGCCTTCGGTAAAGAGCTTCGGGAATCGGGAACGTGCGGTTGTTTAGTATCGCTCCGAGCAACTTGACATTCCCGCCTTCCAGCGTTTCCTTGGCGGTTCGGGCGGTTTCCCGTCGCGTGGAATTGGCTTCCAGCACCAAGATGACTCCATCAGCCATCTGCCCCAGAAGGACCGCGTCCGCAGAGGAGTTAACCGGAGGAGCGTCGATCAAGACATAGTCGAATCCATCCCTGAGTTCTTGAAAGCGCGCGCGCAATCGATCCGAAGCCAGCAGGCCCTGTGCACCGTTGGCACACCATCCTGCTGGCGCCAGCCATAGGTTGCGGCCATCGAGGCGTTTGGCAGACTCCTTAATCGGACCGGGCCTTGCCATCGCGTCTGCAAGCCCCGGGGAATCGGCGACACCAAACAACTGGTGAAGCAAATGTGTGCGCTGATTGGCGTCGACGATGCATACGGATCCTGATCCCTGTGCAGCCAGAACCCGCGCGGCCTGCGAGCATATCTCGCTCGACCCGTTGCCCTGGGCGCTTGTGAAGACTATGGCTCGCGGAGCATGGGAATTTGCAAACACGAACACGCGCTGGACAAACTGGATGAGCTCGTCCTGAACTGGCTTTTCCACGCGTATAGCGAGTACAGAGTGTCCGCTGTCGGCCGTCGACGGCGAACTGTCCCCGTCTCCTAAGCGACTCAACAGAACTTCCTCTTTCCCAAGCTCGCGCAACAGCTGGAAATTTCTGCTCATTTCCCCTCCCTAGTCAGATCTTCTATCGCGTCCGGCATTTGCCGCCCATTTGTGCTTCACCCCTGAATCGGCGATGGACAGTACATAATTGCTTCCGATTGGAATCCCAAACGGAACGTTCAGCTTGTCCGTAATCCCTTCAATGCGACAGCGTGTCGCATTCGATGTAAACGTCTCCACAGGTTCCGCCAAGACCGGGTTTGGCTCCAGTGCGTTCGCGTCCGGTTCGTCAGTTGCGGGCATTCTCGTTTCAAGTGATGCGGAAGTGGTCGAGGAACTCCGAACAAGAGGTTCCAGCCACGCCGGAATTTTTATTTCATCGGCGGCAAAATCGAACGCGTACGTGCCGGGCGCGGGATTTCCCCGTACTGGCGCCGGAACGAGTAACCTGGTCAGCGATTCTTTTTTCTCTTCATCGCGCGCGGTCTTGGCCGGTGCTGCGATCGTTGACGGTTGCGCCTGTCGCACATTCTGGGTAACTGGC
>Ga0070697_100003401_pt1 | contig 12230 bp, 8 predicted proteins | sample KBSK1501metaG_FD_65475 | JGI IMG/M metagenome (GOLD analysis project Ga0070697, IMG submission 65475) | Corn, switchgrass and miscanthus rhizosphere microbial communities from Kellogg Biological Station, Michigan, USA - KBS K1-50-1 metaG | ecosystem: Host-associated > Plants > Roots >... | reverse complement strand
ATCATCAGCGGTACAGTATCGTAATCGCGTGGCACGCGCTTGTTCAGATAACGCAGCAAATGTTCATTGACGAAATAGAACCAGAGAAATCCGTGAACAGCTCCTTGATCCGGATTACGCAACGACGCCAGAACATGCCACGGTGCAGAGACGGCAAGAAAAATAAGAGTGCTGGAGAAAAGCCGCATCCGTAGCAGGTGACACAGGTTCCCGGTAAGAAGTAAATACAGCCCGATTACCGCGATTGGGAAAACTAGTCCAATCAGACCTTTGGTGAGTACGTTCAATGCACACGCTACAGCCATCCCCCAGCATGACAAGCGCGAAGGTGGCTTTTCCTTCAGTGTCCGCAGAAAAAAATAGAAACTAAGTGTCAACCAAAGTCCGACGAGGATGTCAGGAATCAGAAAGCGAGTAAAAAGATACGGACCTACCGCAGTGCCCAAAACAAGGGCGGAACAAAATCCACCTCTTTCGCCATACGATCGGGAGCCCAGGGCATAAGTCGCGGCCAGCAACGCAAGCACCCCGAGCATTAGGGGCAACCGCGTCGACCAATCCGATACTCCAAATAGTGAGTAACTGCCCGCAACGCCCCAGTACATGAGGGGCGCTTTCTCCAGATAGCGAATGCCATTCACGTGCAGCGTTACCCAGTCATGCCGCAAAACTATTTCACGCGCCGCTTCAGCGTGCACGGAATCCGCATCATCCAGCAGGGCAGGAGTGAACATTCCAGCGAGATATATTGCAGCCCACAGCAGCCCAATAATCGCGATTGAACCAATGGAATATTTGGTGTGGCTGGTCGACGAATTAACAGGAGGTGGGTGGATTTGATTTTGAAACGCGGCAGACTGATTCATGCAAAGTTTAACGAACAATTATACGTGAGTGAGTGGATTAGCTGGCCTTGCCCGAAGCGGTAGCCGCGGATGCGCGGGAATTAAGAACTGTACGAATCTTGCGCGCCAGATCTTCCAGGCTGAAAGGCTTTTGCAGAAAACGTGTCATTACATCGGTTGGGCTGTCTGCCAGGATCGTATTCTCAGCATAGCCCGACACAAAAAGAACTTTCATTTCCGGCCGCTCTGCTGCCAAAATCTCTGCGAGCTGCGCCCCACCCATATGCGGCATGATCACGTCAGTGATCATGAGGTCGATTCGCCCTGCGTGATTCTTCGCAATCCGCAGTGCGTCATCGCCGTCGGTGGCTTCGATGACCGTATAACCTTTCGCTGCCAGGAATTCACGTGCCGGCTGCCGCAGTGCCGCCTCATCTTCGACCAGTAGTACCGTTTCGCGGCCGCCGACGCTCTTTGTTACCGGCTTTGGAGCGGGTATCTCATCGGCCTGCTGCTCTACTGTCGGGAGATAGATTTTGAAGGTGGCCCCTAACCCGGGTTCGCTGTACACCCAAACAAACCCGCCGCTCTGCTTCACGATGCCATAGACAGTAGCAAGCCCCAGTCCAGTTCCTTTGCCATCTTCCTTGGTGGTGTAAAAGGGCTCAAAGATGTGAGTCATACATTCCGGCGCGATCCCCTGTCCCGAATCACTCACGGTCAATAAAACATAGTCACCGACCGGCACAATGGCATGCCTCTGCTGCACATAGGCCTCGTCTACCCGCACGCTGGCGGTTTCGATGGTGAGTTTGCCTCCATCAGGCATGGCATCGCGGGCATTCGCAGCCAGGTTCATCACCACCTGCTCAATCTGTACGCGGTCGGCCTTGACTCGTCCCAGATGCTCGCCGGGAACGAACACGATCTGAATATCTTCACGCAGCAGGTGCGGCAACATTTTATTGATCTCCAGGATGATGCTGTTCAAGCTGAGAAATTGCAGGGACTGCATTTGTTTGCGCCCGAACGCCAGCAATTGCCGGGTGAGGTCAGCCGCCCGGCGGGATGCCGCGATGATCTCGTGTACATTGCGCCGCAGGGGATGTTCCGGAGCGAGCGAGTTCTGCATCAATTCGGCGTATGAGCTGATCACCATCAACAGGTTGTTAAAATCATGCGCCACGCCGCCGGCTAGCTTGCCAACTGCATCCATTTTCTGGGCTTGCTGAAGCTGCGCTTCCAGCCTGCGCCGTTCGGTGATGTCGCGGTCATTGGAGATGAAATGTGTAATCTTGCCGTCGCTGTCTCGTACCGGAGTGATGGACTTCTCCGCGTAGAAAATCTCCCCGCTCTTCTTGCGATTTGCCAGTACTCCGCGAAACACATTCCCTGACAGAATTGTTGCCCACAATTCCTGGTAAAGCTCAGGGGTCTGTTGTCCAGATTTGAGTAAGCGAGGAGTCTGCCCTATAGCTTCTTCCCGCGAATATCCTGTAAGGGCTTCGAAAGCGGGATTGACGTATTCAATGGTTCCCGCCCGGTCCGTAATCAGCACCAGATCCGCCGATTGCTCGATCGCTTGCCAGAGCTTGCGCACTGTATCTTCGGGATTGCTACCCCCAAAAGGAATTTCACTTGTGAGGGATTGATCGTCCGATCCGTGGTGGTGTCCATCCCTGGTACTCCTCTAGGGGTTACATCGGACACAAATCGCTGAAACAGCGCGATGCAGGCGACTGAGTTACTAAAATAACGAAGCAGGGGTCTCAATATAGGAAGTGTGCACGAATGGGATGAAAAGGCGCTGCTGGTCGATCAGAGTCTCCACCGGAACCTGCAACTTTGCACTGAGCACCCTCGACCCAGCGTAACCCTGGCCCGTCGAGTTCAGTTAGACTGAGGCGTCGCAACGCGAGAAAGATGACAATTGACACCACTTTCTATCGTGATCTCGCTTACGTGTTCGGCGCTGCCGTCGCGGGCGGTGCCTTGGCCAAAGCGCTTCGCCAGCCGCTGATCCTTGGATATGTCCTGGGCGGAGTTCTGATTGGCCCTTTCACGCCGGGACCCAGCGTATCCGGAACCAAAGAATTCGAGCTTCTCGCAGAGATGGGTGTCATCCTTTTGATGTACTCCATTGGCCTGGAATTTTCGTTTCGCGATCTGCTGGAAGTGAAATGGGTCGCCATTCTCGGCGGACCACTTGGCATTCTGCTGTCCGTGGGCCTGGCTTTGCTGGTGGGTTGGCTGCTGGGCTGGAGTCCGACCCAGAGTATTGCGGTGGGGGCGATTGTTTCCGTCGCTAGCACGATGGTGCTCTCCAGACTATTGGCGGATCGGGGAGAACTGCGCTCGCCTCATGGACGCATAATGATTGGCATAACCTTAGTTGAAGATCTGGCTGTCGTTGCCTTAACCGTCCTTCTGCCATCGCTGAAGAACATTTCCGGAGGCCACCTGTTTTCCCTGGTGGTCGGGATGGGAAAGGCATTCTTGATTCTGACGCCGGTTATGTTAGTCGCGGCAAAACTCGTACCCCCACTAATGAAGAGGGTTGCGCGGGCCGGAAACGAGGAACTCTATCTGCTGGTGGTCCTGGCATTGGGTTTTGTCACGGCTGCAATCACCCAGGCGGTTGGCCTATCACTGGCCTTAGGAGCATTCCTGGCGGGCCTGATTGTCAGCGAATCTGGGACAACCCGTAAGATGCTGGACAAACTGCATCCCTTACGCGATGCATTCGTCGCGCTATTCTTCGTTACTATCGGGGCTCTGGTGGATCCCCGCGTATTTATCTCCAAGCTCTCATTGTGGGGCACAATTGTTCTTCTGACGGTTGTCGGAAAGTTTGCCATCTGGACCACGGTCGTCCGTCTGTTTCACCATCCCACACGAACCGCATTCCTGGTGGGGATCGGGCTTACCCAGATAGGCGAGTTTTCTTACGTTCTGGTTCGCGTGGCGCGGGACGCACAGCTATTGGGGGACGACTTCTATCACGCTACCTTGGCAGCGTCGGTCGTCACTATTGTATTGAATGGATTATTGTTCCGCGCTATGCCGAAAATGTCCAACAGCCCCAATCGCGCTAACCTTAGCACCGCCCCGTGAATCCGGCACAGAGCCAGCCTCATCCGTTATTCTAGTACTGGACTATGGTGACTCGACAGACTACTTCCGGAGCTACATCGACAGCGCTTCTCGAGACCGCCAACGGAAAGCGCGAGCGGGTGTTCGACGCATTCCGCCAGTGGGGATATCTCGAGGCTGATCTCGACCCACTCGGCTTCTTGCCTAAATCGCCGCTTCCCGAATTGCCGCTCGCGGGCGAACTCGCGCGTGATGCGCGGCGGGTATATTGCGGCACTGTCGGCGTGGAATTCATGCACATCGCCGAACCTGAGCGGCGCAAGTGGATACAGGAACGGATGGAAGGCCCTCAGCCCGCCGTAGACCAGGAACGCATCCTCGACCAACTCATCCGCGCCGACCTGTTCGAGCAGGTTCTGCAACAGCGTTATCTGGGGACCAAGCGTTTTTCTCTGGAAGGCGTAACCGCACTCCTTCCATTAGTGGATGAAATCCTGGACGCTGCCGGGCAGCGCGGCGCGGTCGAACTCGTCATGGGAATGTCTCATCGCGGCCGGTTGAACGCCATCGTGAATGTGGCAAAGCGGCCGCCAGAAGAGGTCTTCGCAGGCTTTGAAGATGTGGATCCGCGAAGTGTGCTGGGCGGCGGCGATGTGAAATACCACATGGGCGCAACCGGAGAATACGTGACCAAATCCGGCGCTCGAATTCACATCCATCTGGTCTCAAACCCCAGCCATTTAGAAGCCGTGGATCCGGTCACCGTGGGCCGTACCCGCGCAAAGCAGGATCGCGTCGGCGCCGATGGGGTGGAAAAGTATCTTCCACTTCTAGTCCACGGCGACGGGGCTTTCGCGGGCCAGGGTATCTTTGCCGAGACCCTGAACTATTCCGACCTGAAAGGCTACACAGTCGGCGGCACGGTGCATGTGATTGTCAATAACCTGCTCGGCTTTACTACACTTCCCACTGAACTACATTCATCACGCTTTGCGGCACAGATCGCCCGCCGTCAATCCATCCCCATCTTCCACGTCAACGGTGAAGATGTGGACGCAGTAGTGCGCGTCGGCCGCATAGCGCTTGAATATCGCTATACCTTTGGTAGCGACGTAGTTGTGGACCTGATCGGCTATCGCCGTCACGGCCACAGCGAGGTAGACGATCCCACCGTTACCCAGCCATTAATGTATCAAGCGATCAAAGAGCATCCAGCATTGTGGGAAATTTATGCGGAAGATGTTGGCGCGCAGGACGCACAAGCCAGAGTCACCGCGATTCGCGCTGAATACGAAGCCGCTCAGAAAAATGCGGCTTCCATCACCAAGAAGCCGACATTTCGCGATCTTCCTAAATATTGGGACCGCTACAAAGGTGGACGCTATAAGCCTGACTATGAAGTCGAGACTGCCGTTCCGGCGGAACAACTGCGCGAAATTACGGACCGGCTCACGACGTATCCCGAAGACTTCCACATCCACCCCAAGGTGAAAAAGCTGCTTGAGCAGCGCGCCGAGATGGGCATAGGCAAGCGGCCCCTGGACTATGGCATGGCCGAGGCGCTGGCATTCGGCAGCCTGGTGAAGGCCGGAGTGCCCGTCCGCCTCAGCGGACAGGATACGCGCCGTGGCACATTCAACCAGCGCCATTCCGTGCTTCTGGATATTGAAAACGAACAGGAATACATACCGCTGGAGCACATCGCACCTGGCCAGGCACGATGCGAAGTCTACAACTCGACGTTGTCCGAAGCCGGTGTCCTCGGCTTCGAATACGGCTACAGCCGCGACTATCCCGAAGCCCTGGTGTTATGGGAGGCGCAGTTTGGCGACTTCGTTAACGTCGCCCAGGCAGTGATCGATCAATTTATCAGTGCCGGTGAAGACAAATGGGGATTGCTCTCCGGTGTCGTTCTTCTGCTTCCACATGGCTACGAAGGACAGGGACCGGAGCATTCCAGCGCCCGCATTGAACGCTTCCTGCAATTAGCCGCGCGCGACAATTTTCAGATATGCCAGCCCTCAACCGCCGCCCAATACTTTCATCTGCTTCGCCGGCAGGCATTGCGATCCTGGCGCAAGCCTCTTGTGGTGTTTACCCCAAAGAGCATGCTTCGCCACCCGGAAGCATCTTCTTCTATCGTCGACTTTAGCGATAAACGGTTCATGAATGTGCTTCCCGACACTGAAGTGAGCGATGCCGAGCGCATCCTAGTCTGCACTGGGAAAATCGGACATGAGCTGAAAGTCGAGCGCAAAAAGAAAAAAGATGCGTCGACCGCGATCGTCTTCGTAGAACAACTCTATCCTTTTCCTGAGGCCGAGCTGTCCAAAGAGCTGGACCGTCATGCCGCAGCGCGGGAGATCGTCTGGGTGCAGGAAGAACCAGCCAATATGGGAGCGCTGTCCTTCGTGCTCCCCCGTCTGCGGAGAATCGCTGGCAAGCGTCCTGTGCTCTCGGTGAAGCGCTCGGCCAGCGCGAGCCCCGCGACCGGCTCCCCCAAAGCACACGAAGTAGAACAGAAGACGCTGCTAACGCTGGCATTCACTACCAAGCGATAAGAGGCCCTTGTGTGGCGCGGGCGCCCTCGCCCGCGTGCGTGCGCCAGCAGAACTCACCACGAAAAATCGAGCCTCTTGCATCCAGTGCTACAGTACCTTTTCCGCTACAATGCCTCGCCGTTCTCAAAGATCGCAACTTCGGATCGCCATCGATACTGGCGGTACCTTTACTGACTGCGTTTGGATCGACCGCGGACAACTCCGGATGTTGAAAGTCTTCTCCACCCCCGCCGACCCGTCGCAGGCAATCGTCGAGGTTATAAAGAAAATTGGTCTGCCTGACTCGATTACTTTGCTGCATGGCACTACAGTCGGCACAAACACACTGCTGCAGCGTAAGGGTGCCCGCGTGGCCCTAGTCAGCACCGCTGGATTCGAGGATGCCGTTGAGATCGGACGCCAAGCTAGGCCCAAACTTTACGATTTATTCTTCGATCGCGTGCCGCCGCTGGTGCCCGCAGATCTGCGATTCGGTGTACGTGAACGTACGAGCAGCGACGGCGAAATTCTGGAAGCCCCCTCATCCGCCGAGCTCGCTTCACTAGCCGATCAACTTCGAAAAAAATCTCTCGAGGCAGTCGCGATTTCGTTACTCTTCTCCTTTGCCAATACGAAGAATGAAATTGCAGTCACAACTGCGTTAGAACCGATGGGCGTCCCCCTCTCTGTCTCACACCGGATCCTCCCTGAGTTCCGCGAATACGAGCGCACCAGCACCGTGGTGGTAAATGCTTATCTACAGCCAGTCATGCAGCACTACCTTGAGAACCTTGACCGGCTTGTGCGGCGGAGTGGCTCCTCGACAAAGGTTTTCGTAATGCAATCCAGCGGCGGGATCACTACCCTTAGCGCGGCAGCCCACGAACCGGTACGCACCATTCTTTCCGGGCCTGCGGGAGGAGTGGTTGGGGCCGCGGCCATGGCTCGCCGTAGCGGATACGACCGAATTATTTCATTTGATATGGGCGGCACTTCCACGGATGTCGCACTCGTGGACCGTGAGGTCCGGGCCGGCAGTCAGTCCGAGATTGCTGGTTTGTCCGTCGGAGTCCCGATGCTCGACATTCATACCGTCGGCGCTGGGGGAGGCTCAATCGCCCGCTTCGACGCCGCTGGCGCCCTGCGCGTCGGCCCAGAATCCGCAGGCGCTGATCCAGGTCCTATTTGTTATGGCCGGGGCAATGAGCCTACGGTCACCGACGCGAACCTGATTCTCGGACGCCTCCGACCACAGCGGTTTCTCGGTGGCGAGTTCATGCTCAACCTTGAGCGCACGCAACGTCTCATCGCTGACTTGGTAAAAAGACAAGCTTCCTCGCTTACAGTTCAGGAGTTTGCGGCAGGCGTGATTCGCGTAATAAACGCCACAATGGAAAAAGCCATCCGGGTCGTCTCGGTCGAGCGAGGTTTCGACCCACGTGAATTTACTCTGGTCTCGTTCGGCGGCGCTGGCGGTTTGCACGCTTGCGAGTTGGCCAAATCGCTGAGTATCCCACGTGTAATCGTGCCCCCATTCCCGGGCGCGCTTTCAGCTCTTGGGATTTTGGTCAGTGACGTAGTCAAGGATTATTCGCGGACAGTACTGTGGTCTATTCCCGGAAGGCTGCCCTTCGACAAACTCGAGCGGGAGTTCACTGTCTTGCACCACAACGCAGAAACGACTCTACGCGCAGAAGGCTGGAAGGGGGGCATTCGATATCAGCGAAGCGTGGATATCCGATATCGGGGCCAGGGATATGAAATCAACGTCCCGTATTCGGAGGACCTTGTAGATGACTTCCGAAGCGAACACCAGCGTCGCTATGGTTACAGCTACCCTAAACGCGGAGTCGAATTGGTGACGCTGCGATTAAGATCGAAAGTGAAGTCTGAGGCAAAGCTTTCCTTAGACCCCTTCCGGAGCGACCCGCGATTGGTCCAGTCGACAAAAGGTTCGCGGGTTGAGACTGCATCAATCTGGTTCCATGGAGTAAAACTCAAGACTGCCATCCATGCTCGTGAAGAATTGCAACCCGGCAAAAAGTATTACGGGCCTGCCGTCATTACCGAGTACAGTGCGACCACGGCCGTGCCTCCCGGCCTCTCTTTCTCCCTCGACAGAGCCGGGAGCTTACTAATCCAGATTAAATAACTGAGTTCAGAAAGCGTCCAGAACGTGGACTTGCCCAATTCGCTCTGGACGGTGTACCCCTAGTTTTTCAGAAATCCACAATTCACGAGCTTTTAACCAAAGTCCACCGAAAACGACCTATTCTTGCCCCATGACCATGCCTGGGAAGTGGCGGCGTCATGACCAAGATTTAACGCCGCCCGTCAGTCAGCGGAGGAAACGTCGTATGAGTACCCTGGCGAAAAGCGCGCTACCTGAGCGCTCCTACTCTCACCTTGTCAGCCGCACGATTGAAGCATTCCACGTGGCTCAGCGCGCCGCTGCCACCGCCGCCGAAGGAATCGCGACCGCGTCTTCACCGTTGCTCAATACTCTACGTGAACGGGAAAAGGAACTGGACACCCTCGATAGAGAAATTGACACCGGCGTTACCCTAATGATCGCCCACGTTACCGAGTCGGAGGCTCGCGAGTTGCTGGCCTGCATGAAGTTCATGATCAGCTTGGAGCGCATCGGAGACCTGCTACTCAGCTTCGCCAGCAGTGCGCAGGCCGCTAGCGGTCGCCTCGATCCTCAGGACACTCGTGATCTCACTCGGATGGCGACGGTGCTGGAGAAAATGCTTAGCGACGCAGGGACCGCTTTCTCGACTCGGGACCTCAAGAAAGCTGTTGACGTTCTACGGGCCGACGCCGAAGTCGACCGCTTGCGCAATTTGATCTTCCTTCGGCATATTGAGAACCCTGAGAATGTAGCGCGCCATGCCAGCTTGGAAGTCATATTCATGACTCAATCTCTGGAACGAGCTGGCGACCACGCCAAGAACCTCGCCGAAGAAGTCTGCCATTTTGTCAGCGGCCACACCGTCCGACATGTTCTGATGACTTACGACAAGCCGATAGAACAGATGTTCCTGGATTGGTTACGTGATCGCGAGCCGCAGCACTAGTCCCATGCGCCTCTTAACCTGATGTGCTGTCTGTCACAGACAGCGCCTTCCACTCCGTGACAACCTAGAGCGCAGGCCCTCCTTGATTGGAGGCTGAGCACTCATGTCTTCCGGATTCCTCACCCACGCCATCATCCGCCTGCTAGATGCTCTTACCCCACAGGTTCTTGCTCCCACTGGCCCCGAACATCAACGCACCGGCAGACGAGGCGAAGAAGACGCGTATTTTTATCTGCGCAAGCTCGGGTACGTGATGGTGGCTCGCAATTATCGTTCGCCGCGCCGTCACGGAGAGATCGACATCATCGGCTGGCACAAAAATGTGCTGTGCTTTATCGAGGTGAAGACCCGTACCACCCGCGACGTCAAACCTGCTGAGGCTGCGGTTGGCCGGGAGAAGCGGATAGAACTCGCCTACGTGGCTCGAGAATATCTTCGCCGCCTACCACCTTCGTGCCAGTGGCGCTTCGATGTGGTAACCGTGTACTATGATCGTCATTCCCGCCAGCCACAGTTTGAGTTATTCCAGAATGCGTTTCAGGTGTCGTAAAATATCGATTTACCAATCACACTTGTTTGAAAGGATTAGTGCTTGCCTGAGCTTAGAAAAGATCCAATTGTAGGCCGGTGGGTAATCATTTCGACCGACCGCGCCAAGCGCCCGACTGACTTCGCGCGCGAGGGAGTCAAACTGAAGGGCGGCTTTTGCCCTTTCTGCTACGGAAACGAGAACAAGACTCCGCCTGAAATTCAGGCTTATCGCCCTAATCCGAATGGCGGGCCTCCGCCACAACGCGACACTCCTGGCTGGACCGTGCGCGTAGTTCCCAATAAATTTCCGGCGCTTGGCATCGAGGGAAATTTGAGCCGTCAGGCCGAGGGCATGTTCGACAAAATGAACGGTATCGGAGCGCACGAGGTCATCGTTGAGACGCCCGATCACAATGCCAGCCTGGCAACGCTGCCTCCCAAACGTATTGAGGATGTGCTCTGGACGTTCCGCGACCGTATCCTCGACTTAAAGAAAGATCGGCGCTTCAAGTACATTCTGATTTTCAAAAATCACGGGGAAGCTGCCGGCGCTTCGCTTGAGCACGCTCACTCGCAACTCATTGCGCTACCCATTCTTCCAATCTACGTGGTGGAGGAACTGGAAGGAGCCAAGCAGTACTACATCTACAAAGAGCGTTGCGTCTTCTGCGACATCATCCGTCAGGAAACCGAAACCGGCACACGCGTGGTGTCTGAAAATGAGGACTTTCTCACCATTGCGCCCTACGCTCCGCGATTTCCCTTCGAGACCTGGATCCTGCCGCGACGTCATGAATCGGCCTTTGAGAACTCTTCCTCGCACATGTTTGAAAACCTTGCCAAGGCGTTGAAGATTTTGCTCACCAAGGCAGACCGAGTGCTCGACAATCCACCTTACAACCTGGTCATACATACCTCGCCGGTGCAAGATCCGACCAACGATCACTATCACTGGCACATTGAGTTCATGCCCAAGTTGACCAAGACAGCAGGATTTGAGTGGGGTACCGGTTTCTACATCAATCCGACCCCTCCCGAAGAAGCTGCGCGTTTCCTGCGTGAAGCCAGCGTGGAAGAGCCAGTGCCGGCTGCGGTCGGATAGCACTTGGCTCTCGCTGGGACCTCGTTGACTTGCTCGTCTTCACTCCGGACTCTTACGCGCAGACCGCGCCCGTGTTATGTTCATTTTCCCAACAAATGATTCGTTCTTATAAAGGCATTTCACCGACTATTCCCGCATCTTGCTATGTGGACGAGTCGGCGCAGCTCATCGGGGACGTGGTTCTCGGTGAAAACGCCAGCGTGTGGATGAACGCGGTGCTGCGCGGCGATGTGCATTCGATCCGTGTGGGCGCACATTCCAACGTCCAGGATTGCAGCGTGCTGCATGGAATGAAAGAAAAGTACGGTGTGTTCGTAGGTGAGTACGTGACCGTCGGACATTCGGTCACGCTGCACGGATGCATCGTTGAGGACCGGTGTCTCATCGGTATGGGAGCCATTATCTTGAATGGAGCTCGCATCGGAGCGGGTTCCATCATCGCGGCAGGAACACTGATTCCCGAGCAGACGGTGGTTGAGCCGGGCTCACTGTGGATGGGATCTCCGGGGAAGTTTCGCCGCAAGTTGGAGGAGAAGGATCGAGAAAGCATCCTGCGCTACGCCAACAACTATTTGGGATACAAGGAATCGTATTTGCGGGAAAGGAAATAGCAGTTAGAACATAGCATTCAGCACCCAGCATTCAGCCGATGCCGCACACTTCACGGGCTGAATGCTGAGTGCTGACGGCTGAGTTCTCCTGGCCAACGACCAATGATCAAAGCTATTCGAGGCACGCGCGATCTGCTTCCGCCGGAGACGGCGTTGTGGAATTTTGTCGAAGCGGCCGCGCGCGATGTGTTCCACGCTTACACTTTTCAAGAGATCCGCACTCCCATCTTCGAGGAAACGCAATTGTTTGCCCGGTCCGTGGGCGAGGAGACCGACATCGTTTCGAAGGAGATGTACACGTGGGAGGATCGGGGGCGTGGGCAGAGTGAGAAGGGGCAGTCGCTCACGCTGCGGCCGGAAAATACCGCAGGAGTGGTGCGGGCCTACGTTGAGCACAAGCTTTGGGATCGCGGACTAAATAAGCTCTA
>Ga0070697_100003400_pt1 | contig 12230 bp, 11 predicted proteins | sample KBSK1501metaG_FD_65475 | JGI IMG/M metagenome (GOLD analysis project Ga0070697, IMG submission 65475) | Corn, switchgrass and miscanthus rhizosphere microbial communities from Kellogg Biological Station, Michigan, USA - KBS K1-50-1 metaG | ecosystem: Host-associated > Plants > Roots >... | reverse complement strand
CGCACATGATGCCGAGCTGCGCGTTCTGCGCCCCGGCCTGGCCGCCCGACACCGGTGCGTCGACAAAGCCCACCCCTCGCTCCTTGGCCTTTGCAAATAATTCTTTAGCGAGAAGCGCTGAGGCGGTGGTGTGATCGACCAGGATCGCGCCGCGCTTCATGCCGGCTAGCGCGCCGTTGTCGCCATACGCCACCGAGCGCACGTCGTCATCGTTGCCGACGCACATCATGACGAAATCGCAATCCTTCGCGGCCTCGCGCGGGCTGGCAGCGTGCTTGCCGCCGTACTCCTTCGCCCACTGCTGGGCCTTCGCGGCCGTGCGGTTGTAGACGGTCACGTCGTGGCCGCCCTTTTTCTGCAGGTGGCCGGCCATGGGATAGCCCATCACGCCGAGACCGAGGAACGCTAGCTTCGCCATCTTTTTGTCTCCTAAAGGAATTTTTCGAGGTTGACAGGCCGGTGTCAACGACTCACAATACCTGGACGTTTATACAGTATCCGGTGTTGGCCCAGCGCTAAAGTGCCTGCCGTAGATGCCAACCTAAAAAAGAGGTACAGCTATGGATGACAACAAGTCTAAGGCATTAGCCGCCGCACTGTCCCAGATCGAGAAGCAGTTCGGCAAGGGCTCGATCATGAAGATGGACGCCGAGGCGATCAAGGACATCGAGGTGGTGTCCACCGGCTCGCTGGGCCTCGATCTCGCGCTCGGCGTCGGCGGGCTGCCGCGCGGCAGGGTGGTGGAGATCTACGGGCCGGAGTCCTCCGGCAAGACCACGCTCACGCTGCAGGTCATCGCCGAGGTGCAGAAGGCAGGCGGCACGGCGGCCTTCATCGACGCGGAAAACGCGCTCGACGTCACTTACGCCGGCAAGCTCGGCGTGAAGACCGAGGACCTGCTGATCTCGCAGCCCGATACCGGCGAGCAGGCGCTCGAGATCGCCGACATGCTGGTGCGCTCGGGCGCGATCGACGTGATCGTCATCGATTCGGTGGCCGCGCTCACGCCCAAGGCGGAGATCGAGGGGGAGATGGGCGAGCCGCAGATGGGTTTGCAGGCGCGCCTGATGAGCCAGGCGCTGAGAAAGCTCACCGCCAATATCAAGCGCACCAACACGCTGGTCATCTTCATCAACCAGATCCGCATGAAGATCGGCGTGCTGTTCGGCAATCCCGAGACCACCACCGGCGGCAACGCGCTCAAGTTCTATGCCTCGGTGCGCATGGACATCCGCAGGATCGGCTCGATCAAGAAGGGCGACGAGGTGGTCGGCTCCGAGACGCGCGTCAAGGTGGTGAAGAACAAGGTGGCGCCGCCCTTCAAGCAGGCCGAGTTCGACATCATGTACGGCGACGGCATTTCGCGCGAAGGCGAAGTGCTCGAGATCGGCGTCAATCTCGGCGTGCTCGAGAAGTCGGGCGCCTGGTACATCCACAACGGCGACCGGCTGGGGCAGGGCAAGGACAACGCGCGCGACTTCCTGAAGGAAAACCCCCAGCTCGCGTGCGAGATCGAGGCGAAGATCCGCGCAAAGGCGGGCATCGCCAAGCCCGCTCCGGCCGCCGCGGAGCCGGCGGAAGAAAAAAAGGTTGAGCACCTCGCCACCCGCAAGCGCGGCTGAGCTCAGGCAGCTCGCGTTGCGGCTGCTGGCGCGGCGCGAGCATTCACGCGCTGAGCTCGCGCGCAAGCTCGCGCCGCATGCCGGGTCGGCCCAGGATCTGGAAACACTCCTCGCCAGCCTGATTGAGAAAAAGCAGCTGTCGGACGAGCGCTATGCGTCGGAGCGCGCGCGCTGGCTGGGTCGCAAGTACGGCCCCGCGCGCATCCGCCGCGATCTGCGTGCGAAAGGCGTCGCCGAGGAGCTGGTCGCGCTCGCCTGCTCCAGCGACGACGAGCTCGAGCAGGCAAGCCTTGCGCTGAGGAAAAAGTACAGAACTGAAGCCACTACGCGCGAGGAGCGTGCGCGCCGCGCACGCTTTCTCCAGAGCCGGGGCTTCTCCTATGAGGCGATCCGCCGCGCGCTGGATCTCGCCGGCGACGACGCCTGTCTGTAGCTAAGCCGCCACAACAGGGTCAAAACGGCCCTTTTTGCGTCGCCAGCGAGCGACGAATCGCAGTCGCCTGGCAGCGACAGCCTTGCGCACGGGGTTTTCAGCGGGCAGTCTGGGCCTTCCAACAAGGCCTAGAGGGAGGAGACCAATGCGCAAGTCATTGGCGGGTTGTATCACCATCGCGGCCGCCGTCGGCTGTATCGACCTGACCGCAGACTACGTCACGCCGGCCTTCATTGCGTCGCCCGCGAGCCAGCCTTCGGTCTTGTTGTGGCCGCCCCTTCTGCCCGAGGCGCAGCCACGGGCCGAGGACAAGACCGATCAGCGACGCACGCCCACCGCACCGGCCGGGCTGCGCGGCTGACGCTGTCATCCGCTGATACTGTATAAACGTTCATCCCTGCACGCAATGGCGTGGAGAGGGGGTGATCGGCATGGATTCAGCACAAGCATTGGCGGTGGTGCGTTCGCTGGCGAACGGCGTAGATCCTGAAAGCGGCGAGGTGTTTCCGGCGCAGAGCGCGTATCAAAGGCCGCTCGTAGTGCGCGCACTGTACGAGGCGGCAAGCGCGCTCGAACGCATCGAGCGCTTCGAGCGCCGCAAGGCGCAGCTGCCGCAGAAGACCGGCGAGCCGTGGTCCGAGGACGAGGACCGCAAGCTCCTCGCCGCCTTCGACGCGGGGCGTGCGCTGCAGGAGTTGGCGGCGGCGCATGAAAGAACGATGGGGGCGGTGCGCGCGCGGCTGCTGAAATACGGCCGCATCAACGCCTAGTAGCGCATGTCCCGGGGCGGGGCCGGCCGGCGCCCCGGGGTTTTTTCGCACTGCAGTAGAATGGCCCGATGAAATCCAACGAGATTCGCTCGACGTTTCTCGACTATTTCCGCTCGCAGGGCCACGCCGCGGTGCCTTCGAGCTCGCTCGTGCCGGTGAACGATCCGACGCTGCTGTTCGTGAACTCCGGGATGGTGCAGTTCAAGGACGTGTTCCTCGGCAAGGAAAAGCGGCCCTACGTCCGGGCAGCGAGCTCGCAACGGTCGCTCCGCGCAGGCGGCAAGCACAACGATCTGGAGAACGTCGGCTACACCGCGCGCCATCACACGTTCTTCGAGATGCTCGGCAACTTCTCCTTCGGCGATTACTTCAAGCAGGACGCCATCCGGTACGCGTGGGAGCTACTCACCAAGATCTTCAAGCTTCCGCCGGAACGCTTGTGGGCGACCGTCTATCACACCGACGACGAGGCTTACGAGCTGTGGACCAAGATGGTGGGCCTGCCGAAGGAGCGCGTGATCCGCATCGGCGACAAGCCCGGCGGGCAGAAATACCAGTCCGACAATTTCTGGCAGATGGCCGATACCGGCCCCTGCGGTCCGTGCAGCGAGATCTTCTACGACCACGGGCCGGGCATCGAAGGCGGAGCGCCGGGATCACCCGATGCTGACGGCGACCGCTACATCGAGATCTGGAACCTGGTGTTCATGCAGTTCAACCGCGATGAAGCCGGAGTCATGCATCCCCTGCCGAAGCCCTCGGTCGATACCGGCATGGGCCTTGAGCGCATTGCCGCCGTGATGCAAGGCAAGCACTCGAACTACGAGATCGACCTGTTCCAGGACCTGATCAGAGCGGCGGCGCGCGAGACGCACCAGAAGGATCTCAAGAACCCTTCGCTCAACGTCATCGCCGATCACATCCGCGCCTGCTCGTTCCTGATCGTCGACGGGGTGATCCCGGGCAACGAGGGGCGGGGGTACGTGCTGCGGCGGATCATCCGGCGCGCCATCCGGCACGGCTATAAGCTCGGCCAGACGAAACCGTTCTTCCACCGGCTCGTCGGCGATCTCGACAAGGCGATGGGAGGCGCCTATCCCGAGCTGCGCGCGTCGAAGGACAAAGTCGAGCAGGTCCTAAGGCAGGAAGAGGAGCGCTTCGCCGAAACGCTGGAGAACGGCATGGCCGTGCTCGAGTCGGCGCTCGCCTCGGGCGAAAAGCTGCTCGACGGCGACACGGTATTCCGCCTCTACGACACCTACGGGTTTCCCGTCGACCTCACTGCCGATATCGGCCGCGAGCGCGGCGTGCGCATCGACATGGCGGGATTCGAGGCGGCCATGGAGCAGCAGCGCGAGCGGGCGCGCGCCGCTTCGCGGTTCTCCATGGCGAGCGGGCTCGAATACTCGGGCAACAAGACCGAGTTCCACGGCTACGACACGCTGACGCTGCGCGCGCGCGTGGTGGCGCTTTACAGGGAAGGCACGCCGGTGCAGGAGCTGCGCGCCGGTGAGGCGGGGGTGGTGGTGCTCGACCGCACCCCCTTCTACGCCGAGTCGGGAGGCCAGGTCGGCGATCGCGGCGAGCTGGCTGGTCCCGCCGGCACGTTCGCGGTCGACGATACGCAGAAGATCCAGGCCGAGGTGTTCGGCCATCACGGCAGGCAGCGCACGGGAGTGCTCCGCGTCGGCGATACGCTGAACGCGCAGGTGGACAAGGCGTCGCGGCGGCGCGCCATGTGGAACCATTCCGCCACGCACCTCATGCACGCGGCGCTGCGTCAGGTGCTCGGCAAGCACGTCGAGCAGAAGGGCTCGCTGGTCGACGCGCAGCGCACGCGCTTCGACTTCTCGCATCCCAAGCCGCTGACCGCGGAGGAGATCGCTCAGGTCGAGGCGCTCGTGAACGCCGCGATCCAGCGCGACGACGAGGTGACGGCGCGCATCATGAAATACGACGATGCGATGCGCGCCGGCGCGCTCGCGTTCTTCGGCGACAAGTACGGCGACGAGGTGCGCGTGCTCACCATGGGCGAGTTCTCGACCGAGCTGTGCGGCGGCACGCACGTGCGGCGCACCGGCGAGATCGGCTTTTTCAAGATCGTGTCGGAGTCGGGCGTCGCGGCCGGGATCCGCCGCATCGAGGCGGTGACCGGCGAGGGCGCGCTCGCCTGGGTGCAGCAGATGGAGCGGGACAAGGGCTTCGTCGAGGATTTTTTCCAGGCCAAGGGCGCGGCGCTCAGGGACAAGCTCAAGGCCGAGCGGGAGGAAAAGCGCGCGCTCGAGAGGGAGCTGGCGCGACTCAAGTCGAAGCTGGCGGCGAGCCAGGGCGAGGATCTTGCCGCGCAGGCGGTCGACGTGAAGGGCGCCAAAGTGCTGGCCGCCACCCTCGAGGGCGCCGACGCGAAGACCCTGCGCGAGACCCTCGATCGGCTCAAGGACCGGCTCAAGTCCGCCGCGATCGTGCTCGGCTCGGTCGCCGACGGCAAGGTTTCGCTGATCGCCGGGGTGACGGCCGATCTCACGGGAAAGGTGAAGGCCGGCGAGCTGGTGAATTTCGTGGCGCAGCAGGTCGGCGGCAAGGGCGGCGGGCGGCCCGACATGGCCCAGGCCGGAGGCACGCAGCCCGGCAATCTACCCGTCGCTCTGCAATCCGTGAAATCCTGGGTTGAGCAGCGCGTGTAACGCGCGCGTCAGAACCCGATCCGCGTCTTCCTCGCGCCGCGCGCGTCCTGCAGGTCATCCGGGCCGATTTCGCCGCGCCCGGCGAGCTTCGCGTTGCCGAATGCCGAGTGGACCACGCGCCGCATCTCGCGCGGCGGCAGCGACGCCAGCTTCTCGAGCGCGAGCGGCGAGAGCGACTCGGGGAACTGCCGCCCCCAATCGTGGGTGCTGCGGATCTCGCGGTAGATGGTGGCGGCGATGCGCGCCGAGCCCGCCGCGTCCGGCGCCCCGATCTCGTAGATGCTGAGACGGTTGAGGAGGGGGTCGGGGATGCGCGCCGCATCGTTGGCGGTCGCCAGCCAGAGCGCGCCCGAGGCGTCGATCGGCAGCTCGACGAACTCGTCGACGAAGCGCGTCGAGGTCTCGACCTCGAGCAGCTCGTAGAGCGCGCCCAGGGGGTCGTACTGGCCGTCGGAGCTCGCCTTGTCGAGCTCGTCGACCACGATCACCGGGTTGGCGTAGTCGCCGTTCAGGAAGGTATCGAACACCTTGCCCGGCTTGGCGTTCTTCCATTGCGAGGAGGCGCCCGAGAGCACCCAGCCGGCGGTGAGCGAGCTCATCGGCACGAAGCCGAACCCGGTGCCCAGGAGCTGCGCGATCTTGCGCGCGAAATGGGTCTTGCCGATGCCCGGCTCGCCAAGCAGCAGCATCGGCGGCAGCTCGATCGAGTCGTCGGAATCGATGCACAGCGCGAGGTGCTTGCGGATGTCCTCCAGCGCCTCGCCGAAGTTCGGCAGCTCCTCGAACAGCGTTTCCATCTCGGGCAGCGCCGAGGGCTTCACCGTGAAGCGCTGACCGCCGAGGCGCAGCATCTTCTCGTAGAGCGCGCGCAGCGCTTCGTTCGCCGTGGGAGAAAGCTCCTGCAGGGCCTTTTCGACGCCCGGCACGTCGTAGACGTCCTTGAAGCCCGCGATCGGAATAGTCACGCTAGCAGACATGGTGTCACCTACCTTCTTAGCATGATGCGTCTGAGTCGGCAAACCCCGCACTTGGCAGCCGGCCATCCAGAGTGCTAATCCGGTAGAGTAGCCCGGCATGACTACTACAACGCCCGAGTACTTCAACGGTTTCGGCAAAGGCCACCTTCCCGGGCTGGTGGGTGTGGAAATTCTCACAGTCACTCCCGAGGCGGTCGCGAGCCGGATGGCAGTGCGCAAGGAAGTGATGGCGCCGAACGGCTTCCTGCACGCCGCCTCGGTGATCGCGCTGGCCGACACGAGCTGCGGCTACGGCTGCATCGCGCTGCTGCCGGAAGGCGCAAGCGGCTTCACGACCGTCGAGCTGAAGGCGAACTTCCTCGGCACCGCGCGCGCCGGCGCCATCCTGTGCCGCGCGACGCCGGTCCATCTGGGACGCACGACGCAGGTCTGGGATGCGGTCGTCACGGTCGAGGGCACCGGCGCCAGGATCGCGCTGTTCCGCTGCACGCAGATGGTGCTCTGGCCCAGGTAGACAGCGCGGCGAAAGCATGTTTGAATTCACCGCTATGACGCGCCGGTTCTTTTTTGGCTTTTATTTCTTTCCCTGCCTGCTGGCGGACGGAACCGGCTAAGCTCAACCCCTAGGATCCCACGAAAACCGCCAGCCGAAAGGTCTGGCGGTTTTTGTTTTTGGGAAAGGAAAAAGATGACCACGCCACTAGACAGCTATCTCGCGACCGTTCCTGCGGACAAGACCTCGCTTACCGACGACGAGCGCATCGAGAACATCGTCCCGCTGCCGCCGCCGGAGCACCTGATCCGTTTCTTCCCGATCCAGGGCACGCCGGTCGAGAGCCTGATCAGCGAGACGCGCCGCAGCGTGCGCCAGATTCTGCATGGCCGCGGCGACCGGCTGCTGGTGGTGATGGGGCCGTGCTCGATCCACGACCCTCTCGCGGCGCTGGAATACGCGACAAAACTGGAGGCAGAAAGAAGGCGTCACGGCGGCGAGCTCGAGCTGCTGATGCGCGTCTACTTCGAGAAGCCGCGCACCACGGTAGGCTGGAAAGGCCTGATCAACGACCCTTACCTCGACGGCAGCTTCCGCATCAACGAGGGGCTGCGCATCGCGCGCGACCTGCTGGTGCGCATCAACCGGGCGGGAGTGCCCGCCGGCTGCGAGTTCCTCGACGTGATCTCGCCGCAGTACATCGGCGACCTGGTGTCCTGGGGCGCCATAGGGGCGCGCACTACGGAAAGCCAAGTACATCGGGAGCTGGCGTCGGGCCTGTCGGCGCCGGTCGGCTTCAAGAACGGCACCGACGGCAACGTGAGAATCGCCGTGGACGCGCTCCTCGCCGCGCGCCAGAAGCACCATTTCCTGTCGGTGCACAAGAGCGGCCAGGTGGCGATCGTGCAGACGCGCGGCAACGACGACTGCCACATCATCCTGCGCGGCGGCAAGCAGCCGAACTATGACGCGGCGAGCGTGCAGGCGGCCTGCGAGGAGCTCGAGCGCGCCAAGCTGCCGCAGCGGCTGATGATCGACTGCTCGCATGCCAACGCCGCCAAGCAATACAAGCGCCAGGCAGAGGTCGCAGCCGACATCGCCAAGCAGCTCGCGGCCGGCGAGAAGCGCATTGTGGGCGTGATGATCGAGTCGCACCTCGTGGAAGGGCGCCAGGAGCTGGAGCCGGGCGAGCCGCTGCGCTTCGGCCAGAGCATCACCGACGCCTGCCTCGGCTGGGACGACTCCGCGCAGGTCCTCGACACGCTGGCGCAGGGAGTGAAGCAGCGCCGCAAGCACCGCAAGTAGCCGGGATTCGGCATAATTGCCGCCGACCGTATGCCCGATTCGCCGCCACAGCTCGCGCACCTCGAACCTCTCGGCGACGCCACCAAGTTCGCGAGCCGGATGCACGCGCTTATTCCCCGCTGCGCGCTGCTGGAGAACTTCTCTGCGGCGGAAGTGCTTCTGCTGGCGCATTTCATGGAGATGTACCGCGCCGAGCCGGGCGTTGAAATCATCCAGGAAGGCGATGGCGGCGATTTCATGCTGATGGTCGTCGAAGGCAAGGTCGAAGTGCAGAAGCGCGACCGCTGGAACACGCCGCAGACGCTGGCGGTGGTCGAAGGCGGGGGGACTCTCGGCGAGATGTCGATGATCGACGGCGAGGCGCGCTTCGCCACCTGCGTCGCGGTGGAGCCGGCGCTGATCGCCGTGCTGCACCGCGAGAGCCTGGCCCGCATCATCGTCGAGCAGCCGCTGCTCGGCGCCAAGATCCTGATGGAGCTGGTGCTGATGCTCTCGCAGCGGCTGCGCGCCACAAGCCAGCGGCTGCTGGGATTGCTCGATGGCCAGTCGCAGGGCGCAACCGACGTGCTTTGAGGCCATGCACGCGACGCTTCCCTTGATGCGGCAATACGGCTTTCCGGCCCTCGGCCGCCGCCGCCTCGAAACCCTGCAGGTCAATGTCGGATACCGATGCAACCAGACCTGCGTGCACTGCCACGTCAACGCAGGCCCGCACCGCACCGAGGAGATGTCGCGCGAGACCCTGGCCGACGTCGTCGCGTTTATCGGTGTCTCTTCGATCCCGATCCTTGACATCACCGGCGGAGCGCCGGAGCTGAATGCCCATTTCCGGGAGCTGGTCGTGCGCGCGCGGGAGCTGGGAGTGCACGTCATCGACCGCTGCAATCTGACGATCCTCGAGGAGCCGGGCCAGGCCGACCTGGCCGAGTTCCTTGCGCTGCAGCGGGTCGAGGTGATCGCGTCGCTGCCGTGCTACACCGAGGAGCTGGTCGACCGCCAGCGCGGCAAGGGGGTGTACGACAAGAGCATCACCGCTCTCAAGCGGTTGAATGCCCTTGGTTACGGTACGGATGACAAACTGATTCTCAATCTTGTCTACAACCCGCAAGGGCCGACCCTGCCGCCCGCGCAGGACAAGCTCGAGCTCGAGTACAAACGGGTCCTGGGCGAGCGCTTCGGCATCGTGTTCAATCGCCTCTACACGCTCGCCAACATGCCGATCCAGCGCTTTGGCTCGACGCTGATCTCCAAGGGCCAGTTCAACGAGTACATGGCGCTGCTGCACCGCTCGCACCGCGCCGACAACCTCGACGGCGTGATGTGCCGCACGCTGCTGTCGGTCGACTGGCAGGGCTACGTCTACGACTGCGATTTCAACCAGATGCTGGGGCTGCCGCTGCGGCTCGAAGGCCGCAGGCGCCCGCATCTTTCGGACCTGATCGGACGCGATCTCGCCGGCAACCCGATCGCCGTGCGCGACCACTGCTACGGCTGCACCGCGGGGCAGGGATCGTCGTGCGGCGGCGCGCTCGCCGCGTGAGCCGAGGCCGGCTTCTCCTCCTCGCCCTCGTCGCGCTCGCCAGCGTTGCTTTCTTCGCCGCCGGCGGCGCGCGCTATTTCACCTTCGAGAATGTCAAGGCGCAGCAGGCGGCGATCGAGTCCTGGTACTACGCGCAGCCCTGGCAGACTGCGCTCGGCTTTTTCGCCCTCTATGTAGGGGTCGCAGCGCTGTCGCTGCCAGGCGCCACCCTTCTGACGCTCGTTGCCGGGGCGATCTTCGGGCTGCTCCGCGGCACGCTGATCGTCTCTTTCGCCTCTGCGATCGGCGCCACGCTCGCCTTCCTCATTTCGCGCTTCCTCCTGCGCGACTGGGTGCAGCAGCGCTTCGGCAAGCCGCTCCAGGGAGTCAACGCGGGGATTGAAAAGGAGGGCGCGTTCTATCTGTTCACCTTGCGCCTGATTCCGGTAATCCCGTACTTCGTGATCAACCTGGCCATGGGGCTGACGCCGCTCCGCGCCCGGACTTTTTACTGGGTGAGCCAGCTCGGCATGCTCGCCGGCACCCTGGTTTACGTGAATGCCGGGACCCAGCTGGCGAAAATCGCCGCGCCGAGGGACATCCTGTCGTGGCAGCTGATCGGGGCTTTCCTGCTGCTCGGGTTTTTCCCGCTGCTCGCGAAAAAAGTCGTCGACGGCGTCAAAGCACGGCGCGTGTATGCGCGCTGGAAGCGGCCGGCGAGGTTCGACCGCAACCTGGTGGTGATCGGCGCCGGCTCGGCCGGACTGGTCGCGGCCTACATCGCGGCCACGCTGCGGGCCAAGGTCACGCTGGTGGAAAAGCATCGCATGGGCGGCGACTGCCTCAACACGGGCTGCGTGCCGTCGAAGGCGCTCATCAAGTCGGCGCGCGTCGTGTCGCAGATCAGGAAGGCACAAGAGTTCGGCTTGAGGAATGCCGCCGCGGAGGTCGATTTTGCCGGCGTCATGGAACGTGTGCAGCGCGTCATCAAGGCGGTGGAGCCGCACGACTCGGCGGCGCGCTACACGGCGCTAGGCGTCGAATGCATTCAGGGCGAGGCGCGCATCGCTTCTCCCTGGACGGTGGAAATCATGACCGCAAGCGGGACCCGCACGCTCAGCACCCGAGCCATCGTCATCGCCGCCGGCGCGCGGCCCTTCGTGCCGCCGCTCCCCGGCATGGACGCGATCCGCGTGCTCACCTCCGACAACGTGTGGGAATTGCGCGAGCTGCCGCGGCAGCTGGCAGTGCTCGGCGGTGGCCCGGTCGGCTGCGAGCTGGCGCAGGCTTTCGCGCGCTTGGGCGCCAAGGTGACGCAGGTCGAAATGCTGCCGCGACTGCTCGCGCGCGAGGATGCCGAGGTTTCCGCCATGGTGGAGGAGAGTTTTCGCGACGATGGGATTGACGTTCTGATCAATAACAAGGCGAAGCGGGTGGTGGTGGAGAGCGGCAGGAAATTCCTCATCGCCGAGCATGCGGGCGTGGACACGCGTATCGAGTTCGACGAGCTGCTGTGCGCGGTCGGCCGCATCGCGAACACGGCCGGGTATGGCCTGGAGGAGCTCGGCATTCCGGTCAGCAGGGCGCGCACGGTGGAAACCAACCCGTGGCTGCAAACGCTGTATCCCAACATCTATGCCTGCGGCGACGTGGCCGGGCCCTACCAGTTCACGCACACGGCGTCGCACCAGGCGTGGTACGCCGCGGTCAATGCGCTGTTCGGCAGCTTCAGAAAATTCCGCGCCGACTACTCGGCGATCCCGTGGGCGACGTTCACCGATCCCGAAGTGGCCCGCGTGGGGTTGAACGAGACCGAGGCGAAGGAACAGAATGTTCCGCACGAGGTATCGGTATTCGGCATCGACGAGCTCGACCGGGCGATCGCCGACGGCGTGGCGCGCGGCATGGTGAAGGTGCTGACCGTTCCGGGCAAGGACCGCATCCTCGGCGCCACCCTCGTCGGCGAGCATGCCGCCGAGCTGATCGTCGAGTTCATCGCAGCCATGAATCACGGCCTCGGCCTGAACAAGATCCTGCGCACCATCCATATCTATCCGACGCTCGCCGAGGCCAACAAATACGCGGCCGGCGTGTGGAGAAAGGCGCACGCCCCCGAAGCGCTGCTGCGGCAGGTCGAAAGGCTGCATGCATGGATGCGCGGCTGATTCTGCTGGGACTGTGGTTTGCCGCGGGCAGTGCCCTCGCTTTCGACCACTCCCATGCGGCCTGGCAGGCGCTGCTGAAAAAGCACGTCGTCGTGCTCCACGGCGGCAGCGCATCGCAGCTGCGCTACGCCGGCATGGCGCAGGACCGCGAGCTGCTGCGGGCTTACCTGCAAAGCCTTTCCGCGGTCGATGAAGCGCAATTCGACACCTGGTCGAAGCCCCAGCAGATGGCGTTCCTCATCAACGCCTACAACGCCTTCAC